>Ga0172382_10002036_pt1 | contig 34663 bp, 29 predicted proteins | sample Leawel138RmetaG_FD_122245 | JGI IMG/M metagenome (GOLD analysis project Ga0172382, IMG submission 122245) | Leachate microbial communities from a municipal landfill in Southern Ontario, Canada - Leachate well 138R metaG | ecosystem: Engineered > Solid waste > Landfill > Unclassified | place...
GACAACTGGGCGCTGTATCCGCTCAATCCCTACCGCTACGACACCATCAACTATTTCGCGCAGGCCCCCAACCCGGCGCCGCCGTCGGCGGAAAACCTGCTGGGCACCGATGATCGCGGCCGCGATGTGCTGGCGCGCCTGATCTACGGCTTCCGCATCTCGGTACTGTTCGGCCTCGCCCTGACGGTGATCGGTGTTGGTATCGGCATTGTGGCCGGCGCCATCCAGGGCTATTTCGGCGGCCGCATCGATTTATATGCGCAGCGCTTCATGGAGGTGTGGGGCTCGATGCCGGAGCTGTATCTGCTGATCATCTTTGCCTCCATCTTCCAACCCAGCCTGCTGCTGCTCATCGTCCTGCTCAGCCTGTTCGGCTGGATGGGGCTGGCCGACTATGTGCGCGCCGAGTTTCTGCGTGGCCGCAATATGGATTACGTGCGCGCCGCGCGCGCCCTCGGCGTATCCAACCGCACCATCATGTGGCGCCACCTGCTGCCCAATGCCATGACGCCGGTGATCACCTTTCTGCCGTTCCGCATCAGCGGCGCCGTGCTGGCGCTAACCAGTCTGGATTTTCTCGGTCTCGGTGTGCCGCCGACCACCCCCAGCCTGGGCGAGCTGCTGGCCCAGGGCAAGGACAGCATCGATGCCTGGTGGCTGTCGATGACCACCTTTGTGGTACTGGTCGGAACCTTGATGTTGCTCATCTTCATCGGCGAGGCGCTGCGTTCGGCGCTGGATACGCGGCAGGGCTGACATGGAATCATTGCTACAGGTGCAGCAACTCAGCGTCGCCTTTGGTCGCGCCGGTGCACGCCAGCGCGTGGTGGATGAGGTGAGCTTCGATATCCGTCCCGGCGAGAAGCTGGCGCTGGTGGGGGAGTCGGGTTCGGGCAAATCGGTGACGGCGCTGTCCATCCTGCGTCTGCACGATGCGCAGCAGAGTGAATACGGCGGTAGTATCCGTTTTGCCGGGCAGGAGCTGTTTGCGCTCGACGAGGCGGCACTGCGTGCGGTGCGCGGCCGCGACATTGCGATGATCTTTCAGGAGCCGATGATTGCGCTCAATCCGCTGCACACCATCGGCCAGCAGATCATCGAGCCCTTGCTGCTGCACGAGAAGCTCGATGTTCGGGCAGCGCGTCAGCGCGCCATAGAATTATTGGGGCGCGTCGGCATTCCCGATCCGGCGCAGCGCATGGATGCCTATCCGCACCTGCTGTCCGGCGGCCAGCGCCAGCGCGCCATGATCGCCATGGCCCTGGCCTGTAAGCCGAAGCTGCTCATTGCCGATGAGCCGACCACCGCGCTGGATGTGACCATCCAGCGTCAGATCCTCGATCTGCTCGACGAGTTGCAGCGTGAATTCGGCATGGCGGTGCTGCTCATCACCCACGATCTCAATATGGTGCGCCACTACGCCCAGCGCGTGTGCGTGATGCAGCGCGGCCGGCTGGTGGAGCAGGGCGAGGTGGCGACCTTATTCGACGCGCCGCAGCATCCCTACACCCGTCAACTGCTGGCCAGCGAGCCGGACATCTTGCCGGCGGCGGCCGAGCGCGCGGCACTGGCCGGCCAGCCGGCGCTGCTGACGGCACGGGGAGTGTCATGCCACTTTCCCATCAAGGCGGGATTTTTCCGCCGCCAGGTTGGCGCGGTGCGGGCCGTGGACGAGGTCGAGCTGGAGCTGCGCCCGGCCGAGACGCTGGGGGTGGTGGGCGAATCAGGCTCGGGCAAGTCGACGCTGGGCATGTGTCTGCTGCGCCTGCAGGATTGCGCCGGTGAGATCGGTTTCGAAGGCCGGCGCCTGGATACCTTGCCGCAGCGCGCCCTGCGTCCGCTGCGCCGCAACTTTCAGGTGGTGTTCCAGGACCCCTATTCCTCGCTGTCGCCGCGCATGACGGTGGAGCAGATCATCGGTGAGGGACTGGAACTGCATTATCCGCAACTGGATATTGCGGCAAGGCGTGCGCGCATCGTGCAGGTGCTGGAGGAGGTGGGACTGTCCGGTGACATGCTGCAGCGCTATCCGCACGAATTTTCCGGCGGTCAGCGCCAGCGTGTTGCCATTGCCCGTGCCGTAGTGCTGGAGCCCAAGCTCATTCTGCTCGACGAACCTACCAGCGCCCTCGACGTATCGGTACAGAAGCAGGTGCTGGCCCTGCTGCGCGAACTGCAGAGCAGGCACCGCATGAGCTACCTGTTCATCTCCCATGACCTGAAGGTGATCCGCGCCATCGCCCATCGCGTGTTGGTGATGCACGAAGGCCGGGTGGTGGAGGCGGGGGAGACGGAGCGGGTGTTCGATGCGCCGCAACACGAGTACACCCAGCGGCTGCTGGCAGCGGCACTCTTTAAGTAAATTCAAGATTGAAAACCAGCAGCGCCATGCGTCACGCTGTTGCAGAATTTTGAATCGCCTTAAAGATTCCCCGACTGGCGGATCACGTCGACAAACAGGGTCAGGCGCTGGCCCGGTTGCAGGTATTTCGTGCCGTCCAGCTTATTCCAGCGCTTCAGGTTGTCTACGCTGACACGGAAGCGTTGCGATATCCCCGCAAGAGAGTCGCCACTGCGCACGGTGTAGCCGATACGCTGACGGGTACTGCTGCTGAAGGGGTGGGTGAAGCCGGCGGGATTGCCGGCAGCCACGCTGTCTCCCTTGGCTTCCGTCCAGATCACCAGCTTGCGGCCCGGGAGCAGCGGGTCACGCGGAGCCATGCCATTCCAGCGTGCCAAGGCGTTGACTCCCACATCGTGACGACGGGCGATGCTCCACAGCGAGTCGCCGCTCTTGACCATATAGTCGACGCGGCGGCCATCACGCGGTTGATTTTGTGTCGTTTGCAGGCGCTGTTCTTCGCTCAGGCGGTAGCTGGCGAGTTTCTGGCGTGCCACCGGGATGGTGAGGGTGGTCCCGGCGCGAATGGCGTTGCCGCGCAGATTGTTGACGCTCTTGAGCAGGTCTACCGTGGTGCGATAATTCTTGGCAATCTGCAGCAGGTTTTCGCCGCTCTTGACCTGATGGCGCTCCCAGCGCACACGCCGTTCTGGTGGATACGCAGTGAGGCGTTGGCGGAAGTCGGCCACGCGTTCCACCGGCAACAGCAGATTGTGTGGCCCATCCGGGTCGGTTGCCCAGCGGTTGAAGCCCGGGTTATAGAGGTATATTTCCTCCAGTGAGATCCCCGCCAGTTCGGCGGCCAATGCCAGATCGATCTGGGAGTCCAGTTCCACTGTGGTGAGGAAAGGTTCGTTGGCGACCGGTTCCAGACTTGCGCCGTGGGTGTCCGGGTCCATCACCAGCCGTGAGATGGCGAGTAGTTTGGGGACGTAGCCGCGGGTTTCGCGCGGCAGGTCCAATGACCAGAAGTCTGTCGGTTTGCCGCGTGCTTTGTTGCGCGCCACGGCACGCTTCACCGTGCCTTCGCCAGAATTGTACGCAGCGAGCGCCAATAACCAGTCACCATCGAAGTGATCACGCAGGTATTCCAGGTAGTTGAGGGCGGCTTCGGTGGAGGCTGCGACATCACGGCGACCGTCGTACCACCAGCCTTGCTTTAGATTGAAGCGACGGCCGGTACCGGGAATGAACTGCCACAGACCGGCGGCACGGCCGTGGGAATAGGCAAAGGGCTGAAAGGCGCTTTCCACCACCGGGAGCAGCGCGATCTCGGTAGGCAGGTGGCGTGCTTCCACGGCCTCCACCACCAGATGCAGATAGGGCATGGCACGGGTAACGACGCGGTCCAAGTAGCCCTGATGGCTGGCGTACCACTCCAAATCGGTACGGACGCCCGGGTGGTCGTGATTCGGCAGTGTCATGCCGACACGGATGCGCTCCCACATGTCCTGCGGCGGTTCGCACAGCCCGCCAGGCTGATCGGGTAGCGAGCGCGTCGTGGCCACGGCCCCGGGTGAGGCAACGCTAGTCGTGAGGATTGCCGTATCTTCGCTGGCGGGTGCTTGCTGTCGGGCCTGCTGGGGCAGACAGCCGGCCAGGGCGAGCGAAAACAGCAACAGTGACAGAGTCCGGAGCATGGTTGTTCTCATCCAGTGCATGGGGTGCAATGGTAGGCCGTGGTCCGGGGTTGGTTCAAGGATTAATCCGGCATTTCGCAGCAACATTCGCTGTGTAGCCAGCATCGACGGTGTGATGAGGAGCCGCGCTCAGTCAAGGGTATCTTTCCAGTGCCGTACCGTGGCGAATATGCTGGCGCCGTCGGAGAGGGTGTGGCCGGCAAAATGTGTGGCGGCGGCAACCACCTCAGGTACGGCACAGCGTAGAAAGGGATTGGTCTTCAACTCTTGCAGCAGTGGCGCCGGCACGGTTGCTTCATGGCGCGCGCGCCGACGTGCCACCTCGTCGACACGGGCGAGGATGTCCGCATTGTCCGGTTCCACCACCAGGGCAAAGCGCAGGTTGGCCGCGGTGTATTCGTGGGCGCAATAGACCAGGGTGTCTTCGGGCAACTCGGCGATACGGCTCAGGGATGCATGCATCTGTTGAGCTGTGCCCTCGAACAGGCGGCCACAACCGGCGGTGAACAGGGTGTCACCGCAGAACAGGGTGCCGTGACCGAGATAGCATACATGACCACGGGTGTGTCCCGGCGTCTCCAGCGCGCTGAACTCGAGGCCCAGCGCGTCCAGTACCACCCTGTCGCCGTCGGTAAGTGGGTGGGTCAGGCAGGGAATACGTTCGCGGGAGGGGCCGTAGACCGGGATGTCATAGTACGTCGTGAGGTCGCAGATGCCGCCGGTATGATCGCCATGATGGTGTGTGACCAGGATGGCCACGGGTTCCAGGTCATCCTGGGCCAGGCGCGCCAGGACCGGGGCGGCATCACCTGGATCGACGATGGCCACCTGACGGCGGCCGGGCAGTCCGGGCAACCAGATATAATTGTCTTCAAAAGCCGGGACACAGCGCACATCAAGCATAATCCTGACTCCTCGGTTGACGTTCTGTGGCAAGACTAAAGTATTCCCGGTTTGTGGGGTATCCTGCCCACAATGAGTTAATAGGTGTGACAACGACGCTGCACGCCGGAATGCCCGGTTGGCCGTGTTGCTCCTTGCTGTCTGCGTATTCCGGCCGGTTCAGTCGGGAACTTCAGGAGTCTGTCATGGTGTCAGAGGTGGGGAAACGGTTCGATGTGGGCTAGCGTGAAGCGGGCGTTGCAGGCCTATCGCTGCGGCTCGGGACGCGGGGCGCGCGCTGGCCTGTGCCAGTGGTACGCGGGGCCGCTGGGCCAATCCCTGGCCGGCTGCGAGCAGCGCCTGCTGGATGACAACCTGTACAACCTGTTCGGTTATCACCTGTTGCAGGTCGGAGCGCCGCAGGGGGTGGATCTCACCACGACCTCACGTATCGCCCACCGCATGGTACTGGTCGATGACTTGGCGGCTGTACCAACATTGGGCGGTAGCGAAGGATGTATCGGCCGGCCCGAGGCACTGCCGGTGGCCACCGACAGCATCGACCTGGTGCTGTTGCCCCATGTGCTGGCGTTTGCCGACGAACCTCATCAGGTATTGCGAGAGGCGGAGCGGGCGTTGATTCCCGAGGGCCATGTCGCGGTACTGGGCTTCAATCCCTGGAGTCTGTGGGGGCTGTGCCGGCTGATGCTGGGGTGGCGCCGGCGTACGCCGTGGTGTGGGCGGTTTTTGAGCCCGTGGCGGGTCAAGGACTGGCTGTCACTGCTGGGCTTTGATACGGTGCTGCTGCGCTATGTGTACTACCGCCCACCACTACGCCATCCCGGCCTGTTACAGCGACTGCAATTTCTGGAGGGCTGGGGACAACGCTGGTGGCCGATCTTGGGCGGCGGTTATCTGCTGGTGGCGAAAAAGCGTGTCGCCACCTTGACCCCCATTCGTCCGCGCTGGCGTCCGCGCCGCGCCCTGGTACCCGCGGGCCTCGCCGGTCCCACTGTTAGAAAGCAGGAACATGACGGAAAGTTGTAACGACATTGTGGAAATCTATACCGACGGCGCCTGCCGCGGGAATCCCGGCCCGGGGGGGTGGGGAGCGCTGCTGCGCTTCAAGGACAAGGAGAAGAGCCTGTATGGCGCCGAACCGCTGACCACCAACAACCGCATGGAACTGACCGCCGCCATCATGGCGTTGGAGGCGCTCAAACGCGATTGCAAGGTGCGGCTCACCACCGACTCGCAATATGTGATGAAGGGCATCACCGAGTGGCTGGTCAACTGGCGCCGCCGTGGCTGGAAGACAGCAGACAAGAAGCCGGTGAAGAATGCCGACCTGTGGCAACGGCTGGACACGGCCTGCCAGCGCCATCAGATTGAGTGGGCCTGGGTACGCGGCCATAACGGCCACGCGGAAAACGAACTGGCCGATGAGCTGGCCAATCGTGCCATCGACGAAATGCAGGAGCAGCGCTGATGCGGCAGATTGTGCTCGATACCGAAACCACCGGCCTGGAGCCGGGTGACGGCCATCGCATCATTGAAATCGGCTGCGTCGAACTGGTCAGTCGCCGCCTCACCGGTCATACCTTTCATCAGTACCTGCAGCCTGACCGCGAGATTGATGCTGGTGCCATCGAGGTGCATGGCATCACCAACGAGATGCTGGCCGACAAGCCACGCTTTGCCGACGTGGCGCGCGACTTCCTCGATTTCGTTATGGGCGCCGAACTGATCATCCACAATGCGCCCTTCGATGTTGGCTTTCTCAATCACGAATTGAAGCGGCTGGAGGGTAACTGGGGACGCATCGATCAGCACTGCAGCGTACTCGATACCCTGGCCATGGCACGCCAACTCCATCCAGGGCAGAAGAACAACCTGGATGCGCTGTGCAAGCGCTATGGCATCGACAACACCCACCGCGAGTTGCACGGTGCACTGCTCGATGCCGAGATCCTGGCCGACGTCTACCTTGCCATGACTGGGGGGCAGACCACATTGTCGCTGGGCGGCAGTGCGGCCACTGGTGCGGCACCGATACCCGAGACGATCCGTCGCCTCGGCAACCGGCCCACCTTGCGTGTGGTGCGGGCCAGCGCAGATGAACTGGCTGCCCATGAACAGCGCCTGCAAGCCATCGATAAGGCAAGCAGCGGCAACTGTCTGTGGCAAAATCTCGATGCCGAGGTGCTGGCGATTCCGGCCGAGTCAGAGTAATCTCGTAAAGAATAATCCGTTGTAGGTCATGTTGTTAATAAATGGAGGAGTGCCTGCATGGCTCAGGAAATGAAGTCGCATAGTGAGACGGTGTCACGCTGGGTTACCTTCCGTCTGGGCAGCGAAACCTACGGCATCGATGTCATGCAGGTGCGCGAAGTGCTGCGTGGCACGGAGATTTCCCCGGTGCCCGGTGCTCCCACCTATGTGTTGGGCATCATCAATCTGCGCGGCAACGTCGTCAGCATCATCGATACCCGCAGTCGCTTCGGTCTGCCGCCCCATGATATGGATGACGCCTCGCGCATCCTGATCCTGGAGGCCGGCGACCATGCCGTTGGTTTCCTGGTCGACAGCGTATGCGAGGTGGCCGAGCTGCGTGTCTCCGAGATAGAATCGGCCCCTGATACCGGGGCTGGTGACTCTGCCCGTTTCATCTCCGGCCTGTCCAACCGCAAGGAAGGTCTGTTGATCCTGGTGGACGCCAGCAAACTGTTGTCCGACGAGGAACTGTCTGAACTGGCCAGCTTCTGACAGCACGGCGAGGGGGCAGCATGGCAAACCAATTACATGCTTCGGATGACCGCTTGGAGCTGCTGCTGTTCGACCTGGGGGGCAAGCAGCGTTTCGGTATCAACGTACTCAAGGTCAAGGAGATCATTCCTTGTCCCAGCCTGACCCATCTGCCCCAGGCCCGCGTAGCGGTGAAGGGTATCGCGCATCTGCGCGGTGCACCGGTCACCGTCATCGAATTGGCGCGAGCCATCGGCCGTGGCCAGCTGCAGCAGCAAGGCGAATGTGCCGGCTCCATCATCATCACCGAGTTCAACCGCAGTATGCAGGGGTTTCTGGTGCACAAGGTGGACCGTATCGTGCACTGTGACTGGAAAAAGGTCCTGCCACCGCCGGTCGGGACCGGTTTCGGCAGCTACATCACCGGGGTTACAGACGTCGAAGGTGACTTGGTGCAGATCCTGGATGTAGAAAAAGTGATCGGCGAGGTCATCGAGCCGGTGGAGAGTACCGGTGAGGTGCAATTGGGGGAAGGGGAACGGGCGCGCCTGCAAGGCCGCCGGGTGATGGTGGTGGACGATTCGGTGGTGGCCCGTCATCAGACCGCACATACCCTGGAGCCGCTGGGCATGGAGTGCCTGATGGTGCGCGATGGCAAGGAAGCATTGGAGGCACTGAAATCGCTGGCACAGGATGGCACGCTGGTGGATGTGGTGCTGTCGGACATCGAGATGCCGGAAATGGATGGTTATACGCTGACACGTGAAATCCGCAATGATCCCGCCTTGCAGCACCTGTACGTGTTGCTGCACACCTCGCTCAACGGGGCCATCAATACGGAAAAGGCGCAAAAGGCCGGTGCCAACGACGTACTTACCAAATTCGTTCCCGTCGATCTCGCCCATGCGGTAGCGCGCGCCCTGTGCGCGTGAGCGCCGTTCTGCACTGAGTTCCAAACATGCCATTGCGCTATCTGTTAATGCTGGGCCTTCTGCTGCTGGCTGGCTGCTCACGACCGGCGTTGTATGAGGCCAAGGTCTATGTGTTCGGCACCCTGGCCGATATCTCGGTATGGGGGGCTGAGGAGAAGACCGCGCGTGGCGCCATTGATGCCGTGGGCGCCGATTTTCAGCGCATGCATCATGAGTGGCATGCCTGGGAGCCGGGGCCGTTGGTCGAACTGAATACGGCCATCGCCGCCGGCCGACCGACCCCTGTTCTCCCTTCCATCGTGCCCCTCATCGAACGTTCACAGCAGATCTATGAGCTCAGTGACGGCCTGTTCAATGCCGCCATCGGGCGTCTGCTCAAGCTGTGGGGTTTCCAGAGCAGCGAACGTCCCAGCGGGCCGCCCCCGACACGCGAGGCCATCGCCACCTTGCTGGCTGCACAACCGGCGATGAGCGATCTGGAGTTGAAGGAGGGGGTGCTGTACCCGTCCAACCCGGCGGTACAGCTGGATTTCGGTGGCATCGCCAAGGGCTATGCGGTGGAGCTGGCGCTGGCGCGACTGCGCAGCTTCGGCATCGAAAACGCCATCGTCAATGCCGGGGGCGGGCTGGGGGTTATCGGCCGCCATGGTGACAGGCCGTGGCGCGTCGGCGTACGCCATCCACAGGGGCAGGGGATACTGGCCTCGCTGGAGGTGCACGATGGCGAACATGTGCATACCTCAGGCAACTACGAGCGTTTCCGCGAACACGAAGGGCTGCGCTATGCCCACATCCTCGACCCGCGCACCGGCTGGCCGGTGGACAGTATTACTTCCTGCACCGTGATCGGCCGTGACGGCACCCTGGCCGATGCTGCCGCCACCGCACTGGTCATTGCCGGTCGCGACGACTGGCATCGCCTGGCCGTCAAGATGGGAATCAAATATGTGATGCTGGTGGGCGAGGATGGCACGGTCTACATGAATCCGGCCATGGCGGCGCGTGTACAGTTCGGTGAGCAGACGCCCCGCATCGTACTCGGTGCCGAGCTGTAGCCGCTAAGTGCGGCAGGAGCGCTACAATTGCTGCGTGGCTAGCAGATAGCTGACCGCGGTGGCCAGCGGCAGGACGTAGAAATAGGCCTGCATCAGCCTCCGGATCAGACGGTTGGCATTCTTCAGTTCCATGAAGTGATCGATCACCATGCGTCCCTTGATGGCCATGGTGAGGGTGACTACCAGCATCAGCGCATAGCCGGGCTCGACCGTCTCGCCCAGCAGTGACCCGCCCAGCGTCAGTACCACCAGCAGCAACCAAAGCACCGTGACCGTCTGTTTATGGCTCATTGCTGCCTCCCTCAGTGCAACAGGTACAGCAGCGGGAAAATGATCAGCCACACCAGATCGGTGGCATGCCAGTAGGAAGCGAATGACTCCATCCCCTCGTGATCCGTCGGTGTGTAGGCTCCGCCGCGGGTACGGAAGATTACCCAGCCCAGCCCGATCATCCCCCAGAATACGTGCACCATGTGCGTCAGCGTCAGGTAGTAGTAGACGGTGAAGAAGGCGCCATTCCCGCCGGTGACTCCGTGCGTCACGTTCCACTCGAACTCCAGATACTTGGTCATCATGTAGGCGGCGGCGGAAACAAACACCAGATACAGGAAACGCAGACTGAGGGCCGGGCGGTTTTGCCGGATGGCAATCACGGCATTGACCACGAAGTAACTGCCCGAGATCATCCAGAGGGTGTTCAGTGTGCCGGCGAGCAGATTCAGGTTGCCCGGGCCGGCACGGAATTCCTGCGGAAAAAACACCCGTGCAGTGAAGTAGACTGCGAACAGCACGGCAAATTCTGTCATTTCGCACAGAATGCCCGCCCACATGCCTTTGTTGCCGGGAATGTGGTCCTCTGCCGGGAGCTGTATGCTGGGTGCCAGGCTCATCTCTAGCTCGAAATAACAGTTCGCAAAGCCGCCCTGTCGCCTCACCGCAACGGGACGTCTACCAAAGCAGCATACCTCAACGTCGCTTGGACCAGAACTGGGACGCCAGCTGTTGCAGGCTCATGGCCAGCTGTGCCACGTTCTGCGCGGCCTGCTCGCTTTGTGCCCCGGTGTCGGCGTTGGCATCGGAGATGTGACGGATGGAAATGACGTTGCGGTTGATCTCCTCGCCCACCGCACTCTGTTCTTCCACTGCGGTCGCGATTTGGGTGCTCATGTCGGTGATGACGCTGACGCTACGGGTGATGTTCTCCAGCGAAGCCGCCGCGTGCCGGGCCTGCTCGACACTGTTGTCTGCCTGCTCGCGGCTCAGCTGCATCACCTTCACCGCCGAGCGGGCGCCGTCCTGCAGTTTTTCGATCATCGACTGGATTTCCTGGGTCGACTGCTGGGTACGTGAGGCCAGGGTGCGCACTTCATCGGCCACCACCGCAAAGCCACGGCCCTGTTCGCCGGCACGTGCCGCCTCGATGGCGGCGTTGAGTGCCAGCAGGTTGGTCTGTTCGGCAATGCCACGGATCACGTCCAGCACGGAAGTAATCTCTGTGCTGCGCGCCTCCAGCTGCTGGATAACGCCAGAGGCCTTTTCCACTTCCGCAGCCAGACGGCCGATGGCGCTGCTGGTATCGGCCACCACCTGACGGCCTTCGCGCGCCTCGGCATCGGCCTTGTCGGCGGCATCGGCGGTGTTCTGCGCATTGCGTGCCACTTCCTGCACGCTGGCGGACATTTCAGTGATGGCGGTGGCCACCTGATCGGTCTCGCTCTGCTGCTGGCGAATGCCGCCGCTGCTCTGTTCTACGGCGGCTACCAGATTGTCCGCAGTGCCGGCCAGCTGTCGCGAGGCATCGGCGATGCGTCCGACCACGGCGCCGGCCTCGGCCTCCAGCATCTTCATGGCGAACATGATCTCACCGGCCTCGTCCATGCGATCGGTATACAGTAACTGTCCCACAGGATTGTTGGCGATGGTGCGGGCGTGGGCCACCACGTTGCACAGTGGCGAGAGCGCCATCGTCGCCAGTACGCCACCCGCCAGCAGGGTCACGCCGCCGATGATGGCGGCGCTGGGTAGGGACAGGCCGCCGAAGGCGGCGCCGGCAGCGATGCCCGCAGCCACGCCCACGGCCACGGCACCCACGGCCTTGGTCTTGATGCCGAGGCGCGGCATGCGCAGTGCCAGTGGCATGCGGCCGGCCATCAGTTCGGCATACAGCTGCTCAGCCTTTTGCACCATCTCGCGTTTCGGCTTGGTGCGTACTGATTGGTACTCCACAACCTGGCCGTTGTGCAGGATAGGTGTGACATAGGCGCTGACCCAGTAATGATCACCGTTCTTGCAGCGGTTTTTCACCATGCCCATCCAGGAGCGGCCGCCCTTGATGGTGTTCCACAGGTGCTCGAAGGCCGCAGGTGGCATCTCCGGGTGACGCACGACATTGTGGTTCTTGTGCATCAGCTCATCGACGGTAAAACCGCTGATGGCGATGAAGTCATCGTTGACGTAGGTGATGGCCCCCTTTAGGTCGGTGGTGGAGAGGATGTTGGCAGTGTCGGCAAAATTCACTTCATGGCCGGTGATGGGAAGGTTTTTCTTCATCGTGGCTACCTGTGGAAAAGTTATCCCGCTATCGTGAAACGTGTGGCATACAACCGACACGCCTTGCCGTTAATAACGGCTGCTCTGGCCATCATTGTATAGATGTTGCTCAAAATTTTGTCAGAAAAAAAACCACATCAGATAGATGGGTAATAATGATGCAATACGGCCCGGTGCTGCATTGTTTTGGTGCGTTAGTTGGCGGTTGAAAGGGGCGGGAAGACAGCAGGAAACGCCGCTAGGAAGCACCTGCCAAGGGATGGGATGAGGCAGATCATGGTTGTGGCCTGACCATGGCCGGTGTCGGCGACATGCGCTACCGCGCAATCCTACGCAATGGCGATTCCTGCGCCAGTCGGGCCGACCAGGGCGGCCAGCCGTGCGGCGTCGACGATGAGCACGGCACCGCGCCGCGTGGATACCAGGCCTTGTGCGCTGAAACCCTGCATCAGCCGGGCAATGACTTCGCGTGTGGTACCGAGATGCCCCGCGAGGGCCTGTTGTGTCATGGCCACCACACCTTCGACCGAAGCGTTGCTGAGGAGAAAGTGGGCCAGGCGCTGATCCAGATTGCAGGAATGGATCTGTTCCAGTTCATCCATCAGGCGGAACACCAGGGTGGACAGCGCCTGCACGGTCATGTCCTGAACGGCGCTTTCCTGTTCGAACAGGCGGCGGTAGACCGGGCCGGGAATCACGGCAACGTCAGTGGTGGCAGAGGCATCCACCCAGGCGGGGTAGCGCAGGTCGTTGAACAGGCAGTTGAGGGCCAGGACGCAGGTTTCACCCGGGCGGATGAAGTAGAGTGTGGCTTCGGTGCCCTGCGGCGTGTAGGTGTAGACGCGCAATTGGCCGTGCAGTACGAGATAGGCCCCGGAAACAGACTGGCCCTTATGGATGACCGCCGTCGGCTTGGCGAAACTGACCTGTTGCACCTCCCGTCCAAGCAACTGACGTCCATGCGGGGAGAGGTGCAAATAGTCTTCCACTGTCGTCTGCCTGACCACTGCGCCAATCTCCCCGGTTTACATGTTGCCAACTGCGCCGGCTCCGATTATCGCGCCTTACCGGCCAGGGGGAAAAGACCTCGCATCCAGCGGAGCGTCTGTTAGCTGTTTGTGTCGTGCCACCAGTGTGTCACTGCTCAATGCATGCAGGAATGCGACGATGTCGGCAATATCCTCATCGCCGGGGGGCGGCCGGTGAATTTCACGCAGCGTACCCTCCTGCGCGGACCACAACAGATAATGGCCGGCACGACCCAGTTGGGCACTGGCCATGATGCGCACCACCTCCGCCAGTTCGGTCACCGCGCCGTTGTGCAGCCACGGGCCGGTCAGCGCCACATTGCGCAATGATGGCACGCGCCAGACCCCGCGCCCCGGTGTATGCGCGGCACCGCTGTCGCTGACCAGATCATAGTGCTGTTCGTAGGGCGTAGGGTTGGCCGGAAAAATGCGAAAGGGCGTACGGTTGTCGAAGATGCTGGCGGCACTGAAGTTGGGGCCGTGATGGCAGGTGATGCAGCCCAGCGACTGGAACAGCGCCATGCCGCGCAATTGCTCTGCTGTCATGGCACCGGAGTCGCCCCGCACGAATCGGTCGTAGGGCGTGTCCGGCGTAATCAGGGTGCGTTCGTAGGCGGCGATGGCTTCGGCAATGCGATCGATGGTAATCGGTGTTGTGGGACCGAAAGCCTCTGCAAACGCGTTCTGGTAATGCTCCTGCTGACGCACCCGCAGTTCCACTTCCGTCAGCGACGGCATGCCCATTTCCAGCGGATTGACTGGCGGCCCCTTGGACTGTTCTTCCAGCGAGGCGGCGCGTCCGTCCCAGAACAATACAGTCTGAAATGCGGCGTTCCACACTGTCGGGGCGTTACGGGCCCCCTCCTGGTGCTCTATTCCCAGGGAGGTACGCCTGCCGTCGGTCCCCGCCAGGCCATACACGTCATGGCAGGACGCGCAGGCGACCGTACCATCGCGTGACAGTGCTGGATCAGAGAACAGCTGCTCACCCAGTGCCACCTTGGCCGGCGTCGTTGGATTGTGGGCCGGCGCAGGCGCCTCCAGCGGCAGAGCCTCCCAGACGTAAGACGCCGAAGGTGATGCGATGGCCGGTGCGCTGTCGATGTTCTGTGGCGGCAGCGCGGTCCAGACATAGCGCGGTGCGTCCATCACGCGCGGTTCCCGTGACGGATGTAGCACCATTTCATGTGATTCCAGCAGGGGATCGATGGTGTACTGCGGGAAATTGACCAGCGTAATGATGATCATCAGCTTGAAGACAAAGGCCAACACGCCAGAGCCGAGCGCGGCCGCCAGCAGCCAGCGCTTACGACCGGTCAGACGTATCGTCGGTCCCAATTCGAAGTGGACCATGGCCAGCAGCAGAAGCACCGCGCCCATCACCGCGAACAGACCAAAGACCACCAAATCAACGATGCCGTGATTCATGGCAACTCCAGCGGGATCACGCCGCAGCGCGTATCGGCGCTGCGGCGCTGTTATTCCGGAATGGGCCTCAGCCGACTGCGCGGCGGAAGAAGGTGTCGCCCGGCGTGGCCGTGGTCACTTCGGAGATGCTGTCGAAGGGCAGTCCGGCCGCGGCATGGGCGCGGCGGACTGACTCGGCATCCGGTGCCATGGTGAAGCAGAAGGCACGCCCATCGCCGTAGCCCACGTGAACCCGCAGGGGTATCACGCCCTCGTTGTAGCAGGCCTGTTCATAACCGGCGAAGAAGCCTTCGAACTGTTCCGGGGTCAACCCCGCGGGAAAGGTGTTGGTGGATACATCATGGGTGTCGATAAAAAACTTCATCGCTTGCATGGCAACCTCCGATATGACGAATGGAAAACAGCGCGATAACGTTACCCCACACCCGTAGCGCGGTTCTGTAGCAATTGCTACACAAGCCATTCAGTTGAACCAGGGGTGACAAACAGACAAGGACTATCGCGACGGTGACAAGCAGCGGCTCATGCAACCTGATGGCCAGGAATGTGTAGGGCGCTTACCGCTGTACCCTATACCCCCGGGCTGAATGCGCCATTCGTGCCTGAACAGCTACTCGATGCCCTCCAGCAGTTGATGTTCATCGAGGCATACTAGTGATGCTGCCAGTAATTCACATCAGCGGAAATTCTCCTCCGGCTCTACTACAAACTCCAACGTATCACTCATCCCCGCCTGGTCGGTCACGGCCAGCTGATATCTGCCGGGTTCGGGCATCGGCAGCTTCAGGATATCGCCCTGGCCTTCCAGCAGTTCGCCGTTGAGGAACCAGTACCACTGCGGTTGGCCGCCGACGGCGCGGAAGCCGAGCAGGGGTTGTTCTGCGGTGGTGGCGTGGCGTTTCAGGCGCGCCTTGTTGTCGAGACCGATGATCTGGACCGGGGTTTCGCTGAGCAGGCCGGCGTTTTGTTTGCAGCGGGGATCGAGCGGGGGGATGCGCCGGGTGGTGCGCCACTTGGCGGGCAGCCAGCTTTGCAGGGGGGCGGGCCAGATGGGAAGGGTTTGTTCGGTGGCGGCGACGTTGCAGCCGAGGGCGGTGCGCAGTCCGCTGTCGTCGGCCAAGCGCAGGGTGATGTAGGGATTGGGGATCAGCGGCGACTGCTCGACGCTGCCCATGAAGGTGGCGGGGATGACGTCGTCCACGATCCATGCCTGGCGTTCTTCGTCGCACAGTTGCGTTGTCTCCTGGCCGGTGGGCCAGCAGATGGTCTTGCGGCTGACGTTGGCCGGCCTGGCGGGGAGGCCCGGACCGCTGTTGGGCAGGATGGCGGCGGCGGCACGCAGGATCGGCACGGCGGTGTAGCTGCCGTAGTGGCCGGTCATGGCGGCATTGTCGGGGCGCCCGACCCAGACGCCGATGGTGTGGTGCCTGCCGACACCCATCGCCCAGGCGTCGCGGTTGCCGTAACTGGTGCCGGTCTTGATCGCCAGTCCCTGCTGCCAGGTGGTCTCCTCGCGGCGGTGGGAGAGAATGTCGCGGATGACCCAGGCGGTGCCGGGACTGAGCAGCCTGCGTTTCTGCAACGGGTCGTCGGGAACCAGGCGCGGCACGATGGCATAGCCGTCGTTGCCCAGGGCGCTGTAGAGCGCGACCAGGCGTTCCAGGTTGGTGGCGACGCCGCCCAGGGCGATGGCGAGATTGGGGACGGCGCCCGGCGGCAGGCGCAGTCCGGCGCCCGCGGTCTGCATGTGGGCGAAGAAGTGGGCAGGGTCGAGCCGTTCCAGCACCTGGACCGCCGGTACGTTGAGCGAGAGTTGCAGTGCGTGGCTGACGCTGGCCGGGCCGGAGAAGCCGCGGCTGAAATTCAACGGGCGGTAATCGCCGAAGGCGAGCGGGGTATCCAGCAGCAGGCTCTCGCTGTGGATCAGCCCTGCGTCCATGGCCATGCCGTAGATGAACGGTTTGAGCGTCGAGCCCGGGGAGCGCTCGGCGGTGACCATGTCGATGTAGCCGAAGCGTTCCATGTCGCCCAGGCCGGCGGAGCCGAGATAGGCCACTACTTTGCCGCTGCCGTGCTCCATCACTTCAATGGCCAGCGACGCATGTTGCGGCAGCAGGTGGAGCTGTTCGCGGGCGAGCGTTTCCAGGCGGCGCTGCAACTGGCGGTCGATGAAGGTGGTGATGCGGTGGTCGTCGGTGTTGCGCTCGACAAGACGCCGTGCCAGCAGCGGGGCCAGCGGCTTGAGATGCGGCGGCGTTGCCGCGACGCTCTCGAGCTTGGCATCGGCGGCGTCCGCCTGACTGATCAGGCCGAATTCGGCCAGGCGGTCCAGCACCTTGTCGCGCTGCGCCCGTGCCCGTTCCGGATAACGGTCGGGACGGTACAGGCTGGGGGCTTGCGGCAGCACCGCCAGCAGCGCGCCCTGGGCGTGGGTCAGGTGGGCAGAGGGATAGCCGAAGTAGCTGCGGCTGGCCGCCTCCACACCTTGCAGGGTGCCGCCGAAGGGGGCGTGGTTGATGTAATAGGTGAGGATGTCGTCCTTGCTGTAGTGCAGTTCCAGCTGCATGGCGCGGACGATTTGCCTGATCTTGTCGGTGATGCTGCCGCGCCCGGGATAGCGGATGCGCGCCACCTGCATGGTGAGGGTGGAGCCGCCGGAGACGATATGGCCATGACGCAGCCACTGCCCCGCGGCCCGCAGCAGGGAAAGAGGATTGACGCCGAAGTGGTGATGGAACCAGCGGTCCTCGTAGCCGATGAGCGCTTGCAGATAATTGGGTGAGACCTGGTCGAGGCTGACCTGGTAGCGCCACTCGCCGTTCCGGTCGGCAAAGGCGCGCAGCGGCTCACCGCGGCTGTCGACCACCACGCGGGCGGTGCTGAGCGGTTGCAGATCGACCGGCGCCAGCAGGTCGATGACCAGGAACAGGCACGCGAGAACGACCGCCGCAATGAAAACGGGCCTGGCGTAACGCCAGGCCCGTTTGCCGGGTGCGGTCTCCAACGGCACCGCTTACCGCGTGATATGCAGCGTCTCTACCGTGGCGCCGACGGCGTGGTGGTAGGGGCGGTACATATCCTCGACGTACGGCGGCGGTACGCGGTATTCGCCGGGGGTGACGGCGCGGGCCAGATAGAACAGGTTCCTGGAGCCGTATTCCTCCACCGCCAGTGCGGCGACGAAGCGGTCGTCACGATATTCCACGTGCACCACGTCGGCCCGGTCGCGCCAGTCGGCCAGCTGTTCGCCGTTGATCGCCACTTTGCTCAGGTCGACGCTGGCGTTGGCCAGGTTCTGGTTTTCCAGTTCCAGGCCGGCGGGCAGCAGGTCGACCACCAGGCCGTCCGGCGTGTACTTGCTGGCGGTGACGGCGAGACGTACCACCACCAGCTCGCCGCCCTTGAGCGACTTCAGATCGAGCGGCTTGCCGTCGATGTCGAAGTAGTCGCGCCGGATGGTGAAGCCGTCGCCATAGGGCGCCGGCACACCCGCCTGGTTGCCGATGATCTCCAGGCTGGCGTACACGGTGTTTTCGCCCGCGCCTATGGACTCGATGGAGGCGAGCTGATCGTAGCCCAGTATCGTTTTGAACGGCTTCTCCTGGGCGATGTTCTGCTTGTTCTTCGTCGTCTCGATCAGCGCGAGCAGCTTTTCGCCGGTGGCGGTCTTCGAGGCGAGTGCTGCCTTGAACAGGGCGTTGCGTTCCTGTGTGCTGAGCCAGGGACGCTGCCTGGTCAGCTCGAACAGCTGCAGCAGCATGTCCGCCCGGGCCTCGCCGCGCGATGCCAGGATGGCGTAGGTGAGCGCGAGGTCGCGCAGGTTGCTGTCGTAGTAGCCGATGTAACGCTCGGCAAACTTCAGCTGCCGCGCCTTGTCGTAGGCTGCCTTGGCCCGCGTGGCGTCGCCCTGCCGGTCGAGGGCAAAGCCCAGCTGCGCCCAGGGCAGCGGCGAGTCGTCGAACTTGCCGTCGGCGGCATCGTACAGCCGTCGCAGATCGGACAGGTTGGTACGGTTGACCTTGGCCAGCACGTAGGCGGCATAGGCGCGGGTGGCGAAGTTGTAGACGTTGCTGTCGCTGCTCCAGCGCTGGGCGATGGGCGCCTGTTCGCGCAGGTACTCGCCGAGACGGCTCAGTGCCTTGTTCGCCGCCTCGCCATCGACCGCGGCACCGGCCAGCTTCGCATCGGTGAGGAAGTCGGTGACATACACGGTCAGCCAGCTCAGCTCGTCACTGTTGCCGTCCCACAGGGTGAAGCCGCCGGAGCTGTTCTGTCGCGGCAGGAGGCGCTTGACCGCCTTTTCGATCTGTTCCTTGCGGAATGCCTCGGTGTAGTCGGTCTTGAACTCGCTGCGGATCAGCGGCAGCAGGTCCATGCGCTGGGCTGCGTCGAGGTCCACCAGCACCCAGGGATAACCCGAGCTGGTGCTCTGTTCGGTGCAGCCGTAGGGGTAGTGGAGCAGGTGCCGGAACTGCGAGTTGACATCGATGGGCGGCTGGTTGGAGAGGATCAGCTGCCCCTGCACGCTGGCCTGCGCCAGATCGGCGAATTCCACCTTGGGTTGCCAGGCTGCGCCGGGGTTGATGACGGTCGCCTCCTTGCGGGTGACCGCCGGATAGGCGTGGCGCACCCCCAGGGTCCAGTTGCGTTGCAGCGCGATGGCGTCGTTGCCCTGTTTGTCGTTGCTGACGATCAACTCGATCCGGCCTTCGCCCGCCGCCGTGGCGGTGATGGGGAAGCGCAGGGTTTGTTTTGTGCCGTCATCCAGCGTCACCTGTTCATCCCACACCTGCGCGGTGAGGGTGCCGCCGGTGCTCATAGCGATGCTGAGCTGCTGTTGTGAGCCGCTCATGTTGCTCAGGTCGAGGGTGAGTTCAGACTTGTCGTCGATGGCGAGGAAGCGCGGTTTGGACAGCTGGGTCACCAGTTTGTCGGCCACCGTGGTGTTGGACTCGGCGCTGCCGAAGGTCTGGTCGGACCAGGCGATGGCCATCCAGCGCAGCTTGCCGTTGAACTGCGGGATGTCCATGGTCACCGTCGCGGTGCCGTCCTTGCCGACGCGTACCGGCGCCGATTGCAGCGACACGATGCGCACGTCGTTCTTCGGCTTGTCGCCGCCGCGCGCGAGCTCGGCCTCGGACTGTGCGAAGTCGCCGCCGAAGCGGTAGCGGCTGTAATTGAAACCGGCGTTCTCGATGATCTGGCCGTAGACGTCGTACAGGTTGGCCTCATAGCGGCGCGGACTGAACAGATACGCGACCGGATCGGGCGTCTTGTAGCGGGTGATGTTGAGTACGCCGACATCGACCGCGGCGAGGGTCACGTAGGTGTCGTCGGGAATGGCGCCGCCGGCGCTCTTGAGCCTGACCACGGCATCGATCTTCTGTTCCGGAGCGATCTTCTCCGGTACATCGATGACCAGATCGAATTTCGCATCGCTGCGGCGCAGGGGCAGGTTGACGAAGCCGAACGCCCGCTTCGGCGCGACGCTGTGCTTCATGTCGCCGGGGCTGAGGATGGTGGCGGTGACGTAGATGTCGTGGCGCGACCAGTCGCTCCTGACCGGGATGTCGATTATCGTCTTCTGCGCTTCGACGCTGCGTTGCGCCACCCACAATACGGTGTCGTTGTTCTCCACCGTAATGGTGGCCAGGCCGGCGGTGGCGGGGGAGAGCAGCAGGTGAGCGGTATCGCCGGCCCGGTAACTCTCCTCGCGGAAGCCCATGTTAACCTGGTCGGGCTTGAGGGCGCCGCCGTCGTCGCTGTTGCCCCACCAGTACCAGCGGGTGCGGAAGCGGTAGCTGCTGACGGGCTGGTTGGAGCCGTCACGCACTTCCAGGCGGTAGTTGCCCCACTTGATGGGCACGGCGATGGATACGGGCTTGTCGGCATCGAACTTCAGCTTGCCGGAAAAGCTTTCGTACTCCATCGGGTCGTAGTGCCAGTTCCAACCGCTGTCGTTGCTGTAGGTCCAGTAGTAGTTACGGTCTTCGTGGATCAGCGCGTATTGGTAGTTGCCGGACAGCGACTTGCCCTCGCTGTCGGTCAGTATCAGCTTGAATCCTGCACGGCTGTTGTTGTCGGCCCTTTTGTTGAACTGGGGCTCGATGCCGATCAGCTTTTTCTGGGTGATGCGCGTGGCGCTGAAACTGCGCGTGACCGGACGGCCGCCGCTCTCGTAGAGGCTGGCGGTGGCGGTGAGGGCCAGCGGTGAGGCGACGCCCTTCCAGTTGCCGAGGTCGACATTCCATTCGCCGATGCCTTCACCGTCCAGGTTTATGGCGGGCAGCGTCACGCGTGGTGTGGGAATTTCTTCGCCGTCGATGCCGAAGCTGTAGGTTTTCCACTGCTCGAACGGATGCCGATCCAGTTCGGCCAGCAGGTTGCCGTCGACCCGGTTGCCGGAGGCCGGCGCACCGTACAGGTATTTGCCGCTGAGCGGAACGGACAGTGTGGCTCCGTCGTAGAACAGGCGGTGGCGCAGCGGGTCGCCGTCAAAGAGGGATATCTCCATGCGTTCGGGCATGAATTCCTCGACGGAGAATGTGTACTCGGTCAGCACTTCGTTGTTGCCGGGGTTGCGGTAGATGAGCTTCCATTCGCCCGGCTTGGCGGTGTCGGTCATCTGGTGGGTAAAGTGGTAGGTGCCGTTGTCGTCGCGGTTCAGGGTGGTGTTGGCGACCTGGCTGCCGGTGGCGTCGTGGAGGCTGGCGCGCACTGGAACATCGCGCAGTTTGCGTCCGTCATGGTCGCGCAGGATGGCATAGGTTTCGATCAGCTCGCCGGGCCGGTACAGGTCGCGTGGTCCCCAGGCGAACAGCTGCATCTCCTGGAAGCGGGCGATGGCGTTGCTGATGCCGGAGAGATCGAGCGGCTGGTCCAGGCGCAGCACGGTGTAGTCGTTCCCGCTGCGGGCAATGAGGGTGTTGGTTTCTTCGAACCAGTTGCTGAAGGATGCCATACCGTCCTTGCCGGTGGTCTGGCTCGCCTTCAGGTCGTTGCCCTTGAACAGCGATATCTCCACCCCGGCCAGCGGTTGGCCCGAGGTCACCGAATTGCTGAAGACGTGCATCCCCTTTACGGTGCGGCGCACCTGGACGCCGATGTCGCTGACGGTGAAGAAATTGGTTTCAAAGTTGTAGTTGTACTTGCCGGGGATGCGCAGCACGGCGAGATAGGCGCCGCTCTTGGCCAACGCCGGGATGTTGCTCAGGTCGAGGTTGGTGGTGGTGCGCTGGTTGCGCTGGTTCTTGATGGGGAACCGCGCGCTGAACGCCAGCGGATGCTTCTCGGAGAAGGCGTTCATGCGGTAGTAGCTGTTGCGCTGGCTGCCGCTGAACTGGCTCCAGGCCGGGATCTCGTCGGGCGCGATGTGAAAAAAGTCCAGGTCCACCTCGTCGACGTTGAGGGTGGTGACCGGCAGGGCACGTTTCATCTTTGTGCTCATCACCTCGCCGCCGCCGGCGAACGAGGCGCTCGGTTCGCTGCGGCGGCTGGTAATGGTGAATTCACGATTGCCGGAATGGCTGCGGCCGTTGATCGCCTTCAGGCCGGGTTTGACCTTGACCGTGTACTTGGTGGCAGGATCGATAAAGGGGTAGATGGCGAGGAAGCCGTCGTCGTTGATCAGCCAGTTGTTGGCCGGCAGCGCACTGGCCTCCGTACTGATCTCCAGGTAACGCCGGAAGTCGGCATTGCGGTCGACCGGGACATTGAAGCGGATGATGATGGAGGCGGCGTTGTCGTAGTTCTGCTCCAGGGCGGAGGTGACCTCGACATCCTTGCCGGCATAGATGACCTGTTGATACAGGCTGTCCAGCTCGCCGATGCGCTTGTTGTAGCTGTCGGCCAGGCATTTGTTGTCGTTGCAGCGGTTGCGTTGCTGAATCCAGACCCACTGCAGGCTCTTCACCCTTTCCGCGTCCGGCCCGGAACTGCCGGCGATGACGTCGCTGTAGAGTCCGCCCAGTTTGCTGTCGAGATCGGAAAGCGTCTTGTCGCCGCAGACGGATTTTTCGACGGCGGAGACGGCCTTGTCACAGTCGAAGCTGGCGGCCCGCAGGACGGGGCTGGTCAGCAACAGCAGGCCGGACAGGAGGAACGCGGCTGCTTTGCGGGCGAAGGAAGGACGGGGCAAGGCAATGTGCATGGCAAAATCCCTTTATTGTTGTTGCGGACTTCCGTTGATAGTTCCGGGCCGCGGGCGCCGGGGTCCTGATCCTACCAGCATATGGCGGCGGAGTGGCAAGCCGCGCTTCCGCTCAATTCCTGAGTGAACTGCTGGCAATGCACGGGGCGGGGAGGACTGCGGGGAGCGGGAAAATAAATACGGCGCCCGGAGGCGCCGTCGTTTCGGAATGCAAGGCTGTGTGCAGCCCGTCCTATTGGTGCCGCCCACCGGAGCGGTGCTTCGGCTGTTGATGGCCGTGCTTGCCGTCACCGCTTGCGGCTGCCGGCTTGCGCGCCGGCCGGTTGCCCGACGGTTTCTGTCCGCCCGGACGCTGGCCGCCGCGGTTGCCGCCGCCGGGACGCGGGCCGCGGCCATTCTGGATCGGCTCGGGCTTGGCGTTCAGGTCCGGTTCGAAGCCGGGCACAATCTCCTTGGGCAGTTCGCGCTTGATCAGGCGTTCGATGCCCTTGAGCAACTGGTGTTCGTCGACGCATACCAGGGACACCGCCTCGCCCTCGGAACCGGCGCGGCCGGTGCGGCCGATGCGGTGCACGTAGTCCTCGGCGACGTTGGGCAGTTCGAAATTGACCACGTGGGGCAGCTCGCTGATGTCGATGCCGCGTGCGGCGATGTCGGTGGCAACCAACACCTGCAGGCTGCCTTTCTTGAACTCGGCGAGGGCGTGGGTGCGCGCCGACTGGCTCTTGTTGCCGTGGATGGCCAGCGCACTGATGCCGCCCTTGTCCAGCTGCTCGGCCAGGCGGTTGGCGCCGTGCTTGGTGCGGGTGAACACCAGCACCTGGCGCCAGTTGTGCTCACTGATCAGGTGGGCCAGCAGTTCGCGCTTCTTCTCGCGATCCACCAGGTACACCTTCTGCGCCACGGTGTCGGCGGTGGCGTTGCGGCGCGCCACTTCGATCAGGGCGGGCTTGTCGAGCAGGCCGTCGGCCAGGGCCTTGATCTCGTCGGAGAAGGTGGCGGAGAACAGCAGGTTCTGGCGCTGTTTCGGCAGCAGGGCGAGGATGCGCTTGATGTCGCGGATGAAGCCCATGTCCAGCATGCGGTCGGCCTCGTCCAGCACCAGGATCTCCACATGGGACAGGTCGACGGTGCGCTGCTGCACGTGGTCGAGCAGGCGGCCGGGCGTGGCGACCAGGATGTCGACGCGCTTCTTCAGCTTGTCGATCTGCGGATTGATGCCAACGCCGCCGAACATCACCATCGAGGTGAGCTTCTGATACTTGCCGTAGTGGCGCACGCTTTCCTCCACCTGGGCCGCCAGTTCGCGGGTCGGGGTGAGGATCAGGGCGCGCACCGGCGGGAAGCCGCGCGGCTGGGCCTTGGCCGGTGTGTCGGTGAGGCGCTGCAGGATGGGCAGCACGAAGCCGGCGGTCTTGCCGGTGCCGGTCTGGGCGCCAGCCAGCAGGTCGCCGCCGGACAGCACGGCGGGGATCGCCTGCTTCTGAATCGGGGTAGGTTCGGTGTAGCCGCGTTCGGTGACGGCACGCAGGATCGTTTCGGACAGGCCGAGGGTGGTAAAGGACATTGCAACTCCAAAGGGTAAACATCGGCCTGTCGCCGCCGGAAAATGGGGCGCCAGTCATAGGCGGACGAATAAGGGAAAGCCGGGAAGGCAGCGGTGCGTAGACTGGGATAATGCACCGCAGGCGCGCAGTCTACCAGATAACGCGCTGGCGCGAGGGTTTAGTTTTGGGCATCCGCGTCCGCGCGCTACAATGACGGCCCTAATGTCAGCGAGCGTACCCCCATGACCCTGCGCATCGGCCACGGCTACGATGTCCACGCCTTCACCGACGGCGATCACATTGTGCTCGGCGGCGTGACCATACCCCACGGCAAGGCCTTCAAGGCGCACTCCGACGGCGACGTGCTGATCCACGCGCTGTGCGATGCACTGCTGGGCGCGGCCGCGCTGGGCGATATCGGCCGTCATTTCCCCGACAGCGACGCGCAGTACAAGGGTATCGACAGCCGCAAGCTGCTGCGCCATGTCGTGACGCTGCTGCACAAACACGGCTGGCGCGTGGGCAACATCGACGGCACCATCATCGCCCAGGCACCGAAGATGGCGCCGCACATCGACGCCATGCGCGCCAATCTGGCGCAGGACCTGGAGATCGCCGTCGGCCAGGTCAACGTCAAGGCCACCACCACCGAGCACCTCGGCTTTGCCGGGCGCGGGGATGGCATCGCCGCCCACGCGGTGGTGCTGCTGGAAACGCTGTAACAGCCGTTCACCGCAAAGACGCGAAGAACCCAATGAACTTCAAACCCTCGCCGCAAAGGAGCAACGACGCAGAGATCAATACCCTGTTTTCCTCCGCACCTTTGCATCTCTGCGACAGATTTGTCCTTTTCCGTTTCTGCGCATGCTTTGCGCCTTTGCGGTGAACAGTTTTTCACGATGACTTCGATGAGCGGATTGCCACATTGGGCCTGCGCCTATGGTGTACCGGCCGTGCGCGGCGTGCTGCGCAGCGTGCCGGAGGATTTTGTCGTCGACGAGGATCTGGGCTATGTGCCGGACGGTCGCGGCGATCACGTGCTGCTGCAGGTGCGCAAGCGCGAAACCAACACTGAGTGGCTGGCGCGCGAGCTGGCGTCGTTCGCCGGCATCAAGCCGGTGGACGTAGGCTTTGCCGGGCTCAAGGATCGCCATGCGCTGACCACGCAATGGTTCAGCCTGCACCTGCGCGGCGCCGAACCGGACTGGAGCAGCTTTTCCTGTGCGGAGGCGCAGATCCTCGACGTACGGCGTCATCGCCGCAAACTGCAACGCGGCGAGCTGCGCGGCAATCGCTTCCGTCTGGTGGTGCGCCAGCTGAGCGGCGACATCGCCGCGCTCGAAGCACGGCTGCGCCAGGTGCAGGCGCAGGGCGTGCCCAACTACTTCGGCGCTCAGCGCTTCGGCATCAACGGCGGCAACCTGGCCGAGGCGCAGGCCCTGTTCGCCGGGCGCAACGAGGTGCGGGATCGGCACAAACGCGGGCTGTATATCTCGGCGGCGCGCTCGCTGCTGTTCAATGCAGTGCTGTCGGCGCGAGTGGCAACGGGCAACTGGCTGACGCCGCTGGTGGGGGAGGTGGTGCAGCTGGGCAACACGCAGAGTCTGGTCACCTGTGATGAGCCCACGCCGGCGATCCGCGAGCGCGTCGCCCGCGGCGAACTGCAGCTCACCGGCCCGCTGTGGGGCCGCGGCCGGCCGCTCAGCAGCGCTGCGGTGCTGGCCCTGGAAGAGGCGGCGCTGGCCGAATATGCGGCATGGCGCTGCGGGCTGGAACAGGTGGGGCTGCAACAGGAACGGCGCGCGCTGCGTCTGATGGCGCAGGACCTGGAATGGGTTCTGGATGAACAGGCCGCAGCGCTGACGCTGTCGTTCTATCTGCCGGCCGGCGCCTACGCCACCACGGTGCTGCGCGAGCTCGTGGTGACGACGGAGGCCGGCTAGCGGAGGTTTGCGGCCTTAGCCGATGGTGAAGCGGGCGGTGAGTTGCTGCAGCGTCTTCGCCAGGTTGCTGAGGTCATGACTGGCAGCGGTGATGCGCTGGGCACCGCTGGCGGATTCCTCCGCCACCTGGCTGATCTTCACCACGTTGCGGTTGATCTCCTCGGCCACCGCCCCCTGTTCCTCGGCGGCGCTGGCAATCTGGCCGTTCATGTCGCTGATGCGGGTGACCGCCGCGGTAATCGTCTCCAGCGCGGTGCCGGCTCTGGCCGCCTGCAGCACGGTCTCTTGGGCGTGGCTGCGGTTCTGCTCCATCGCCTGCACGGCAGCCCGAGTTCCCTGTTGCAGGCGCTCGATCATCGACTGGATTTCCTGCGTCGATAGCTGGGTGCGCGAGGCGAGGGTACGCACCTCATCGGCGACAACGGCAAAGCCGCGGCCCTGCTCGCCGGCACGCGCGGCCTCGATGGCGGCGTTGAGGGCCAGCAGATTGGTTTGCTCGGCGATGCCGCGGATCACGTCCAGCACGCTGCTGATGTTTTCGCTGTCGCGCTCCAGGGTGTTGATGGCCTCGGCGGTACGGTCGATTTCGCCGGCCAGCCTGTCGATGTCATCGATGCTGGTGGCGACGAGGTGATGGCCGCCGCGCGACTCTTGGTCCGCCTTGTGCGCAGCCTCGGCGGCATGAGCGGCGCTGCGCGCCACCTCGGCGACGGTGGCAGTCATCTCGTTGATGGCTGTGGCCACCATGTCGGTTTCCCGCTGCTGGGCGGCGACACCTTCGGTGGTTGCGCGTGAAATGGCGGCCAGTTCGGCGGCCTCGCCGGCCAGGCTGGAGGCAGATTCGACCACCTGATGCAGGGCCAGGCCCAACTCCTGGCGGATCTTTTCGGCGCTCTCGGCCAGCCGTCCTATCTCGTCCTGGCTGTCGATTGCTACCGGTACCGTGAAATCACCGCTGGCGATGCGTCCCAACTGCTGCACCACACTGGCCATCGGCTGCAGCACCATGCGCCGCACGCTGAACAGCAGGGCAAAGAAGGTGACCACGATGGCGCCGAGCATCATGATCAGGCCTCGGTTCATGGCGGTGCCGGCCGCAGTATCGGTGACCGCAGAGGCCGTTGCCACGGCGGCGGCGATCTCCGCTGCGGCCTGATCCAGCAGTTTGGTCGGCTCGCGGTCGATGCCCGCTACGGCCTTGTCGCCTGCCTGGGCGATGTGGCCGCCGGCCTTGAACTCTTCCAGCCCGCGCCGGTAGGCCTCGCCCATGTTGCGGTGCGCCGTCAGGAACTGCTGCAGCAGCTGCCGGGCCGTGGGATTTTCCAGACGTTGGAGCAGCTGAGCGCCATCGCTCTGGACTGCGGCTTCCTCCTTCTGGAAACTGCCCCAGTAGCGTTCCAGCGCCTTGGGATCGGCGCCGCGAATCAGAGTGTTCTTCCACTCCTGAACCTGGATCTTGAACTGGGTCTGGATACTCAGTATCGCCCGCTCGTCGCTGACGGCGCCGCCGACCAGGTCGTGGTAGCGGTCGATGCTGTGCTGGGCCTGCAACAGGGCATAGCCAATGGCAACGAGAAGGAGGAGGGTGCCGCTACCGGTGATGACGATGATCTTGCCGAGTAGACTGCGCGAGATGAATTGGGCCATGAGGGCTCCTGCTGCCTTGTTTGGGACGGTACGCGGCGGCAGTATATTACAAAATGCTGATGAACTAGGTGTCTTCCTTACGCGGGGTGGGCCGTGGTGCGTTTCAGCAGCACGTAAACCGCCCCCGTTCCCCCATCCACCGGCCGGGCCGAGCAGAAGGCCAGCACCTCATCGCGCTGTTGCAGCCAGTGGTTGACCTTGCCCTTGAGCACCGGGCGGCGCTGCACCGAGCCGTTGCCCTTGCCGTGAATGATGCGCACGCAGCGCAGGTCGCGCTGGCGGCAGGCGGTGAGAAAGGCGGCCAGTTGTTCGCGTGCGGCGGCGGCGGTGAGGCCATGCAGGTCCAGTTCGGCGCCGATGGCGTACTGGCCGCGGCGCAGCTTGCGCAGCACGTTGTGTTGCAGGCCGGTGCGGGCGAAGAGCAACTCCTCGCCGGTCTCCAGCAGTTCCGGGTATTCCGGGTCGGACAGCATGTCCTGCAATACCTGGCGCTCGTCCTCCTGCCGCTTCTGCGGCAGCGGCGGGGGCGGCGGCAGCATCACCGGCAGGCGGTCGGACTCCAGCGGGCGCACGTCGGCCACGGCGGAACGGAACAGGTCGCTCTCCTCGTGGCTCAATGGTGCGGGTTTCTTGCGCATGATGCCGTCCAGTCTACCAGACGGGCCTGCCGCCCCGGCACCGGCTTGGGGTATAGTAGGCGGGCCCGATTCGACCGGTCCCCATTACACAACAATGAAGATACTCATCAGCAACGACGACGGTTACCAGGCCCCGGGTATCCGTTGTCTGGCCGAGCACCTGCGCGCCATCGCCGAGGTCACCGTCGTGGCGCCGGAACGCGACCGCAGCGGGGCCAGCAATTCCCTGACCCTGGAAAACCCCATTCGTGCCGTGGTCATGGACGACGGCGTGATCCGTGTCGACGGCACCCCCACCGACTGCGTGCATCTGGCCATCACCGGCCTGCTCGATACCGAGCCGGACATGGTGGTGTCGGGCATCAATGCCGGCTCCAACATGGGCGACGACGTGATCTATTCCGGCACCGTGGCGGCGGCCATGGAGGGACGCTTTCTCGGCCTGCCGGCCATCGCCATCTCCATGGCCAGCCACAAACCGCAGCACTTCGCCACCGCCGGCCGGGTGGCCGTGTGCCTGGTGCGCCAGCTGCTGGCCAATCCGCTGCCCAAGGACACCATCCTCAACGTCAACGTGCCCGATGTGCCCTGGGAGGCCTTGCAGGGCCTGGAGGCCACCCGGCTGGGACAGCGCCACAAGTCCGAGGCGGTGATCCGCGCCCAGGACCCACGCGGCCGGCCCATCTACTGGGTCGGACCGGCCGGTGCCGAACAGGACGCCGGGCCCGGCACCGATTTCCATGCCGTACGCAACAACCGTGTTTCGGTGACGCCGATCCAGGTGGACCTCACCCGCCACAACGCCATCACCAATGTGGCCGACTGGCTGCGGAGCTGCCCGCTGTGATGCGCGAGAGCGCTGGTATCGGCATGACCTCGCAGCGTACCCGCGAACGCATGGTGACGCGGCTGATGGAGCAGGGCATACGTGACATGCGCGTGCTGGAGGTGATGCGTTCCCTGCCGCGCCATCTGTTCGTGGACGAGGCCCTGGCCACCCGCGCCTACGAGGACACCGCCCTGCCCATCGGCAGCGGCCAGACCATCTCCCAGCCCTATGCCGTGGCGCGCATGACCGAGGCCTTGCTGGGCGGCGGGCGGCCGCACAAGGTGTTGGAAGTGGGCACTGGCTGCGGCTACCAGAGTGCAGTGCTGGCGGCGCTGGCCGACGAGGTGTTCAGCGTGGAGCGTATCGGTGACCTGGTGCGCCGTACACGCGAGCGCCTGCAGCGATTGCAGATCCGCAACGTACGCATCCGCCACGGCGACGGCTACGCCGGCTGGGCCGAACATGGCCCCTATGACGGCATCCTGGTGGCGGCGGCACCGACCCAGGTGCCTACGGCGCTGCTGGAGCAGCTAGCCGAGGGCGGACGGCTGATTATGCCGGTGGGTACGCGGGGCAGCCAGCAGTTGCTGTGTATCAGCCGGACGAACGGGGAATTGCAACAGGAGGTCCTGGAAGCGGTCTCATTTGTACCGATGGTGCCTGGAGTCAGCTCGAACGTTTGATGAGTTCGAGCAATGGCCGCTCTCGCCTCTCCTTGGGCTCCACGGTATATGTAATTCCTTGTACACAATCGCGCAGGATACTGACCGCACAAGGAGTCTTTTCGCAGGAGTGGCGTATGGATGATTCCGGCCGACTGAGAAAAAATCCTGTGCGGCCAAGAGACCAGCGAGGGCGTGCGTAATTTATGAAATGCTCGGGCTTGCCAATGAGGTTGCGATGAAGCTGTTTTCTGCTCTGTACACGCATGTGATGCGCTGGTCTGCCCATCCCCACGCCGTCCGCTACCTCGCCACGCTGAGTTTTGCCGAATCCTCATTTTTCCCCATCCCAGTCGACGTGATGCTGGCGCCCATGGCGCTGGCACGGCGTGACCGAGCCTGGTGCTATGCGCTGCTGACCACCCTGGCGTCTGTTGCCGGCGGTGCGGCGGGCTATCTTATCGGCTATTTCGCCTTCGAGTTGGTGGAGCCGCTGATCCGCGAGGCAGGTTATTGGGATGGCTACGAACGTGCCCGCGCCTGGTTTGATGAGTGGGGCTTCTGGGCGGTTTTTCTCGCCGGCTTTTCGCCCATTCCCTACAAGCTGTTCACCATTTCCGCCGGTGTCATCGCCATGAACTTTCCGCTGTTTGTACTGGCCTCGATTATCGGACGTGGTGCACGTTTTTTTCTGGTGGCAGGACTGATGGTGTGGGGAGGGGAGACCATGGAGCGCCATCTGCGCCGGTATACTGACCGCATCGGCTGGACACTCATTCTGGCCGCTGTGATTGGGTATTTGATTATTAGCAATGGTTAATGTCACGCACCACTGCCGTGCAGCCCTTTTTCTGCTGGCAACTCTGTCGCTGGTGACGGGGTGCGGGGAACTGAGACCACCGCCAAGGAAAAGTTACGCCGCCTACCATACGGTACGTCCAGGTGACACCTTGTACTCTGTTGCCTGGCGTTACGGCTATGACTACCGTGAAGTGGCGAGCTGGAATCGCATTGGTGCCCCCTACCGTATTTATCCCGGGCAGCGTCTGTTGGTAGTGCCCACGGCCCGCAGTACCCTGATGGAGGATCGCTCCATCCCTACTGCGCCCAGTACCTCCAGCAAACTGGCCGCCACGCCGGTGCCCGCCACCCGCCCGGTGCCACCGGCAGCGGCGACAAAACCAGCACCGGTGGCAAAACCAAGGCCGGCGATAACACCCAGACCGACGGCAAAACCCGCATTGCCCAAGCCCATTGAAAAACCGGCACCGCGCCCGCACCAGAATCCTGTCAGGTGGCAATGGCCCACAGCCGGCAACGTGAAGCGCGGTTTTAATAACACTGCCAGTAAAAAGGGGATAAACATAGCGGGTCGACTGGGGCAACCAGTCTATGCCGCCTCCGGCGGTGATGTGGTATACAGTGGCAGTGGACTGGTCGGTTATGGCAATTTGGTCATCATCAAACACGATGATGTTTTCCTTAGCGCCTATGGACACAACCGCAGACTGCTGGTCAAGGAAGGGGAAAAGGTCAAACCGGGGCAAATGATTGCCGAAATGGGTGAGACCGCAAAGGACGGAGCATTGCTGCACTTCGAAATTCGCCAGGAAGGCAAACCGGTGGATCCGGTGAGGTATCTGCCGAAACGAAACCGATAAAGGACAGGGTATGGGCAAGCACAGTACCAACACGGATAGCGACGAAGAAAGCGGCCTGGAGCAGGAACACGAGGTGCTGCTCGAGACCGATGAAGGCGAGGCATGCGTCACGGCGGGTGAGGATGGCGTTGAAGAAGACGACCCGCTGGACGATTACACCCCTATCGCTGTCCCGGAGCTGGAGCTGGATGCGACACGGCTCTATCTGGGCGAGATAGGCTTTTCTCCCCTGCTGACGGCGGAGGAGGAGGTGTATTACGCACGGTTGGCGCAAAAAGGCGTGGAATCCGGCCGCAAGCGCATGATTGAAAGCAATCTGCGCCTGGTGGTGAAGATTGCACGCAGATACCTGCACCGTGGCCTGCCGCTCCTCGACCTCATCGAGGAAGGTAATCTCGGCCTGATCCGTGCGGTGGAAAAGTTTGATCCCGAACGCGGCTTCCGCTTCTCCACCTACGCTACCTGGTGGATCCGCCAGACCATCGAGCGGGCGATCATGAACCAGACCCGCACCATCCGCCTGCCTATACACGTCGTCAAAGAGATCAACGTCTATCTGCGTGCCGCACGGCATCTTACCCAGACCCTCGATCACGAGCCTAGCCCGGAAGAGATCGCCGAAATGCTGGACAAGCCGGTGGATGAGGTGAAGCGTATGCTGGGTCTCAATGAACGTGTTACCTCCGTTGACGTCCCGATAGGGCGCGATGCTGACCGCTCGCTGCTCGACTCCATTCCCGACGAAAACAACCTTGATCCTGTGGAACTGCTGCAGGACGACGACATGCGCTCCAAGATTGAGCAGTGGCTGGACGAGCTGACCGACAAGCAGCGCGAAGTGGTGGAGCGCCGCTTCGGCCTCAACGGCCACGACGTCACCACCCTGGAAGACGTGGGCCAGCAGATCGGCGTTACCCGTGAGCGGGTGAGGCAGATTCAGATCGAGGCACTGAAACGGTTGCGCAAGATCATGGAAGCGCAGGGGTTTTCGTCGGATACCATTTGATGGGGGATGTGCGTCGCGCGCATCCCTAATCGCAGTTCCCCCTCTCCAACAGGAGCGCCGCCACCACCTGCCGTCCTTCCGCAACCAGCACGTTGAAGGTACGGCAGGCCGCCCCCGTGTCCATCACCTCGATCCCGATGCCGCGCCCGGTAAGGGGGGCGAGCAGGGCGGGGGCGGGGTAGCGGAAAGTCGTCCCAGTCCCCAGCAGCACGACCTCCGGGCCCAGTTCAAGCAGGCGGTCGAAGTGCTCTGCTGCCAGGTCGGCATAGGCCTGGGGTGGCCAGTCACGCAGCAGCCGCTGCGGGGTGATGACGAAGCTGGCGGTGAGCACCTCGCTGCGGGGTATGGGGGGGGCGCCGGCGGATTCCCCGGGGCCGATGACGGTGACCGTGTCGGCATCATAGGCGCGAATGGCGTAGCCGCCGCCGAAGGTGTCCTGGCTGAACTTCATCAACAAAATCCTGAGTCGTGGCGCGCTGTTGGCGTATTTGTCGCATTGACAGTAGAAAAACGGGTCAGTAATGTTAGCAGCTTTACCCGGCCCGGGGTTTTACCCGGCGTCAACCTGTGCGCGGAACCACTGCTTTGATAGAAGACTTCCAGAGAATCAAGCGTTTACCGCCGTATGTCTTCGCCATAGTCACCGATCTGAAGCAGAAGGCCCGCGCGCGCGGTGAGGATATCATCGACTTCGGCATGGGCAACCCCGACCAGCCGACGCCGCCGCACATCGTTGACAAGCTGGTCGAGGCAGCCCAGCGTGGCGACACCCACCGTTATTCCGTCTCCAAGGGCATTCCGCGTCTGCGCCGGGCGATCTGTACGTGGTACGAGAACCGCTTCGCCGTCGAGCTGGACCCGGACGGCGAGGCCATCGTCACCATTGGCTCCAAGGAAGGCCTCGCCCATCTGGCCCTGGCCACGGTTGGGCCCGGCGACGCGGTGCTGGTGCCCAACCCGGCCTATCCCATCCACCCCTATGGTTTCGTCATTGCTGGCGCGGATATCCGCCATGTGCCGCTGCATGAGGGGGTCGATTTCTTTGCCGAGCTGGAAAAGGCCATCAAGACTTCCTGGCCCAAGCCCAAGTTTCTGCTGCTGAATTTCCCCGGCAACCCCACTACCCAGTGCGTGGACCTGGGATTCTTCGAGAAGGTGGTGGCGATCTGCCGCGAGCACCAGATCTGGGTGATCCATGACCTGGCCTATGCCGACATCGTGTTTGACGGCTATGTGGCGCCATCGATCATGCAGGTGTCCGGCGCCAAGGACGTGGCGGTGGAGTTTTTCACCCTGTCCAAGAGCTACAACATGCCCGGCTGGCGTGTCGGTTTCATGGTCGGCAACCGGACCCTGGTCGGCGCCCTGGCGCGCATCAAGTCCTATCTGGATTACGGCATGTTCACGCCGATCCAGGTGGCGGCCATCGCCGCGCTGGAAGGGCCGCAGGAGTGCGTGCGCGAGATCAGCGACATGTACCAGAAACGCCGTGACGTGTTGTGCGAGGGACTCAACGGCATCGGCTGGCAGGTAACACCGCCCAAGGCCACCATGTTTGTCTGGGCGCAGATCCCGGAGGCCTATCGCCATCTCGGCTCGCTGGAGTTTTCCAAGCGCCTGCTGGAGGAGGCCAGGGTTGCCGTGTCGCCCGGCATCGGTTTCGGCGATTACGGCGATGATCATGTGCGCTTCGGCCTGATCGAAAACGAGCATCGCACCCGCCAGGCAATCCGTGGCATCCGCGAGATGTTCCGCAAGGACGGTTTACTTTGAAACTCATCAAACCTACGTCGAGTGCCACCGTGCCCCTGTTACGTCCGGTACACAAGTCCACCAAGCTGGCCAATGTCTGTTACGACATCCGTGGCCCGGTGATGGCGCGTTCCAAGCAGATGGAAGAGGAAGGCCATCGCATCATCA
>Ga0172382_10002037_pt1 | contig 34657 bp, 26 predicted proteins | sample Leawel138RmetaG_FD_122245 | JGI IMG/M metagenome (GOLD analysis project Ga0172382, IMG submission 122245) | Leachate microbial communities from a municipal landfill in Southern Ontario, Canada - Leachate well 138R metaG | ecosystem: Engineered > Solid waste > Landfill > Unclassified | place...
CTTCGCGGCGATCACCCCGGCCCTGATGATCGGCGCCTGGGTGGACCGCGCGCGGTTCGGATGGGTGGTCGGTTTCTGCGCCTTGTGGAGCCTCATCGTCTATGCCCCCGTGGCCCACTGGATCTGGGGCGGCGGATGGCTGGCCTCCTCGCTGGGCGTGCTCGATTTCGCAGGCGGCCTGGTCGTGCATACGACCGCCGGCATCTCCGCCCTCGTCGTCGCCTTGCTCCTCGGCAAGCGCGATGGCTTTCCCAGGACACTCATGCTGCCGCACGCCCCGGCCCTCACCATGATCGGCGCGATGCTTCTGTGGGTCGGCTGGTTCGGCTTCAACGGCGGCTCCGCCCTGGCCGCGTCCGACGATGCGGCGATGGCGATCCTCAACACGCAGGCCGCGGCGAGCGCGGCGGCGCTGGCCTGGCTGCTGGTGGAGAAGTTCACGGTCGGCAAGCCGACCAGCATCGGCTTCTCGACCGGCGCGATCGCCGGCCTCGCGACCATCACCCCCGCCGCCGGCTTCATATCGCCCGGCGCGGCGATCATCTTCGGCGCTGTGGCGGCGCTTCTCTGTTACGGCGCGATCCAGCTTGTGAAGCAGCGCTGGCATATCGACGATTCCCTCGATGTGTTCGCGGTGCATGGAATTGGCGGCATCACAGGCTCCATCCTGCTGGCGGTCTTCCTTTCCCCGGCGCTTGGCGGGATCGGATATGGTGAAGGAATGGCCATGGGCAGCCAGTTGTTCGCCCAACTGATCGGTATTGCCGTGGTCGTGCTCTGGTCGGCGGTCGCCACCGCCATTCTCAGCCTGGGCGTATCGCTGTTCTTGCCGATGCGGGTAAGCGAGGATGAGGAACGCGAAGGCCTGGACATCGCCAGCCATGGCGAAAGAGCCTGGGAATTCGATTGAGCGTTGAGGCGGTTTAGCTGTCTTCGCGCGCACGCGCGAGGGTCCAGGTCGCGAGCGCATCCCCCTGATCCACCGTCTCGATTCGCATTTCGTCGAAGGATGCGGCGATAATGCAACGCGGCCGCCGCTCGATGCCGTCAGGCTGAATACAATGAACTGGCGCACCGCTCGCCACGTTCCCAAGTCTGCCGGTAATGCGGACGACAAAGCCCTTCATCGCCTCGAAGCGTTCCACCGTGATCCGCTGGACAGTCTCGAACGATCGCGTCTTCCCGCTCTGCCGCGTCGTTTCCCCCGAACGAAACTGCCCTATCGCCAGCGTCCGGGCGGAAACGGGCGCAGGGCCAGGGATTTCCGATGCATCCGCCTTGGCCTGGATCGGGCATTGAGGGGACGATGACCACGGGTAGCTTATCCAGAATCCTTCGACGGAATTGGCGGATTCCGCCGCTGCGGGCAAAAGCCAGTCTTCCATGTTCCAGACCGTCATCGACACGGAGATGCGCAGTGTCTGCTTTTGCGGATCATAGCTCCAGCGCAACGGCTCGCTGCTGTCCGGCGCGGCGGGGCCGGAGCAGCCGAAGGGAATGACGAGATCGAACCGCCGCCCCGCCCCCTTTTCGACTTCGGGCGGCGGCACCGCCCCGGCGCTCACCGCATCCGCGGCATGGCCGGCAAGCGCGATGAGACTGGCCCGCCCGAGGGGGCGAATATCTTCCGTGCTGACCGATACGATCGGAACGGACGGCGTGGCGCTGGGAATGACTTCCGGCGGCGGCGGGTCCGGCACGCGCGGGGAGGTCATCCGGCCGATCGCGAACCCCACGGCACAGGTCGCGATCGCCGCCACCAAACCGCCCGCGATCGCGAGACGGCTGGTTCTGAGGCTCGGCTCACGCATAAGCGATTGATAGCAAATCCATCCTTTTTCTCCAGACCATAATGCCGTCCCATGCACTCAGGCATTGACAGAAAGCCGCAGGCATTCGAGGCAGATAGCCGATGACCATCGACCAAGTTTTGACATTGCTGGTCCTCGCGGCAGTGGTTGGGGTGCTGATCTGGGACCGGCTGAGGGCGGATGTCGTGGCCCTGTCCGGCGCGGCCGCCCTTCTGATGACAGGCGTGGTCCGGCCCGCCGATCTGCAGGGCGCCTTCGCCAGCCCCGCCATTATCGCCCTGGCCTCGCTGTTCGTGATCGCCTACGCGCTCGAGTTGTCCGGATTGCTGGACAGGGGCATCGCGCTGGGCGTCGATCTGTGCAAACGCATGGGCGAAAAAGGCATCTGGCTGCTGCTATCCATGATCGGCGGCGTCTCCTGCTTCCTGAACAGCACGCCGATCGTCGTGCTCGGCGCGCCGGTGGTGCGGGATGTGGCCACGGCCCTGGGGCAGTCGCCCAAACGCTATCTCATTCCGCTCTCCTATATCACCGTATTGACCGGCTGCTGCACATTAGTCGGCACTTCCACCAATCTGCTGGTGGACGACATGGCGCGCGTATCCGGGCAACCGCGCTTCGGCATATTCGAGATCACGCCGGTCGGCGTTCCGATGGCGCTTGCCGGCGCCGTCTACCTGTTCCTCGTCAGCGGCCGCTTGCTCGGACGTCATGTGGATGACGAACGCGAGGGCGATCCCGGCCCGATCGAACCATCCCATCTTGCCAGCGCCCAGGTCGGCGATGTCAGCGTGTTCGCGGAAAAGCGCCCGCTCCAGCCCGGGAAGGCGATCGCGGCGCTCCTGATATTCGTAAGCGCCATTGCCCTTGCCGCTTTCAATGTCGCTCCGATCGCGGCCACTGCCTTTGCCGGGGCGGTGGTGCTGATACTGCTGAAAGTCATCAGCGCCGATGAAGCCTACAAGGGCTTGAAGCCGGAAATACTGATGCTCATCGCCGGGATGGTGGTGATCGGCATAGCAATGGAGCAGAGCGGCCTTGCCGAACAGTCTTCGCGCCTGCTCATCGACACGGTCCACGGATTGTCGCCTCTGATCGCGCTGATCGTGCTCTATCTGGTCACGATGGCGCTGACCGAATTGCTTTCCAACGCAACCGTCGCCGTGCTGGTGACGCCGATCGCCGTGGCGCTGGCCGAAAGCCTCGCGGTCAGCCCCCGGCCTTTCCTGGTTGCGGTGATGATGGCCGCCAGTGCGGCGTTCGCCACGCCATTCGGCTATCAGACCAATGTCATCGTCTACCAGATGGCGGGCTATCGCTATATGGATTTCGTGCGCATCGGGCTGCCGCTCAACGTCATCACCTTCGTCGTCGCGATCGCCATGATCCAGATCTTCTTCCCCTTCTGAAGCGAAGGGGAAGGCTCAACCAAGATCAATCTCCGGCCAGGATCAATCTCCGGTAAGAATCCGGTCGACGAGCTGCTTCACGGTCGGGGTGAAGTTGTTGGAATAGAACGGGTCCTGCTTGAAGCGGTAGGCCGCATGGCCCGCAAACATCAGGTTCTGCTCTACATCGCCTCCATGCGCGATGTCCTGAAGAGTCTTCTGGATGCAGAAGCTGCGCGGATCGGCAAGCCGCCCCGTGCTGTAATCGTCATGGTCCTTCCAGGAGGAAAAGCCGCAATGGGAAAGGCAGCCCATGCAGGCGGCCTGATCTTCCCGGATGATCATGCGCTCCTCGGGCGTCACGAACACCACGGTGTCGTCGGGCGTCCGCAAGGCTTCGGTATAGCCGCTGGCCGCCCAGCCCCGCGCGCGCTCCAGATCCTTGGGCGCGACCCAGAAATTCTTGCCCTTGACCCCGACATCGAGCTGCACCGTATGCACCCCCGCCTCGACCCTGGAATAGGGGATCTGGCGCTCGGACCGATCCTCGAGATTGCGAAGGAAGGGATTGCGAACCGCGGAGGAATAGAACCCGGTGGGCGAAAAACGATGCAAGAGCACATCGCCCGGCTCAAGCGTGCGCAATGCATCCTTCCAGCCTTGCGGTATCGGGCTTTCATGCGTCAGCAAGGGACGGGTGCCGAACTGGAACGCGATCTGGCCCAGCTCCGGATTGTCGATCCAGTTGTCCCACTCCCGGAGGAACCACACCCCGCCGGCCATGACGATCGGCACGTTGTCGGATACGCCTTCGGCCCGCATCGTGTCGCGCAGCGCCTTGACCCGCGGATAGGGATCTTCCGGCTTCAAAGGATCTTCCGCGTTGGAAAGGCCGTTATGCCCGCCCGCGAGCCATGGATCTTCATACACCACGGCCGCCATCAATTCGGAAACCTTGTGATAGGCGCGCTTCCAGAGCGCGCGGAACGCCCGGGCCGAACTGATGATCGGCAGGTAGTTCACATTATAGCGCGCCGCGATCTCCGAAAGCTTGTAGGGCATGCCCGCGCCGCAGGTGACGCCGGCGACGAGGCCCCTGGTCTTTTCCAGCACGCCTTCCAGCACGGCCTGGGCCCCGCCCATTTCCCACAGGACATTGATATTGATCGCGCCCTGGCCACCGGAAATTTCATGCGCGCGGCGAACCTGCTCCACCCCGCCGTCGATGGCGTAGCGGATCAGTTCCTCGTGCCGTTCCTTGCGGGTCATGGCGTGATAGATCTGCGGAACGATCTTGCCTTCCGCATCGTAGCTGTCGGCGTTCACCGCGCTGACCGTGCCGATGCCGCCCGCGGCGGCCCAGGCGCCGGAACTGGCGTGGTTGGTGGCGGAAACGCCCTTGCCGCCCTCGACCAGCGGCCAGACTTCACGCCCGCCATACAGGATCGGCTTCAAACCCTTGAAACTCATCATCGCCCCTTATCAAGCGCACCACTGCTATCGGCGGTCGCGCTCCCTTCCGTTGCTTCGGAATGGCGGCACGGCACGATATCACGCGGAGCCGGCCTCTCGCCGCTGGCTTCAAACTGCGCATAATAGCCCGCCAATTCCGGCTTACGGCCAAATTCCACCAGACGAAAGCCCACTTGTGCGAACTCGCAAAAAAGCAGGCGCGGACTGATCCCGTGCTGGTCGGTCGGCCGATCGACATCGACGACGATCACCTTTCCGCCCTTGCGCAAGGCAGGCCGCAAACGCCAGAGGAAGGCGTAAGGCTCCGAAACCTCATGATACATATGCACCAGGAAGATGCGATCGAAGCTGTTGGCGGGCAACTTCGGATCGTCCGGCTCGCCCAGCTTGATCGAGACATTGTCGAGACGCTCGCGCTCGACGCGATCCCCCAGCTTCCTGACGGTTTCCTGGTTGATATCCTGCGCCAGCACGCGCCCGCCGCGCCCCACACGCGATGCAAGCCTGATGGTGTAATATCCTTCGCCCGCGCCGATGTCGGCAACGGTCATGCCCGGCTTTATCTGGGCGATATCCATGACGGTGGTCGCTTCCCGGCGATCGTCGCGTATCCGTTCGCTGGAGACGTTGCTGCGGCCGGTTTCCGAGACGGGCCGGTGAGCGCGCGGAAACTCGCGGGATGTCTCGGGACGATCGGAATCGTCCGGCTGGCGTTCGCACCCCGCCGCTGCCAGCAGGACGGCCGGAAGCAGGAACAAGGCGCCCCGCAACGTCACTCGACGTCCTCGACCTCTATCGTCTCGCCGGTCACGCGCTGGGCCAGCGCGGCCGCCATGAAGCTGTCCAGCGCGCCATCGAGGACATCGCCGGGCGCGGTCGAAGTGACGCCGGTTCGCAGATCCTTGACCATCTGATAGGGCTGGAGCACGTAGGAACGGATCTGATGGCCCCATCCGATTTCGGTCTTGGCCTGATATTCCCCGCTTGCTTCGGCTTCACGCTTGGCCAGCTCGGCTTCGTATAGCCTGGCCTTGAGCATGTTCATCGCGGTCGCCCGGTTCTTGTGCTGCGAACGATCGTTCTGACTGGCGACAATGATGCCGGTCGGCACGTGGGTGATGCGCACGGCCGAATCCGTGGTGTTCACATGCTGCCCGCCCGCCCCGCTGGCGCGGTAAGTATCTATCTTGAGGTCGGATTCCTTGATCTCGATATCAATATCGTCGTCGATCACCGGATAGACCCAGACCGACGAAAAGCTCGTATGCCTGCGCGCCGAGCTGTCATAGGGGCTTATGCGGACCAGCCGATGCACACCGCTTTCGGTTTTCGCATAGCCATAGGCGTTCTCGCCCTTGATGAGCAGGGTCGCCGACTTGATGCCCGCCTGCTCGCCGGCATGATAGTCGACCAGCTCGACCTTGTAGCCTTTCCGTTCCGCCCAGCGCGTATACATGCGCTGCAGCATCTCGGCCCAATCCTGGCTTTCGGTGCCGCCCGCGCCGGCATGGACTTCCAGATAGGCGTCGTTCCCGTCCGCCTCGCCCGAAAGCAGAGCCTGCACCTTGTCCGCATCGGCCCGTTCCGCCAGCCTTGCCAGGCTTTGCAGACCTTCGTTTACGATATCCTCATCGCCCTCGGCCTCGCCCAGCTCGATGAACTCGGTCGCGTCGGTCATTTCCCGGGTAATTTCCTGGACCGTTCCCACCGCGCCTTCCAGCCGGCGCCGTTCGCGCATGACGGCTTCCGCATCCTTGGGATCGTCCCAAAGCTTCGGGTCCTCGACTCGTGCATTCAGTTCGTCCAGGCGGCGCAAGGCGCGATCCCAGTCAAGGGAACGGCGCACGAGGGCCAGCGCTGCTTCAATCCGGTCGATATGGGCCTGCCCTTCGGCACGCATGATATTCTATCTCCGCTAGTCTTGCGGCCCGCTTAGCGGATGACTGCTGATTGTAAAGAAAAGCCGCTAAAGCCTATTTCCGGCGCTGCAGCTCTCGAACCTTGGCTAGGGTCAATTTCACATGCTGCCGCCAATCCAGGTCGGAATAGGCCAGTTTCACCCTGCCATCCGTCCCGATCACATAGCTCGTGCGATTCGACAGCCCGGTGTCCTGCCCTTCGCGCCGCAGCCTGACATCATACGCCTCGATCACCGCCTTGCTGGCGGTGGCGACGGGAAATTTTCCGCGGCATTCCTCTAGCGAAAAGCGCATGAGGGTCGGCAGGTCGTCCGCCGACAGCCCGATCACTGTCGCGCCGGCGGCGTCGAAGTCGGCCATCGCTTCAGCAAAGGCGTTGGCTTCCAGGGTGCAGCCCTGGGTAAACGCCTTCGGATAGAAATAGAGGACGACCGGCCCATCTTTCAGCGCCTGCCGGAAATTGAAGGCAAAGACCTGGCCCGAATGCGCGCCGGTGGTCGAGAAGGCCGGGGCCTTCGCCCCCACGGCCAGTTCCGCCGAGGCCGCCGCCGGAAGGGAAACCAGCGCCAGCCCCGCAATCATTCTTGCATGTCCGAACAGGGTCATCGGTTCACTCTCCCGAAGAGCAGGAGCGGTCAATACAGGCCACCCTGCTCCTTGACGAAATCTTCCGGCTGCCCGTTCGAGCCGCGAGACTGGTTGTCACTCGCGCCGGTTCCAGCCTGACGCTTGCGCAACAATGCGAGAATTTCCTGCCGCATCGCATCCAGTTCATCCTGGCGCGTGCTCCGCTCCGGCTCGGTATCCGGCTTGAACGCTTCCCAGATCACCGCCGCCTTGGGATCGTCCCCCGGCCATGCGCCAAACACGCGCTTGCCGCTGCGGCGGTCCACCCGCACCATGCGCACGCCCGGAGGAGCGATGAACGGGCGATCGCTCCACCTGTCGCGGGTTTCCTTGACGAATTGCTTGAAGATGGGCGCGGCCAGAGTTCCGCCCTGAGCGTAGCCGCCCATGTTGCGGGGCTTGTCGAAGCCCATGTAGACGCCTGCGACGATATTGGGCGAACCGCCCACGAACCACACGTTGGTGGGGCCGGTGGTGGTTCCGGTCTTCCCGAACAGCGGCAGCTTGAGATCGCGCAACACGACCGCCGTGCCTCGCTGAACCACGCCTTCGAGCATATGGACGGTTTGATAGGCGGTCCGCGGGTCCATCGTGATTTTGCCGCGAGGCGCAAGGCGCGGCATCGGCTTGCCGTCCCATTCCGTCATGGTGCATTTGGGGCACTTGCGGTTGTCCGCGCGCCAGATGACCTTGCCGTTGCGATCCTGGACATAGTCGATCAGCGTCGGTTCGAACTGGCGGCCATTGTTGGCAAGCGCGGAATAGGCATTGACCATCTTGAGCACGGTGGTGTCCCCTGCCCCCAGCGCGAAGGAAAGATAGGGCTGATACTTGCCGATACCCATCCGCTCGAAGGTGCGCGTGACCTTGTCCATGCCCGCGTCGTTGGCGATATGCACCGTCATCAGGTTGCGGGACTGCTCCAGGCCCCAGCGCATGGGATGATCGCCGCTGCCGCCGCCGCTGAAATTGCGGAAGCATTTTTCGCCAAGCGCGGCCCCCTGATACACGCAGAAGGTTCCGTCGGTGACCATGCTCGCCGGGGTCATGCCGTTATCGAGGCCGGTGGCATAGACGAAGGGCTTGATCGTGGAGCCGGGCTGGCGATTGGCCTGCGTGGCGCGATTGAAAGAGCCGAGGCGGGAATCGAAACCGCCCTGTATCGCAAGCACCCGTCCGGTCTGCGGATCTTCGGCCACGAAGCCGCCCGACACTTCCGGAATCGTGCGAACGCGATAGGCACTGCCGACCGGCGAAGCGGCAATCACATCGCCTGCCCGCAAGGCGTCGGGCATCCCGGTCAGCGCGGCTTGCGTTCCGTCGGCGAAACCGATCCGGCCAGTGCCGCCGGATCTTTGCGTGACCACGCCGATGCGCCAGTCCTGATAGTTGATGGAAAGATAGGAACTTACGAGCTGGCTATGCCAATTGCCATCCGCAAGGTCGATCTTCGCGATCGGCCCGCTCCAGCCCCTTTGCCCCTGATACCGCAGCAACCCGGCCCGCAAGGCGTCGCGGGCCGCATTCTGGAGCTTCACGTCCAGGGACGTGCGGACCCATAAGCCGCCCGCATAGACGCTGTAGGGGCTGTCCTCCGCGGTTTCGCCGTATTTGTCGATCAGCTGCCTGCGCACTTCCTCGAGAAAATAGCCGGCATCGGCCTTCGCCCCCGCAGCGCGACGCGGGATCACGCCCAGCGGCTTGGCCTTCGCAGCCGCCGCTTCCTGCGCGCTGACAAACCCGTTGTCGACCATCTGGTCCAGCACGAAATTGCGGCGGGCAATCGCAAGGTCGGCATATTTCGCGCGGCCATACCGTTCCGGCGCCTTCGGCAGGATCGCCAGAAAAGCCGCCTGGCTGAGGTCGAGATCGCCGACATCCTTGTCGAAATAGGCGCGGGCAGCCGCCTGCACGCCAAAACTTTGCCGGCCCAGCGGGATTTCATTCAGATACAACTCGAGGATCTGCTGCTTCGTCAGCACATCCTCGATCCTGCGGGCAAGGATCATTTCCTTGAGCTTGCGGGTGATGGAATATTCATCGCCCACCAGGATGTTCTTCGCCACCTGCTGGGTAATGGTCGAGCCGCCCTTGGCGCGCTGGCCGGAACCGATCTTGCTGGCATAGTCGATCACCGCGCCGGCAAGGCCGGTTATATCCACGCCGCCATGGCTCCAGAAAGTCTTGTCCTCGGCCGAGAGGAACGCATTGATGAGCGGGCGCGGAAAATCGACGAACTGGAGCTGCACGCGGCGCTCCCGCGCGTAGGAATCGACGATTTCGCCATCGATCCCCCGCACCACCGTCGGCAAGGGTGGCTGGTAATCCAGCAGACTTTCCGCCGAAGGCAGATTGCGCACCAGGGCAAGCCACAGCACCAGCCAGATCAGCAGGAGCCCGCCACCCGCCGCCAGGACCCAGCGAAATAGCCTGCTGCCGCGCCAGTTTTCACGGAACCATGCGATCGCACCCTGCGTATCACGCCGGATCCGGTAGCGGAAATTGGAAGTTTCGGTCTGCTCGGCCATGATCGGCGAGGCCCTAGCACGGGCTTCCGGTTCTGCGCCAGATGCAACTGGCATTATGCCCGCGGCAGTTCACGCCCCGCCTCGTCATCCGGCTGTCCGGGCGAAATAGACGCGCACGGCGCGCGCGATGGCTTTGGCAAAGGACCGGCGCCCCTCATCGGATGCGAGCCGGGCAGCGTCATCGGGGTTGGTGATATAGCCTACCTCGAACAGGACGGACGGCACATCCGGAGACTTGAGCACCACGAAAGCGGCGGAGCGATGCGGCGTTCGCAGGAATTTCAGTACGCCCTCCCCTTCGCGCGCGATAAGCCGCGCAAACTGCAGCGACGATTCCTTCGTGTGGCGCTGAGAGAGATCGACCAGAATGGCGCTAACCGCATCGCTCTGCCCTTCGAGGCTTATCCCATTGATCTGATCGGCCCGGTTTTCACGCGAGGCCAATCTCGCCGCGGCCTGATCGGATGCCTTGGCCGAAAGCGTATAAAGGCTCGCTCCGCCTATTCCGGCTTCCTCGCCCGCGGAATCCGCATGGATGGACAGAAAGAGATCGGCGCCGAGCACCTTGGCGATCTGCCTGCGCTCTTCGAGAGCCAGGAAACGATCGTCGCCGCGAGTCAGGGCAACCCTGACGCCGCCCTGTTGGACAAGTTCGTCCCGCAAGGCCTTTGCCAGACCGAGCACGACATCCTTTTCACGAAACGCAGATCCGCTCGCGCCTGGATCGTGCCCGCCATGCCCCGGATCGATGACGATCAGCGGCCGGCTGGCATCCTGCGGGCCTTCGACCTTGGGCAACCCGATCTTTCGGCCTGCGTCCGGGAGTTCAATTCGCGCAACATAGCTTCTTCCGAAATGCTGCCAGGGCGAGGCGACAATCAAGCCGACGGCGCCGGCCAGAATGGCGACCGGCGCCAGAAGCAGCAAGATTGTTCGCGGATTCCCCAGCATCGGCCTTGAGTTATTCCCGGTAGCCCCGGCGGAACAAGACAAATTGCAGCGGGGCCGTAATATAGTTGCCCGCAGGCTTGGCCAATGCTAGCAGCGGAATAGCGGAAGGCAGCCCAGCCTTCTCGAAAATCCATAACTCCTGGCTGGCGACGTTGACGTTGGCCAGGTTAATGATTTCTCGAGACCAAGGGCTCCACACGCGATGACGGGGGTTTTCTACTCCTCCCGAAGTTACAGGTTGACGCCCAAGATGAGAAATTCGTTCCAACACCCGTCGCCGCAGCCATTCGGCTTTGCGGCGGCTTTGCCGGTGTGGACGGCGCGATGCAGCTCGCCGATCGAGGCAGCCCCGCGCATTCGCTCTTTGGCAGACACATTGCGCCGCGCAGCATCATTGCTGCCTGGCCTGCTTCCATCACACCGAGCCGGGGCCATCGGCTGCCCTGGCGACCAAATCATCATGCTTATGCGCGCGCCCACCGCAATCGCGGGGCCTGGCCGCGCCCGGAGATATTATAATGACAACGCGCATGCTCATCGATGCGCGCCACCCGGAAGAAACCCGCGTGGCCGTGCTCAAGGGAAATCGTATTGAGGAATTCGACTTTGAATCTGCTGATCGCAAACAGATCAAAGGCAATATCTATCTAGCGAAGGTAACGAGGGTCGAACCCTCACTTCAGGCGGCGTTCGTTGATTTTGGCGGCAACCGCCATGGCTTCCTTGCCTTCAGCGAGATTCATCCCGACTATTATCAGATCCCCAAGGAAGATCGCGAAGCGCTTCTGGCCGAAGAGGCTGCGCATGCCGAAGAAGAAGCGGCGTTGCGCGCCGCCGAGGAAGATGGCGCGGATCACGGCGGGGAAGACGATTTCCATGACGACGATGAAAGCCTGGCCCACGATCTGGCCGACCAAGACGATGGAGTCGAGGAAATCGACACATCGGAAAAGGACGACGTGGCGACCATCGAGGATGGCCAGGTCAGCGATGGCGAGGATGAGGAAGCGGACGCCCCGCGCCCTCGCGGACGCCGCCGCCAGGGCGGGCGGGCGCGCTCCAAGCAGGCCGACGAGCTTCGCGCGAAGCGCATGGCGCTGCGCCGCCGCTACAAGATTCAGGACGTCATCCAGCGCCGCCAGGTCCTGCTGGTCCAGGTGGTGAAGGAAGAACGCGGCAACAAGGGCGCCGCGCTGACCTCATATCTCAGCCTCGCCGGCCGGTATTGCGTGCTGATGCCCAATTCCAGCCATGGCGGCGGCATCAGCCGCAAGATCAGCTCGGCGAGCGACCGCAAGCGCCTGAAGCAGATCATTTCGGAGCTGAGCCTGCCCAAGAGCATGGGCTGCATCATCCGCACCGCCGGGCTCCAGCGCACCAAGACCGAGATCAAGCGGGATTTCGATTATCTTGCGCGCCTGTGGGACGAAATCCGCGAAAAGACCTTGAAATCGACCGCGCCGGCGATGATCCATTCGGACAGCGATCTCATCAAGCGCGCGATCCGCGACATCTACAACCGCGATATCGAGGAAGTGGTTGTGGAAGGCGAGGAGGGTTATCGCGCCGCCAAGGAATTCATGAAACTGCTGATGCCCAGCCACGCGCGGCGGGTAAAGCAATATGCCGATCCGGTCCCGCTGTTCCAGCGCTATGGCGCGGAAGACCAGCTTTCGGCGATGTATGATCCCGTCGTCCAGCTCAAATCCGGCGGTTATCTGGTAATCAATCCGACCGAAGCGCTTGTCTCGATCGACATCAACTCCGGCCGCTCGACCAAGGAGCACGGCATCGAGCAGACCGCGCTCAACACCAATCTGGAAGCGGCGCGAGAGATCGCCCGGCAATTGCGTTTGCGCGATATGGCGGGTCTGGTCGTCATCGACTTCATCGACATGGAATACGGATCGAATATCCGAAAAGTCGAAAAGGCGATGAAGGATGCGCTCAAGCATGACCGCGCCCGGATTCAGGTGGGCCGTATTTCCGGCTTCGGCCTGATGGAAATGAGCCGCCAGCGGCTGCGCACCGGGGTCCTGGAGGCGACCACGCGCTCCTGCCCGCATTGCGACGGCACGGGCCTCGTCCGCACCGCATCGAGCGCCGGGCTTTCCGCGTTGCGCCTGATCGAGGATGAAGCCGCCAAGGGCAAAGGCACTGTCATCTCCCTTTATGCCAGCACCGAAGCAGCCATTTATCTTCTGAACGCAAAACGCACCGATCTCGCCGAGATCGAGGAACGTTACGGCGTTGTGGTCGAGGTCATTCCCGAGGGAGAGAACGAAGGCGCCAAGATGCGCGTGGCCAGTTCCGGTCCGCGTCCGCAAACTCCCCCGCAATTCGCTCCGCTTGTCGAGGAAATCGAGGAGGAGGCCGAGGAGGAAGACTTCTTCGACCAGGACGACGAGGTGGAAGACAGCGAGGATGACGAGCGGCGCAAGAAGCGCCGCCGCCGTCGCCGCGGCGGACGGGGCAGGAAGCGTTTCGATCAGGAAACCGACGGCCAGGATGCGGCGGGCGAAGGCGCCGAAGACGAAGTCTCGGGAGACGAAACGGCAGAGGATCAGGCCGCTTCGGATGAACATGATGACCCCGAAGAGGAAGGCCCGGCTCGCAAGCGCCGCCGCCGCGGCGGACGCCGCCGTCGGGGAAGACGTGAAGATGGCGATGCGGAAGCAGCCGAAAACCCCGTTGACGAAACACTTCAAGAAACCTCTCTAGAGGCTGACGAAACGCCTCGAGAGGAGGCTGGACCTCTGGAGGATGAAGCAATTGCGGCTGCGGCACTCTCGGCCGAACCCGAAGCCGTAACGGAAGAAGAACCGAAGAAACGCACTCGCCGCCGCAGCAGGAAGGCGGAGGCCGCCGATGTTGAAGCGGCACCGGAATCCGTTGACCCGGAAGCCGTCGAAACGCCTGTTCCGGTCGAGGCCGACCTGCCTGCGGTATCGGAAGATGCGCCGGCCAAGCCCAAGCGCACGCGCCGCAAGAAAGCTGACGCCGACGCCGAACTTCCGGCGGAAGCCGTGCAGGCCGAAGCCGAGGCGGAAACCGAGGAAGCGCCGGTCAAGCCCAAGCGCACGCGCCGCAAAAAGGCGGAGCTGGCATCCGCGGAAGCGATCGAGCCTGCAGCAACTGCGGCGGTTGCCGCGCAGGAGATCGAACCCGCCGAGCTTCTTCAGGACGCCGAGCCGCAATCGGAAGCGGCCAACGACATCAGCGATACAGAAACCGATGGATCGCCGCGCCGTGGCTGGTGGCAACGAACTTTCGGCAACTGATGCTCCCTCCTTCCGGCCCATGATTGCGATGGGCCGGAAGGAGCCTGGCCCTAGCCCGTTTTCACCGCTTCTCCCCATTCCATCCAGCTGGCGAATTTGGGCATCCTCGGCATATAGCCCTGGTCGATCGGCATCACCGCGAAGCCCTGGGCGCTTATTGCGTCCGAAATCGGCCGAGTCAGGTGGCACCCGCCAAGCAGCCTCTTCCAGGTCGGCTCGATTTTCGTCTGCCAACGCCGCACCTTCGGGTCTGGCGCGCGTCCATGCTCGAGAAACAGAAGGGTGCCGCCCGGCTTCAGGATACGGCGCAATTCGGAAAGCACGCGCCCGCTATCCTGCACCGAGCAGAGCGTATAGGTGCAGACCACCGTGTCGAATTCCTCGGCATCGAATGGGATATTCTCGCCGACGCCCTGCCTGATGTCCGCATTCCATCCCTTCCGCACAGCTTCCTCCCGCGCGTAATCCAGCAGCTTGCCCGAAGGGTCAATGCCGGCGAAGCCGGTGATCTTGCCCGGATCGTAAAACGGCTGGTTGATGCCGCCGCCGCAGCCGATCTCGAAGACCCGGCCGCTGGCGCGCGGCACCACCTGCGCCCGCCTGTCCGCAATGGCATCCTGGCTGCAAGCCACCTTGATAAGGCGCGGGACGATATGCTCGTCATACCAGTTCTTCATGCCCATCTTCACGCCCCCTCCGTTACAGCCCGCAGACTAACCCTGCCGTCCGATCCGGCCAATCGGCAATTATCCGGAATTTTGCCGCGCATCCGATCTTGATTTTATGCCTGTGCTTGCTCCAGCCGCCGAAATCGTTAGATAGCGCCGCACAGGCTTATTGCACCGCAACAGGATTGACCAAATGGCGACCTTCACCCTCCCCAAGAACAGCAAGATATCTGGCAAGGGCAATGTCCATCGCGCGGATGGCGCCGCTCGGGTGAAGAAATTCAAGGTATACCGCTACGATCCGGACAGCGGCAGCAACCCGCATTATGACATTTTCGAGATCGATCTCGACAATTGCGGCCCGATGGTGCTCGACGCGCTCATCAAGATGAAGAACGAGCAGGACCCGACCCTGACTTTCCGCCGTTCCTGCCGGGAAGGCATCTGCGGTTCCTGTGCGATGAACATGAACGGGCGCAACGGCCTCGCCTGCACCACCGCTATAGAGGATCTGTCCGGGGATATCCGGATAACGCCGCTTCCGCATATGGAAGTAGTCAAGGATCTCGTGCCCGATTTCACGCATTTCTATGCGCAATATGCTTCGATCCGCCCCTGGCTCCAGACGGTTTCCACCACCCCTTCCGGCAAGGAACGGCTGCAAAGCCCGGAACAGCGCGAAAAGCTGGACGGATTGTATGAGTGCATCCTGTGTGCCTGCTGCTCCACTTCCTGCCCCAGCTATTGGTGGAATTCCGACAAGTTTCTCGGCCCCGCCATCCTGCTGCAGGCCTATCGCTGGCTGGCCGACAGCCGCGACGAAATGACGGGCGAAAGGCTCGATGAGCTGGAGGACCCGTTCCGCCTCTATCGTTGCCACACGATCATGAACTGCGCCAACGTCTGCCCCAAGGGTCTCAGCCCCGCGAAGGCCATCGGGGAGATCAAGAAGATGCAGGCCGAGCGGCATATTTGAGGCAATGGCGCTGCAATACGCCTCACGGCCGGCAGCTTAATTTCCATGACAAGCGTTCTTTCCCGCTATGAAGCGCTGGTCGCATCCGGCGAATTGCGCGCCGATGACGAACAGGCCCGGGCAGCGCTTCGGCTGAACGAGCTTCAGCACGATCTGGAAACGAGCCGCGATCGCGGGCTTTTCAGCCGCTTTCGGTCAAGGAAAGCCCAGCCCGTGCGCGGCGTCTATATCTGGGGAGATGTAGGGCGCGGCAAGTCGATGCTGATGGACCTGTTCCACGACAGCCTCAAGATACAGGAGAAACGCCGCATTCACTTCCATGCATTCATGCTGGAAGTGCATTCACGGCTGCGCGAGGAACGCAAGAAGGAAAGCGGCGATCCGATCCCGCCAGTGGCAAGCGCCATCGCCCAGGGCTTGCGGTGCCTCGCCTTCGACGAAATGGTGGTGAACAACAGCGCCGACGCGATGATCATGAGCCGCCTGTTCCGCGCGCTGATCGTCGACGAAGGCATCACCATTATCACGACATCCAATCGCGCGCCGTCGCAACTCTACAAGGATGGCTTGAATCGAGAGCATTTTCTACCCTTCATCGCGCTGATCGAGAAGGAACTCGATATCTTCACCCTCAATGGCCCAGTCGATTACCGGCTCGATCGCCTGCGCGGCATCGATAGCTGGCATACGCCGTTGGGGGAGGAGGCAACGGCGCAAGTGCGTGAGGCGTTCTATCGCCTGACCGACTATCCGCCGGAAGATGCCCACCATGTTCCTTCCGCCGAGCTGCAGGTTGCCGGGCGCAAGATTTTCGTGCCCAAAAGCCTCAAGGGCGTCGCCGTGTTCAGCTTCAAGCGCTTGTGCGGGCAGCCCTTGGGCGCAGCGGATTATCTTGCAATCGCACAGGCTTATCACACGATCATCGTCGTCGGCGTCCCTCAGCTGGGACCGGACGACCGCAATGAGGCAGCGCGTTTCGTCACCTTGATCGACGCACTTTACGAGAACAAGGTGAAGCTCTTCATCACCGCCCAGACCACGCCGGAAAAGCTGTATCAGGCGGGCGACGGCAGTTTCGAGTTCGAGCGAACGGTAAGCCGGCTGCAGGAAATGCAGAGCGCCGACTACATGGCCAAGAGCCACGGCGAAGCGTGAAAACAATATACAGAGGGTAGGCTGAACGGCACCCAGGGGAACCGAGGATCACCTTACTCACCCTGAACCTCGCCCAAAACACTCCGAGCCGGGGTCAGGCCGCGCGCGCGAGTTTCGCCTGCGCGGAGGCAAGGCGGGTCATCATCTTCAGATCCTTGTCCTGCAACTGCAGCGCCGCGTCGGCCCAAAGATCGACGATCGACTTCAGCTCATCGAGACACAAGGGAGAGCTTATGCGCTTTGCCTGCTTCGCCTTCACGAGGCCGAACTGGCGCCGCGCCGACTTGGCGATGAATTCCTGGCAGGCGAGGCGCCCTTCCCCCGGCTCGGCCAGGATATGGACTATGCCAAGATCATACATCTGTTCGGCGGTGTAGGTCTCGTTGGAGAGGATGATGCGTTCCGCCATGGCCGAACCCAGCTTGCGCGTGAGGAAGGCGTGCGCCCCCATGCCGGGAAACAGGCCGAACATGATTTCCGGCAGACCGAAGGTAGCGCCCCGTTCGGCCACGATGAAATCGAAGGAAAGAACCGCTTCGAACCCGCCGCCCAAGGCCGCGCCTTCGACCAGGCCGATGGTCAGCATCGGCAATTCGAGCGCCCTGATGTTGCGATCAAGAATTTCGACGCAGCGATAGCCGTAACGGATCAGACCATCCCTGTCCCCGGCCTGTATCAAGCTGTGAAAAAGCTCGAGATCGCCGCCGAAACAAAAGACGCCGGGCGCCCTGCTGCCTAAAACCAGAAAATCCAGTGGAATCTTGCCGGGTCCGAAACTTTCGCCGATCAGCCTTTGCCAATCTTCAAAGTCCCGCAACATGCCCAAAGTAAAGCTCGGACGGCCCGGCGGGCGCATATACGTCCATAATGCCTTGGCGCCCGCATCATATAGGACATCGAGTTCATTCAATTGGAATAGAGCTTCGGGAATTGCGAGATGATCTTCGCTTTCCCTGACCAGGGCTTCTTCTCTTGGCTGCAAAATAATAGCGGGCTTTTCATCGCCCGAACAATTATCCTGGATGTGGCCTAGTCCCCCTGAGACCCGATCCATATTCCACCCTCGTATTAAAAGCCCTGCGTATATGAGCACTTCGCCAGAGCGGTGACAGCTTAAGCCTTCTATGAGTCCTCTGGCAATCAGTTATTGATCGGAGAGGATAAAAACATGCTCCAGAGCCGAATAATCACGGATTGAGGCGAATTTACGATGCAATGGGAATGATTCCTTCACCTTCGACACTCGACATCCCAGTTTGGCACGCGCGCAAGCCTATTTCCGGATATCGCGGCGATGAGACTTGTCAGTTCATGCCGACTGTGGACACTCTGCCCCAGATCGAATCGGGAGATTTCTTCGTCGTGACCGAAAACCGCGATATAAATCGTGAGCTTGGCGCTTTCGCAAATGTCGATGCCACCGACGCGAAAGACTTCATCAGCCGGCTCGACCGGATGCAGAGCGATGAGGGCTTCGGAGCCTACAAACGCCAGAATTTTCAGAGCCTGCAGCTTTCGCCCGGGGCGAAGGTGGCGGATATCGGTTGCGGCGCGGGCGATGACGCGGCCGCCTTGGCGGGCCTGGTCGGGCCGGAAGGCCATGCGACCGGCGTCGACATCAGCAGTTCCATGATCGAGGAAGCCGGCAAGCGCTTCGCGAATATCGAAAATCTCGACTTCGTGACCGCACCGGCCGACTCTCTCCCGTTTGAAACCGGCAGCCTCGATGCGATCCGCGCCGACCGGGTGTTGATCCATGTTCCCGATCCCCAGGCCGCGATCACGGAAATGCTGCGCGTGCTTAAGCCCGGCGGACGGATCGCGCTGAGCGAGCCGGACATGCTCGGCTTCTGGGTCGCGAACCGGGACCCGCAGATCAGCGCCGTGATCGCGGGCGCGATCGCGAATTCATGCCTTCATCCCAACCTGCCCCGGGATTTGAGCGTGGTGGTGCGCGACCTGCGGCTCGATGCGGTGAAGCATTGGGCGCTCGGCATGATAACCGACGATTTCTCCTTCGTGGATCAGGTCGTCCGCTTTGAAATGGTGGCGCAGGCGCTCGCAGCCAAGGGCGTCGCTCCGGCAGACCGCATCGAAGGCTGGGTTGCGGATCTTCTGGAGCGACGCGAAAATGGGCGCTTTTGCGCGGGGCTTACCATTATCACCGTTGCGGCGGCCAAACCCGGCTCCCCGCAGGAAAGCGCCTTCCCCCAGCTCGCCTGACAGGGTGGACGAAATCTTAACCATCTTCGGTGCAAGAAGATGGCATGTTCGCAAGGAAGCATCCTGATACGGAATCCATCCATTTCGGATGGAGAGAGGCGGTCGCCTACGCGCGAACCGCCCTGTTCTTCCTGACGAGAAAGCGCCCGAAACTGCCGCTGACCGCTCTTTCGCGGATGAGCGCGATGGATGTCAGGACATTGCCTCCGATCCGGAGATTTACTGCAAGCGACGGCGAAACATTGGCTTACCGGACTTACCATGGCCCGGAAGAGCGGCAGATCGTGATGATACATGGCTCGGCCTGCTTCGGCGATCAGTTGCACAAGCTGGCCCGGCACATTGCCGAAGAATCCGCCGCGACCGTGCATACGATCGACATGCGGGGCCACGGCCATAACGCCAGAGGCTCCGCGCCCGCGGAAAGCTATACCCGCGACGTCGGTGAATTCTGCGCGCATCTGAAACAGCATCCGGCGCGGCCGCAGGTGATCCTGGCCGGCCATTCCGCCGGCGGCGGCCTTGTGCTGAACGCAGCCTATGGCCCTTATGTCCGCAACATCGACGGAATGCTGCTGCTCGCGCCCTATCTCGGCATAGCGAGCGGATCGCTCAGGCCCTATTTCGGCGGCTGGCTGGTCGGCATCGCCTGGCTGAAACTGGCGGCCACGGCGGCGCTCAACCTGATCGGGGTCACTCGCTTCAACGATCGTCCGCTGGTGGCGTTCGACCGCGAAGCATGTCTTCACGACCCGCGCTTCGTTCGCGAATGGTCCTTCGACACGCTCCTCGGTTTCGGGCCGGGCATGACGCGCCCGGCATCGGCGGAAATGCTCGATTTCAGGATACCGATGCTGCTCATCAGCGGCGATCGCGACGAATGCTTCCGGCCGGACCGCTACAAAGCCGTCATGGACCGGATCGCGCCATGGGCGTCCATTCAATTGTTCCCGGGCCTTGGCCACTGGGACATTCTCGCAGATAATGGGGTCGCAACCTTCTGCGTGAATTGGCTCGAACGGCAGTTCGCCATCGAGCAGCGAATGCAAAGAGGGAAAACAAAAGATGCCAAAATCGCTTGAAACCAGCCCGAGGCTGGCCATGCTGCCGCTGGCGCTCGCCGCGGGGATCGCCATTGCCAGCCCTGCTCACGCCGAAACCGAAAAGGGCTGGAAGGCCGGAGATGTCGTCCTCAAGCTCGGCGCGGCGGGGGTCCTGTTCGACTCTTCCGCCGACGTCGAAATTGCCGGAACCCCCGTCCCGGGCGGGAATGTGAAGGTTTCCAACGACGTCACGCCCAGCGGCGAAATCTCCTATTTCTTTTCGCCCGCCATTTCGGCCGCCGTCAATTTCGGCATTCCGCCGAAAGCCACGGTGGACGGCAAGGGAACCCTGACCGCCGCCGGAGAGCTTGGCCGGGTGCGCTATGGGCTGGGCGCGGTGACGCTGCGTTATCACCTGAACGATCAGGGAACCGTCTCGCCCTTCATCGGCGGCGGCGTGGGCCGTCTCTTTTCATTCAGCGAGGATGACGGCTCCGTGCTCGATCTCGAAGTGGACAGCGCCTGGGGCCCGGTCATCCAGGGCGGCGTGGACGTCCATCTGACTCCGAAATTCGGCCTTTACGCCAATGTCAGCTACTCGCCGATCGAAACCGATGCGAAGGGTATCATCTTCGGCGCACCGGCTGCCGCGGATGTGAAGCTCAACCCCACCATCGTGCAGGGCGGCGTTTCCTATCGGTTCTAGGGTCAGGAACTGGAACGTTATCCGGCCGAAAGCCGGTTCAGGGAACGCTCCAGCATCAGGAGCTGCCACAACAACCGGGAATGGTCCGATCTCGCGGAAATATGATCTTCCGCCAGATCGGCCAGCCTGGCCGTATCGAACCAGCCCGTCTGCGCAAGCTGCGCGCTGGATGCGATGGCTCGCGCCTCGCTTGCCAGCGGCCCGCGCAGCCAGTCTGCTATCGGTGTGACGAAACCCTGCTTGGGCCGGAACAGGATGTCGTCCGGCAGATAGCGGCGCATGGTGCGTTTCAGCAGGAATTTGCCCTGCCGGCCCTTCAACCGCATCCGATGAGGCAGGCCGGCGCCGAATTCCACCAGCCGGTGATCCAGCAGCGGCTCCCTTGCCTCAAGGCTTACCGCCATGCTCGTGCGGTCCACCTTGGTCAGTATGTCGCCCGGCAGCCAGAATTTGAGGTCGGCATATTGCGCCCGATCCAAACCGGACCGGCAGGGCGCATCGCGCATCAATGCGACGAGGGGCTGCTCCGCCCGGTAATCGCCGCGCAGACGGCGAAACTCGGGCGAATACAGGCTCTCGCGGATTTCCGGCGGCGTGAACGCCAATGCGCGCGCATAGCCGGACGCGCCATCCTCGGCGAGCGACAGCAGCGTGGTCCTGGCGCGAAACGGGCGCGGCGCCCAATCCGCCTTGGGATAGATCGCGCCCAGCCCCCCGAACACTCTCCGGCGCAGGGGTGACGGCAAAAGCGCCCGCACGCTTTCTTCCCGGGCATGGAACATCTGGCGGCGATAGCCGGCAAAGGCTTCGTCCGCCCCGTCGCCCGAAAGGGCAACGGTGACATTCTCCCGGGCGAGCTGGCAAACCCGCCAGGTCGGCAGGGCCGAGGCATCCGCGAAAGGCTCGTCGAACATCGCGGCGAGCCGGCCGATTTCCTGAAAATCGTCGGACCCGACGATCCGGCTGCGATGATCGGTAGCGAAGCGGCGCGCCACCTGTTCGGCATAGGAAGTCTCGTCGAGGGAGGCGACATCGAAGCCGATCGAGCAGGTCTTTACCGGAACGCTGCTGGACTCCGCCATCAGCGCCACGACGCTCGAGGAGTCCACGCCCCCCGAGAGGAACGCCCCCAGGGGAACATCGGCGACCATTCGCGAACCCACGGCGCCGCGAAGCAGGTGCAGCAATTGCGCCGAAAGATCCTCTTCCGAACCACGGCTGCGATGCTCGAAGGAGACATCCCACCATGATCGGGCGGCGGCCGGTTCCGCATCGTGGCGCAGCAGCCGGTAATGCCCGGCGGCGAGTTTCTCGACCAACTTCAGGATCGACCGATGATCCGGCACGTATCCCCAGGCGAGATAGTCCTCTATCGCCAGCGGGTCGAACTCGCGCCGGAGCAGCGGATGGGCGAGAAGGCCCTTCAGTTCCGAAGCGAAAGCCAGACTGCCATCGCTCAATCGCGCGGTGAACAGCGGCTTCACGCCCAGCCGGTCGCGCGCCAGGAACAAGGTGCGCGCGCCGAGGTCATACAGCGCGAAGGCGAACATGCCATGCAGATGCTGGAGACAATCCACCCCCCAGCGCTGCCAGGCGGCAAGAATGACTTCCGTGTCGCCATCGGTATGGAATTGAGCGCCGCTTTCGGCCAGTTCGCGCCGCAATTCCCGGTAATTGTAGATTTCGCCATTGAAGACGATGACGGCGCGCCCGTCGGCCGAGCGCATCGGCTGGGGAGAGCCGGCAAGGTCGATGATCGACAGCCGCCGATGACCCAGCCCCACCCCCGGCGCGGTCCACACCCCGCTGCCGTCCGGCCCGCGATGGACCATGGCGTCGCACATGCGCTCGACACGGTGGGGATCGACCGGCTTCGGGGTGCCGCAATGGAAGATACCGGCAATTCCACACATGGGATTGCGGTTAGCGAAGCTTGGCGATGCGGTCCATCCACGCATCGATCGGACCGGCGGCCTTGCGGAGAGCGGATATGCTTTCTTCCGGCGGGGGATGCCCGGCGCGATCCTCAGCCGAAAGGATCAGAACCATCGTCGGCTCGTCGTCGAGCAGCAACCGCTGCCGCATCGTCGCCAGCTTGAGGCGTCCATTGCTGCCGGTCAGCAATCCGCCGGTGCGATAATAGGTCGCGGCGAGGCGCTTCACCTGGCCATTGGCAAGCAGGTGCTCGCTCTTTGCGTCGGGCACGGCCGGACCCGGCTCGAGCCAGCGCCACGGCGTGTCGGGAATCAGCGCGCCCTGGCCGAATCCGCCTGCTTCCTTGCCGTCTTCCTGCGAGGCATAGAGCGCGAAGAATACGTCGACCTTGTGGCCGCGATCATCCACATAGCTTGCCAGCAGCCGGTGATTTGCCCCTTCCGCGCGCGGCTCCCACCAGATTTGCGGCTCGAATTGCAGCAATTGCCAGCCCTTCACCTCGGGCAAGGCGATCTGCCGGGGCATCTCCGCGGCGAGGCGGCCCGCCAGCCCCGCCCACAGCAATACCGCCAGCACCATGCCGCCGATCGCGCCCATGGCAGCCACCCCACCGATGCGTCCGTCCGGCAGACGCGCGAGCCATGCCGAGCGCTGGATCGCATCCGCGTCAATGAAGCGCGAATCGCTCGCGCGATCGAAAAAGCGCCACGCGATAGCCAGTATCACGGCAAGAATGATCGCAAAGAACACCCAGCCATAGATGATATGATCGAACCCGGCGGCAAACTCGATCCCCCGGAATTGCGCGATGTAGATCGTGCCCCACGCCCGCACCCCATTGGCGAGGATCGGCACCACGATGCAGATCGCCATGAAGGCCAGGCGGCGCCCCCAGCCCTTGAAGCAGACATGGCTGATCAGCACGCCCAGCGCCACCATGGCCACCAGGAACTTCACTCCGGAACAGGCTTCGGCCACTTCGAAAAGACCGATCGGCGTATCGATGAACACCCCGTCCACCACCGCCGGAATGCCGCTCCAATGCGTAAGGGCGATGGTCAGCTTCGCGGTGACCAGTTGCAGCGGCGGAACCAGTTCGTCACCGAACGGGACCAGAAACAGCATGTAACACAACGGAAACAGCAATGCGGCTGCTACACGCGGCCCCAGCAGGGCCAGAACCGCGCCCTGGAGCATCGCCACCGCGCCGAGCTGCCGCGCCAGATTGAGACCGGACACAGCGCCCAGCAACCACAGGAAGCAGGCGCCGGCAATGAACAACAGGCCCGGCCACCAGGCTCTGGGTGAAAGCCGCGCCAGTTCCGGAGCGCGCAGCATCACCAGCCATGCGACGATGGCGGGCACGAATATTATGTGATTGTAGGTGGAACTGTTCCACCACTGATCCGCCATCGCGAACCAGTCCCGCCAGAAGGCGCCCATCAGCCCCATCGCTGCAACGACTAGGCATATCAAGGGCAGGCGCCAGACTTCCGGAATCCTGCTCGCCACGCCCTGCTTCGGCCAATAGGGAAGCGCGGTGTCACGCGACATGGCGGCGTTCCGGTTCTGCGGGCTTGCGGCCCAGAAGCTCGGGCAGGCGGCACAGCATCGTCTGCCAGCTGCGGTTCCGCACGACATATTCGCGCGCGGCCCTGCCCATCGCGGTCATGGCTTCCGGCGCCTCAAGCATTTCCAGCGCCCTGCGGGCCAGTGCCTCATCCGTATCGGCGACGGCGAAATGGACCCCATCCTCTCCGCCGATGCCTGTCGCCGCCTCCGGCGTGAGCAGGACGGGGCGGGCCATGGCCATCGCTTCCAGCACCTTGTTCTGTACGCCCCGGGCAATGGCGAGAGGCGCGGCAACGATATCTGCGGCGGCGATGAACGGGCGAATGTCCTCCACCGCGCCCCATACCCGGCAGCCGCCGTGCCGATCATGCGCAAGCAGCGCCGCGCCGGGATTGCGCCCGACAATATGGCATTGCGCCTGGGGTTGGACCGCGCGGATTCGCGGCAGGATATTCTGCATCAGGCGCAACGCGGCCGCCGCGTTCGGAGCGTAATCCATCTGCCCGGTAAAGACGATATGCGGCCCCCTGGCATAGGCCAGCGCGGGCGCGGGCTGACTGAGAACCGGATCGAAGAAGCCCGAATCTATGCCATTGCCCAGGACGCTCACCCGCGCCCCCTCCGCATCGCCGAGGCGCGATTTGAAGAGTTCCGCCTCGGCTTCGCTGACCAGCAATGTCTCATGGGCACGCCGCGCGAGCCGCCCTTCCTCGATGGCGAGAAGCCGCCCTTCCCGCGCGTCGATCCAGCGGCGCGGCCGAAATCCGGCCTGGGCATATGCTTCGAACTTGGCCGAATCGACATCGACCAGATCGACCAGGACACGGCCCGAATAATCATCCGGCACATATTGGCCCATCTGGCCGGAAAAGACGTAGATCGCGCCGATCCGCCGCTCCGCGATCACCTTGCGCACATAGTCCTGCAAGCGAACGTCATGGAAGGCAGCGAGGCTCACCGGCTTGCCACTGAAAAGCGCTTCCACCCCAGCCCGCCAGAGCGGCTTGTCGCGTGTTACCAGGCAATGGCTCTTCGCAATGCCGGCGAGATGGCCTTCATGCGACAAATCCCGCTCGTTCTCCGCGAATGTCGCGACATGCACAGGCGCGATCGCGGCCAGCGCATTCAGGACATGGTAGGACCTGATCTTATCCCCGCGATCAGGGGGGAATGGCATGCGATGCGCCAGGAACAGGATTTCCGCCAGCTTCCTCACCCCAGCCCCCGCGCGATGAAGGGGCCGATCCGGTTCGCGACCGGAAGCGGAAGGCGTTTCCACAGGGCGATGCGCGCCGCGTGGCGATCGCTGGCGGGATCGACGTCGCGCGCTGGCGCGCCGGGGGCGGACCATGTTCCATAAAGCAGGGGTTCCGGCGCGAACCCCCAATTGCGCTTGAAGTGGTAAGCGCCGCTATCGGTTTTCGAACGGCCGAAATCGAAGTGGGTGCAGCCGCGTCGGCGCGCATGCAGCATCAGCTCGAAATACATGCGGTCATTGGCGCGCAGGCCGCGGGCGGCAAGCGTCCCGCCGCCCCAGTAAGGCATCACCGCCCCCCGGTCATAGAAGGACAGCACGCTCGCCACCGGCGCCCCATGATGCTGGATCGTGAGAATATCGACGTCCTCGCCAAACTCATCCATCATCGCATCGAACAGGGAACGCGGAAAAACCGGCGTGCCAAGATTGCGCACGCTTTCCGCATAGACGGCGTAGTGCGAGGCGCGATCCGCCTCACCGCGCCCGACCCGTATCGTCAGATCCACGGCCAAGCCCTTGCGCACCTCGGCGCGCTGCTTGCGCGGAATGGCAAGCAGTTGCGCCTCGTCGTCATCGGCAAGCGGAGCGATGAAGCCGCAATGGGAATCGGCCTGTCGCGTCCAGTGCCAGGGAACGGGGCCTCCGCGCAGCTCGACCGTGGCGCAGCTCCACCGCAGCGCAAGCTCCTCCGACGCCGCCGTCAAGCGCAAGGCCACGCCATCACTCGCCGCAAGCGCGCCTCCCCCGACGGCAAACGGGCTGGAGACCAGCGCCCGGCCGAACACCGGGGAATGCATCTCGCTCAAGGGAAGCCAACCGGCGATCCCCGCGCCCTGCTCGGCCAGCAGCCCGATGGAACGCTGCCCCGTTCCCCGCTCCACCGCCCGCAGCCAGGCCGGGCGGTGAAACAGGCTGCCTTCGGCATGGGCCGCCACGAAGGCTTCTATCCGCGCGCACTCCGCCGGATCGTTCAGATCGGCCTGGCGCAACATACCAGCGGAGAGGGAAAACGGCGCATTCATGCCGCATCCCGTTCAAGGGCAATCGCTTCCCGATGGGCAAGAACATCCATGCGGCCCCATTCGAATTCCGTAATCAACTGGCGCAGCTTCGCCGCCATGACGTCGATATTCGTGTAATGGCGCAGGCGCGACTTGAGCGGCGCGCCCGCGACGCGCGGCTGGTCCGGGTCGATCTCCCAGGGATGAAAATAGAAGATGGCGGATCGTCCATCGCGGCGATTCACCTGGCGGATCGCCCAGCGCGAGAAGGCATAGGGCAAGACCCGGAAGAAGCCTCCGCCGCCCGCCGCGAGACGCCTTCCGGCAAATTCGGCCGTGGTGACGGGAATTTCGAGCAGATCGGACCAGGGAAGCGGGCGGAATGCGAAACGCGGCGCTTCCTTCCAGCCGTAATGATCGTGCGCGACCGGAGCCACGCTGGAACTGTAGGAATAGCCATGCTCGGCAAGAACCATATAGGCCCAGGGCGTTCGCTGGTCGATGGAGAAGCTGGGCGCGCGATAGCCTGTCACCGCCACTCCGGCCGCGTCTTCGATAGTAGCGCGGGCCTTCGCGATGTCGTCCGAGAACCGCGCCCGATCCATGGTGAAGACACGGGCATGATCCCAGCCGTGGCTCGCCAGTTCATGCCCCGCATCCGCGATACGGCGCATCAGCGGACCATGGCGGCGCGCAACCCATCCCAGCGTAAAGAAGGTCGCCTTGACCTGCGCCTCGTCGAACATCTCCAGAATGCGCGAGACATTGCATTCGATCCGGTCGGTCAGGCCATCCCAGCTGCCTCGCGCGATCACATCCTCGAACGCGCCGACATGAAACCAGTCTTCCACATCGACCGACAAGCCATTGATAGAGCGCGCGATGTTCACTCATTTCCTCCTCTCAGGCCGCCATCGACCGGCTTGCATCGCTTTCGATCCACTCGATCAGCATGGTCAGGGTATGGCGAATGGCGCGTTCCTGCTCGGCCATCTTCGCCTCGATCTGCCCCAACCGTTCGGCGAGCGCTTCGATCGCAGGCGCATGGGCGGCGGAAAGCCCGTCTTCCAGGCCATGGGAAAGCTCCACCACCGCCTGCTGGAGTTCTGCGATACGGGCATCGCGGGCAGACAGCATCGCTTCGACCAGCTTCGAATCGAAAGCTGGCGCCGCCGGCTGCCCGGTCGATTCGGCCTCCGGCTTTTCCGGCTCGGCGGCCTCGCCCGGCGTTTGCGCGGCCGGCGCGACGGCGTTGGAAATATTGTCGTCGGCGATCTCCGCCAGAACCGTACGGAGCATCATCTCGTCGATGCGCGAGCGTTGCTCGACCGCGCCCAGCAGCAGCAGCCTGTTGGCAAGCTGGTTGATCCTGCGCGGGATGCCGCGCGTCGCCTCGTAAAGCTCGGCGAACACGCCTTGATCGAATGAGGGATTGTCCCGCCAGCCCACGCGCGAAAGACGATGCTTGATGTAGGGTTCGACCTCGCTAGCCTCCATCGCATCGAGATGATGCGTCGCGATGACGCGCTGGCGCAACTGCTCCAGATTCGGATGGGTCTGCAATGTCGTGCGAAATTCCGGCTGGCCCAGCAGCAGAGTTTGCAGCAGCGGATGCGAGCCTAGCTGGAAGTTCGACAGCATGCGCAGTTCTTCCAGCGCGCTGATCGCCATGTTCTGCGATTCATCGACAACCAGCAGGCATCGCCGCCCTGCCCGCGCCTCGTCATGCAGGAAGCCTTCGATCGCGCCAAGGGCGGATGCCTTGTCATGCCCTTCAATGTCGAGGCCGAAGCATTGCGCGACCACATGGATGATTTCCTCGCCATCCAGCTTGCTGGTCACCACCTGCCCGACAGTCAGCCGTTCCGGGTCCACCGTGGAAGTCAAATGGGCGACCAGGGTGGATTTCCCCGCCCCGACCTCGCCGGTGATGACGATGAAGCCTTCGCCCTGCGCCAGTCCATAACTCAAATAAGACAATGCCTTGCGATGCGAAATGCTCTCGAAATAGAAGGCCGGGTCCGGGGTGAGCTGAAAGGGCCTGCCGCTAAGCCCGTAAAAATCGTCGTACATCACATCACTCCTTGGGCTCAGAACGAATAACGCATGCCGAGGAGAGCGGTGAGGTAGCTGGAATCCTCCTCGATCTCCCTTGTTATGCCATCGAGACGGACCGCCGCAGTGGCGCTCAGCCGGTCCGTCAGCAGGCGATCATAGGCCAGCCCGGCGCCCCAGGCAGTAACATCGCCACCGTTGGCAAAGCCACTGTTCAGCCAATTGGCCCGGATGTCTCCCGAAAGAGTCGAGCGCCGGTCCAATCGCAGGTTCGCATAGGCGGCAAGCCAGATATTCTCGTCGATCACACCGTTGGCCGAAGCCAGGATCGTGCCTTCCGCGGCGATGAATTTCCGCCGGTCGTAGCCCGCGCCTATGCCGGCCTGTATCCGGCCCAGATCGACCGCATAGCTGGCCGCGATACCACGCCCCCTGAAGGTCGCGGACCGCACCGAACCGAGCGCGCTGCCCAGGCAGGAACCTTGCTCCAGGCTGCCCACGCAGCTGTTCAGATCGCCCGTCAGCGCATTGCGGACGGCGTCGAAGCTGGTCGGCAAGGACGACAGCGCATTGTTGAGCTGCCCGCCGAAGCCGGCGACATTGTCATAGACCATGACATTCACGCTGCTGCGCCGAGTCATCTGCCAGCCGAAGCTGCCGTGATAGCTTGTCGCCCCATAGCGGCGGCCGACATGGGCTTCCAGGGTGGTGCGGACGCTGGGCCGCCAGATCACGCCGACATCCCAGATCAGCCCCTCGACATCATAGGCCATCACGCGCGGCGCGCTCTTGTCCGTTTTCAGGCGGCCCTTGGAATCGAACACGGGATTGCCATCCGCATCGAACAGCGCATCCCGGCTGGAAATCTCGACATCCTCGTACCCCACGCCGCCGACAAGGGCGACGGTGCGGCTGACCGGCACGGTCACATCGGCCCGGACATGCCTGTCCTGCGCCCTCTGGTCGAGGTTGGAAATATCCTCGCGATACCAGCCCGCGCCGAGGCCCAGGCCGACCGGAAGCACATCGCCCGGCTGCGTCCCGGCATGGAGAGTGGCCATATGAACGGTGCTGTGGTCGAACACGTCGACCGGATCGCCATCCGGCCCCGCCAATATGCCGTCCGGCCCTTCGAGACGGGTATAGCCGATCCGGTAATTGGCCGTCAGGGCCACATCGCCCGCATGGGTCTGGAGGCTGGGTCCGGCGTAGACCGAATAGAGGGTGTTGCTGTCGCCATCGCTCGAGAAGGGATTGAGAACCGAACCGCCATTGCCCTCGAAATGGGTCCGGGTCGCCAGCCCGCCTGCCTCGATCGTGAGGGTGCGGGGGATGATCGACGCCGAAACGCGGGCAATGCCGGTTATCTCGTCCACATCGGGGGCGTCCTTGCCCCAGCCGATCGTCCGTGCATAGCGAAGCGACAATTCGCCCGCGGTGTTGCGGCCGTTGATCGAGGTGTCCACGCCTGCCGCCAGCCGGGTATAAGTCACCGTATCGTTCCCGGGGGACAATTCCGCCGACAGGACCTGGGCCGCTTCGATATAGGGCCTCACTTCGATACGCTGCCCGCCTCCAGTGCTTCCGCCGCCGCCTTCGCGAGCGAGCGCCGGGGTGGCGGCAAGCGCCGCGAGAACCGGCAACAGCAGAAATTTCCAGCAAAACCGCATGGTTACCCCCCGTAACCGTAATAGGAACCGAAGCGCCGCCCGCTGGGGCTGAAACGCGCGCCGTTCAGAAGAAGCTTGATGTCGGGGCAGGCCGAAAGGAGGGATATCGCATCCTCCAGCGCGCTTTGCCCGGTCCGGTCCGCCCTGACCACGATCAGGGCCTGCCCCACATATTTCGCAAGCTCGGCAGCCGGAGAGGCCGCAAGAGCCGGCGGAGAATCGAAGATCACGATGCGTTCGGGCGCGCCCCGGGTCAGGCGGTCGAGGACTTCGCCAGCCCGCGAGCTTGCGAGATATTCGCTATCGGAATTGGTCCGGTTGCCCGCAGGCAGCACCCACAATCCGGGAATATCGGTGCGCAGGACGCAATCTTCCACCTTGATCGCGGGATCGGCCAGCGCGTCCATCAGCCCCGGCCCGCCGGCTATTCCCAGAGCGGAAAGAATGGATGGCTTGGCGAAATCCGCATCCACCAGCAGAACCTCGCTGTCCCGCTCCGACGCGATGGAAAGCGCCAGGTTGACGGCGCAGAAGGTCTTTCCCTCACCCGGATGGGGCGAACAGATCAGGATGCGCTGGCCATTGGGGGCAGCCCGCCCTGCCACGGATTCCCTGGCAGTTTGAAGGAGTTGCCGCTTGATTATGCGAAACTCTTCGAGCAGCGCCGTGACCGGCCCTTCCGGCTCGATAAGGCCCTGTTCCCGCAACCAGGCGCGCTTCACCGGGTGCGGGGCACCAGCAAAATTGATGGGTTCGATCCGTTTCTCGGCAACGACTGCAGGCGTCTCATCCGAAGCAGGCGAGGCCGCCGGGGGAGCAGGCTGGGGCGCGGCCTGTGGTTCCGCAGCATCGCGGCCGTTAGCGTCAATGGGGGGCCGATCATCGACCCGGGGCTTGCGGGATCGCAGGCGCTTCGCCAGCGGAGGAAGATCCTTCGGAACCGAAGCCGGCTTCAAGCCGGCAAGGTCGAAAGCCTCTGTCGCCCGTTCAAGCAAGGATTTGCTGGCGGGGTCCGCGCCATCTCCAGGCAGAGGGATCTTGCTTTGATCAGTCATCCCATCCCTCCTCAGACCACCGAGCCGCGCTGGACGAATTCCACGACCAGCAGCACTATGAAGAGACAGCCCAGCCCCGCTGCGCCGCCCAGGAATTGCTTGAACCGCTTCGCTTCGATCAACCGCCGCGCATCGGTGAAAGTGAACGACACCGTCCCCAGAACGGGCAGGTCGAGCGCATCTTCGAGCTTGTTGGCGGTGGCGAAGGTCGAGCGCAGATGGCCCACCGCGAAACCCGCGCCCACGCCGGCGCCGATGCCAACGATCAACACGCCAAAAAGCAGCAGGGGCCGATTGGGCGCGGACGGAATGCGCGGTGTCGTCGGCGGATCGATGATCTCGAACCGGATCGAGCTGTTCTCCGTCTCCACCTGACCACGCAACCGAAGTTCTTCACGATCTTTCAGAAGTTTGTCGTATTGATCTCTCAAGACATCGTAATCCCGGCTGATGCGCTGCGCTTCCGCCGCCACGCCGGGTTCCATCGTCTGATTGGCGATCATCGCGCTGATTTCGGCCTGGAGCGCAGCCTTGCGGGCCTGCAGCGCCTGGACATTGGCCTGCCGTTCCGTGCGGATCGAAATGAGCGAAGTATAGGCCGGGTTCGGCGTGCCGCCCGCTCCATCGCCGGCCGCGACCTGCTTGCGCAAGGATGCGATCTGCTGCTTGAGACTCACGACATCGGGGTGATTGTCGGTAAGTCCACGCGCCTTCATTCCGGCAAGATCCGCCTCGGCCTGCGCCAGCGTGCCTCGCGGCCCGCCGCCAACACCGGGGACGATCAGGGTGGGCGGAGTGCTGCTCAACTGGCCGGTTATCGCGGCAAGCGCGCTCTGAGCGGCAGCCAGATCCGCATCGATGCTGCGCATTTCGGAGCGGCTCGATTCGAGCTTCTGGGCAATGGACGCGGCACCTCCGATCAATTCAGGATGCTGGGCCTCGAAGGCAAGGCGGCGCTGCTCCGCCGCTTCCAGCTGCTTCTGGCGTGCCTCCAGCTGCTGATCCAGAAACTGTATCGTCTCATGCATCTCGCCGCGATCGCCCGCGAGATTTTCCTCGCGGAAGATATCGAGCATCTTCTGAACGATATCCTGGGCAAGTCTGGCGTTTTCAGCGTCGGACAAATCGCTGCGCCCGGATTGGGCGCTGATCTCGAACAGATTGTCCTGCTGGCTGACGATCTTGATCTGCTTCGCCAGTGACTGGACGGCGACCTCCATCTGCGAAGGTGAAACTATATCCTGGCCAATGCGGGTGGCGCGGATGACCTTCTCGAGATTGGTCGCGCTGGTAATCGTCTGGCGAACCCTTTCGATATCCTTCTGCCGGGTTCCGGCGCCGATGCCGATCTGCTGGGCCAGCACATCGTCGAGCTGAACGAATATCCGGGTCTTCGATTCGTAAGTGTTCGGAATGAAAGCGACCGCCAGCCAGCCAAGCAGACACACCGCCCAGCTTATGGCCAGCACCAGCCATCGGCGGTGCCAGATGGAAAAAAGCGCTGCGCGCAGTTCATCATAGATGGCGTTCATGCCGCGGGCGCCCTCAGAACATGCTCTCGGGGATGATGACCACATCGCCCGGCATCAGCAGGACATTCGCCTTGCTGTCCCCCTTCTTGAGAAGGTCGTTCAGGCGCAGCTTGTATTCCTGCTGCTTCCCGCTCTCCTTGTCGAAGCGAACCAGCTTCGCCCGGTTGCCGGCCGCATATTCCGACAGCCCACCCACCGCGATCATCGCATCGAGAATGGTCATGTTCGCACGGTAGGGAATGGACGCAGGCTTTTCCGTGGCGCCCACGATCCGAACCTGCTGGCTGAACGTGCCCGCGAATTTGTTGACGATCACCGACACCAGCGGATCGTTGATATATTGGGACAATTGCAGGCGAACATCTTCCGCCAGCATTGCCGGAGTCTTGCCGACCGCGGGCATGTCCGTGACCAGCGGAGTGGTGATGCGCCCATCCGGACGCACCTGAACGCTCGCCCCCAGTTCGGGATTGCGCCAGACATGGATCGTCAGCTCGTCCAGCGGACCGATCACATATTCTTCGCCCGGTCCCTCCTGCATCGCGACGAACTGCGCGGGCTGAAGCTCCCTCGTCGCAGTGCCGGCAGCGCACCCCGAAAGAGTCAGCCCGGCCACTGCGGTTGCGGCCAGCATGTGAGCGAAACGGTTCTTTTGCATCGGTGCGCGTCCTCGCGATTCGGCGGGCCGGACGAGGCGGGGCGCACATGCCCTATCCCCGTCCAGGCCCTGGATCCGAAATGCGGTATTGCGATAAAGGGTGAACATACCGTTAGCCTTTCGGCCAACGGCGCGGCTTTCGGCAGTTTATTACGAATGCGTCCCGAAAAGGGACGGTGTGCCGGCGAATGCTAAACCAGCAGCTCCAGCGCCGGCCCCTGCCCCAAAAAAGCCGCCGGGCTGGCGGTCGCGCCATAGGCGCCGGCGCAGAAAATGGCGACCAGATCGCCGACCTGGGCATCCGGCAGCATCGCCTTGTCCGCCAACCGGTCAAGCGGCGTGCAGAGACAGCCCACCACACTCGCCTCAACCGATGGCGAGCGGGTGAATTGCGTCGCGATCGCCACGGGATAATTGCGGCGAACGACGGTGCCGAAATTGCCGGACGCCGCAAGCTGGTGATGAAGCCCCCCGTCAGTCACCAGGTAAAGCTCGCCATGGCTTTCCTTGCGATCGACGATGCGGGCCAGATAAACTCCCGCCTCACCCACCAGATAACGCCCCAGTTCGATGCAAAATTGTGTTGTTGCAATCTCTTGAGGGATATTCTCAAAGCGATGTGACAACGCCTTTCCGACCGCTCCGATATCGAGCGGTTCGTCCCCGGCAAAATATGGAATACCGAAGCCCCCGCCCATGTTGAGATGAGGCAAGGGCGCGCCGATCTCCAGGGCCAGCCGGGCCGCGAGGTCCAGCGTGTTGCCCTGCGCCTCGATTATCGCTTCCGAAGACAATGCCTGGCTGCCGGCGAAGATATGCAGGCCGCGCCATTCCGCTCCGGATGCGACGATCTTTCGCGCAAGCGCCGGCACTCGCTCCGTATCGATACCGAATGGCTTGGCGCCGCCGCCCATTTTCATGCCCGATCCGCGCAATTCGAAATCCGGGTTTACGCGGATAGCCAGACGGGGACGCTTGCCCAGATTCCCGGCGATGGCCAGCGCACGAGCCGCCTCGCCTTCCGATTCCAAGTTGAGCGTGACCCCGGACGCGATCGCGGCTTCCAGTTCCCAATCACGCTTGCCCGGCCCGGCAAAGCTGACTGTGGCCAGATCGATGCCAGCCTTCCGAACCAGTTCCAGTTCACCGCCGGATGCAATGTCAAATCCATC
>Ga0172382_10002039_pt1 | contig 34643 bp, 30 predicted proteins | sample Leawel138RmetaG_FD_122245 | JGI IMG/M metagenome (GOLD analysis project Ga0172382, IMG submission 122245) | Leachate microbial communities from a municipal landfill in Southern Ontario, Canada - Leachate well 138R metaG | ecosystem: Engineered > Solid waste > Landfill > Unclassified | place...
AGGCCGTTTGGTTAAAGTACAGCGTTAATCGGCACCGGGTCCGGGTGGGTACGGTGATAGAGTTCTTCAGCCTGTGCAGGAGGAATATAGCCGATGGACCCGAGCAGGCGCTGATGGTTGTACAGTGAACACCCCTTTTCAAGCCTTTTTCGACCTACTTATTTTCTCAGCTGCCTATCCGGCAGTGAACCTGCGCGTCATCGTGCCGTGGTCGCCGCATGGTTTCTCAGCTGCCTATCCGGCAGTGAACATCGATGAGCTTGGTCTCCCGCTGACAGTCCTTTTCTCAGCTGCCTATCCGGCAGTGAACCCGTAATCAAGCCGAGCGGCGAGCTGGCGCAGCGTTTCTCAGCTGCCTATCCGGCAGTGAACGCCGGAGGCTCGATGCTGATCGTTCTACGGCATTTCTCAGCTGCCTATCCGGCAGTGAACGCTTTCTTGGCGGGTGCCGGGCGCTTGTCGGCTTTCTCAGCTGCCTATCCGGCAGTGAACGAGCGGCCTACCGGATGACACGAATGGGGGGTTTTCTCAGCTGCCTATCCGGCAGTGAACCAGCTCGTCGAGCTTGCCCGGGCATGCTGCCTTTTCTCAGCTGCCTATCCGGCAGTGAACATGGCAACTTTGAATGTGTCGCGGCACTTCTTTTTTCTCAGCTGCCTATCCGGCAGTGAACGATTCCGTGCCGCTATTGCCGTCATTGCCGGTTTTCTCAGCTGCCTATCCGGCAGTGAACGCGCAGCGCGACCGACGCGGCCGCTGCAGTGCTTTCTCAGCTGCCTATTCGGCAGTGAACGGCGCCCCTCTTTTTCCTACTGAATATTGGGATTTCTCAGCTGCCTATCCGGCAGTGAACCATGCCGAATGGTGCGCTGCACACGGCCGGCCTTTCTCAGCTGCCTATCCGGCAGTGAACGAGGCAGCCCGCCACGACCTGGCCATGGCCCATTTCTCAGCTGCCTATCCGGCAGTGAACACTTGTATTGAGCGGTCATGGGCTACGGGCCCTTTCTCAGCTGCCTATCCGGCAGTGAACCGCGGGTGCGTGTACGGCAGCGCCAGCGCGGTTTTCTCAGCTGCCTATCCGGCAGTGAACCCGTGCGACTCGATTTCCGCCGCGAGCAACTCTTTCTCAGCTGCCTATCCGGCAGTGAACAGATAGATCGCACTCATTGCTCACCTCGCGCACTTTCTCAGCTGCCTATCCGGCAGTGAACGGCTGGTTGGGGACGTGTCGCTGGGGGGGGGGTTTCTCAGCTGCCTATCCGGCAGTGAACCTTGGGCGACGCCCAAGGCCAGCGATGGCACCTTTCTCAGCTGCCTATCCGGCAGTGAACTTGAGGGGCTGCCGTTACGCCGCATTGAGTATTTTCTCAGCTGCCTATCCGGCAGTGAACAGACTGGAAAGCCACGCTGCCGCCAGAACAATCTTTCTCAGCTGCCTATCCGGCAGTGAACAAGCGACGCGCGGCCGAGCGTGAGCTGTGCCTTTTCTCAGCTGCCTATCCGGCAGTGAACCAGCTTCGTGTACTCCCGCCTCAGGGCCTCATTTTTCTCAGCTGCCTATCCGGCAGTGAACCGGTCGAGGGTTTCAACGTTGCAAATCAAGCGTTTCTCAGCTGCCTATCCGGCAGTGAACAGGCGGGAGCGGAAACCGTCGCCAAGCTTCTCTTTCTCAGCTGCCTATCCGGCAGTGAACGGCGAGGAAATGCGCTGGGGTGTGCGCCCGCCTTTCTCAGCTGCCTATCCGGCAGTGAACTCGGTCAGCGATTGCAGCCAGCGCTCCCGCTCTTTCTCAGCTGCCTATCCGGCAGTGAACGCGAGTCTGCGGGCATCGCGACCGGCGCCGCATTTCTCAGCTGCCTATCCGGCAGTGAACCTGCATCCAGCCACCTATCAGCGCCGCTTACAGTTTCTCAGCTGCCTATCCGGCAGTGAACCCACCAATACACCCAAGGCCGCCGATCGGTTTTTTCTCAGCTGCCTATCCGGCAGTGAACGGCATCGCTCGGCGCTTCCTGCGGCACTGCCGTTTCTCAGCTGCCTATCCGGCAGTGAACGTTTGATGGCCGGTACTGGCAGGGTGGTGACGTTTCTCAGCTGCCTATCCGGCAGTGAACGATGGTCCGGTGTATGCGTGCGCCTCTTGCATTTTCTCAGCTGCCTATCCGGCAGTGAACTCATGCGACCGCCGCAGCAGGGGTCGAGAACGTTTCTCAGCTGCCTATCCGGCAGTGAACGTCGACATGGATGTCTCGGACGAACTCGCGAATTTCTCAGCTGCCTATCCGGCAGTGAACCATGACGCCTGGACGGGTGAGTACGCCAAGCTTTTCTCAGCTGCCTATCCGGCAGTGAACGCGCTCCAGGCTCTGCTGTATGCACAGAGCGATTTCTCAGCTGCCTATCCGGCAGTGAACTGGTGGTGTTTGACCCGCCACATTTGATGCGTTTTCTCAGCTGCCTATCCGGCAGTGAACGAACAGCAGCCACGCGATCAGCCCGGCCCAGCTTTCTCAGCTGCCTATCCGGCAGTGAACGCCGATATTGCCCGGCACCTGATGCTGTCGAGTTTCTCAGCTGCCTATCCGGCAGTGAACCGAGCATTGTTGACCTCCGGCATCGTCAGGTGTTTCTCAGCTGCCTATCCGGCAGTGAACCGGATGACCGGATCTCTCCGGCATTCCCGGATTTTCTCAGCTGCCTATCCGGCAGTGAACAGCGCAGCAACCTGCAAGCGGCGCTGATGGGTTTTCTCAGCTGCCTATCCGGCAGTGAACGCCATACGTACCCGGTTCACGGCGCAGTCGATTTTCTCAGCTGCCTATCCGGCAGTGAACTCTTCGGGACTCATACGCGCCCCAGCTCTGACTTTTCTCAGCTGCCTATCCGGCAGTGAACTTCATGCCACGCGGCAGGCATCCAGGCGTACTTTTCTCAGCTGCCTATCCGGCAGTGAACAGGAGCACCTTCATGCTGGCACCCCGACGCCATTTCTCAGCTGCCTATCCGGCAGTGAACTTTCACCAGCCTGCGAATGTCCTTCAGATCGATTTCTCAGCTGCCTATCCGGCAGTGAACTCGGAAGCCGCCCGCGCAGCGAAGCAGCTCAATTTCTCAGCTGCCTATCCGGCAGTGAACTTCGTGCCGGTCGATGCCGACATCGAGCGCGTTTTCTCAGCTGCCTATCCGGCAGTGAACCGTTCGCCGAGGCCTTGGCGGCCGCGGCGGGATTTCTCAGCTGCCTATCCGGCAGTGAACCCGACGACCTGCGCCCCTACACCCAGTGCCACTTTCTCAGCTGCCTATCCGGCAGTGAACCTGCATGCAGCGCACCCCGACGCCGCCAGCATTTTCTCAGCTGCCTATCCGGCAGTGAACGGCACCGAGAAGCGCGGGCGCGCCGACTACAATTTCTCAGCTGCCTATCCGGCAGTGAACAGCGTTTCCTCCCCGATCTTCGACTTAAGGCTTTTCTCAGCTGCCTATCCGGCAGTGAACATCAGGCGGGCGCCGCGAACGATCATGCCGTATTTCTCAGCTGCCTATCCGGCAGTGAACATCGCTTCGCTGAGGGAGCGGCGGCGCGCTTGTTTCTCAGCTGCCTATCCGGCAGTGAACGCCTCAGAAACCGTGTCGCGCCTGCAGTCCCTTTTCTCAGCTGCCTATCCGGCAGTGAACGATCTGCCCGCCGGTCGGGATGTCACCATGCATTTCTCAGCTGCCTATCCGGCAGTGAACGGAACTACGGGTTGTGACATTTTATGAACCTGTTTCTCAGCTGCCTATCCGGCAGTGAACAGGGGGAGATCGAGGAACCGAAGACCAAGGCCTTTCTCAGCTGCCTATCCGGCAGTGAACGCTTGGTTGGCACGGTGACCCGCTAGAGTAAGTTTCTCAGCTGCCTATCCGGCAGTGAACCTGCTGCTCGGCCCCGGAATGCTTGGCATATGTTTCTCAGCTGCCTATCCGGCAGTGAACGCCCCCTTCCGTACGATCGCGGGGTGGGACGATTTCTCAGCTGCCTATCCGGCAGTGAACGTGTACGAGTACGACGCGGACCTGATCGAGCCTTTCTCAGCTGCCTATCCGGCAGTGAACCTCTATCTCGGCAGCGGTGACAAGATCCCTCTTTTCTCAGCTGCCTATCCGGCAGTGAACGTGTAAACATTATCGGCCAGGTCATTGATCCCGTTTCTCAGCTGCCTATCCGGCAGTGAACAGACAGATAAAGCGCTCGAGGCATTGACAAATTTTCTCAGCTGCCTATCCGGCAGTGAACTGACCACCGTCTACCAACTCAAGATCGACGAATTTCTCAGCTGCCTATCCGGCAGTGAACGAGGCCGCCCAGCCCAGCGGACAGGCGCAGCAGTTTCTCAGCTGCCTATCCGGCAGTGAACATCTTGCGGAAGCGGCTGCGCTTCTCGGCTTTTTTCTCAGCTGCCTATCCGGCAGTGAACCGTGCGAATGTCGTAGGCGGCCAATTGGTGCTTTTCTCAGCTGCCTATCCGGCAGTGAACATGACGGCGGCCGCGGCGGCATTGCTGTTGACTTTCTCAGCTGCCTATCCGGCAGTGAACCCCAACACAGTGCCCGGCCCGGTTGCGATCGTTTTCTCAGCTGCCTATCCGGCAGTGAACGGCTGATACTGGCTGATCACAGGATTGCCCTGTTTCTCAGCTGCCTATCCGGCAGTGAACGTACCGGACGACGAGCACGCCGCCGTTGCGCTTTTCTCAGCTGCCTATCCGGCAGTGAACGACGAGGCTGGACGAAAGTACCTCGAGCGTCTGTTTCTCAGCTGCCTATCCGGCAGTGAACTTATTTCTCGCGGCACCGCCGCCGCCCCCAGGTTTCTCAGCTGCCTATCCGGCAGTGAACGCCTGCGCCTGTATTTGATCGCTGGCCTGGCCTTTCTCAGCTGCCTATCCGGCAGTGAACGCAGAGGTTGGTGCCCACATCCATGCAGCGATTTTCTCAGCTGCCTATCCGGCAGTGAACATCTGCCGCGCTACAGCTTCCTGCTCGGCCCTTTTCTCAGCTGCCTATCCGGCAGTGAACCTGAACCCGGTGCATCGGGCCGTTTTCGTCGATTTCTCAGCTGCCTATCCGGCAGTGAACAAGGGGCCATATCCGACGGACGAGCTGATAGATTTCTCAGCTGCCTATCCAGCAGTGAACAGATATTGCTCACCAAGGCGCCTATCAATGACTTTCTCAGCTGCCTATCCGGCAGTGAACCGTCGGCGAGCTCGCCCAGGACGCCGGGCATTTTTCTCAGCTGCCTATCCGGCAGTGAACCCGGCGGGTCTTCTTATTTCAGGGGTCGCTTCTTTCTCAGCTGCCTATCCGGCAGTGAACGCTGTGATTGCGGATCTCGGGCTGCCGCTCACTTTCTCAGCTGCCTATCCGGCAGTGAACGCTGCAGTAATGGTTTCGTCGATTCGCATTCTTTTCTCAGCTGCCTATCCGGCAGTGAACAGCGATGGTTTCTGACGGAAAGTATCAGTGCATTTCTCAGCTGCCTATCCGGCAGTGAACGGTGTCGAGGTCTGACGAAGCCGCATCGCTTTTTTCTCAGCTGCCTATCCGGCAGTGAACGGTGGACGACTCGCCAACGGCGGTGATGGGCAGTTTCTCAGCTGCCTATCCGGCAGTGAACGCGGTGGCGGTGGGGGCTGCGTCTCGCCGATTTTTCTCAGCTGCCTATCCGGCAGTGAACGTGTATTTCGGCATGTCATGACTCCCGAGAGGCTTTCTCAGCTGCCTATCCGGCAGTGAACCCGCCAACGCCGCGTCCGCCACGACATCGGCTTTTCTCAGCTGCCTATCCGGCAGTGAACAGAGGAATTCTGGCCATCATCGGCCTTTTTTTTTTCTCAGCTGCCTATCCGGCAGTGAACCTCATCGACATGCTGGGCCGCGAGGCCGAGTTTTTCTCAGCTGCCTATCCGGCAGTGAACTGGAAGCGCCTGGGCGGCGAGCGGGGCAAGGGTTTTCTCAGCTGCCTATCCGGCAGTGAACGCGTTACTGGCTGCGCAGCCGTGACGACCGACTTTCTCAGCTGCCTATCCGGCAGTGAACGGGATGAACCATATGTGGCTCAAGATGTCATCTTTTCTCAGCTGCCTATCCGGCAGTGAACGTTACGGTCGAAAAACGCACAGCCGAGGGGTGTTTCTCAGCTGCCTATCCGGCAGTGAACGGCCGCCGGGGCGGCTCAAAGTGCTGCCGCTATTTCTCAGCTGCCTATCCGGCAGTGAACTGCTGGGATGCGGATGGTGCCGCCCTTGCTCATTTCTCAGCTGCCTATCCGGCAGTGAACCGCGAGCAGCTCCGCGAGCCGTGCCAGGCTGCTTTCTCAGCTGCCTATCCGGCAGTGAACTCACTCTCAGCGCATGGCAGCGATGGGAGCAGTTTCTCAGCTGCCTATCCGGCAGTGAACGAGTCGCACGGGAATGGCAAAAAATAGGCCACTTTCTCAGCTGCCTATCCGGCAGTGAACTTCGCCAGACCCCCACGTCCAATTGCGCCGGATTTCTCAGCTGCCTATCCGGCAGTGAACTAGAGCAAAATTATGCTACTTCACTGATTTTTAAAGAACTTTCGTCAAAATCCCGTAAGACACCAAATTTTCATTGACTCCTATAAGCCATTGATTTATATAGATATAAAATCGTCGCCAAAAAAAGGGTCAAAACCATGGCACAGTTGCGGTAGAACTCAGACCATAGGTGTTGAACTCTCCCTCCACCGCTTCGGCCTGGGGCTCGCTCAGTCTCAGAAATAAGCAAAATGCCTGCGCGGTGCTACGACTACGCAGTCGCACATAAGGCAGATCGGGGCGCCGCTCCACGTGATCAGGGATGATCTCCCTGAGCTCCTCCATCGTTTCGCCCTTACGTCGTGCCCGCCGACGGCGAAGGCGCTCGGCGTTGGTTTTGAACTGACACCGCTGCAGCCGCCGATGCTCTGTCTGAAGAGGTACCGCCGCTACCGGTGTCAACTCCGTATGATCACGCATCCCGCGCAACCAGTCCGTGGCAAGCAAACGTTGCAACGCTCCTTCATGTCCATGCAGGCGCAGAACGTCGCCGAGGCTGCGAGGCTGCAGGCAATACCGGGGAAAACTAACGCCGATGTCGCTGGCGTCAAGTTGCACCAATGTCCGATGCAGTTTGGCGTACAAAGCGCCAAGCAGGTGGGTTTGGGCGAACTCAGGATCCGGCAATAAGCGAATATCGATGAAATGCGTCGTCATACGCGTCAATTCCCGGCGTCGCCAAACACACCACCTCGAATCAGCACCGCCATAACGAAATGCTGCTGCTCAACGGGGGGAACCTTATCCTTCAGCAGCCAATCATCCAGCAGGTTGTAGAAGTCCTGCTTTTGCTTGGGTTGCCGATAGGCTTTGCCTTGCGTTGTGACAGACCCATAAGGCTCCACCGCGATGGGCCCCAGTTCGTTCGCCCCCTCGTACCAGTCATCCACCGTCCGAATGGCGTTCCCCAGCTTCTGCGAATGAATCGCCGCCACTTTATCGACGTGGTACAGCGTCTTGCTTTTGTCACCACGCCCCCGATCCAGGATCAGCTCCTGGGATGGGAAGACCTCCTGAGCAGCTCCCACACGCGCAAACGCAGTGATCTGCAACAGCACATGCCGTTTGCCAGCAAGGCCATCGGCGATCAAGGCGGCGAGAGCGTCGCGATCCGACTGCGCATCGCCAGCGTCGAAATGGCGCAAACTCAACTGCAAAGCGTCGAACGTCCAGCTCTTCGTTGCCGTGCCCTTCTCGATGAGGGCGACGGTCACCTCGACCTGCTCGGCTCCTACGCGGTTGCGCCACAAAAAGCGCCCCGTTGCCAGATTATGCGCGTAGCGACGCGCCAGCTCGCCAAAACCCTGGCTATCTACATAGCCCTGCACCGTTTGCAAGAGCTTGGCTTCGTAGTCGGCATTGTTGCAGGCAGACGGTTTGCCAGCGCCCGGCAGTACACGCAGCGTGAAACTCACCTTGAGCGTGTCCGCCTCGGCCGGCAATGTAGCGACGTCCACGGTCTGCAAGTTGGGGTTCTCGATCGCGGCATCGAGCTTGGCGGGATCCTGCTCCTTGGTCTTGAGGCGGTTGGAAATTGTGCCCCGGACGGATTTTTCCCGAAGAGCAATCGCCGGCCAGCGAGCCGCTTCGGCTTGGTCATCCCAGCGCCCCGCATGAAACAAGGCGTCGGACGGATCGAGTTTACGTTCGAAGGCAAGGACAGAAGCAGTTTTCAAAGACATGACGGAATCCTTTTCCAATAACGACAGATCAGTGTTCAGATGCTTGAGGTGTTCTCGAACGGCGGCATCGAAGATGCGGGGACGTCGTCCTCATTTGTCTCCGACGGCGTGTAACCATTACGGCAACGGTAAAGTCCGGCATCGGGTTGATAATCCGGCCACCAGAACAGATCCTGCACCTGCCGCAATCGGTGCGGACTGATCCATTGGCCAATGGAATACACACCTTCGACAAAGCGAAACGGCGTCTTGCCATCGCGCGCGTTGGCCACTTTCCCCCCTTCATACAACGGTGACAAAGCAGCGTATCCTGCCGGGATCGGTACGATCCAACCCCCGCCTGCGGGACGATCGTGCTTCCACTCGACCTTGCCTTGCTCATCCCTCTCGCTGCGGTAATTGAAACGGGAGAGATCCAACCAGGCATCCAGCACCGTCGAGGCAGGCTCCCGCTCCCGCAACGTCTGCCAGTGTCGTTGTAAGAGGTCATCACGGCTCACCAGCGCAAAACCGGGTAGCCAACGGCGGCGCAACTTGCGGAACTCCTTCGCTTGTTCTTCCGGCGTGTCGGGCCAGGCCAGGATCTGCGGCTGAGCACGTTTGCCCGGCGGCAGGACCGTACCGCCCGCGACCCGCATGGAGCCAACGATATCGCGCACCTGCCAGGCGACCTCCCGGCGTCGCTCATCGCTCTCTTGAAAAAGAAGATGATTCTCGCTGGCAGCATCGCCGCCATCAACCTGGAAGACCAGGGTGATGTCCAGGTGAATCCGGCCCTCCTCCACGATTGCCGCCGTGCTCCCGTCTTTGTCCACTGGGTTGCGCGTCAGACGAAACGTCCTGACGTAACCGTCGTTCACCTGTTCCTCGTAGCCATGGCAGATCACCCCGATCTTCTCGGGCACCAATGGAATACCCGCTGCGGCCAACTTGCGGTCCAAGGCCCACATCAGGCCCAGGAAAGCCGTCAACGACGGAAAGCCGTGCGTCATCGGGCTGGAAATCGCATTGGCATTCTGAATGCGGAGATAAGGGAGGATCAAAAGGCCCTGCGGATCTCGAGTAGCCGTCGTCATATCACCCCCATCCGCGTCGGAATGTAATGCGGTGCATCGAGACAAGTGCGCGCTTCATGCAGGCGCTGTGCCCAACCGTGTTCGGACTCATCCACCAAAAGCTCCCTGCGCCACTGGCGTTGTTCCGCCTCCCCCACCGGGAGCCGGCCAGACAATTGCGCATTGAGCCAATTGCCAAAACGATGTCCCACTTGCGCCGGCCAATCCATCTGCATCCACTGACGCCGGAAGACTTCGTCGTCTTCCGCCCTCGCGGGATCGAGCCAGAGCTGCTCCTCTGGCACCAGTTCGCAGCGAGCATCAGCCGTCCAGCCGTCGGGCCAGCCCTGCTGAAGCTCGGTTGCCATGATGACCAATTCGTCGATCAAGCTGGACACATAACCGTCTACCCGGTCGCGAGTATCGACATTGGACGGAGGTTGGGCGAGAAGAAATCGCAATAGCGCCCGCACCGTGGGGCGCACACCGTCCCGGTGTAACAGCATCTGGTCTATCACCGAGGTCACGCCCCAGGGCTGCCGTAGTTTTCGAGGACGCCATTGCGGAGGCAGAGAGGCAAAAAGGTAATTGACCCCGCCACGCTCCGAATTTAACTGCGAGATATTCTGTGGTTTTGTGCCACCAAATTTCCGTACAGCCAAGCCGGGATACTCGCGTAGTGCATCAGCGTGCTCCTCACCTGCTCGCCGAGCTGCACGGGCCGCCTTATTGGTCTCGCCAAAACGGTCTTCCTGCAAGACGCCATGCACGGCATGGGCCAGAGATGTGGCGTAGAGCGGTGCCAGCAAATGGTATTGCGCGTCGTCCGCAGCATCCTCGCCTGCCAGCCAATATACCTGCTTGGCCAGTGCATGGCTGGCCAGCGCCCCATCTTTGCCCTGTGTCAATCCGACGAATGCGATTTGCCACGCTTTAGCTTTTTTTGGATCGTCGCTGAGCGCCCGTACCACGACCGGATCATCGGCCAGCAAACCATCGAGCAGACTGCGGCCATTGATTTGCAGCCTTAGAAACTTATAAACATCAAGCGCCGCCGCATTGCCCACCACATCGCTGACAAACCCTTGACCCAGAACGTGGCTCCCCACCAGATCCAGCGACGGTAGTTGCGACGGCACCACGTATAAGTTGGTACCACGCGCATCGGGGTGAATGGGCTTGAGCGCATGGGTGACAGCCTGGATCTGGCGAACTCGCCGCGCGGCGTCTTCCAACCACATATCCGGCTCAAACTGCGCAATCAGTTCGGCCCGTTTGGGATCCTCGAGTGTCAGTTTGTCGAGTCTGGCTTGGAGACGATCTTGGAGAAACGTCGCGATCGAGGCTCGTATGCGACGAGTACCTTCGGGACCCAGGGTGTCTTGCATAGATTCTCCAGAGCCAAAATATAGTAATAAAACCACATTATTTGTAACTATTTGCGCATAATAATCGATAACTTCGAATAAGGCTATATGACTCCGCGACGACCCTCTCTTGCCAGGCTCAAATCTTTTGGGAGAACCCCAGTACCGGATGCCAGCGCCACCCTTGGTTGTTCTGCGGCAGGCTGGCGCGCGCGTATTTCCTGGCGAACACATCCAGCGGCAACTCCATATCGTCCGCTTGCGCAACCATCATCGACATCAGATCCATCTTTCCCCAAGGGGAGATTCCTTGGCCTCTTACCATTTCGTCGTCGATCCGATGATTGAGGCTGCCGTCGATCCTGACATAGAGCTCCTGCCATTTCCTCTCGCCTTCCGCCACTCGGCACAAGGCGTAGTCTTCGCCATCATCATCCGGCAGCAGAACAACCTCCACGTCTGGCCTCGCGTCCTCCCGAAAGGGCTGCACTTGCTGCAAAAAGCCGGTCAGGCTGGCCTGCTCACGGTGCCAGAAGCTACTGGCATTCAAGGTAGTCGGAGTGTCCGGCTCCGGACGCTGGGTTGCCAAGCGATTGCGTCGAACCGGAGCCGATGCCGGTTTGGGAAGCAGCATCTGGGCCTCCATCCTGGCATGTTCCAGATCCACCAAACTGCCACCCGGCACGCGCTCTGCCATTGAACGCGGCAGAATGCGCGGGCGGGCATCGACCGGCATCCGGCCCTGCCCATCCAGCCAGGGCGCCAGCAATGCTTCAAGCGTATGAGGACGCAAGGGGAACTCCTCACTTTCAAAACCAGGGCGACAGAATGCCGGCTTGTCCGGCTGATCGAAATGGCGAAGGTTGGTGTTGCACAGCAACAGATTGGGGCGTGCCACAACCTTATGCTGCCTGTGGCGCAGCACCCGCCCAGCCAACTGGATCAACGAGCGCATCGATGAAGGTTCGACCACGGCCCAATCGTAATCATGATCTCGTCCCACCTCGGTGACGGGTGAACCGAGCACGATGAACAACTGATCCTGCGCCGCCTCGGCGTCGAGTGCCAGGCGCACCTCCGGCAGGTCGAACACCGCGTTCTCATCGCGACGGTTCAATGTCGTGTCCAGCCGCTGCTCGATGGCCGAACGGATAAACAAGGGATATTGCGAGTGGTACACGCACAAATGAATATGAACGCCCTGCGACACCCCATGCCGGAACAGCGCCAGGGCCACGTCGAACAAGGGGTCGATGTTTGCCATGCGGATCAGCCCGAAGCTGACCCGCTTGCCGCTGTGCGGGTCCACACTATGGTGTTGAGCATGCAAAGACAGCGCCGCATCTCGCAGCACCCCGGCAAAGCGAGTGCGACGCTCGCTCCGGTCAACGCCCCCCAGCCCGTGAGGCAAGGGCAATAACGCAGCCCGGCGCCGCACGGGCTGAGCGCCCAGCTTCTCGTCACGCCGCCGAGCAAAAGTCAGATGCCGCTGGTGAAAGTCTTTGGCATCCGCACAATCGGCATGCTCTTGGCTAAATTCGTCCACCCAGAGGCAGCAGATATCGGGAACTTCGCCAGGACGCTGGCCACGGTTCTTCTGATACCAATGACGCCCTTCCCGATAAGCCAGAAATAAACCTTCGACCAACGCAGCAGGTAAGGTGGCCGACGACAACAACACGCGCGCACCCAATAGCCCCGCCCAATGGACCAGACGAGTCAGCGCCGGCAGATCGGCCAAGTCGAAATCATCTGGCTCGTCCAACACCAGATCGCCGCTGAGCAAGCGCAGCATGGGCGCAATCTGGCGGCCGCCACGCAGGCTCTCGGTAGCGGGAGTCAGATGATCCACCGTACAGACCAGCAGGGGCGCGGTCAGCATTCGGCGGGCATTGGCCTCATTCCCCAAATGATCCAGGACGGGATGCCGATCATTGCCCTCGAATACGACATGGGTGGTCTCATCGAGCAGACCCTGGCTCGAGGCCGAGCCGGATTGTTCCGCCAATTGTTCATAGTATTCAAATAACTCGCGACTGGCGGCCCCCCCAACCTGAATGGCCAACTCGTCGTCGCCCAAGCCCAGCGCCTGCTGAAAACTACGGCCAGTCTGCAAGGTCAGCGTGCGCAGACCAATCGCAAACGCACAACGCAGGCCCCGGGCCGGATCGGCCAAGGCATTCATGATGCGCGCATTGCCCAAGGTTTTGCCGCAACCGGTGGAAGCCATGTTGACGATGAAAGCGCCATGATCCACCGCCCGCCCACGCACGCCGGCAGCCAGATCGGCAGCCTTATCCTGCCACTGAAACAAGGGATTCTTGCTACGTTGCTTCAAGCCCCGATGCCGCACCAGATGAGGCAATTGACCCGCGAAGCTGGGCAGGGCATACACCAGGTGGCTGGCATGCAGCTCCACGCCCAGCAGGTGTTCATCCAGGCGCTGCAGGCGAGCGCCCGTCGTGCGATCGGTATTGGCAAATAGCGGGTAGTTTTTGGTTCCTCGCACCCGTTTCGTCTCATCCTTGAGACTGGAGTAATGGTGGTCCGCCAGCATCAGCGCCAGCCGCGACATATGCATGACAAACGGATCCCTCAAGCTGTCCCCACCAAGCCGAAGGCTTTTGAGCAGGCTTTGCGCAATGCGTGCCGCGCGCTTGCGCCACAAAGGAGTGCTCACCGGCAAGCCATGAGCGAACGTCCAATAAGGCTCGATATCGGTGCGACTCATGGCTGCAGGGCCCTGTATCCAAGGCTCGTTCCAGTCCGCATCCATTCGGTGGATCGCACCAGACAACTCCGCGCCGTTCACGCTGCCAAGCCGCCGACCATGCCAGAGCTTCGCTTCGCTGGTCTCGGTACTGCTGCGCGGTAATGCCGGAAGACGATGGTGCGTAAACACCAGCCAGGCGACAGCTCGCGCCAGTGGAGGCAGGCCATTCAAGGCAAAGGGCTTGTCCTGAGTGGCGGCGGCGTCGAGGCCATCACGCAATAAACGACCACTCGCGTGATCCCTCCAAAGCGCCTCATAAACCGCCTCGTCCACACTCTCGCCGCCACCATCGACCAACCGCTGCAACCAGGCCGCATCATCGTCTTGGCCAACGAAGGCTTGGAACAAGCGCACGGAGATCCACTCGTGTCGGTAACGGTTCTTATCATGCCGCCGGCCACCGTCCAAACGCGCTTGGAACGCCACGCAGGCCTTGCCAAGGTCGTGCAGAAGCGCCGCCAAGGCCGTCAGCTGACGTATGAGGGCCAGGCTATGCCAGTCGTTCTCGTCCTTGCGCCGCAGGACATCGCGTACCGTCGTATTGGTTGGCACCGCGCCTTCGGCGTTGAACTGCCTGGCATCGCCCACGATCCACAGCAACTCGCTATGGTTGATGCCGCGGATCCAGTGGCAAGCCACTGCCGTGTTCTTGCGTGCCGTTCTACGCAATAGCTTGCGCAAGGTATCCAGTCCCGCCTGCGTGATTGCTGTTTGCCATGTACGCTCGCCGCGCCGCTCGGCAAACTGGTCGAGGATCCGGCGCGTCTCCGTCAGGGCGCGCTTGTTGCACTGGGAAATCAGCAGAACATTCACGCCGCCCCGCCCTGGCCCTGGCCGTGCGCTTCTGCCAGGCGTGCCATGCCGACGGCCGTTTCTTTGACCGTATCGATCATGAAATCCAGAGACTCGCCACGCGTCAACGCCTCGATGCAGTTGCGACGGAACTGCTGCTCATCATCGCCACGCATGGCCGACAAAAAAGCCTGGGGCAGGATACTCGCGTCCTTCACCAGATCCGCTACGTCGAACACCAATCCGCCCCGCCGCGTTTTGCCATGCAGCACCGCCAGGCCGTGCGGCAGCCCCAGCACCCAGCAAGCCGTCGCTCCCAGGCCATAAGCCAGATAGTTGCCGTGATCCAGAAAACGGTTGGCTGGATCCGTGCCGGAACCCCGCTTGGCACGGGTGAATTCGCCATAACCGACCGTGTCGACCGCGAGCTTGAACAACAGCTTGGTCAACCGCGCCTCTTCCGTCAGCAAACTGGTCGTGTCCTCGGCCACCTGAATCTGGCGTAAGGTGCGGTCGAGCGCTTCGTCCAACCGGGCGGTCTCGACGTCGAAGCCAGCCTCGTGCAACTGACGATGCCGCCACTCCTGGCGCAAGCGCTGCACACGTGCTTGCTGTAACGCCTTGGCGGCCATCAACCTCAGTTCGTCATCGAACCAAAAGCGTACCCAGGCTTGCAGATACTCGGTGGGTCGGTATTCGCTTTGAGGACTCAGCCATGCCACCTCCACGTCCACTTCGTTGGCCGTGAACAAAGGTGTTCCACCCCCGCCGCAAAAGCCCACCAGCACACCGGCCTTTGCCAATTCGCGCATCGCGGCCTGGGTGATGGACGTGCCCGTGCCCAACAAGATACTGGTGGTGTTGGCAATGGGAATATTCCAGTACAACGAACGCTTGCCGGCGTCGGTTACATACTCGACGCGGCCGCCGTTGACCAGCACCCGGCAATGTTCCAAGTAATAGATATTGGCCCGCTTGGAGTGCAGGATGCTTTTTAGGTCTGAGGGGGCGATGTCGTTCATACAGAACGATTTAATCGAACGCTAGGGTCCAGCCTATTCGGGAAAACCTTAATTTCTCCATCATATGCGAGGGCGCAATAATTATCTTACTGCTGTAAAAGCAGCTTAGAAAATCATGTGCGAGGGCGCCAGCCAGATTCGCCTTTCTGCCGTGCAGGCAGTCGCCAAAGTGTCCGTTGGTTACACACTTTCAGTAACGGACAATTCATCGCGCTACCCTTTGAGACCCCCACCACAGTGTTCGCAAGGCCCCACAGACAGCGTTTGCGCGCCACAACACTTACCTGATACCGGTAAACGATATAAAATGGCGATCGTCTCCTTCAATTGCCCGGATACCGAGCGGCTGTTTACTACTGGGTACTCACGCCACTTCGCCAACATTCAACGAGTCGCCGAGCGAAAGCTGACTCAGCTGGACTCGGCCAACACGTTGAGTTTCTTACGAAGTCCGCCGGGTAACCACCTAGAGAAGCTGAGCGGTGATCGTGCGGGTCAGTACAGTATCCGTCTCAATGATCAGTGGCGTCTCTGTTTTCGATGGACCGACGACGGGCCGGCCGACGTCGAAATCGTCGACTATCATTAGCCGCCCACCCACTCGTGACTTGGCATGGCCTAGAGGTACCAAACCATGATGAAAAACGGTATGCGCCCCGTCCATCCCGGCGAGGTGCTGCGCGAGGATTACCTGAAGCCTTTGCGCATGAGCGCCAACGCCCTCGCCCGCCAACTCCGGGTGCCGGCTTCGCGGATCAACGATATCGTGCTTGAACGACGCGGCGTCACGGCCGATACGGCATTGCGCCTGAGCCGTTATTTCGGCGGCGATGCGCAGTCGTGGCTCACGCTGCAAACGCGCTTCGATTTACGCAGCGCCGAGCTTGACGAAGTCCTTCAAGCTACTCTGCGCACCGTGGAACCTCGACAGGGCGAACTGGAATCCGTCTAGCCCGTCCGGCCACGGAGCTCCTGGTGCCCAGCCCTCCGCCCCGGAGTATCAGATCACCGGGGTTTGGAGGCGCCGTGAAGATCTACTTCAACAACGGCTGCGGCTTGGTCAGCGCCTCGACACACAGCACAGCATCGAGCTGCTCCTTGGGCATCAGATTCCTCTCCAGCACCAGTTCATACACGCCGCGCCCCGTGCGATCGGCTTCGAGCGCGATCTCGGTGGCGTTGCGATAGCCGATGTAGGGGTTGAGCGCGGTGATGATGCCAATCGATTGTTCCACCATGGAACGAAGCCGCTCGCGGTTGGCGGTGATGCCGCGGACGCAATGCATCTCGAGCGTGCGGCAGGCCGCCGTGAGATGGGCGATGGAGCGCGACAAGCTATAAAAGATGATGGGTTCGAAGGCGTTCAGCTGCAATTGGCCGGCTTCGGCAGCCATGGTGATGGTCACGTCGTTGCCAATCACTTCGAAGGCCACCTGGTTGACCACTTCCGGGATCACGGGGTTGACCTTGCCCGGCATGATCGACGAGCCCGCCTGGCGCGCCGGCAGGTTGATCTCGTTGAAGCCGGCGCGCGGGCCCGAAGAGAGCAGGCGCAGGTCGTGGCAGGTCTTGGACAGCTTGACGGCCACCCGCTTCAAGACGCCGGAGAGCTGGACGAAATCGCCACAGTCTTGCGTGGCTTCCACCAGGTCGGTCGCGGTCACGAGGTCGACACCGGTAATGGCCGACAGCTTCTTGCACACCGTGGCCGCATAGTCGGGGTGTGCCGCAATGCCGGTGCCAATGGCGGTGGCGCCCAGGTTGATCTCGCGGATCAATTGCACGGCTTTGTCGAGCCGGACCTCGTCTTCCGCCAGCATGAGCGCATAGGTGCCGAACTCCTGGCCCAGCGTCATGGGCACGGCGTCCTGCAACTGCGTACGTCCCATCTTGAGCACATCCGCGAACTCTTCCGCCTTGGCGGCGAAGGCTTCGCGCAGCTTGCTCATGGCATCGATCAGCCGCGCGATGCCGACCCAGGCGGACAGCTTGAGGGCGGTGGGATAGACGTCGTTGGTGGACTGACTGAGATTGACGTGCTCGTTGGGATGCAGATATTGATAGGCGCCGCGGGGATGGCCAAGGAGCTCCAGCGCGCGATTGGCGATCACCTCGTTGGCGTTCATGTTGGTGGAGGTTCCGGCGCCGCCCTGGATCAAGTCCACCACGAACTGATCGTGCAGGCCGCCCTGCCGGATCTCCTGGCAGGCCGCCACGATGGCGTCGCCAAGGGTGCGGTCGAGCACGCCCAGCTCCATGTTGGCCAGGGCGGCCGCCTCTTTGATGGCCGCCAGCGCCACGATGAGATCGGGCCGGCTGGACAGCCGCTGCCCCGAGATCGGGAAGTTTTCGACCGCCCGCAAGGTATGCACCCCGTAGTACACATCCTGCGGGATGTCACGATCGCCGATCAGATCGTGTTCAAGACGGGTGCGCAGGGGCTCGATCGCTGCGTCGGGAGAAGACATCTTTACTACCTTATCGTCAAACCTGAAATGGAAGCAGCCCCGACCTAGGGGGCTGCGGAATCACTGCATGAATATCTCACGGGCGACATATTAATACCGTTATCGTCTTTTCGGCAGCGCCGCAGCCTGGGCGGTGCGCCGAAAACCGGGATTGAGGGCCAGCTCATCATACGCCGGTCACACCTTAGCGCGCCTGCAACAGGCGCGTCAGCTCGTCGGCCTCGTGCGCCAGCAGTTGGTGGACTTCCGCCCGCCGCTTGCCCTTCAGGCGGGAGGTAACCATCGCGACGCTGAGCGCGGCCACCGGAGCGCCGTCGCGCCCCGTAACGGCGACGCCAAGCGCGCACACGCCCGGGATGATCATTTCGCGGTTGTAGCCATATCCCAGGCGGCGCGATTCTCCCAGCATGCGCCGCACCGCTTCCATGCGCGGCGCCGCAAAGCGTTCCAGGTAGGGCATGCTGGCCGCCAGCATGGTGCCCACCTCGTCGTCGCTCAGCCGGCCCAGGATGGCCGCGCCGCCGGCCGATACGCACAAGGGGCGCCGGGCGCCCACCTCGACGGCCAGCGCCTTCAGGGGGTAGCCGCCTTCGCGGCGGTCGATGCAGACGGATTCGTGGCCGCTGCGCAGATTGAAGAAGGCGGTATCGCCCGTGCGTTGCGCCAAGCGGTCCAACGCGGCGGCGCCCAGCGACTTCCAGTCGTAGCGGGTGGTTGCCGCAACGCCGAGTTCGAACGCCAGCCGTCCCAGCCCATAGCGCCGCGTTACCGGATCGCGCACCACCATTTCTTCCTGGATCAGCCCCGCCAAGATGCGGTGGGTAGTGGAATGGTGCAGGTCGCAATAGGCCGCAAGCTCGGAAAGCCGCCAGCCCGTGCGGTGCCGCGCCGACAGCGCGCGCAGCACGCGGAAGGTGCGATGCAGCAACTGAGCCCCCTCGCCGCTCCGGGGGTCGGACTGCAAGGGCTTCGACGAGATTTTCATAGTATGAACAAACGGCATTACCAGCCAGCGTCGTGACGAATCGCCTTCAACCATAATCGTTTCGTGGATGGGCGGCGAGTCCCCGACTATACGACGGCCGCTCCGCCGCGAAGCATTCCGGCCCTCCGGCCGGAAGCCCAGGCCACGATGCAAGGCCCGCCTCGGGCGCCGCATTCGATAACCCTGGTCCGATCGCCGCGAGCAACGGCGCAACGGTGCCGGGGCACCTGTTCAATGTTCCATGGAGCCATCAATGAACGATCAAGCAGCCCCTGCCACTCTACGCGCCGACGTCGTGGTGCTCGGCGCCGGCGCGGCGGGCGTCTGCGCCGCCATCTCGGCCGCGCGCGAAGGCAAGCACACGGTGCTGATCGAGGCCGGGCCCATGCCCGGCGGCGAGCTCCTGACAGGCATGGCCGTTGATGGCGCGGTCAATGCGCATGGCGAGTGGGTCGTGGGCGGCGTGGCGCGCGAGCTCTTCGACGAATGCCGGCGCCTGGACGGATACATCGGCGCCTTGAACGACTGGCGTCTGATCCACTACGTTTGCTACGACCCCGAAGTGATGAAACTGGCCGTGTCCGGCCTGCTGGCCAAGCATGGCGTTACCCTGCTGCTGCACAGCTTCGTGTTCGGCGCCGACGCCCACGATGGCCACGTGAGCGCTGTGCACATCCTGAACAAAGCGGGCATGACGCGCGTCGAGGCTCCCGTTTTCGTCGACGCCTCGGGCGACGGCGATCTGGCCGTGCTGGCGGGCGCGCGCTATCAAAGCGGCGAGAAAGGCCAGTTCCAACCGGTGTCGATCATGTTCCGGATGGCCGGCGTCGACACTCCCCGGCTGCTGGATTTCGTTCGTTCGGCGCCGCAGCACTTTGCGCTCGGCGAGAGCGAAGCCATCCGGGGCGGACGCACCGATGCCCAGATCGCCGAAGCCTTGCGCGAACAAGGCCAGCCCACCGTTTTCCTGAAGGGCGATGGGCCGCTGCTGGCAAAGGCCATTGAACAACAGCGCCTGTATCCCACCGCGCTCATCATGATCCAGCCGACCTCGACCCATCGCGGCGAGGTGTGTCTGAACTCCACCCGGGTCGCCAATATCGACGCCACCCGTACCCTCGACCTGAGCGCGACCCTCGGCTCCCTGACCCAGCAGGTGGAGGTCTGCCTGGCGTTCATGCAGGCCGAAGTGCCCGGTTTTGAAGACGCCCGGCTCTCCGGCCTGGCGCCGCGCATCGGCATCCGCGAGACCCGGCGCATCGAGGGCGACGCCTCGCTGACCGAATCCGACGTCCTGCGGGCGCGTAAGCGCCCCGACGGCATCGGCCGCGGCTGCCATCACGTGGACATCCACCAGGATGGCGCGGGCCAGGTGCGCATCCCCGTCGATGGCGGCGGCTCCTACGACATTCCCTGGGGCGCGTTGCTTCCCGCCGGCGTCGCCAACGTGGTGATCGCCGGACGCTGCGTTTCCGCGGATCGCCCGGCCCATGGATCGGTGCGGGTGATGGGACCTTGCATGGCCATGGGGCAAGCCGCCGGCACTGCCGCCGCCATGCTGCGCGATACCCCCGGGGCAGACGACTTCCGGACCATCGACGTCAAACAGCTACGCCAACGCTTGCGCGCCAACGGCGCGATTCTTGAAGGGCCACGGTAGTGCAAACATGACCTGGTAGCCAGGCAATGGAAGGACGAGGAGACACTCATGACCACACGTTTTCAAACACGTCGGACGATCCGATTTTCCGCCGCCACCGCCTGCCTGGCGTTGGGAGCGCTATTCGGGGCGACACCGGGCGCGGCAAGCGCATCATCCCCGGCTGCGGCCTATCCCAGCCAGCCGATCCACATCATCGTACCGTTTGGCGCGGGCGGCCTGACCGATATTCTGGCGCGGCTGATCGCCGAGCAACTGACGGTCAATGAAGGCTGGCAGGTGGTGGTGGAGAACAAGACCGGCGCCGGCGGCAACATCGGCGCGGCCGAAGTGGCGCGCAGCCGGCCCGATGGTCATACCTTGCTGATGGGTTCGATCGGCACCAACGCCACGAACCCGTTCCTGTACTCCAAAATGCCGTACGACCCCACCCAAGACTTCGCCCCCATCACCCTGGCGGCCACCGGCACGCTGCTGCTGGTGATGAACTCGTCGCTGCCCATCCAAACCACCCAACAATTGCTGGACCATGCGCGCCGGCACCCGGGCTCGCTGCAGTATGCTTCGGGCGGCATGGGCGCTTCCCAGCATTTGGCCGGCGAACTGCTGAAATCGATGGCAAAGGTGGATATCCAGCACGTGCCTTATAAAGGGCTGGCTCCCGCCATTCCCGATGTGCTTGGCGGGCGCGTCGCGATGACCTTCGACATGGCCACCGCCTTGCCTTATGTGCAGCAAGGCAAGCTGCGGGCCATCGCGGTGGCCAACCCGGAGCGCTCCTCCGCCCTGCCCGAAGTGCCCACCATTGGCGAGACCGTGCCGGGTTACGCGGCCAGCGCCTGGTATGGTCTTTTTGCGCCCGCCGGCACCCCCGCCCCCGTGATTCAACGGCTCAACACCGCGGTCACGACGATTCTGCGTTCGCCCGAGATCAAGGAAAAGCTGGTGGCCCTGGGCGCCGAGCCCGCGGCCAGCACCCCGGAGGAGCTGGATTCGTTCGTCAAGGCCGAATCCAAAAAGTGGGGCGCGGTTCTGAAAGAGATCGACATCCAGCTGGATTAGCGCCGAATGGTTTCCGGCCTTCTGTGTGATAGGGCTATGGCTCACGACGCGGGACGATCCGCTTCGCAATAAAAACCTGGACCATTAGTCGCTACGGGTGAACGGCGCTCCGGACAATCGGGGAATCAGACGCACATACACGGGCAAGAAACACAACTCAACGATGGTTTGCGTCAGTATGATTGCCGGCAGCAACGGAACGCCCCCGGGCACGGCGAAGGCGAGCGGCAAAATGACCAGCGAATTGCGATAGGATGCCGAGAACGAGACGGCTCTGGCCGATATGGCATCCAGGCGCATGAGACCTGCTGCGAGCTTGCCGATCAGCGGCGCAATCAGCGCAAAAGCAATATAGATCGGCGCTGCACGCAAGGCCGCGTCTTGAGCCAGGCCGATTTTCGGCATGACCGAGGCCAACACAACGAACAGCACGAATGCGGTGGCTGGAACGGGCAGCAAATCAAGCACCTGGCCGGCTTTGGCCAGCTTTTGATGACGACGCATCAGCGCCTGCATGACCGTCGCCAATGCGAGCGGCACGACGATCAGCCAGATGAAGGCCTGAAGAAATGGCCCTGCCTCCACGATATTCGAGACCTCGCTCCCCAGCATGACATTCAGATAAACCGGCAGAAGCAACATCTGCAAAACCAGCAGCATGGGAGTCATGGCTAGCAACAGACGGGCATTGCCCCTGCCCACGTGAGTGAAGGTAATGACGTAATCGATGCAGGGCGTGAGCAAAACAAACAGCACGCCCAGGCGAAGCATGGGATCCGTCGGCAAAAACTGGATCAAGCCGGCGGAAATAGCAGGCATCGCCACGAAGTTCGCCATAACCAGCGCGGCAATAAAGCGAACATTGCGCAATGCCGCACCGATTTCCGCCAGCGGCACCTGCAAAAAGGTGGCAAACAGCATCACCGCCAAAGCGGGATTCATGACGCCCTCGAAAACACTGGCCGCGGGCACGGCCAGCCCAAACACGGCGCCGCCAAGAATCGCCAGAAAATAAATGATGACTTGGCGGGCTTCGAGTACGCCTCTCAATTTTTCCATACCTTCTTCCGCTCGAATAGCTCCAGGCCAAATGCCAAATGCATTTCACAGAAAGCACCGCAGCCTTATTCACCAAGCCACCAAAGCGTCGCAATGTGCGGCAGCGCTCTATTTATCGACGAAGGTAAAAACCTTGTTCGCCACGTCAGCCGGGCTAGATTCTATATCTACACGGTGGCTTGCGTGCGCTCGCCCTGCTCATTTTCGAACCAAAACATCCTCTCGCACGCCGCCCGAACGAGTCGTCCACGACAGAACCGGAGCTATAACGGCCCCGCCGGCTCCCAGTCCCCTGAAAGCGAGATAACCACACTTTGTCCACATCACCCCGGGTTTTGTCGTGATCGCCACTATGCGCGCAGCCGTTGTCGGGCGAACATATCGCTACGTTGATGATGGGTTCACCCTACAGGAGAAGTTCATGAGCAAGCGCGGCTTGATTGTTGTCGATCTGCAAAACGAATACCTGCCAACCGGCAAACTGCCCCTTTCGGGAATCGAGGCAGCCGCCGCCAATGCGGCGCGCGCCATGGCGGACGCACGAGAGAAAGGAATCCCGATCTTCCACATCCGCCACGAGTTCGCCAGCGGCGAAGCGCCCGTATTCGTTTCCGGCACCGAGGGCGTGGAAATCCAGCCTGCGGTAGCGCCCCTCGGCGATGAGCCCGTCATCGTCAAGAATTACATCAACTCCTTCCGCGATACCGACCTCAAGCCACAACTCGATGCGCACAACGTCGAAGAGGTGGTCGTGGTTGGGGCGATGAGCCACATGTGCGTCGACGCCATCGTGCGCGCCGCCGTCGATATGGGCTATCCCACCACCGTTCTGCATGATGCCTGCGCCACGCTGGACCTCGAATTCAATGGCGTCAAGGTGCCTGCCGCTCAGGTGCATGCCGCCATGATGGCCGCCTTCGAGTTTGGCTACGGCACGGTGAAGTCCACCGATGAGTATCTGGCGGCCTGATCACGGCAAAAGCCCTTTTTCCGACACACGCGGCCGCCGCCCGCGCGATGCTCGGCTCCTCAAGCGTGGTGGAAGCCGCGCCGCTCGGCCGCGCGCGCCAGTGCCCATGAGATCACAGACGCATGCCCAAGAATCCGCCGATTGAAATCGGGATCGTCCTGTATCCGAACGCTCAGATGGCGGCCGTGCTCGGCCTGACCGATCTGCTGGTGCTCGCCCAGCAACTGGCGGCCCGGCATGGCGAGGTACACGTGCCAACGCTGCGCATCAGCCACTGGGAACTGCAAGACGCGCAACGGGAACCTGTCCGTGTGTACGATTCTCTGCCCTCCAAGAGCGGCTGCCCTGAAGTGCTGATCCTGCCGCCCAGCCTCGAAGAGCCTCTCTCCTCGCTCTGTGCGCAGCCTTATCTGGCTTGGCTCCTTGCCCGGCATCAGGCGGGCGCCACGCTCGCCTCTGTCTGCGCGGGTGCTTTCCTGCTCGGCGAAACAGGGCTGCTTGCGGGTCGCACGATAACCACCCACTGGCTTTATGCGGAGAAGTTCATCGAACGCTTTCCAGACGTCAACCTGGACGTGGATCAACTGATCATCGATTCCGACGACATTCTGACCGCCGGCGGAGCCATGGCCTGGACCGATCTGGGCTTGCGGCTGGTGGATCGCTACCTGGGCGCCGCAGTGATGATCGATACGGCGCAAATGCTGCTGGTCGATCCGCCTGGGCGGCAACAGCGCTACTACAGCGCCTTTGCGCCACGCCTGTCCCACGGTGATGACGCCATCCTCGCCATTCAGCACTGGCTGGAAGAGACCGGCGCGAAGGATGTCTCGCTGGCCGACATGGCCAGGCGTGCCAACCTGGAAGAGCGCACGTTTCTTCGACGATTCCGCAAGGCCACCGGCATGACCACCACCGACTACACTCAACGCCTGCGTGTAGGCCGGGCGCGAAGGATGCTGCAAACCACCGTTGCGCCCATCGACACCGTCGCCTGGGAGGTGGGCTACAGCGATCCCGGCGCTTTTCGCAAGGTGTTCACCCGCATCGTCGGGTTGACGCCGGGCGACTATCGGCGCCGATTCAATGCGGATGAGCGAATGGCCCAAACGCGGGATGAGTCCGCGCAAACAACGGCGGTGAAAAACTGATGCCCAAAGACACGGCTTAAAGCAGGGCCCGACTCAGCGTTCTATCGCCTCGCCGATCGGCGTGTCGCCATCATAGAAGTTCACGGTCTGGCGTACAGCCGCATGGGTCTTGATGACATGCGCAATCACCTCGGCGACGTTCTCGCGCGAGGTGACACGTTTATCATCCGGCCAGTCGTTGCCCAGGGCTTCAGTTCGCTGGATTTTCCCGGTGGCCGGTTCGGTGGTGAGCAGGCCCGGGCCGAGGATGGTGTAGTCCAGCGCACTGTCACGCAGTTTCGCATCCGCATCGTGCTTGGCCCTGGCATAGGGATAGAACGAATGCGTGGCGTCGAGCCGATGGACATCCTCACCCGCCCCCGCGTAAGAAACCATGATGAACCGCCGGACCCCCGCCTGATCGGCGGCGGCCATGGCGCGAGTGGCGGCCTCATAATCCACGGCATGGGTACGCTGCGGGTTGCCACCGCCGGCGCCTGCCGAGAACACGACGGCGTCGGCGCCCGAAAATGCCGATGCCAGCTCCTCGACTCCCGCGCTCTCGATATCGAGCACGACGGGATTGCCACCCGCGTGTCGCACAGCGTCACCATGGCCGGGATTACGAACTATCGAATCGACTCCGTAGCCGGCGGCCTGGAGCTTGCCCGCCGCCAGCAAAGCCACCTTGCCATGACCACCGATAATCACGACACGTTTCGTATCAGCCATGAATACTTGCTCCTATCTCTCGTGAGGTTTCAAAGTTTTGTACCACGTCGAATCGTGGCGCAACGCTTTAAGCTTGCCATCATGGCGCTGACCTTGTTTGTGGGTCTGTCGGTCCTTCCGGCACAAGCACAGACGAGTGTTCGTCCATCCCCAACGAGGAACCGGAAAACCCGGCTGCGGCACTCGATGCCGTTCTCAACGAAGCCCAGTCGCTGGCGCCACTGCAGACCGTCATCCTGGCCCACCAGGGCCGCATCGTTGCGGAGCGAGGCTACCGAGGTCATACTCCCACCGCCGCGACCAATATCAAATCCGCCTCGACATTGGTAATCTCCGCCCTGGTCGGCATCGCGATCGACAAGGGCGTCCTCGACGGGCCGGATCAGGCCGTGGCTGCGCTGCTGCCGCAAGACTTGCCGAGCGAACCCGATCCCCGCATGCGGTGGTTGACCATCGGTCACCTGCTATCGATGCAGGCGGGGTTGGCGTCCACCTCGGGCCCTCAGTATGGCGCCTGGGTGACGAGCCGCAACTGGGTGCGCACCGCGCTGGCACGGCCTTTCGAAGATGCGCCGGGAGGCAGGATGATCTATTCCACCGGATCCCCCCACCTGCTCTCGGCCATCCTGACCCGCCTGACGGATCGTTCCATGCTGCAACTGGCCCGCGACTGGCTCGGCCCACTCGACGAACTCACGATTACGGCCTGGACCCGCGACCCGCAGGGCGTCTATCTCGGCGGCAACGAGATGGCCATGAGCCCTCGGTCGCTGCTGGCCTTCGGCGAACTGTATCGCCGAGGCGGTGTGATCGCTTCAGGCCAGCGCCTGCTATCTCGCGCATGGATCGAGGCCTCGTGGCAATTGCGTACGCAATCGCCCTGGACCGGCGATGGCTATAGCTATGGCTGGTTTCTGACCGAACTGGCCGGCGAGCAGGTGGACTATGGCTGGGGCTACGGCGGCCCGCGGCGGCATCCGAGAACGCCCCGCTCCCGTGACGACAGGCCGCGCCATTGAGCAACTCTCCGCCGGTGCCCTACAATCGGCCACCCTTACACGGCCCTCGTTGAGCTCGGGGCAGGCGCGCCCAGATCGGCCAAACACCCCGCATCCGCTCCAGAAAGGAAAGGAGATTGCCCATGTCCCAGCAGCCGGCACCTCGTGACAGCCTGTTCCGCGAAGGCCGGATGTCGGTCGGTCTTGTGCTTCCGATCCGTGCCACCGACACCGAGAATGTCGACTTTCGCGAGCAGGTCGAGTTAGCGGCGCTTGCCGAGCAGCTCGGCTTCGCCGCGGTCTGGGTGCGCGATGTTCCGCTGAACGGCCCCTGGTATCCCGAATCCTTCGGCCATCCGGATCCCTTCGTCATGCTGGGAGCGATTGCCGCCACGACTTCACGTATCGTGATCGGCACCGCGGCGACCGTGCTGACGCTCCGGCATCCGCTTCATATCGCCAAAGCGGCGATCTCGCTCGACTATTTGGCGCCGGGCCGCTTGGTTCTTGGCGTTGGCTCCGGCGATCGGCGCGAAGAGTTTGCGGCGTTCGGCGAGGACTCCAACCACCGCAGGGAGCTCTATCGCGCGCACTGGGCCGAGCTCGCCGCGGCGCTGGAGCAACCGTCACGTATCACGCGAGTCGTATCCGATCCCGCCGTCGACTTCGAGCTTCGGCCCTCCGCACAAAGCCGCATCCCCATGCTCGCTCTGGGCTCCGGTGGCCAGAGCCTCGACTGGATTGCGCGCAACGCGCCCGGATGGGCGACCTACCATCGCTCGCCTGCCGTCCAACAAGGCCGCCATGAGCTTTGGCGCACGGCGGTCGAGCGCTCCGCGGGCGGCCAGTTTCGTAGTTTCAGTGTGGCGCTGCGCATCGAACTTCTCGAAGATCAGGCGGCTCCGGCCGAAGACATCGAGATCGGCTATCGCCTCGGCTCGCGTGCGCTGGTCGATGTGCTGGAATCCATGCGGGATGCGGGCACCCACCACGCGCTTCTCAATATCGTGCCGAACGGCATGCCGGCTCGTGAAACCCTGGAGCTCATCGCCCGTCATGTTCTGCCGGAAAACCCATCATGACCCGCAGGATTGCGTTTGCCATACATGAGGGCGTACAGGCGCTGGATGTGGCCAGCGTGTTACCACACACTGGCGCAATGCCCAACAACTGGCAAGCGACTTCCCTTCCGCCAAGGTCGAACCCGACGCCATCTACGTGCGCGACGGCCGGCTGATCACCTCCGCAGGCGTGACGGCGGGCATCGACTTGGCTTTGGCCCTGGTACGCGAGCACCATGGGGCGCAACTCGCTCTGGCGGTTGCCAAAAGGCTGGTGGTGGTCGCGCAGCGCCAAGGCGGGCAGTCGCAGTTCAGCCCTTATCTCAGCACTCCAGCCCACCTCGCCTGTTGCTCGCATCGAAGAGCACGTCAAGGCGAACATCCGTGAACGTTATACGCTTCAGTCCTGGCGGATCTCGTTGGCATGAGTACGCGGCACCTCAGCCGGCATTTTGTGCAGGAGGCCGAGATCACACCCCACGAATTCGTCCTCCGGGCTCGTATTGATGCTGCCCGCATGGTGTTGGAAAGTACCGATCTCCCCTTGAAAACGGTCGCCTTCGACTGTGGATTCGGCACGGCGGATCGCATGAGGCTGGTGTTTCGTGAACGTCTTGGCGTCACGCCCGCCGAGTACCGCTCCAGCTTCCAGGGCCAGACAATGGCGGAAAACTGATCGGGCGGACGCGTAGCGTCTTGGCCAGAGCACGGGCGATGTGAAGCACTCCGTCAGGATGACGGGGACTTGCGCCTGGACGCGTGGTGAAGAAAAGCCGTCATTTTGGCGCGATACGACGCCTGATCCGCATTGTTCCCGGGGCTGCCACGGCCTATAAAAGAGAAGAGCGGAATCGCCTGCCAGATCGGTGCGCAAACGCTCACCACCACTGCAATGCCCTCCCCTGATGAATCCTCATCATTGGATATCCGAGTGCTTCGTTGTGTCTCGGCGGAGGCTTGCCTGACCCAGGAGCAAGCAACATGTCCGACATCATTGCCGGCATCAAGATCCCTGACAGCTTGCCCTGGTAACCGCCGGCGTGGAAATGGACGTGCTGGGCATCGCCTACCACGACTTCTCGCCCGAGCACCGCGCCCAGTTTGGGTTCGGCGTGGCCGAACTAAAGGCGCCTCGATAGGGATCCCGCGTGGGATACAACGCCCAGCCGAGCGGCATGCAGGCCGCGAGGTGCACCGGGGCTTGCGCTTTGGCCCGCAGTCAAAAAAGACCTCCTCGCAAAAACGCACCTCCACGGTATAATGCACGTTATTCTGTACAAAATAACAGCTTATGGAGTCCGTCATGTCCATCTCAGCCAGCGATGTCATCCCGCTGTCCCAAGCCAGGGCCAATCTGTCCGAGCTGGCCGACCAGGTGAAGGCCGGGGCCGAGAAAATCGTCACAAAAAACGGCGAAAGCTACGTAGCCATCATCGACGCCCAGCGACTGGATTATTACCACCAGTTGGAGCGCGAGCGCATCCATTTACTGTTGATCGAAGACGCCAGCAAGGGCTTGGCCGATATATCGGCAGGCAAGGTAAAAGACGCTCGCAGAACCCTGTCTGTCCTCAAGCACCACCGCGCCACCAGAACAGTCAGTTAACGGACCGCTGCGCGCCGTGACAGCCCGCCGTACCGTCAAACTCACCGCCAACTTCGAGCGCAACCTTGAAGAGGTCGAAGCGTTCCTGCTGCAAGCCGAAGCCCCGCAAGCATTCGATGCGCTGCTGGACGAACTGACAGAGATCGTCATCCCTAATCTGGAACGTTTTCCCGGCATGGGCCGGTCATTCCTCGAGCGCCCCGCCCGCTCCGTGGAGACAAACAACGGCATGACGCGACTGACTGAACAACTCAACGCCATTGCCCCAGGCAGCGAACTGCGCGAGTACGTAATGACGCACTACCTGCTGCTGTATGCGCACATCAAGGACACGGTGTATCTGCTCTCGATTCGCCATCAGCGGCAACTGTCGTTTGATTTGGCCAGTCACTGGCCAGCGTAAGCGAAATGGCCCTCCACGGGACAGCCCCTGTTCCTCCGCTACCGCCAGAAAGCAACGCAGATGTCGACCGCGTCAGAGCCCAATGGCTGGGCCCACAGATTGAACGCTACGCGCAGTCGTTGGATGAGCGTATCCGAGTGGGACTGCAAACCATAGCTAAAATTGCCCCAAATTTGCCCAAAAAGTTGGCAGCATGATTCCTAAGTAATTGACTTAATGGATAAACTAGACACTTCCGGTCACACCCCCATGATGCAGCAGTATCTCGGCCTCAAGGCGGAAGCCGGTCCGCTGCTGCTGCTCTACCGCCTGGGCGACTTCTACGAGCTGTTCTTCCACGACGCCGAGCGCGCGGCGCGGCTGCTCAATCTCACCCTCACCACCCGCGGCAACTCCAACGGCCAGCCCATCCCCATGGCGGGGGTGCCGTTCCATGCGCTGGAAGGTTATCTCGCCCGTCTGGTGGCGCTGGGCGAATCGGTGGCGATCTGCGAACAGATCGGCGACCCCGCCGCCAGCAAGGGGCCGGTGGAGCGGCGCATCGTGCGCATCGTCACGCCGGGGACCCTCACCGACGAAGCCTTGCTGCCCGCCAAGGCCGATCGCGCCATCGCCGCGCTGGTGAGCGCCAACGTGCGGCGCCAGCGGCGGCACGGCCTGGCCTGGCTCAACCTGGCCAATGGCGAATTTCGCCTGGCCGAATGCGAACCGGAGCAATTGGCCAGCGAGTTGCACCGCATTGCGCCCGCCGAATTGCTGATCCCGGAGCAGCAACCGCTGCCGCCCGATTGCGGCGATCTGCCGGCCACGCTGAGCACGGCGCCCGACTGGCATTTCGAGGCGGACAACGCCCGCCAGACACTGACGGCGCATTTCGGCACCGATACGCTCGACGGCTACGACGTGGAAGACTTGCCGCTGGCGATCCAGGCCGCGGGGGCCTTGTTGCGCTACGTCAACCGCACCCAGTCGCAGGTCCTGGCCCATGTGCGCCAGTTGCGCGCCGACCGTCCCGGCCAGTATGTGTGGCTCGACCCGGCGACGCGGCGCAATCTGGAACTCACCGAGACCCTGCGCGGCGAAGAGTCGCCAACCCTGTTTTCGGTGCTCGATCACTGCTCCACGCCCATGGGCGCCCGTCTGCTGCGCCGCTGGCTGCATCATCCGCTGCGCGACAATGCGCCGCTGTTGTCGCGCCAGGAAGCCATCGGCACCCTGCTGGCCGACGGCCTAGACGCTTTACGGAGGGGCTTGAAGCCGCTGCCCGATCTGGAGCGCATGGCGTCGCGCAGTGCGCTGCGTTCGATCCGGCCACGCGAGCTGGCGAGCTTGCGGGATGCCCTGGCCATCCTGCCCGAATTACAGGCACATTTGGAACGGATCGCGTCCGCCGCCGCCAATCTCACGAATGAGGGGCCTGGCCGGCTGGCCGAGCTGGGTCGCGCCCTGGCCATCGACCCGGCGCTGGGCGACTGGCTGCGGCAGGCCATCGCGCCCGAGCCCGCCGTGGCCGTGCGCGATGGCGGCGTGATCGCCGAAGGTTTCGACGCACAACTCGATGAACTGCGGCAATTGCAAAGCCATAGCGGCGAGTTCCTGGTTCGCATGGAGGCCCGCGAGCGCGAGCGCACCGGCATCGCCAACCTGCGCGTGGAGTACAACCGGGTGCATGGCTTCTTCATCGAAGTCACGCGCGGCCAGGCCGATCGCGTGCCGGCCGACTACCGCCGCCGCCAGACGCTGAAGAACGCCGAACGCTACATCACCCCCGAACTCAAGGAATGGGAGGACAAAATCCTGTCCGCCCAGGAGCGCGCCCTGGCGCGCGAAAAATGGCTGTTCGAGCAGGTGCTGGATGGCCTGGGCGCCCACGTGCCCGCGCTGGCCGAAGCCGCCGCGGCGCTGGCCGAGCTCGACGCCCTGGCCTCGCTGGCATGCCACGCCCGCGATCACGACTGGGTGCCGCCACAGCTCGACGATGCGCCGGTGATCGACATCGTGCAGGGCCGCCACCCGGTGGTGGAGCGCAGCATCGAGCGCTTCACGCCCAACAATTGCGAGATGCATGCCAGCCGCCGGCTGCTGCTGGTCACCGGGCCCAATATGGGCGGCAAATCCACCTATATGCGGCAGGTGGCGCTGATCGCCCTGCTCGCCCGCATCGGCAGCTACGTGCCGGCGCGGCAGGCGCGGGTGGGCGCGCTCGACCGCATCTTTACGCGGATCGGCGCCGCCGACGACCTTGCCGGCGGCCGTTCCACCTTCATGATGGAGATGACCGAGGCGGCCACCATCCTCGCCGCCAGCACGCCGGCCAGCCTGGTGCTGATGGACGAGATCGGCCGCGGCACCTCCACCTACGACGGGCTGGCCCTGGCCTGGGCCATCGCCCATCGGCTGTTGCAGCACAATCAGGCGCTCACCCTGTTCGCCACCCATTATTTCGAGCTGACGCGCCTGCCGCAAGACCGGCCCGAAGCCGCCAACATCCACCTCGCCGCCGCCGAAACCCCGGAAGGCGTAGTGTTTCTGCACGAGGTGCGCGAAGGACCGGCCAGCCGCAGCTACGGCATCCAGGTGGCGCAGCGCGCCGGCCTGCCGCCGGCCGTGCTGCGGATGGCGCGGCGCGAGTTGGAGCGGCTGGAGTATGGCAGCGGAGCCACGCCGCAACTCTCCCTCTTTGGCGGCGACGCCGGTGCGGAAGACGACGATGATCTGCCCTCCCCGCCGTATACGGCGCCGGAGCTCGGCGCCGAGCCCGAAGCCGCCGCGCCCGAATCCCACCCGGTCTTGGGCGAACTGGCGGCGCTGGACCCCGACAGCCTCACACCGCGGCAGGCGCTGGACGCCCTGTACCGCCTGCGCCAACAGCTCGACACCCACCAGACCTGACTCCGTCGCCGCGCCTGCGCCGGGCGGCTCAGCGCCGGGCCGACCTCTCCTTGGCACCACAGCGTCCCACTGGGCGGCGGGATAAGCTCCACCGCCAGTCGCGAGAACCCACCACCATGACCCTGCCCTCTACCGATCAATCCACACCCCTCCTGGGCGGCCTTAGCCCCGATCAGTTCATGCGCCGGCATTGGCAGCGCAAACCGCTGCTGATCCGCCAGGCCCTGCCCGCCTGGCGCTCGCCCGTGACTCCCGCCGCGCTGCGCCGGCTGGCGCGCAACGACGAGGTGGAATCGCGCCTGGTCTGGCGCGAGCAGGACGAGTGGCGGATGGCGAACGGGCCTTTTCTGCCGCCGGCCAGAAAATTGTTCCGCGCATCGCCATCGCGTCGCGGCACGCACGAAGAGCCCTTGGTTCGCCTGCCGCCCGCCACTCAATCCGACTGGACTTTGCTGGTACAAGGCGTCGATCTGTTCGATGAACGCATCGCCGCCCTGCGCGACCGCTTCCGCTTCATCCCCGACGCCCGCCTGGACGACGCCATGATCAGCCTGGCCAGCCAGGGCGGCGGCGTGGGGCCGCACTTCGATAGCTACGACGTCTTCCTGCTGCAGGCGCGCGGCCGGCGGCGCTGGCGCGTCAGCCAGCAGCGGGATCTCGACCTGCTGCCCGACCTGCCCCTGAAGGTGCTGGCGAATTTCACGCCCGAAGCCGAGTATGTGCTGGAGCCCGGCGACATGCTCTATCTGCCGCCGCACGTGGCGCACGACGGCGTGGCCGAGACCGACGACTGCATGACGATCTCGATCGGCTTTCGCTCGCCCAGCCAGGCGGAGCTGGCCCGGCTGGTGCTGGACCTGGCCGCCGAACGCCTGCTGGACGACGAAATGGCGGGCAAGCGCGCCGGCCATTATCGCGACCCGGGGCAGCCGGCCACCCTCACCCCCGCGGCCCTGCCGGAGCGTCTGTGCCAGGCGGCTCGCGATGAAGTGGCGCGCCTGCGCTTCGACGATGCCCTGATAGCCGATGCGCTGGGCCGCTGGCTGAGCGAACCGAAGGCCGGCGTGGTGTTCGACGGCCCCGAAACCGACATCGACCTGATCGACGACTGGCCCTCGGGCATCACGCTGGTCTTGGATAGCAGAACCCGGATGCTGTATCGCGGCAAGCGTGGCTATATCAATGGCGAGATCCTCGGCCCGGTCATGACGGCCGACCTCTGCCGCCTGGCCGATGAGCGGCGGCTGGTATGCGCCGCGCGGCCGCCTTCGGCCGGCGTGCGCGAGTTGTTGCAGGATTGGTTGGAGGGCGGCTGGCTGCATGCAGCCGCCAACCCTACAGGCTGACCGAGCGAACTTCCATCCCCGCCGTCAGGTTGCGCACCAAGAACGCCTCGTTGAGATCGATGCCCAAGCCCGGCCCTTCGTTGGGATAGGTCATGCCGTTCTCGAAGCGCGGCACATTCAGCGCAATATCGGCTCCGGCGGGAATGTCCTTGCTCTCCCACACGCCATGGATGCTCAGCGGGCCCAGCGACTCGTTGAGAAACTGCGAGGCCCACTGATTGGCCGTCCATAAATGCGCCGCCGGGCTGTGCTCCAGGCCCGAGCCGATCATGCAGCCACACATCACCGGCAGGCCCGACAGCCGCGCCAGGGTGAGCCAGCGCTGCGATTTGAGCAGGCCGCCCGCCTTCTGCAGCTTGATGAAGAGGCCATCGGCGGCGCGGCGGTCGATGAGGTCCTTGATGTGGTGCAGTTCCTGTGCCGCTTCATCGGCGTAGATGGGCGTACGCACCTGCCCCCGCAGGCGGGCCATGCCCTCGATGTCCCAGTGCGGCAGGGGCTGCTCGATCAGCTCCAGCTCCAGCGGATCCAGCTTGCGGATGGTTTGCAGCGCCTGTTCGTAGTTCCAGAAGCCGTTGGCGTCCATGGTGAGGCGCACGTGCGGGCCAACGGTCTCGCGCACCGCGGCCGCCATGGCTACGTCATCTTCCAGCGTGCCGTGGCCGACTTTCATCTTGAGCAGGGCAAAGCCGTGCGAGAGCGCCACCTTGGCTTCTTCGGCCACCTGATCGGGCGTGCCCGCCGACAGCACCCAGCCCAGCCGCGCGCCTTCGGTGGTGCGCCCGCCCAGCAATTCGTACACCGGCATCTGGTAGAGCTTGCCCTTGAGATCGTGCAGCGCAAAGTCCACCGTGGCCTTGGCCTGGTTGTTGTCGCGCACCAGCAGATCCATCTTGCCCACCAGCTTTTCTAGGTTGCGCGGATCTTCGCCCAACAACACCCGCGGCGCGATCACGTCGCAGATCATGCTGATCAT
>Ga0172382_10002041_pt1 | contig 34621 bp, 34 predicted proteins | sample Leawel138RmetaG_FD_122245 | JGI IMG/M metagenome (GOLD analysis project Ga0172382, IMG submission 122245) | Leachate microbial communities from a municipal landfill in Southern Ontario, Canada - Leachate well 138R metaG | ecosystem: Engineered > Solid waste > Landfill > Unclassified | place...
AACGCTGGTGCCCAGCGCGATCAGCGCCACCGTGGGATGGATGAGCAACAGCACTGACAGCGTGACGCCCAGCGCCACGAGCGACGACATCAGCGGGATTATGCCGTACAGCGCCGTCCACTGAATCGCCGGGGCATCATTGCTGATGCGCAGGGCGGCATCCATGGCGCCTTCGTCGGCGCCCTTGCCGTGGGTGACGCGCAGGCTGCGGGCGAACAGGCGGCCTCGGAAGACCCGCACCATGCCCTCACCCACCCACTCGCGGAACAACCAGTCCCCGGTGGTGTGCAGCAGGGCCAGCCCCGCCACGCCCAGCCCCAAACCCAGCGCCAGCCACAACACCGGGTCCGACCCGGCCTCCGTCCCCTCGGGCAACAAGGCGCGCAGCACGCCGGGCAGCGGTTCGGACCCGATCACGTGGTCGAGGATGATTTGAAACGGCACCGGCGCCAGCAGGCCAAGCGGCGTCGCCAGCACGCCCAGCACCGCGACCACGCCCAGATGAGGCCACCACGCCCGCGCCTCACGCAAGGCACGCGCGTAAAGTCCAAAGGCCGTCCGGCTGCGAGGGGTCATGACGCCGTTCCCATTTCCTGCTACGTCCAGGCGGATAGCACCTATCACTATCCTGTCGGGGGAGAGCACTATGCTTTGTAGGTAGGGCGCCGTACCGTTCCTCAGCACACCAGTTCCGTGGCAGGATGGAAGTCCGCTCCCTGCCATCCTCCCGGAGATTTGCACATGTTCCTGCGGCCATTGGCCCTGCTGATGACGTTGGCGCTGTTCGCCGCCCCCGCTGCCGCCGAAGAAATCGGCAGCGTCGATACGGTGTTCAAGTTCCTCGGCCCCAACCACAAGATCGTCATCGAGGCGTTCGACGACCCCAAGGTTCCCGGTGTCACATGCCACGTCAGCCGTGCCCGCACGGGCGGGGTCAGCGGCGCGTTCGGACTGGCCGAAGATACCTCGGACGCCTCCATCGCCTGCCGTCAGGTTGGACCGATCACGCTGCCCGAGGGCCTCAAGAAAAACGACGGCGAGCAGGTGTTCAGCGAGCGCCGCTCACTCCTGTTCAAGCGCCTCCAGGTTGTCCGATTCTTCGACGAAAAGCGTAGAGTTCTGATTTATCTCGTTTATTCAGATAAGATCATTGAGGGATCGCCAAAAAATGCTATTTCCAGCGTTCCCGTGATGCCGTGGCGCGAGTAGGAGGCCCAACCGCATGGATGTGATGAACTACATGATCCTGGTTGCTGCCGCATTGGTAACCGTCAGCGTGTTCACGAGCATCATCTCATTCCGGGCGGGGGTTCCCATTCTGCTGATTTTCCTGGGCGTCGGGTTGGCCGCCGGGGTTGATGGCCTGGGCATCTATCACGATAACGAGGAAACCACATTCTTCGTCGGCAGCATCGCGCTGGCCGTCATCTTGTTCGACAGCGGTTTCCAGACCCGCCTGCAAAGTTTCCGCGTGGCAGCCGGTCCCGCCTTGGTCCTGGCCACAGTGGGAGTGGGGCTGACCGCCACGCTGGTTGCCCCGGTGGCCGCGTTCTCGCTGGGCCTCAGTTGGCCCGAAGCCTTTCTGCTCGGCGCCGTGATCGGGTCCACCGACGCGGCGGCAGTGTTCTTTCTATTAAGGGTCGGCGGCATCACCATCCGCGAGCGGGTACGATCCACCCTGGAGATCGAGTCCGGCTCCAACGATCCCATGGCGATCTTCCTGACCATGGCCATGCTGACCCTGGTCCGCGCCGAATTCCTGGACTGGGGCGCGTTCGCTCTGGATTTTGTGCAGCAGTTCGGGCTGGGTATCGCCCTCGGAATTGCCGGAGGGTTTGCCGTCGCCCTGGTAGTCAACCGCGTGAACCTGGACCCCAGCCTCTATGCCATCGTCGTACTGGCCCTGGCGTTGGCGGTGTTTTCCATCACCAACCTGGTCGGCGGCAGCGGGTTCCTGGCCATCTACATCGCCGGACTGACGGCGGGCAACACGCGGCTACGCATCCGGGCCGACATCGTGCGGTTCCAGAACGCCCTGACGTGGCTTAGTCAGATGATCATGTTCGTGACGCTCGGCCTCTATGCCACGCCGTCGCAGTTTCCAGGCATCGCAGTGCCGTCGCTGATGATCGCCGCCGCGTTGATGCTGTTCGCCCGGCCCATCGCGGTGTGGCTGTGCCTGAAGCCGTTTGGCTTCACCGGCAACGAAACAGCCTTCGTGGCGTGGGTGGGCCTGCGCGGTGCTGTGAGCATCCTGCTCGCTCTGCTGCCGATGATTGACCTGTTGCCGTCTGGACCGGTGATCTTCAACGCGGTTTTCCTGATCGTGCTGTCCTCGCTCATCATCCAGGGGTCGAGCATCGGGATTTCCGCCCGCTGGCTAGGCCTGCGCGTGCCGATCCAGCGCGGGCCAGTGGAACGGGTGGAATTGGAACTGCCCAAGCTACCCGGCTATGAACTGGTCAGTTATCTCATTCCCGCCGATGCCGCTGTCACGCGCGGCCAGCGCCTGCCCCGGTGGGCACGCCCGGCACTGGTCCACCGCGAAGGCACCGTCTTGACCGCTCTTTCGGCCGGGCTGTTGCGTGCCGGCGACCAAGTCTATTTCATCGCCACGCCGCTCAAGGTGAGCCTGCTCGACAAGCTGTTCAGCGCGCCCGCCCCTCCGGCCGAAAACGACCGCGAGTTCTTTGGCGACTTCGTCCTCAAGCCCGACGCCACCCTGGGGGCGGTGGCCGATATGTACGGTGCCGCCGTTCCCGCCGAAAGGCGCGACCAGACCCTGGCCGAGATGTTCGCCCGCCGCTTTCGCAGCAACTTCGCCATTGGCGACCGGATCTCCTTGGGAGCGTTGGAGTTCATCATCCGTGACGTCGAAAACGACGTCATCACCAGCGTCGGCATGGCGGTCGAGCCGACCCAGGTGAGCCGGTCGCGCGTTCAGCAGGTGATTGGCGAGGTCCGCGCCTTGGCTGCGCGGCTCCGCATGGTTTTCGGGAAAAAGCTCGTGTAACCAGACTATTCGCGTTTTCGCTCCCTTAAGGTAGGATGCGCCAGCCCTCAGGCGTTGCACTCTCTCCCTGCCCACTCCCCCCGCCCGGAGTCCGCTTCCCGTGACCACGCCCGTCGCTTCCATGCTCACCCTGGCCGCCGTCGTGGTGGCCGTGACGGAGGAAGTTCCGCGCGTCCTGGTCGCTCGGCGGGTTCATCACGGCCTGGCAACGCCGGCACAAAAAGGCGCCCCGGCGGTCGCTGCAGATAGCCCCGACACCCTGCCCTTCGGCCCGTTCGAGCCGGAACACCACCGCACCCTGGACGCCGGTTGCCGCCAGTGGGTGGAGGAGCAGACCGGCCTGACCCTGCGCTATGTGGAGCAACTCTACAGCTTTGGCGGCCAGCACCGCGACCCGCGCGAACTGTACGACGGCCCGCGCGTCGTGACCGTGGCCTATCTGGCGCTGACCCAGGAAGCCGGGCTGGCCGGTTCAGCCGATGCCGACTGGCGCGACTGGTATGCCTTCCTGCCGTGGGAGGACTGGCGCGACGGCCGCCCGGCCATGATCGACGCCGTCATCCGCCCCCACCTGCGCGAATGGATCGAATCGGCCGAGGACGACGCGGCGCGCGACCAGCGGGCCGAGCGCGCCAACCTGTGCTTTGCCCTGCAAGGCGGCGCCGGATTCGATCCGGTGCGGGCGCTGGACCGCTACGAATTGCTGTACAGCGCCGCACTGGTGCCCGAAGCCCTGCGCGATGCCGCCGAGTTGGCCCGTGCCCAGGGCAACGCCGCCGCCGCGCCCGACCCCGTGAAGCTGGCCGTGGCAGCGCAATTGGGCGCCCCGATGGCGCTCGACAATCGGCGCATCCTCGCCAGCGCCCTGACCCGGCTGCGCGGCAAGCTGGCCTATCGCCCGGTGGTGTTCGACCTGCTGCCCCAGATGTTCACGCTTCTGCACCTGCAGCGCGTGGTCGAGGCCCTGTTCGGCACCCCCCTGCACAAGCAGAACTTCCGCCGCACCGTCATCAACCTGGAACTGGTCGAGCCGACCGGCCGCATGGAAGGCGCCGGCCGGGGTCGCCCCGCAGAGCTTTACCGCTTCCGCCGCGAAGCCCTGCTGGAACGCCGGACACTGGGGATCGGCGTGCCGATTGCGCGGGCGGGGGACTGACGGCGCGCTGCCCCGGCGAGGATGACGCGAAACGTTACCTTATACCCACCCCTGCGGGTCAGCCACCGGGCGGCGGTCGTTGAAGCTGAGGAAGCCTTTCACCAGGCGGTAAATCACCCACACCCACACCACGACCGACAGCACGATGCCGATCCCGATGAACGACGTGATCGCGGCAATGACCATGCCTAGAAGGCTCCACCAGAAGGTGCGGATGAGCCACGTAAAGTGGCTTTCATAGATCGTCGCCACCGCCTCGCTGCGCTTGATGTGGCAGATGATGACCGCGACCAGGGCGGTCAGGCCGACGAAAAGACCCACAGCCATCAGGATATAGCTCACCAAGACGATGGTGCGCAGGCTCTCGTCTTGGGTCGTACTCGGCAGCGGGGGCTGTTCCATCATTGGGTCTCCGAATCGTCTGGGTCGCCGTTTGATCGTGGGCGGTGCGGGTGGGCTTTTCAAATGTTCATTCCGCGATAACGAGTCCGGGCTTGCGAAAGCCCGCATTGTGCTCTATAAGAGCATTATAAATATGCTCAGGCAGAGCACATAAAGCACACTCGGCCTGAGCATAAGTCACGGAACCGTCGTCCTTTTGCCGGGGATCACGCATGACCGACCTGACATATACGCCCGCCGTCGCCGAACGCACCGCAGCCATCTTTGAAAAGGTGCGCGACAGCGTGACCGAGGTGGAGTGGCCCCTGCTGGCCCCGGTGATCGACGAGATCAACCGCCTCAAGCGCGAGCGCAACGCGGTCATCCTGGCCCACAACTACATGCGGCCGGAGATTTTCCACGGCGTCGCCGACATCACCGGCGACTCGCTGGCCCTGGCCCGCAAGGGCGCGGAGACCGACGCCGAGGTCATCGTCATGGCCGGTGTCCATTTCATGGCCGAAACCGCCAAGGTCCTCAGCCCGGAAAAGACCATCCTCATCCCCGACATGCGGGCCGGATGCTCGCTGTCCGAATCGATCACGGCCGACGACATGCGCGCCTTGCGGGCCAAGTACCCCGGCGTGCCCATCGTCGTCTATGTGAACACCTCGGCCGAGGTGAAGGCCGAGGCCGACATCTGCTGCACGTCCGGCAACGCGGTCGAAGTGGTGGAAAGCCTGGGCGTGCCGCAGGTCATCATGGCCCCGGACAAGTACCTCGCGGCTTATGTGCAGTCCAAGACCAAGGTCAAGATCATCGCCTATGACGGCGCGTGCGAGGTGCACGAACAGTACACCGCCGCCGACATCGCCGACATCCGCGCTTCGTTCGACGGCGACATCACCGTGATCGCCCACCCGGAATGCCCCGAAGACGTCATCGCGGCGGCCGACTTTGCCGGCTCCACCGCGCAGATGGCCGACTTCGTGGCCGAGCACGCGCCCAAGCGGGTGCTGCTGGTGACGGAATGCTCCATGGGCGACAACCTGATCGCCCAGGCGCCCAAGACCGAATTCGTGCGCACCTGCCACATGTGCCCGCACATGAAGCGCATCAGCCTGGACAACATCCTGCGCAGCCTCCAGACCCTGGAGCCGCGCGTGGAAATCGACCCGGCGATCATCCCGCGCGCCCGCCAGTCGGTGGAACGCATGTTGATCGTCAAGCGCAATGCCCCCATCGAAGTGGCCGCCGAGTAGCGCGGTTTAGCGGAGGACAAGGCCCATGTCCGTCGTTTCCCTGCACACCCCCCAGGCCGACCCCATCATCGTGGTCGGGTCCGGGGCCGCCGGTCTATCCTGCGCGCTCGCCCTGGCCCCCCGCCCGGTCATCCTGGTGACCAAGACGGCGGAATTGGGCAGCGGGTCAACCCCGTGGGCGCAAGGCGGCATCGCCGCCGCCGTGGGAGCCAACGATAGCCCCGCCGAGCACGCCGTCGATACGGTGGACGCCGGGGCCGGGCTGGTCGATCGCGCCGTGGCCGCCTTGCTGGCCGACGAAGGCCCCTCGGCCATTGACGCCCTGGCCGCCCATGGCGTGCCGTTCGACCGCGCCGCCGACGGCTCCCTCAGCCTCGGCCGCGAAGCCGCCCATGGCCGCCACCGCATCGTCCATGCCGGGGGCGACCAGACCGGACGGCTGCTGTCGGACACCCTGGTCCGGCGGGTGCAGGACTGCCCCTCCATCACCGTTCGCACGCACCTGACCGCCGTCGATCTTCTGGTCGAGCATGGCGTGGTGCGCGGCGTCACCGTTTATGGCCCGAACGGCTGGGAAACCCTCACCGGGGCCGCCGTGGTGCTGGCCACCGGCGGCATCGGCATGGCGTGGCGCGACACCACCAACCCGGCCGAGGCAACCGGCGACGGCCTCGCCATGGCCGCCCGCGCCGGTGCTCTGCTGGCCGACCTGGAGTTCATGCAGTTCCACCCCACCGCCCTGGCCGTGGGCAACCCGGACGAGGGCAAGCGCCCGCTGCTGACCGAGGCCCTGCGCGGCGCCGGGGCCATCCTGCTGGACGATGCCGGGAACGCCTTCATGGCCGCTGAACATCCGCTGGCCGACCTCGCGCCGCGTGACGTTGTGGCGCGCGCCGTGGGCCTGCGCGTTGCCGCCGGGCAGCCGGTGTTCCTGGACCTGCGCCCGGCCCTGGCCGCCAAGGGCGTTGACGCCTTCCCGCAGGTTCTGGCGACCTGCGCGGCGCATGGCCTCGACCCGCTGACCGCGCCTGTGCCGGTGGTGCCCGCCGCGCACTATCACATGGGCGGCATCCACACCGACGCCGACGGGCGGACCACCTTGCCCGGCCTGTATGCCTGTGGCGAGGTCGCCTGCACCGGCTTGCACGGGGCCAACCGGCTGGCCAGCAACTCGCTGCTCGAAGCCGTGGTGATCGGCCGCCGCACCGCGTCCACCGTCGGCCAAGCCCTGCGCGGCGTGGACACCAGCCACCCGCAACGCACCGCCGCCCGCGCCGTCGTAACGCCCGAGCCGGTTGCCGTGGCGGGCCTGACCAACCGCATTCGCGCCGTGATGGCCTGCCATGTCGGGCTGGTCCGCGACGGCACCGGGCTGCGGGTCGCAGGAACCGATTTGGCCGCCTTGGCTGGGGAGTTGGAGGGCGGCGCGCCGTCCACCGACGTCCGTGCCTGGGCCGAGGCCCGCAACCTCGTCCTGATCGCCCGCCTCGTCACCGCCTTTGCGGAGGCGCGGCGCGAAAGCCGGGGCGCCCATTGCCGCCTGGACCATCCGCGCAGCCTGGGCGCCGACGGCCTCCGCCAGTGCCTCACCCTGAACGACCTTGACGCCATCCTTGGGACTTCCGCCCCGCAGACCGCCCTTGCCTATGGGAGCCAGCAGTAACATGACCGCCCTGTCCATGCCCCACCCGCTGCTCATCGAGCCGTTTCTGCGCGAAGCCCTGCGCGAGGACATGGGTCGGGCCGGAGACATCACCACCGACGCCATCGCCCCGCCGGGCCTGACCTGCCGGGCCGAAATGGTCCTGCGCACGCCCGGCCGCGTGGCGGGGGTGGAGGTCGCGCGGCTGGTGTTCGCCATGGTCGACCCGACCGTGTCCTTCACGGCCAAGGTTCAGGACGGCACCGACGTCGGTCCCAACACCACCGTCGCCGTGATCGAAGGATCCGCCCGCGCAGTGCTGACCGGCGAGCGCGTGGCGCTCAACCTGCTCGGCCGCCTGTCGGGCATCGCCACGCTGACCCAGGCCTGCGTCGCCAAGGCAGCCCCCTTCAACACCCGCGTCGCCTGCACCCGCAAGACCACGCCCGGCCTGCGGGTGCTGGAAAAGTACGCCGTGCGCGTCGGCGGCGGGGCCAACCACCGCTTCGGGCTGGATGACGGCATCCTCATCAAGGACAACCACATCGCCGTCGCCGGCTCCATCACCGAAGCCGTCACCCGCGCCAAGGCCGCCGTCGGCCACATGGTCAAGATCGAGGTGGAGGTGGACACCCTCGACCAGTTGCGCGAACTGCTCGCCGTCGGAGCCGACGCCGTGCTGCTCGACAACATGGGACCGGACCTGCTGCGCGAGGCCGTGGCCCTGGTCGACGGCCGCATGGCAACCGAAGCATCCGGCGGCATCACGTTGGACAATTTGGCGGAAATGGCCGCCACCGGGGTCGATCTGGTCAGCCTCGGGTTCCTCACCCACGGCGCGCGGAGCCTCGATATCGGGCTGGATTTCACGGCGGGGTGAAGAAGCGGGCTCTGCCCGCACCCGCCAGGAGGCTTGCCTCCTGGACCTCGGGAATTATCTGGATGCGGCCTTGACCGCAGGATCTCCCAGCGCCGTGGCTGCTAATCCGCGTGGGTACGCGGGTCAAGCCCGCGCACGACAAAATATTTTGTTTTCATCAACTTACGTCTTGGCCGGGCTTGACCCGGCCATCCACGGGCCGCCGGTTGCGCTGCACTTCTACAGGGAAGCACCCTAACGTCCCGTGGTCCAGGAGCCCCCGGCTCCTGGCGGGCCTGGGCAGCGCCCAGCACTCCACCCTACTCCGTGCTGATGATTTTCCAGCTTCCGTCGGGCTGCATGCAGGCGGTGCCGCGCAGGCTTTGCTTTTGGCCGGTGACTTCGACCTCTTGCGTGAAGGGGCGGCAGTCGCCGGGCTTGGCGCGCGGGCGATCGGTTTGGCTGGTGGCGGCGATGGGCGGCGCGGCGGGGGTGACGTTGGCCTGATTGATGGCGCCGGTGGTCCAGTACCAAATCAGGAAAATCACGGCCAAGGCCACCACGATGCCAATGGCAATGCCGATGGTCCAGCGGTTGCGCACCTTGACCGGGTAGGGGTTGCCCAGGCGCGGATCTGGGGTCGGCCCGCCAACGTTGGGCAGATCGGGATGGGTGCCATTGTCATGGCGCGGGCGCCGGGGATCGACCATGGAGAAGCTCCTTTATTTCCTTTGGAACGCACGATGGCTCCCCTTTGCGGCAAGATGGTGATGATGGTGCTTCCATCTCGCATCCGCCGCCAAAGGGAAACGCGTTGGCCTCTCCGTTGGTTACTAACCGCATTACCCAAAGCAGAGGGGTCCGCGCACGATTACGCGGACCCCCATGCATCACATCAACCGACCGGAAGAAAGGCGCTTATGCACCCATCTTGCGGCGCAGACGACCGTTCAGTTCCTCAAGGAACGCGGTGGTGGTCTGCCAGGGCTGTTCTGGGCCGATCAGGATGGCCAAGTCCTTGGTCATCTTGCCGTCTTCGACAGCCTCGACGCAGACCCGCTCCAGGTCCTCGGCGAACTTCACGACGTCCGTGGTGTTGTCGAACTGGCCGCGGAACTTCAGGCCGCGGGTCCAAGCGAAGATGGACGCGATCGGGTTGGTCGAGGTTTCCTTGCCCTGCTGGTGCAGGCGGTAGTGACGGGTCACGGTGCCGTGCGCGGCTTCGGCCTCGATGGTCTTCCCATCGGGAGTCATCAGGACCGAGGTCATCAGGCCGAGCGAGCCGAAGCCCTGGGCCACGGTGTCGGACTGCACGTCGCCGTCGTAGTTCTTGCAGGCCCAGACGAAGCCGCCGGACCACTTCATGCAGCAAGCGACCATGTCGTCGATCAGGCGGTGTTCGTAGGTGATGCCCTTGGCCTTGAACTCGGCCGCGAACTCGGTGTCGAACACTTCCTGGAAGATGTCCTTAAACCGGCCGTCATAGGCTTTCATGATGGTGTTCTTGGTCGACAGGTAGACCGGCCAGTTGCGCATCAGGCCGTAGTTCATGCACGCACGGGCGAAGCCACGGATGGATTCGTCGAGGTTGTACATGCCCATGGCGACGCCCGCGCTGGGGAACTTGAAGACTTCGTACTCGACCGGCTCGCCGCCGTCGTCGGGCACGTACTTCATGGTCAGGGTGCCCTTGCCGGGAACCTTGAAGTCGGTCGCCTTGTACTGGTCGCCGAAGGCATGGCGGCCGATCACGATGGGCTGGGTCCAGCCAGGCACGTAACGCGGCACGTTCTTGCAGATGATCGGCTCGCGGAACACGGTGCCGTCGAGAATGTTGCGGATGGTGCCGTTCGGCGACTTCCACATCTTCTTGAGGCCGAATTCCTGAACGCGCTCCTCGTCCGGGGTAATGGTGGCGCACTTGACGCCCACGCCGTACTTCTGGATCGCCTTGGCGGAATCGATGGTGATCTGGTCGTCGGTCTCGTCGCGCTTCTGGATGCTCAGATCGTAGTACTTCAGATCGACGTCCAGATAGGGCAGGATCAGCTTGTCCTTGATGAACTGCCAGATGATGCGGGTCATCTCGTCGCCGTCGAGTTCGACGACCGGAGTTGCGACTTTGATCTTGCTCATGGTCCTTGCCCTTCTCAGAGTCTAAACGGAAACCAAACGTCCGCCGGGGTGCGCCCCTGGTCCGGCTCCACATGAGCGCCACGGACGGCGGCACCATAGAAACTGGCGCGTGCAAGCGCAAGTTCGGAATGGGTGGCACGCGGCCTGCCCGAACGGATGGGACGGGCCACGCGTGCGGCACGGCCCCCTCGCTAGGGGCCGGATGCCGCTCTAGAAAAGGCTTTCGTGGGCTTCTTCATCCGCCGTCAGGACCTCGCGGCGGGCTGCGGGGAGAACGTCTTCAATCCGCGCCACAACACTGAACAGGTCCAGGTGGCGGGGCTTGATGAACCCCTCGGTCAGCATCGACTCGGTAAAGGTCAGAAAGGGCTTCCAGTACCCGGCCACATCGACAATCACGACCGGCTTGTCGTGCAGGCCAAGTTGCTTCCAGGTCAGGATCTCGAACGTCTCGTCCATGGTGCCAAAGCCGCCGGGCAGTACACAAAAGGCGTCGGAGCGATCGAACATGATGCGTTTGCGGGTGTGCATGTCTGGCACGACGATGGTTTCGGTCAGGCCAGGCAAGGCGGCCTCGGCCTGGGTCAGATGCTCGGGAATGATCCCGGTCACTGCCCCGCCGGCATCCAGGCACGCCTGAGCGACCGCGCCCATGATGCCGACGCCGCCCGCTCCGAACACCAGTTCAACGCCAGCCTCGCCCAGCGCGCGCCCCAGCGCCCGGGCGGAGTCGGCATAGCGCACGTCATTGCCCGGTGAGGAGCCGCAAAACACGCACAGGGATTTCAACTCGGTCATGCTGGTCTCCGATAGCATACGGAAGGACGATCATAGGCTGACGCATGCCGCGCCGGAAGGTGCGGCGGCACGTTGTCATAAACGCTCAACAACTGCTTCACAGGCTTGTGACTTGTGGCGAGTCCGCCGTCGGAGGTAGCTTCTCACGACTCTGTTTGCCGCACCTGCTCAGGAGATTCTTCATGCGATTCGTTAAATCCCTTGCCGTCGCCGCCGCCGTAGCCGTGCCCATGCTGTCCGCCGCGCCGGGCTTTGCCGCCGAAGAGGACGCCATCGTCCAGTTCCGCATCAACAACATGAAGGTAGTCGGCGGGGCCATGAGCAACATCGTCGCCCAGCTCAAGGGCGAGGCTCCGGTCAAGGACCAGATTGCCGCCTACGCCGCGCTGCTCAGCCAGGCCTCGGCCATCAGCGCCCCGGCGTTCAAGGACAAGGCCATGGGCCTGGAAGTCAAGACCACGGCCAAGGAAGACATTTGGGCCAACTGGGACAAGTTTGAAGGCGGCCTGAAGGCCATGGAAACTGAAACCGCCAAGCTGGCCCAAGTCGCCGAGGCCGGAAACATGGGCGCCATCGGCGCACAGGTGCAGGAAGTCGGCAAGACCTGCAAGACCTGCCACGACAATTTCCGCCAGAAGGACTAACGCGGCTACAAAAGGGCGCGGCTTCGGCTGCGCCCTTTTTTCTTTTCCTCAGACCTGCGTCACCACGGCCCACACCACCCCCACCGCCACCGCCAGCACCGGTATGGCCCGCCACGGCGAAACCAGACGCGGCGCGTCCGCGTGTACACCGTCAGCCGCTTTGCGGCCGGTAATCATCGGGCGGATGAGGTTTTTTCCACGAACGAGGTAGTACAGCGCCGCAGCGATATGCACCGCAACGACCGCGAGCAGGATGTAAAACACCTGCCCATGCACGACGGTCAGCCGATCGCTGGTCGCCTTGCTGACCTTGGCGGCGAGTGGTCCCTGCGAGAAAATATCATCATTGCCGAACAGGCCCAGACTACCCTGGAACAGCAACAGCCCCAGCATCACCAGGATAATCAGCGCACCGGCAGGATTATGTCCCGTGGTCATTGGCATATCGCCGCGCAGGATGGAGCGGACATACTCCATCACCGGACGCGGCCCGCGCACGAAGCTGGAAAACCGCGCCGTCGACGACCCGACGAAGCCCCACATCAGGCGAAACAGCACCAGTGCCAGGACCGCCTGCCCCAACAGCATGTGCAGGTCCATGTTGCCCATGAAGACGTTCACCTTGATCCCCAGGATCTCCTGATCGACCACCAGCGACAACACCCCGAACTGCCCACTGACCCATAATAGGACGAGCAGGATCACCAGGGTCCAATGGAACAGGCGAATCGGCAAATCCCAGACCCTGAGGTCGGGAGAAGCGGTTTCTGTGCTCATGCGTTTGCCCTTCACGCGGCGGAGTGGTTCCAAGAGAATGCCGAACCTGAACCGCAGTGGCAATTCAAGAGGGCGTGCCATGAGGGTGTGTCTGCGGCGTCCGGTGTGATATTGCCTTGCAACACTGAGTTTCACTGCTGCAACGGTCCCATGTCCCAGGTCGCCATTTTCCTCGCCCTGCCTTTCGGTCTTGCGCTTGCCGCCGCCGCAGCCCTACGGCTGGCCGGCGGCGATGGCGCGGGTGCGCGGCTGAGTGGCGCGGCGGTGCCCGCCGGCTTCCTCGCCGCCTGGACATGGCTGCATGGTTTGACCCTGGTGCCCTCTGGGTTGGTCGAGGTAGCGGCCCCCGTCGCCTTGGGCGGCGCGCTCGCGGGATTGGCGTTGGACGCCACGGCTGCGCGGCCGGGCTGGCGCATGATCGTCGGAGCCGTGTTCGTCGCAGCCGGTGTATGGGCGGCCACCGGGTTGGTCGGCGCCGTCTCTCAACCGCCTGCCGACGCACCGGCCAAGGCCGCACTGTGGGTCGGCATCATCGCATTGACCGCCGCATGGACCGGCACGCTGTTACGCCTGCGCCGCTATTCGGCCAGTAATGGCGCCGAGGGAGCCGCCCTCCTGGCCGCCCTGGCCGCCGGACTGGGGCTGACCGCCGCCGCCCTGGGCGCCATGCCCATTGCTGCTCCCGCCGCCGGACTGGCCGCTTCGGCGCTCGGCTTCATGGTGCTGGCGGGACCGCTGGGACTGCCGCTGGCCGGAGGAGCCGTACTCGGTGGCGGCGGCGCATTGCTTGGACTGACGCAAGCCCTGGCGGTGGATTGGCCGGGCAGCATCATTCCGCTGATCGTCCTCGCCCTCGGGCTGTTCGCAGGGGGCACGGCCCAACGCCTGCCCGGCGCCGCGCGCTGGCGTCCGGCGTGGATGCTGGCGTTGGCCTTGTTGCCCGGCCTGCTTGCCGCCGCAACCGCCCTGGCCCTGCGGGGTTGAGCGTTCCCCTTGCTCCCCGGACGGAGCGGGATTAGGGTGCAATGAAGGCTGTTTTGACTGTGTAACGAGAACCTCGTGGACGACTCTCCCTCCCCCGCCCCGCGCTCAGACGAAACCGGACCACGCCGCAGCCCCTCGCGGCCGGTCGTCCTGTCGATGGTTGGCGCTCTTGTCGTGCTCGGCGCGGTAGGGCTGGCCTACGTGACCTGGGAGGGCAACCGCGAGGACGCTCCGTCGCCGCCCTTGGCCGATACCGCCCCCCCGGCCACGCCTGCCCCGGCACCGGCCACAACGGCCGCGCCGAAGGGCCCGGCCTTTGACGTGGTCCGCATCGATCCGCAGGGCAACACGGTCATCGCCGGACGGGCGACGCCCAACAGCACGGTCATCATCCTTGACGACGGCAAGGAAGTCGGCCGCGTCACGTCCGATGCGCGCGGCGAGTGGGTGTTCCTGCCTGACCAGCCGCTGCCGCCGGGCAGCCGCGAGCTGACCCTGCGGACCATCGCACCGGATGGCACAGAGGCGCAGTCCGACGATGTGGTGGTCCTGGTCGTTCCCCAAGACGGTGGCCGCACCCTGGCCCTGCAAGCCAGCCGCGATGGCGCGCCAAGCCGCCTGCTGCAAGGCGCTGCCCCACTGGCCGAACAGGGCGCGTTGGCGCTCGATGTGGTGGATTATGACGACGACGGGCGGCTGACCATCAGCGGTCGCGCCGCTCCCGGCACGACGGTCCAGATCTACCTGAACAATGACTTCATCGGCCGCGGCTCCGCCGGAGGCGACGATGGCCGCTGGACTGTCAAACCCGACGCCCCGGCTTCGGTCGGCCGCCATACCCTGCGGGCCGACATGCTGGGCGCGGACGGCACCGTCCAGGCCCGCGTAGAAGTGCCGTTCGAGCGGGCCGAACCCGATCTGCCCGATGGCATCCGGGTCGTCGTCCAGCCCGGCAACAACCTGTGGTTGCTGGCCCGCCGCGCCTATGGCGAGGGCACCTCGTTCACTGTCATCTACGACGCCAACAAGGGCCACATTCGCAACCCCGACCTGATCTATCCGGGTCAGGTGTTCATCCTGCCATCCTCTCCGCCAAGACGCCCTTAGTCTAATACGGCGACGGATCCAGCGTATCCTGCAACAGCGCAAACCACGGCAGGGCGGGCAGCACGGCGCTCGTCAGGTCGGCAATCAGGCGATCGGCGGGCACCGGGGCGGGTGGATAGCGTTTGTCGGAGAACACCACCACGCCGCCGTGCCGCTGGCGGATGCGCACACCGGCCTGTTGCGCGGCGTCAAGGACGCGCAGGGCAGCCGCATGACGCTGGGACGCTGTGCGTTCAGGCGGCAGGCGGCCCAAGGGGCAGGCCACGGTGAGGACGGCGGTGGTATCGACTTCCTCGAACCGGCAATCAAACACCCGCGCCGCAAGCCGGAACCGGAAGTGCAAAGGCCCGATGGGCGCGCGGTGGGCGCCCTCGCCGTCCACACCGAGCGAGAGGGCCATTAAACTGAGTGGCCGGTCGTCCTGGACAAGCATGAGGCGCAACGGCAATCTCCCGCAAAGAGGACACCATGGGCAACTGTAGCGGCCCTGCGTCGCCATGCCAGCCCGAAAGCCCTTTCTAAGCCTTCTGGAGCAGACTATCCTGCCCCGCAAATACGTCCCCTGTCACCCAGCGGGCGTTTGGCTCACACAAACAGGCCGACTGCGGCCACGTTCGAGGTGCACGTGAAGGTCATCGAGATTCCCTGGCAGCGTTATGTGCTGCCCCCCCTGCATGAAGAAGGCCCCCGCTTCATCGCCGTGTTCGCCGCCATTACCGCGCTGCTGTTCTGGGCGTGGTGGCCGCTGGGCGTTGTTGGCACGCTGGCGACGGTGTGGTGCTTTTACTTCTTCCGCGACCCCGTGCGCTACATCCCGACCCGCCCCGGTCTGGTGATGACCCCGGCCAGCGGCATCGTGCAGATGATCGGCCCGTCGGTTCCGCCGCCCGAACTGGACATGGGCAGCGAGCCGATGACCCGCGTCAGCGTGTTCATGAGCGTGTTCGACTGCCATGTGAACCGCATCCCGGTGGCGGGCACCGTGATCAAGGTTGCCTATCGCCCCGGCAAGTTTGTCAACGCCTCGCTCGACAAGGCCAGCGAAGACAACGAGCGCAACTCTCTGCGCCTGCGCAGCACCGATGGCCGGGAACTGGCCGTGGTGCAGATCGCTGGGCTGGTCGCGCGGCGCATCCGGTGCGACGTCAAGGACGGCCAGACGGTCGGCACGGGTGAACGCTATGGCCTCATCCGCTTCGGTTCGCGGCTGGACGTTTATCTGCCGGCCGGGGTCAATCCGTTGGTGGTGTGCGGGCAGTTGGCGATCTCCGGCGAAACGGTGATCGCCGACCTGAACAGCGCCGAACCCCAGCGCGACGGGGAGAAGATCTAATATGATTCTTCCGGGCCAAGGGCGATTGAAGACACTGTCCTTCAACAAGATCATTCCCAACATCATCACGCTGTTGGCGTTGAGCGCAGGACTGACCTCGATACGCTATGGCCTGCGCGAGGAATTCGAAAGCGCGGTGCTGGCGATCTTCCTGGCTGCCGTGTTCGACGGTATCGACGGACGCATCGCCCGCATGCTCAAGGGCAGCACCAAGTTCGGGGCGGAACTGGACTCGCTGTCGGATTTCGTATCCTTCGGCGTCGCCCCGGCGGTGCTGTTGTACATGTGGACCCTGCAAGGCGCGGGCGGCATCGGGTGGGCACTGAGCCTGCTGCTGGCCATCTGCGCGGCCCTGCGGCTGGCCCGCTTCAACACCATGCTGGGCGAACCGGACCCGCCGAGTTGGGCGCATAACTACTTCTCGGGCGTCCCGACCCCGGCCGCCGCGTTCCTGGTGTTGCTGCCGATGGTCATGTCCTTCCACTTTGAGTCGGGCTTTTTCAGCTCCCCCTGGGTGGTCGGCCTGTTCGTCGTCACGGTCAGCTTCCTGATGGTCAGCCGGGTGCCGACGTTCTCGTTCAAGCGGTTCCGCGTGCCGGCCATCTGGGTGCTGCCGCTGATGATCGTGGTCGGCCTTCTGGCCGCCTTCCTGGTCACTGAACCCTGGGCGACTCTAGGCGTTATCGGCCTGATCTACCTGGGCGGCATCCCGTTCTCGATGCGCAGCTACCGCAGCCTTCAGGCCCGCGCCGCGGCTCACGGCGGCCAACCGCCCGAGGAAGACGTTGTGGTTGAGGACGACGAAGACGCGCCGGAGACGCGCTGACCCATCCGTCTCCATGCTCTTGCAGGACCAACGATGTCTCTAGACCCTACCGCCGCACTGGTGCTTTTTTCCGGCGGCCAGGATTCGGCTACCTGCCTCGCTTGGGCGCTCGACCGCTTTACGCGGGTCGAAACCATCGGATTCGACTATCGGCAGCGCCACGCGATTGAGCTGACCGTGCGCGACACGTTTCGGCGGGAACTGGCGGCGACGTTTCCGGCCTGGGGCGCAAATCTGGGCGAGGACCGGGTGCTCGACGTGCGTGGGTTAGCCGACATCGGCCAGACGGCGATGACCGAGAGCGTGGAGATCGAGATGGGCGCGTCGGGCTTGCCGTCCACCTTCGTCCCCGGCCGCAATCTCCTGTTTCTGACCTATGCGGCGGCGGTCGCCTACCGGCGGGGCATTCGGACCATCGTGACCGGAGTGTGCGAGACGGACTTCTCCGGCTACCCCGACTGCCGCGACGACACCATCAAGGCCCTGCAAGTCGCCCTGAACCTCGGCATGGATACCCGCTTCGTGCTGGAAACGCCGTTGATGTGGGTGGACAAGGCGGGCACCTGGGCGATGGCCGATGCCTTGGGCGGCAAGACGCTGGTGGACCTTGTGACCGAGCACACCCACACCTGCTACCTGGGCGACCGGACCACCCGCCACGCCTGGGGCTATGGCTGCGGCGCCTGCCCGGCCTGCGGCCTGCGCTCGGCCGGTTGGGAGCGGTGGTCACCATGACCTACGCCGTGAAGGAAATCTTCCACACGTTGCAAGGCGAAGGCGCTCAGGCCGGACGCGCCGCCGTGTTCTGCCGCTTTGCCGGGTGCAACCTGTGGAGCGGCCGCGAGCAGGACCGCGCCGAGGCCGCCTGCCAATTCTGCGACACCGATTTCGTTGGCACGGACGGCCCAGGCGGCGGAAAATTCGCCACCGCCGACGCTCTGGCCGATGCCGTGCGCGCCTGCTGGGACGCCGCCGTGGTCGAAGGCGGCACGCCTTATGTGGTGTGCACCGGCGGAGAACCGCTGCTGCAACTCGACGGGCCGCTGATCGACGCCCTGCACGCACGCGGCTTCGAGATCGCCGTGGAAACCAATGGCACCCAGGCCGCGCCGCCGGGCCTCGACTGGATCTGCGTCAGTCCCAAGGCGGGGACCGATCTGGTCCAGACGTCGGGATCGGAGCTAAAGGTCGTGTGGCCGCAGCCGGGCCTGGACCTTGACGCACTTGGACGCCTGGCCTTCACGCACCATTTCCTGCAACCGATGGACGGGCCGGATCAGGCCGCCGCCATTGCGCTCTGCGCCGCCACATGCCAAGCCCACCCGCGTTGGCGGCTGAGCCTGCAAACCCACAAGCTGATCGGTATCCCATGAGCAGTCATTACGTCGTCACCCGGCGCATCGGCATCGACGCCGGCCACCGCATCCGGCTCCATGGCTCCAAGTGCCGCCACGTCCACGGCCACCGCTACGAGATCGAGGCAACCTGCCGGGCCGAGCACCTGCACCACGAGGGCGAGCAGTCCGGCATGGTCCTGGATTTCGGCTTCCTCAAGGAGGAAATGATGCAGGTGATCGACGAGCCATGCGATCACGGCTTCATCGCCGAACTGGCCGACGAAGGGGTGCTTGAAATGTTCGGCCCGGTCGGTACGCCCTTTGCCGACTGGCTGAAGGTCATTCAGGCCATTGTGGCGCGCGACGGTTTTGCCGCCGTCACCGAATGCCGCCTGGACGCCAAGCTCTACGTCGTGCCCTTTCCGCCGACCGCCGAGGCCCTGGCCCGCCACTGGTACGACCGGCTGGCCCCGTTGGTCCGCGACCGCTCCGATGGCATAGGGGAATTGATGCGCCTGCGGGTATGGGAAACCCCCAATTGCTGGGCCGAATGGGGGATTTGACGGTACTACTCGTCGCGCCGCCAATTCACCCGCACGAAATACTCCCCGGTCGGCATGTGGTACGAAAGTTGACCATCATAAGCGCTGGCCAATGCCTCGCCGATACGGCGCGGCAGGTGGATGTCCGTGGTCGTAATCTCCAGATGGGTGGCCTCCTCGCGCAGGGCGATGATGCGGTTCAAGGGGTGCGTGGTGCCTTCGTCATGCTCGCAGCGCCGGACCAGCCCGATAATCTCGTCCTTGTGAGGGGCGACGAACCACCCTTCGATCATGACCTCGCCGGCCGGCATGGCATCGCGGATGCGTCGGCACGCCGGGCATAGCTCCGGGCGCGCACCTTGAGCGGCGCCATTGGCCTGGGCACCCGGCCACTTCCAGCGGCCTTTATGATAAATCACCGTGCAGTTCGGGCAATAGACCGGTTCGGCTGGTTTCTCGGATACCCGATAGGGGTCATGGACCCGCTCGGGAACCTTGCGATCGCGACGCTCCGGGTGGGCGGGGGTGCGGATAGTTTTCATGACCACCTCCATGGAATATTCACCATCATACAGCACCCTCACTAGGGGTGCGGCGGCGCAAGCGGGCTAGGGCGCGCGGCGTCAAACTTTCGGCGCACATACCCTCCTATCGGTTTCTCCGATGAGGCCTGACCATGCTAAAGTCGCCGTCATGGGCATTATCGGGGGGTTTGAATCATGCGGGGAATGCTGGCGGTCGTTGCAGCAGGTCTGACACTGGTGGCGGCAAGCGCCGCGCAGGCGGGGCCGACGCTGGATGAAGTGGTGGCGCGCGGGTCCGTGCGGTGCGGCGTCAATGAATTGGGCCGCGCCCTCAGCACGCTGGGGCCGGAAGGCCAGTGGATCGGCTTCTACCCCGAGTTCTGCCGCGCCATTGCGGCGGCAACCACCGGCGACAAGGAAAACGTGGACTTCGTGATGGTGTCCACGGCTGACCGGTTCGGTGCCGTTCGAGAAGGCGCCGTGGACGTGTTGAGCGAGGCATCGACCCACACCTTGACCCGCGATGCCCAAGGACTGGAGTTCCCCAGCATCGTCTTTCACGACGGTCAGGGCTTCCTGGTCTACGCGAAAGACGGCATCAAATCGGTGGATCAACTCAAGGGCAAGCGCGTCTGCGTCCAAGGCACGGCGACATCGGACGACAACCTGCGCGACCTGAACAAAACCAAAGCCATGGGCATGGAGGTGATGACCTTCACCACCATTGAAGGGGCCTATTCCGCATTTTTCAGCCGCCAGTGCGAGGCCATGTCGACCGACGCGCTGATCCTCGGCTCCATGCGCCTGTCGCTGGCCCCCAATCCCGCCGACTACATCCTTCTGGATGAACGCATCAGCAACGAACCGATCGGGATGGTCATCGCCGATGGCGACGCCCAGTGGGCCGCCATCGTGCGGTGGGTCGTCAACGTCATGTTCCGGGCCGAAGAACTTGGCGTAAACCAAGCAAACGCGGATGCTCTGCGGGCCAATGGCTCGGTGGAGGCCCGCATGTTGCTGGGCGCCGATGGCGACCTCGGCCCTGCACTCGGCCTCGATAGCGCCTGGGCCTATCGGGTGATCAAGCAGGTCGGCAACTACGGCGAGGTTTTCGACCGCACGATTGGCTCTGGGTCCGAATTCAACCTACCCCGTGGCCGCAATGCGCTGGTCAAAGATGGCGGCCTTCTGTGGGCACCGCCCCTGCGCTGAGGAAATATACGTCAATGTCTGTTGCTCAGGTGCCGTCGCCGTCCCGCCGCCGTCCCATCCGGTTCGGCGTATCGTCCCGCATTACCGCCACCCTGGCCGCGCTGGTCGCCCTGACCGTGCTGGTGGCAGGCTTTGCCTTGTGGGGAATTGAACGCTTTCGGGAAGGCTTCGACGACATCGCCCTGGAACGGCACCGCCAGTTGACCAGTGTGGCGCGGCTGGCGCAGCGCACGGAATCCGTGGCGGTGACGGCCCCGCGCCTGATCACCGCCCGCGACCGGTTCGACCTGCAGCGCCAGCAGCAGTATCTGGCCGACCAGTTGACGCTGATCGCCGGAGCCTTCGATGACGCGCGCGCGCGCGGGATCGCCCCGTCTGTAATGACCGAGATGGACGCCCACCGCGAAGCGATGGTCGCCAACCTCAATCAGGTCGTCGAGGTGGTCGGCGAGCGAATCGCCGTGGCCGACGCTATCGCCAACCATATCAAGGCACTGGAGCGCGCCTTCGTCACCGTCCAACCGTTCCGCGACGCCAGCGAGCAAGGAAGCGCAAACCTGCGGCGGTCGCTGGAACTGATGGATCAGGGCCACGTCATCGTGCTGCAAAGCCTCGCGCAAGCCTACGTCAGCGGCGTGCGCAACGCAGAACGGCAATCCTCCCACATCATGGCCGAGGGGTTTACCCGCATTCAGCAGACTTCGGGGGCCGAGTGGGATGGGATGATGGCCCTGTGGCAGGGCGTCAAGGCCCATGTTGACGGCGAGCAAGGCCTGTTCGCCCTGCGTCGCCGCCAGATTGAGTTGGACCAGACCATCCAGGGCCTGCTCATCCGCAACAACGTCCTGTCGGGGCGGTTCTCGTCCAGCGCCACCAACCTGTTCACCGACATGGAAGCCGACATCGACCGCGACCGTGTGGCGTTCTCGGCCATGATGGACCTCGGCGTGGTGCTGCTGCTGGCCGCCGTGGGGGCGTCTGTGCTGGGCGCACTGGCAGTGTTCCTGTTCCTGCGCCGGCGGGTCATCGCCCGGCTGACCGACCTGCAACAGACCATGCACGCCCGCGCCGAGGGTCAGGCCGTTGCCATTCCCACGGAAGGCAATGACGAAATTTCGGACATGGCGCACAGCCTCGCGTTCTTCGTCACCGAGATCGAGCGGCGCGAGGAGGCCCTGTCGGTGGCCCGCGACGAAGCCAACCGCGCCAACGACGCCAAAAGCGCTTTCCTGGCCAACATGAGCCACGAAATCCGCACCCCTATGAACGCGGTCATCGGCCTGTCGCGGCTGGCCATGCAGACCCCGCTGAACGACCGCCAGCGCGACTACCTGACCAAGATCCTCGGGGCGTCGCAGGCATTGCTGGGCATCATCAACGACATCCTGGACTTCTCCAAGATCGAGGCCGGCAAGCTGGATCTGGAGGAAGCGGAATTCTCCGTCACCGACCTGCTGGACGACGTCGCCGCCCTGATTTCCGGCAAGGCCGAGGAAAAGGGCCTGGAGATCGTGTTCTCGGCCAGCCCCGACCTGCCGCAACGCCTGTTCGGCGATAGCCTGCGCCTAGGTCAGGTGTTGACCAATCTGGCGACCAACGCCGTCAAGTTCACCGAGGTCGGCGAGGTGGTCGTGCGGGCCGCCGTGGAAAGCGAGCAGGACGACCGCGTGGTCCTGCACTTCTCCATCCGCGACACCGGCATCGGCCTGTCCGAGAACCAGCGCGCCAAGCTGTTCACCCCATTCAGCCAGGCCGACGCCTCGACCACCCGGCGGTTCGGAGGCACCGGCCTGGGCTTGAGCATCTGCCAGCGGCTGGTCGACATGATGGGTGGCCGTATCTGGGTCGAAAGCGCGCCCGACAAGGGCAGCACCTTCCACTTCACCTGCGACCTGCGTCGCGCCCGCCCGACCCTGCGCGACGTGGACCGCTGGAAGGACCTGCGCGGCACCCGCGTCCTTGTGGTCGACGACAACGCCACGGCCCGCGCCATCCTGTCGGAAATGCTGCGGTCCTTCGACTGCACGGTGGCCGAGGCCGAAGACGGCGCGGGCGCCCTGGAGGAACTGGCCCGCGTGACGGCGGAGGGCGAGGAGCCGTATCAGGTCGTCCTGATGGACTGGCGGATGCCGCGCATGGACGGCTTGGAAGCATCGCGCCGCATCAAGGGCCGCGAAGGCTTGGTGGACCTGCCGGTCATCATCATGGTCACCGCCTATGGCCGCGACGAGGTGATCCGCGAGGCCGAAAGCCGCCAGGCCATCGACGGGCTGCTCATCAAGCCGGTCAACCCGTCGCTACTGTTCGACAGCATGATGCAGCTCATCGGCTTGGGCGGCGAAGGCGACCTGCGGCGCTCCATCGTATCGTCGTTGTCCACCACCGAGGACGCCATGGCCGCCCTGAGCGGTCGCCGGGCACTGCTGGTCGAGGACAACACCCTGAACCAGCAGGTCGCCTCTGAAATCCTCAGCCACTGGGGCATTCAGGTGGAGGTCGCCAATGACGGTCGTGAGGGGTTGCTGGCCCTGGAAGCGGCGGGGCCGGATGGCTACGACATCGTCCTGATGGACGTGCAGATGCCGGTTATGGACGGTATCGAGGCGACCCGCGCCATCCGTGCCCAGGAGCGGTTCAACGACCTTCCCATCGTCGCCATGACCGCGCACGCCCTACAGGAGGAGCGCGAACGCTGCCTCAATGCCGGCATGAACGACCACGTTTCCAAGCCCATTGACCCGGAATTCCTGTGCGCGGTGCTCATCCGCATCATCGGCGCCCGCCCCAAGGCCGCCACTGGCGCGGCCGCCCCCGGCAAGTCCGACGGCGCGGCTCCGGGGGTGTTCGTCCTGCCGCCGACATTGCCCGGCGTCGATGTCACCACCGCCTTGCGTCGCGTCATGGGCAATGCCCGCTTGCTCGCCAAGCTGCTCCGCGACTTCCGCCACCAGCATCTGAACACGGCCCAGAAGCTGGACGACCTGCTGGCAGCCGAAAACTGGGACGCCCTGCGCGAGGAGGCCCATGCCCTGAAGGGGGTGGCCGGAAACGTCGGGGCGATGGACATTCACGCCACCGCCCAGGCCCTGGAAAAGGCGATCAAGGTCGAACGGCTGGCCGAGGCCGAGGCCGCCATGGCGCCCTTGCGCGGCGCGCTTGCCGTTGCCCTGGACGGGCTGGCCGTGCTGGAAACACCGGACGAAAGCGCACCCGTTCAGCCGACCAGCGCCATGCCGTTGGATCTTACCGCCATCACCGCCGACCTCGACCGGCTGCAGGCCATGCTCGCTAACTTCGACCTTGAAGCCGCCGAGACGGCGCGCGCGCTACAGGAAAAACTGGGGCCGGCCCATGCCGGTCCGGCGGGCAGACTCGCCGATGCGGCTGCCGGGCTGGACTTTGCGACCGCGGAGAGCGCGCTGGCCGACCTTCGGACAGCCCTGGGCATGGCGCACTACGCCGCAGGTGAACCATGAGCGGCAATGATCTGACCACGCTTCCGCACCCTGCGCCCGAGAGCACCGGGCGGGTGCGCACGGTTCTGCTGGTCGAGGACGACCGGGTCACTTTGATGATGCTGCGCTTCATACTCGAAGACGCCGGGTTCTCGGTGCTGACCGCCGAGGACGTCACCACCATGCGCCGGATCCTTGCCGTGGACACCGTGGACCTTGCGGTACTCGATCTGTCGCTTCCCGATGGCAACGCCCTGGATGCCCTCATCGACTTGCCCGAGGCAACGCGGCCACGGGCCATCTGCATGTCGTCCGATTCCTGCCCGGATGTGCGCGTGGACGCCCTGCGGCGCGGCGCGAGCGATTTCGTGGTCAAGCCGGTGGTGGAATGCGAGCTGATCGCCCGCCTGAACCTATTGGACCCGATGGGCGATGCCTCCGCGCCGGGCCACGGCGCCCCCCAGGCCAGCGGCCACATTGCCTGTGCGGGCTGGGTCATTGACCCCGGCGGGCAGCGGGTGCAGGCCCCCGACGGCCAGGACCTGGACCTGACCAGCGGAGAATTCCGCCTGCTGATCGCCCTGGTCCGCAACCCCGGCCGCCCGCTCTCGCGCGAGTGGCTGACCGAGACCGTCATCGGCCGCCCCTGGCGCGCCGAAGACCGTTCCATCGACGTGATGGTCGGCCGCCTGCGCCGGAAGATGGACCTCACCGACGACGGCCCCTTACGCATTTCCTCCGTCCGCTACTTGGGCTACCGCCTGGACATCGGGGCGTAGCGTCAAGGCGTATGGATCACCACGCGTTCGGCGGCGCGGTGGGCGGGTTGGACCATCTTTTCCACCGCGTAGTGCGCGGCGTCGGCAAACGGCAGCAGCACAAGTTCGGCCCCCACCTTCTTGAACTCGGCGGCTTCGTTGGCGTGCTGCGCGGTTACCGCGACGCGCCCTTCAAAGCCTTCCTCGCGCAGGGTCTTGACCAGGGTGAACGCCGGGTCGGCACCGGCCGTGTCGACGCCGCGCACGGGGATGGCGGCGACCACCCATTGATCCTTGGTCAGCGGCAGGGACTTCACGAACTCGGGGTCGCCGGCATCGCCGAATACCGTCGGATGGCCCTGGCGCTGCTGATTACCGACCGATTCAGGGTCGAAATCCACCCCCAGGACGGACCATCCCTGCTGACGCAGGCCGCGTGCGATGTTGCTGCCAAAGCGGCCCAGGCCGAACACCACGGCGTCGAACTGCTCCTTGGGGACCGCTTCATCCTCCATCGCCATCTCGCGGAACGGCTTGCGCCGCTCGAAAATGCCCAGAGCGGGTTCGAGCCAGCGGTACAGGGGATAGGAGTAAAGGATCATGTAAGTGGACATGCCGATGGTAATCAGGCCGACCAATGTCACCAAACCGGCATCGGCCCCGGTGATGTGGCCAAGGCTGAGGCCCAGCGCGGCAAAGATCAGCGAGAACTCGGAAATCTGGGCCACCGTCAATCCGGCCAGGAATCCGGTGCGTTTGCGGTATCCCATCACGCCCATGATGAGCATGACGATCAACGGGTTGCCGATCAGAACGAACAGCGACAGTCCAATGGCCGGCAGGATCTGCTCGCCGATGGCGCCCAAATCCATGCGGCTGCCGATGTCGAGGAAAAAGAACAGCAGCAAGAAGTCCCGCAAGGACACCAGACGCGCCGCCACGACCTCGCGGTACTGGGTTGTTGCAAGCGACACACCGGCCAGGAAGGCACCCATTTCCTTGCTGAAACCCGCCCACTCGCCGATCGATGCCACCGCCACCGCCCACGCCACGGCAAACAGCACGACCAATTCCGTCGACTGCGCCAGACGCCGCATCAACGGCTCGGCCAGCCAGCGCACAAAGACCGCCAGAGCGCCGATCAGAAGCGCCCCCTTGAGCGCCATGATGGCAATGCCCAGGATCAGGGACTCGCCTTCGCCGCCGCCGACATCCATGGACGACAGAACGACCATCACCACCACCACCACGACATCCTGAACGATCAGGAAGCCCAGCGCGATGCGACCATGCAAGGAGTCGATCTCGCGTTTGTCCGACAACAGTTTGACGACGATAATGGTGGACGAAAAGGTCAGGGCAACGGCGATGTAAAGGCTCGCCACGGCGCTGTACCCCATGCCTAGGCACAGGAAAAAACCAATGATCGAGGTAAACAGCACCTGCCCCAGGCCGGTGACGAGTGCCACCTTGCCGATGGACCGGATAAGCCCGAGATCCAGTTTCAGACCGACCACGAACAACAGCAGAGCCACGCCGAATTCAGCCAGCAGATGAACCTCGGCGGCTGATTCGACGATGCCCAGGACGGCCGGCCCGGCCAGCACGCCCGCCGCCAGAAACGATACGATCAGCGGCTGCTTGAGCAACAACCCGAACGCGCCCACGGCCACCGCGAACAGCAGCACCGCCGACAACTCAATGAATACGGTTCCAAATTCCACTGACGTGGTCCCTTTGTCTTTATAAGGGCGATCAGGCTTACTCAGGCACTATCAGTAGATCGCAGTCTCGGGAACGGGCTAGAAGTTCCTCGGTCAAACTTCCGAGTAGCGCGCGCAGGAACGCGCCCTTGGCCTCAGGCTGAAGAACAAGAACATCACCTCCCAGTTCCTCAAGCCGATTTAGGATCTCGCGCAAGGGATTGCCTGCGGCCACCCGCGCGCTCGGCGCCCATCCCGGCTCGGCCACCTGCCCCGCCGCTGTCGTGAGAACCTTGTAGGCGGAGTGTACGGCTTCTTTCTCGTAGGCCGCGACATCGTCCGGCTTGGCCTGGGCAACGATCATCTGCACCCGGACCGCATCGTCCAGAACCGTGAACAGTTCCGCCGGAACCGGACCGAGGATGCTGCGGACCGCCGCCGCCAACGGCGCCACCGGCCCATTCACATCCACTGCCATAAGGACCTGGTGATAATCCGCCAGAACCGCCGTCCGGGCCACCAGGATCGGCCGCCGGCTGCTGCGGATGAGGGCCAGTGTGACGCTCCCCCGGAAGACCTGCTCCAAGAACGAGCGATCGGACGCCCCGACCACGATCATCCGCGCATCGACGGCCTCGGCCTCGGCAATGATGGCAGTGGCAGGGTCCCCGGACACGATACGGGCGGCGATGCCCTCACCGCCCTCGCTGCCGGCCAAAAGGGCACGCAGGGCGGCTTCGGCCTCCTCCACCGGCGCCGAGGCACAGTAAATGACGGTCACAGAGGCATCATGGGCCGCAGCCTGTGACAAAGCGCGCTCGATAACGTTGCGGCTATGAGGGCCGAGGTCAACGGCGGCAAGTATTATCGGCTGAGACATGGCAACCTCCTTAAGTCCGGCGGGCAGTCATGACACGGCGCAATGCCTTCTCCACTTCCAGGATAAGGAACAGCACCATCCCTACGGAAACAATAACAATCCGTATCCGACGTGCCGACAAAATGCCGCGAAGGTCAGTGACGGCCCGCTCAGAACGATTATCCCGGAAACGCTGGACTAGGTCATCTGATAGCATCACTTTATCAAAACAAAACCACGCACCGGAGCCGTCGCTATTATGCCGACCCTGCGCCAATTCCGCTATTTGACCGCCCTGGCCGACTGCTTGAATTTCCACAAGGCGGCCGAGGCCTGCCATGTGTCGCAGCCATCGATGAGCATTCAGATCCGCGACCTGGAGACAAAGCTCGGCGTGGAGCTGTTCGAGCGCACCCGCCGCAAGGTCGTCCTCACCCCCATCGGCCGCGAGGTGGCCGAGCGTGCCCGCGCCGTCCTGCGCGAGGTTCAGGACATCTCCGACCTCGCCCGGTCCGCCCGCGCGCCGCTGTCGGGACCGTTACGCCTTGGCGTCATCGCCACGTTGGGGCCATACCTGATGCCCTATGTGCTGTCGGCCTTCCGCGAGGAACACCCGGACCTCCGCCTCTACATGCGCGAGGATCCGTCGCGCCGCCTGGAGCGTCGGCTCAAGGACGGCGACCTGGACGTCATCCTGGTCGACTTTCCAGTCGACATGGACGGGCTGGACGGCTTTGCCCTATTCGCAGAGCCACTGTGGCTGGCCGTGGCGGCGGATCATCCGCTGGCCGGGCGGCCCTCGGTCAAGGCAGGCGATCTGGCCAATACCGACCTGCTGCTGCTTGAAGAAGGTCACTGCCTGCGGCAGCAGGTTCTGGAACTGGCCCATCGGGTTGGCGCCCGCGAACACACCGGATTCCAGGCCACCAGCCTGGACACCCTGCGCCAGATGGTGGCCAGCCACATCGGCCCGACCCTGCTGCCCGCCCTTTACGTCGCCGCCGAGGCCGCGCAGGACCGGCAAATCAAGGTGCTGCCGATAACTGACCCGGTACCGACCCGCACCGTCGGGCTGTTGTGGCGCAAACGTTCGACCCGGTTTGCCGAGTTCCGGGAACTGGGCACCTTCATCCGCACCCGCCTGCCCGATGTCGTCACGCCGTTCCCCGTCGCCCCAGACGCAAAGGCCTCCCTATGACCGAACCTGAGCCACTTGGCCCCCTCAAGGAGTGGTTCCGGCGCCACTTCTCCGACATCGAGGTGCTGCTGCTGATCGGGCTGCTGGTCATCGGGCTGGCGGTGCTGTTGTTCGCCGGGCGCATCCTGGCCCCTCTCCTGCTGTCAGGGACCATGAACCTGCACCCCATCACCATCATCGTGGCGATCTTGTTCTTTGGGGCGATCTGGGGATTCTGAGGCGTGTTCTTCGCCGTCGCCCTGGCCGCCCTGCTGCAAGCCGTGTTCAAGGCCTGGCCGCGCGTTGGGGCGGCCCCACGGGAGCCTTGAACGGCCCACTCAGGCGTCGGTCTTCGGCGTGTCCTTTTTGAGCGGATACCGCCCGCCGAGTTCATCGAGTTCGGTCTTGTCCCACAGCGGGACGCCGGTACGATAGGCGGCGCGGCCGATCATGTGCGCGCCGACCGGGGCGGTCAGCAGCAGAAACGCAAAGATGGCGACGGCCCGCGAGGTCACGCCGACCGAATGGAAGTACAGCGCAACGGCCAGCACGACCAGCCCGACGCCCAGCGTCCCGGCCTTGGTTGCGGCATGGCAGCGTTGCAGGACGTCCTGGAGGCGCAGGACGCCAATTCCCGCAACCAGCGAGAACACGCCGCCGCCGATCAGGCAGGCGGCAACCAGGAGGTCCAGAAACAGGTTGCCGGTGGTCGCCTGACTCATCGGTCGTCCTCCTTCGAGGCCACAGCCGGGGGGGGCACAGCCGAGTTTTGACAAAGCGCGTCATCGGGAGCATTGCCGGGGTGGCGCCGCTCGGCAAAGCGGGCAAAGGCAACGGTTGCCAGAAAGGACACCAGGGCAAACGCCACCGACACATCCAGATAGGCCGAAAAGCCGGTCGTGATGGCGAACAGCGCGGCCAGCGCGACCACCAGCACGGACAGCAAATCGAGCACCACAACGCGGTCGGGGAAGCTCGGCCCCTTGACCAATCGGATGAACGCGCACACGCCGCCGATTACGATCAGCACGATGGCGATGTTAGCCGCCCAGGCAATCACGGAGCCGGTCTCGAAGGTCAGCATGGCATGGCGCCCCTAAACCGCATCGCCGCCGCCGACCACACGGCGGATCAGGCGTTTCTGGTTGTCCTCAATGCCACGGCGCAAGGCGTCGGGGCCATCTTCGAGGAACATGGAATGGACGTAAAGGGTCCTTTTGTCGTCCGACACCTCAAGCGTCAGAGTGCCCGGCGTCAGGGTGATGAGGTTGGCCAGAACAAGGATCTGGATATCGCTCATGCCCTCGGTGCTGACCGCCACGATGCCCGGCCGCGATTTCGTGCGCGGGCGCAACACGTCGACCAAGACCCGGACCGACGACTGGATAAGGTCCCACAAAAAGTAGAAGATCAGTTCCAGAACACCGAACACCTGATGGAAATACTTGGCCGGGCCATACAGCGGCTGGGCCACCCACAAGGCGGCGAACCCGGTGATGAAACCGGTGACAATCCCCATCAGGGTAAAGGTGTCGTTCAACGCCGCCCAGGCGATGGCGAGCAGAATATTGACGGCGAACAGATTGATCATCGCACGCCTCCGATCATGGTCGGCCGGGGGGGCGCCGCATCGGGACCGAGCACCGCCGTAATGTAGGCAGTGGGATCGATAAGCTGCTCCGCCGCCCGGTCAACCAGCGCCAGGGTCGGCTCGGCAAACACGCCAAGGGCCAGGATGATGCCGGCAATGGCGACCACGGCAGGCACCATCATCATCATGTCCGCGCTCGTCGGAGCGGCAGCGGTGCGGGCGCGAGCCTCACCTTCGGTCAGTGCGGGTGCGGGCTTCCAGAACACCGTGGCGAACACCCGGCCAATGACGTAGACGGTCACGAAGCTGGACACCAACGCGGCCCCGGTCAGGATCCACGCCTCGGCCTCCAGCGCACCGCGGATGAGTGCGAACTTGCCCCAGAACCCCGACAGCGGCGGAAAGCCCATCAAGGCCATCGCCGGGATGAGAAACAGCAGGGCCAGCCACAACTTGTCCATCCACAGACCGCCCAGGCGGGCGAACGAGGACTCCCCCGCCGCATACCGCACCGCGATGCCGGCCGCCAGGAACAGCCCGGCTTTCACCAGGATGTCCTGAAGCATGTAGTACACGGTGCCGAGCATGCTCATGCGGGTCATCAGCGCAAGGCCGATCAGCATGAACCCGATCTGGCTGACCACCGAGAACGTCAGCATGCGCCGGATGTCGGTCTGCGCCGCCGCGCCCAGCACGCCCGCGATCATGGTCACTCCGGCAAGCACCGCCAGCATTGTATGTGTGACGGCCATGTCGTGGGTGAAGATCAGGGTGAACACGCGGATCATCGAGTACACGCCGATCTTGGTCAGCAGCGCGGCAAACAGCGCGCTGACCACCATCGGCGGGGTGTGGTAACTGGCGGGCAACCAAGCGAACAGCGGGAACAGCCCGGCCTTGATGGCAAAGGCCACCAGGAACATCACCGCCACCACGGTCAGCATGGCTGGATTTTCGACCTGCGGTACCTTAATCGCTAGATCGGCCATGTTCAGCGTGCCGGTCATGCCATACAGCAGGCCGATCGCGGTCAGCAGCAGGATGGTCGAAACCATGTTGAGGGCGAGGTACTTGACCCCACCGTCAATCTGGATCTTTTCGCCGCCCAGGACCATCAGGCCGAAGGTCGACATCAGCAAAATCTCAAACCACACATAGAGGTTAAAGATATCGCCGGTCAGGAACGCCCCGGCCGAACCAGCCACCAGGATGAGCAGAAACGAATGATAGCCGTGGCGCTCGCGGCCCCGCCCGACCTCGGCCCCGGAGTACAGGGCCACGACCAGCCCGATGAACGCCGTCACCACGACCAGCAGGGCCGACAGCAGGTCCGCCACTAACACGATGCCGAACGGCGCCGCCCAGGTGGAAATCGCCACCGCCTGCGGCCCGCCGGCCGATACCAGCGACAGCAGGTGCAGCCCAGACAGCAACATGGACAGCATGCCGAGCAGGCTCACCGAACGCTGGACGATCGGCCAGCCACGCACGGTAAAGGCCAGCGTCGCGGCCAGAAGGGGAATGATGATCGGAAGAACGAGAGGCCAGCCGGTCGGCGCCATCACACGGTCCCCCGTTCGGCAGCGTGACGCATGGCGCGGGCCTCCGCAAGGTCGTCATAGGGACTCTCGGTGTCCGGTTCGGCGTGCCGCATTGCTGTGGTATCCACCGTCCCGAGTTCCTGATAGGAGCGGTAGGTCAGCACCAGGGCAAAGGCCAGCAGTCCGAACCCGATCACGATGGCGGTCAGCACCAGCGCCTGGGGCAGCGGGTTGGCATAGCCGTCCGGCGGAAGGGTGCCTCCTTCGGCAATCAGCGGCGGAATGGCGCGCGTCACGCGACCGGAGGCGAAGATGATCAGGTTGACGGCGTTGGACAGCAGCGACAGCCCCAGAACCACGCGCACCAGATTGCGCGACAGCATCAGGTAGGTCGAACAGGCAATCAGGACGCCGGTCAGGATCGGAAGGACGAGATCCATCCCCTCAGTTCCCCTTTTCTTCTTCAAGGGCCAGCAGCATCGCCATCACGGCCCCCACCACCACCAGATAAACCCCGGTGTCGAACAGCATCGGCGAGCCAACCGCAATCCCCAAGACGTAGCCCCACTGGCCGGTCAGGAATACCTCTCCGGCAAACACTGACAGGATGCCTGACAGCACGGCCGCGAACACGCCGACCATGGACAGCAGGCGCGGTTCCACACGCAGCACTTTGCGGACCAGCGCCGGCCCGTCGGCCATGGACGACAAGGCGAAGCCTGTCGCAGCCAGCAGCCCGCCGATGAACCCGCCGCCCGGCTCGTTGTGGCCGCGCAGCAGCACGAACACCGAAAACATCAGCATCAGGGCCGCCAGGATACGCGTGGCGACGCGCAGGATGAGGGATTCCATCATACCGTCTCCCGTTGCGTTTCAGGCGTCTTGACCGGGGGGGCCTCAAGACGGTCTTGGTCGCCATCGGCGCGCAGCTTGATGAGGGCATAGGCCGCCAACCCGGCGAGCGAAACGACCGTGATCTCACCCATGGTATCCAGCGCGCGGAAGTCGACCAGGATGACGTTGACGATGTTGCGGCCGTGGGCGTCGATCAGGCTGCGCGCGGCGTAGTAGTCGGGGATCGTCATGTCCAGCGTTCCCGCCGTGACCCCCAGCAGAATAATCGTGAACACCACCCCCAGCGACACCGACAGCACGCCGTCCATCACCATGGAGCGCCGCCACGCCTTTTCAGTGACCCGGAAACCGGGCAGGCGCAGCAGAACGAGCGCGATCAACACCACGACCAGGGTTTCCACCATCAACTGGGTGGTCGCCACGTCGGGTGCGCCAAAAAGCACGTACAGCAGCGCGACACCCGATCCAACGGCAGACAGCGCCAGGATGGCCAGCAGGCGGGACGTCGCCAGCACGGCGACGATACCCCCGGCGGCCGTCATCGCCATGACCGCCCACTCATACAGGAACAGGTTCGGGAACTGGCTCGGCACCGGCACCTTGGCCAGCGCTCCCGTGCCGATCAGCGCGCCCCACAGAACGATGGAGAGGAACGCCAGCAGCATCCACATGTAGCCGACCAGATTGCCATGCTGGAACCCGCGCATGAACACACGCCCCAGGGCGTGCAGACCACGCAGGAAGGCGTCATAGGCATCATCGGCCGAACCGGGCATGGCCCACAGTATGCGCGCCACCATCCGACGGATGGGGTTGCGCAGGATGAACAGCCCGATGCCCAGCACGTAGGTCAAAACCGAAAGCATCAGCGCTGGCGTGATACCATGCCACAGGGCGAGGGAAACCTCGGTCGGCTGGCCGTACACCGCCACCGTCACGGGGCCGATCAGCCATTGCGCCGTCACCCACGGCACGACGCCCAGAACCAGCCCGACCAGTGACAGCAGCACCGGGCCGCCCCACATGCTCGGCGGGGCTTCATGCACATGACCATGGTGGCCCAGGCGCGGGCGGCGCTCACCGTTCAGCCAGAACGGGTCGAGCGCCATCATCAGGCCGACCGCCATCATCATCGCATTGGCAGCCAACGCCATGACCGTCACGAAGATCGGGGCATAGCTGGCGTGCAAGGAGGCTTCGTAGATCAGTTCCTTGCCGATGAAGCCGATGAACGGCGGCAGGCCTCCCATGGACAGCGCGGCCAGCGCGGCGGCGGCGGCAGTGAACGGCATGGCGCGGGCCAGCCCGCCCAGGCGATTGATGTCGCGCGAATGGGCCTCGTGGTCGATGGTGCCGGCGACCATGAACAGGGCCGACTTATAGAGCGCATGGACCAGGATGAACGTCACCGCCGCCATCACCGCACCCTCGCCGGACCCGGCCAGGAACAGGGTGATGGTGCCCAGGCCCATGACGGTCGTATAGGCCAGCATCTTCTTGAGATCGGTCTGACGCAGGGCGACGATGGAGGCCATCACCGCCGTCACGCCGCCGAACAGGGTCAGGGTTATTTCCCACTCCGGGGTGCCCGACAGCACCGGATGCAGGCGGGCCAGCAGGAAAACACCGGCCTTCACCATCGTCGCCGAGTGCAGATAGGCCGAAACCGGGGTCGGTGCGGCCATCGCCTGCGGCAGCCAGAAATGGAACGGGAACTGCGCCGACTTGGTGAACGCGCCAAGCAGGATAAGCACCAGAAGTCCGCCGTACAGCGCATGCCCGGCGACTGAGCCGCGCTCCAGCACCTCGGTCAGCGAATAGGTGCCCGCCGCCTCGCCCAGCAGGACAAGGCCCGCCAGCAGGGCCAGCCCGCCACCGCCGGTGACGACCAATGCTTGGGTGGCAGCGCGGCGTCCCTCGGGGTTCTTGAAGTCGGTGCCGATCAGCAGGAACGACGTGATCGAGGTCAATTCCCAGAACACGAAGATCAGGATCAGGTTGTCGGCCGTCACCAATCCCAGCATGGACAGCATGAACGCCAACAGGATGAAGGTGAACCGGCCGGACGCCGGATAACCCTTCATGTAGCTGGCCGAGAACAAGAAAATGAACGTGCCGATGATGGTGATCAACAGGGCGAACAACAGCC
>Ga0172382_10002042_pt1 | contig 34602 bp, 28 predicted proteins | sample Leawel138RmetaG_FD_122245 | JGI IMG/M metagenome (GOLD analysis project Ga0172382, IMG submission 122245) | Leachate microbial communities from a municipal landfill in Southern Ontario, Canada - Leachate well 138R metaG | ecosystem: Engineered > Solid waste > Landfill > Unclassified | place...
CCAGATGCTTGCCGGTCTGCTCCGGATCGTAATGACCGCCCGCTGCTTCGGCGGCACTCATCTTGCCGTCCTTCTCCGCGGGGTCGCAGCTGCCGTTCTGGTGCACATGAAAACCGTGTACCCCTGCTGGCAAGGAAGTCAGCGCGGGGGTAAACAACAGGCCGTGGTCGGTTTCGCTGATGGTGATGGTGCCGATGTCCTGCTGCGCGCCTTCGGCATCGACCAGGTTGATGGTGACGTCCTGCGATGCAGCCTGGGCCGCGCCAATGGACAATGCCGCGGCCAAAATCAGCCAAGTCTGGGGTTTCATGCTTGTCTCCTGCAATGAACACATACCTATGCATGCGACACAGCAAAAAGCCCGTCGTTCAGGATTTATTCAGGACCAGCAGTCTCCTTGCTGAACAACCGTCCTCCCACCGTTACCACCGCAAAGATCAGCCCACCAGCAAGGATCCCGAAGGCGGCCGACATCAGCGTCGGCATCAGGCCACCCAGCACCGAGCCGATCCAGGGTAGCTCCAGCGTGTGTTCGGCGGTGTCCTCGATCCAGTGGCTGATGGCATGGAAGCCATGGGTGAGAATGCCACCGCCGACCAGGAACATGGCCGCGGTGCCAACCACCGACAGGGTTTTCATCAGCCACGGCGCCAGCCAGAGAATGCCGCTGCCAATGCGCTGGCTGGTGCTGCTGTCACGCTTGTGCAGCAGCAGGCCCAGGTCATCGAGCTTGACGATGCCTGCCACCAGGCCGTAGACCCCGATAGTCACCGCCACAGCGACGATGATCAGGACCAGCACCTGGGTAGTGAAGGCCACCGCGGCGACGGTGCCCAGGGTGATGGCGATGATTTCCGCCGAGAGGATAAAGTCGGTGCGCACCGCACCGCCGATCTTCTTCCTTTCGTAGCTGACGATATCTATCGAAGGGTTGGAAAGCGCCTCCAGCTTCTGCTGGCGGCGCTCGGTATCATCATGCAGGAAGCGATGAGCCAGCTTCTCGAAGCCCTCGTAACAGAGGAAGGCACCGCCGCACATCAGCAGCGGGGTGATCAGCCAGGGGATAAGGGCGCTGATCAGCAAGGCGGCCGGCACCAGGATCAGCTTGTTGCGAAACGAGCCCTTGGCCACGGCCCAGACCACCGGCAACTCCCGGTCAGCCGTGACCCCGGACACCTGCTGGGCATTGAGTGCCAGATCATCACCCAGGACCCCGGCGGTTTTCTTCGCTGCGACCTTAGTCATCAGCGAGACATCATCAAGCAGGGTAGCAATATCATCAAGTAGTGCGAGCAAGCTGGCAGCCAAGAGAGTACCTCGCTGTGAGGTGGTAAGCAGAGCATGCATTTACTTCGGCCATCTCGGCCGCGGAAAGGAATCTGGGCCGGCGGCACAATAGTGGGAGTGTCTGTCTCAAGCTTAGCTGCTGGCAACCAATATTTAGGTAATTCCAATACAGAACACGAGGTGCCTGGGAAAACGGGACAACCCAGGGGAACAGTAAGCAGCCATTTACTGTGCCGAAATGTTGTCCCGTTAGCTATCAACGACGCTGCAATAGATCCAGCGCCACATCCACGATCATGTCTTCCTGACCGCCGACCATGCGGCGCTTGCCCAGTTCGACCAGGATATCCAGGGTCTTCAGGCCGTATTTCTCGGCGGCCACCTCGGCATGACGCAGGAAGCTCGAGTACACCCCGGCATAGCCCAGCCCCAGGGTTTCCCGGTCGACCCGCACCGGACGATCCTGCAATGGCCGGACGATGTCGTCAGCGGCGTCCATCAGCGTGTACAGATCAGTACCATGGTTCCAGCCCAGGCGTTCGGCGGCGGCGATGAACACTTCCAGCGGCGCATTGCCGGCACCGGCGCCCATGCCGGCGAGGCTGGCATCGATGCGATTACAGCCCTCCTCCACCGCGGTGATCGAGTTGGCCACGCCCAGGCTCAGGTTGTGGTGGGCGTGCATGCCGGTGTGGGTGGCCGGATCGAGTAGATCCTTGAACGCGCGCATCCGGTCGCGCACGTCCTGCATGTTCATCGCCCCACCGGAGTCGGCCATGTAGATGCAGGTGGCGCCGTAGCTTTCCATCAGCTTGCCCTGCTCGGCCAGCTGCTGCGCCGGGATCATGTGGCTCATCATCAGGAAGCCGACGGTGTCCATGCCGAGTTCGCGGGCATATTCGATATGCTGCCTGGATACATCCGCCTCGGTGCAGTGGGTAGCCACCCGCACCACTCTGGCACCGGCGTCATAGGCGGCCTTGAGGTCATGCACGGTGCCGATGCCCGGCAGCAGCAGCGTGGCGATCTTGGCGTGCTTGACCACATCGGCCACCGCCTCGATGTATTCCAGGTCGCTGTGTGCGGCAAAGCCGTAGTTGAAGGTCGAGCCCTGCAGGCCGTCACCGTGGGCCACTTCGATGGAATCGACGCGGGCCTGGTCCAGGGCGCGGGCAATGTCCTGCACGTTCTGGATCGAATATTGATGGCGAATGGCGTGGCTGCCGTCGCGCAGGGTCACGTCGGAGATATAGAGTTTCTTGCCGGGATCGAAGCTCATGCGGCGTCTCCTGTATTCAACATGGACTGGGCCATGCGCTCGGCAGTAGCCAGCGCCGCCGAGGTCATGATATCGAGGTTGCCGGCGTAGGCTGGCAGGTAGTGGGCGGCGCCTTCGACTTCGAGGAACACCGAGGTCTTCAGGCCGCTGCGCGGGCCGACACCGGGGATATTCACCGGGGCAGACTCGGGAATCACATCGAACTGCACCTGCTGTTTCAGGCGATAACCCGGTACATAGCGCTGCACCGCCGCGGCCATTTCCTCCACCGAGGCGGCAATCTGCGCCTGATCGGCCAGCTCCGACAGCACGAACACGGTGTCGCGCATGATCAGCGGCGGCTCAGCCGGGTTCATGACGATGATCGCCTTGCCCTTCTGCGCTCCGCCGATCACTTCAATCGCCTTGGAGGTGGTCTCGGTGAATTCATCGATATTGGCCCGGGTGCCGGGACCGGCGGATTTGCTGCTGATCGAGGCGACGATCTCGCCGTAGTGCACTTTCGCAACCCGTGATACCGCCGCGACCATGGGGATGGTCGCCTGACCACCGCAGGTGACCATATTGACGTTGGTCTGGTTGAGATGCTCTTCCAGATTGACCACCGGCACACAATACGGGCCGATGGCTGCCGGCGTCAGGTCGATCATGCGCAGGCCGGGTTTCAGCTGACGCAGCAGCGCATCGTTACGCACATGGGCGCCGGCGCTGGTGGCGTCGAACACGAAATCGATATCGGCGAATTCAGGCATCTGCGCCAGGCCATCCACGCCCTGGTGGGTAGTGGCTACGCCCATACGTTGAGCACGGGCCAGGCCGTCGGATTCAGGATCGATACCGACCATCACGGCCATCTCGATGTGCTGCGCGTTGCGCAGGATCTTGATCATCAGGTCGGTGCCGATATTGCCCGAGCCGATGATCGCGGCTTTCAACTTTCTACTCATACATGTGCTCCAGAGCGCGGGCATCCCTGCCCGGAAGGAGAGTCAGGAGGCCTGTTCAAGCGCATTGCTGCGCTCGCTCAGAGCCTTCTTCTCCAGTTTGGTGTAAACGATATAGGTCAACAGCACGCCGGTGAGCATCACCGCCGACAGGAAGTACAGACCGGACGCAAGGGTGCCTGTGTATTCCTTCAGCGCACCGATACCGAACGGGCCGAGATAACCACCCAGGTTGCCGAAGGAGTTGATCAGAGCGATACCAGCCGCTGCGCTGACACCAGTGAGGAACCGGCCCGGGAGAACCCAGAAAATAGCAGTGATCGAAAATAGGCTGAAGGCGGTCAAACACAATGCAGCAAGCTGCAGTACTGGGGCTTGCAGCCAGGCACTGAGGCAAAGCCCCAAGGCTCCGAGGATGAACAGCAGGGTAAGATGGCCATAGCGATCATTGAGGCGGTCGGAACTGCGCGGCATGATCAGCAAGCCGATAATCCCGAAAATATAAGGAATCGATGAGATGAAGCCGGTGGTCAGATCGCTGCCACCGAATTGATGAACAATAGTCGGTAGCCATAGGCTCAGACCATAGGTGCTCAGCGTACTCGGCAAGTAAAGCAGCGCCAGTAATAGTACCCGGCGATCAGTCAGAGCGCGCAGCGGGTTGGCGTGCTCAGTCTGGCCGTATTCCCCGCGGTCCTTATCCATCTCCCTCAACAGCCATGTGCGATCAGCCTCGGCCAGCCAGCGGGCATCCTTCGGCGCATCCGGCAACAGCTTGAGGGTGGGCCATGCCAGCAGGACTGCCGGGACGCCGATACAAATGAATAGCCACTGCCACCCGTGCAACCCGCCGATGCCATCCATCCCCAGCAGTGCGCCAGACAGCGGTCCGGTGACCATCAGAGCGATGGGCTGTGAAAGAATGAAGAAGCCGAGCACCTTGCCGCGATGGCGTACCGGATACCAACGAGTGATGTAGTACAGAACGCCGGGAAAGAAACCGGCCTCGGCTGCACCTAGCAAAAAGCGCATGGCATAAAAGCTATGCGCGCCCTGAACAAACGCCATACCAATAGTGATGGCACCCCAGGTGATGAGGATGCGGGCAAACCAACGTCGTGCACCGTAACGCTCAAGCAACAGATTGCTAGGCACTTCGAAGATGAAATAGCCGATGAAGAACAAGCCGGCGCCAAAGCCATAAGCCATGTCGCTGATACCCAGATCGGCATTCATGTGCAGCTTGGCGAAGCCCACGGCGGAGCGATCGATGAAGGCAACGAGGTACAGCAGGATCAGGAAGGGAATCAACCTGAGCGTGAGCGTGCGAATGATCCGAGTTTCCGGACTCATAGTGGGTCTCCACGTTTGTTTTTCTTATGCAACGGGTTTTCCGGGTGTTCTGAGCGACAGCTACCAGCCAGAGTCACGCCAAGGTAAGCAAACAATAAAGTAATACTTTTTGTCATGCAATACTTTCAAAACAGCTTTTTTAGGGGTAAATTCATTACGAACAAACCAATTAGTCATACAATATGAGTTACCCACGCCATGTCTGATAAAAAAAACCCGCTCCGATCCGCTCAATGGTTCGGCACTGCCGACAAAAATGGCTTCATGTACCGTAGCTGGATGAAGAATCAGGGCATTCCGGATCATGAGTTCCAAGGCAAGCCGATCATCGGCATTTGCAACACCTGGTCTGAGCTGACTCCGTGCAATGCGCACTTCCGCAAGATCGCGGACCATGTGAAGAAGGGCGTTCTGGAAGCCGGCGGTTTTCCCGTCGAATTCCCCGTATTCTCCAGTGGTGAATCCAATTTGCGTCCAACTGCCATGCTCACTCGCAATCTGGCCAGTATGGATGTGGAAGAAGCCATTCGCGGTAACCCAGTGGATGGTGTAGTGCTGCTTACCGGTTGCGACAAAACTACCCCAGCCCTGTTAATGGGGGCAGCCAGTTGTGACGTTCCAGCTATCGTGGTCACCGGCGGTCCCATGCTCAACGGCAAGCACAAGGGCAAGGACATCGGTTCCGGCACCGTGGTTTGGCAGATGCACGAAGCCTATAAAGGCGGGCAGATCAGCCTCGACGAATTTCTCAGCGCCGAAGCCGGCATGTCGCGCTCAGCCGGCACCTGCAATACCATGGGCACCGCCTCGACCATGGCCTGCATGGCCGAGGCCCTGGGTACGTCGCTGCCGCATAACGCCGCCATTCCAGCAGTGGACTCCCGCCGCTACGTGCTGGCTCACCTGTCCGGCATGCGTATCGTTGACATGGTACGTGAGGATCTACGCCTGTCGAAGATTCTTACCAAGGCTGCCTTTGAAAATGCCATCAAGGTCAATGCCGCCATCGGCGGTTCAACCAATGCGGTAATCCATCTTAAAGCCATAGCCGGTCGCATCGGCGTGGAACTGGATCTGGAAGACTGGACCCGAGTCGGCCGCGACACGCCGACTATCGTTGACATGCAGCCGTCTGGACGCTTCCTCATGGAGGAGTTCTATTACGCTGGCGGCCTGCCCGCAGTGATTCGCCGTCTCTATGAAGCCGGCCTGCTGCCCAATCCCGATGCTCTGACCGCTAACGGCCAGAGCATCGGGGCCAATTGTCAGGCCTCGCCGCAATATAACGATGAAGTGATCCGCCAGATCGATAACCCGCTGGTCGCCGATGGTGGTCTGTGCATCCTGCGTGGCAACCTGTCGCCACGCGGCGCCGTGCTCAAACCTTCCGCCGCGACACCAGCATTAATGCAGCATCGCGGTCGTGCTGTGGTGTTTGAGAACTTCGATGACTATAAGGCACGTATCACCGACCCGGAACTGGATGTCGATGAAACATGTGTACTTGTGCTGAAGAATGCCGGGCCCAAAGGTTATCCGGGCATGGCTGAAGTTGGCAATATGGGCCTGCCGCCGAAGGTGCTGGCCAAAGGTATCACTGACATGGTGCGTATCTCGGACGCCCGTATGAGTGGTACCGCCTATGGCACGGTGGTGCTTCATGTGGCACCGGAAGCTGCCGCTGGCGGTCCGCTGGCGGCCGTACGCAACGGTGATTTCATTGAACTGGACTGCGCCGGCGGCCGCCTGCACCTGGATATCAGCGACGAGGAACTACAGGCACGCTTGAGCGATCTGCAACCAGACACCAGCGCAAATATCTTCGATAGCGGCTATGCCCGCCTGTATGTTGATCACGTGCTGCAGGCAGATCAGGGCTGCGACTTCGACTTCCTGGTGGGTTGCCGCGGATCAACTGTTCCACGCCACTCTCACTGATCCATCGGTTCATGGGCACCATCGGTGCCCAATTCAATTCCTTATTCGAACCCCACTGACGGGCAGTCAGGCCCTCTCGCTTCGGCGCGGAGGACATATCAACAAGACAATATCGGGAATAAAAAAACAATGCCCCCATCCAAACGCTTCAATTTCGGTCCGCGCTTGCTAGCCATTTGCCTGCTACCGATAGCCGCCGGCGGCCTCAATGCCCAGGCCAGGGAACATGGCTTCTTCGAAGATGCCACGGCCAACATTGCCACTCGCAATTTCTATTTCAACCGTGACTTCCGTCAGGACGGCGCCACCCAGTCCAAACAGGAGGAGTGGGCCCAGGGCTTTCTGCTACAAGCGCAGTCGGGCTATACCCAAGGTACGATCGGCTTCGGCCTGGATCTGGTCGGCATGCTCGGCGTCAAGTTCGACAGCGGTCGCGGGCGCTCGAACTCAGGCTTGCTACCAACCCAGGATGATAATCATGCCGTCGATGAGTTTTCGCGTCTGGGGGCAGTGCTGAAGGTGCGTATCTCCGAGACGGAGTTGAAGGTCGGCGAGCTGTTGCCGGAGCTACCAATCCTCGTACGTAATGATGCCAGACTGCTGCCGCAGAGCTATCAGGGTGGCATGATCACCTCGCAGGAATTCGATAGTCTGACCCTGCATGCAGGCCAATTCCACTCTGCCAGTCAGCGCAATTCATCGGGCGACGCCGATCTGGCTGCCGAGGGCCTGACTGCATTTACCTCTGACCGGTTCAACTATGCTGGCGGCGAGTACCGCTTCAATAACGAAAGGACCATGGTCGGCCTGTGGCAGGCCCAGCTCAAGAATATCTATCAGCAGCGCTATTACAATATCTCGCATAAGCAAGCCATGGCCGACTGGACCCTGTCGGCCAATCTCGGCCTGTTTACCGGCTCCGAGGACGGCAGCGAGCACGCCGGCAAGCTGGATAACAAATCACTCACCAGCGTGATTGCCGCAGCCTATGGCGGCCACACCCTGTATGCCGGCTATCAGCGCATGTATGGTGACGATGGCGCCCTGCTGCTGTCGGGCGCCAGCACACCACTGGTAAATGACATTCAGGTACGTAACTTCATCCTTCCCGGCGAGCGCTCCTGGCAAGTACGCTACGATTACAACTTTGCCGCCATCGGCGTTCCCGGCCTAACCGTATTCACTCGCTACGTGCGCGGTAGCCATGTCGATCTATCCGCTGGCGCCAAAGGCAAGGAGTGGGAACGAGACTTTGACATGACCTACACTCTTCAGAGCGGGCCGCTGCAGAACCTCTCCGTACGCTGGCGCAACGCCATGGTACGCTCCAGCTTTGGTGCGGATATCGATGAAAACCGGCTGATTCTGGCCTACACCATACCGCTGAAATAGGACCAGGCATGGTTACGGAAGACGCCCACTCTCCCGAACCAAGCATGGACTGATGCTATGATGTGGGGTTCTTTCGTCAGGCCATTACCGAACTTATGGACTATCAGAAACCTAAACCCCGCAAAAGCATGCATGCCCAGATCGTTCAGGAGCTGGGCATGCATATCGTTTCCGGTCGCTTCAAGCCGGAAGAGAAGCTGCCGCCGGAAGCGACGCTATGCGAGGAATACCAGGTCAGTCGGCCGGTGTTGCGCGAAGCCACTCGCGTACTCAGCGCCAAGGGCCTGGTCTCTTCCAAACCACGCGTCGGCACGCTGGTGCGAGCACGCAGTGAATGGCACCTGCTTGATCCGGACGTGCTGTACTGGCTGGTGCGGTCAACACCACAGAGCGAGTTCTTCAACACTTTGGCCGGGGTGCGTCGAATTCTCGAGCCGGAAATTGCCGCCCTGGCGGCGACCACTGCGACCGAGGCGGACATTGCCGCTATAGAGCATGCTTATCTGCGCATGGAGCGTGCATCCACGCGCGAAGAGTTGTTGCAACCAGACCTGGACTTCCACCGCGCCATTGCCGAAGCCACTCACAACGACCTGCTCGCCTACATGTGTAATATGCTGTCACTGCCATTGCGCGAGTCGATCAACGTAACCAACCTACGCCCCAATACCCAACAGCTCAGCCTGCCGCGGCACAAGGCCATTCTCACTGCAATCAAGAATGGTGACGCCCTCGGTGCCCGTCATGCCTCGCTGGTACAGCTCGACGATACCCGCCAAGCCCTGGATACCGTGATGAATGAGCTAACGCCGCTGTAGGCGTTGGCACGCCCCCAGGCTCGTGCCGGCAAACACTTGATGCTCGCTGAGCACAACCAGACTGAAACACCAGGCACAGGAAGCAGGCTTGTCAGCCGGCTCCTTGTGCCTGCCTCGCTTATACCGCTTCGCGGCTACTGACACCATCCAGCAGACGGACAATGCCCAGCGGGTTGGTATTCTTCAGCGCGTCCGGCAACAGGTCATCCGGGCAGTTCTGGTAGCATACCGGGCGCAGGAAGCGGTCAATGGCCAGAGTGCCTACCGAGGTGCCACGGGCATCGGAGGTGGCCGGATACGGGCCGCCGTGGATCATCGCCTCGCACACCTCCACTCCCGTCGGGTAACCGTTGAACAACAGGCGTCCGGCCTTTTCTTCCAGTAGCCCGAGCAGATCGCCGAAGGCATCCACATCCGCCGGCTCAGCAACCAGAGTCGCGGTGAGCTGACCGTGCAAACCACTCAAGGCATGCATCAGCTCAGCCTTGTCAGCCACTTCCACCATGATGGTAGTTGGGCCAAACACTTCCTCCTGCAGCAGTTCATCGCCGTCGAGCAGCAGACTTACATCTGCCTGAAACAATTGCGGACGGGCTTGGTTGCCTTCCTGCTCCTGGCCAGCCAAATGCTTGATACCAGCATGGTTACGCAAGTTGGCCAGGCCTTTCTCATAGCTCTGCAGGGTGCCGGCATTGAGCATGGTCTGTGCTGGCTGCTCGCCGATCAGCGCCGTGACGCGCTCAAGGAAGGAACTGAACTCCGGCGAGCGAATGCCGATCACCAAGCCCGGCTTGGTACAAAGCTGCCCACACCCCATTACCACAGAGCCAACCAAACCACCGGCAATCTGCTCGCCACGTTGTTTGAGCGCCTCGGGCAATACCAGCACCGGATTGATGCTCGACATCTCGGCGAACACCGGAATCGGCTGCGGGCGCGCCGCGGCCATGTCGCAGAGAACACGACCACCGCGCAGCGAGCCAGTGAAGCCGACCGCCTGGATCGCCGGATGCTTGACCAGCCACTCGCCAACGCCACCGCCATAGATCATGTTGAACACACCCTTGGGCATGCCGGTTTTCTCCGCCGCACGGATGATCGCCGCTGCGACCCATTCCGCCGTCGCCATATGTCCGCTATGTGCCTTGAATACCACCGGACAGCCGGCGGCAAGCGCCGCTGCGGTATCCCCGCCGGCAGTAGAGAAGGCCAGCGGGAAATTGCTGGCACCAAACACTGCCACCGGACCCACGCCGATGCGATACTGACGCATGTCTGGACGTGGCATTGGCTGGCGCTCAGGCAGTGCGCGATCAATGCGGGCACCGTAGAAATCGCCACGGCGCAGCACTCTGGCGAACAGGCGCATCTGGCCACTGGTCCGCCCACGCTCACCCTGGATGCGCATAGTGGGCAACGCCGTCTCCTGGCACACTTGGGCAATGAAATCATCGCCCAGCGCGTCAATTTCGGCCGCAATGGCTTCAAGGAACTCGGCACGGCGTACTGCTGGCAGATTGCGGTAGGCCGGATAGGCCGCCTGGGCGGCGGTGGCCGCGGCAGCCACCTCAATTTCGGTCGCTTGGTGAAATATAAACGGCAACACCTTGCCGGAGTTCGCGTCGTGGCTCTGCAGGGTAATGCTGCCGGCAGCGCTGCGCTCACCCGCGATGAAATTCCAACCGATGATATCTGTCATCTGAATCTCCTGATCATAAAATGTGCGAACCGGTTGTTCGTGGGCATTGCCCGTCCGGGCCGGGCCGTGAAAACAATCCAACATTTACAGCGTCAATACCGCACCCGGCCGCAGCGATTCGCCAGCATGGGAGATGCCATTGCGCAAGGGCGCGCCAAACTCGTCCATTTCGATCTCAAAAGTGTCGCCGGGCTGTGCCTTGATGCCATCGGCAAAGGACAATGTGGCGGTGCCGAAGTAATGTATGTGTACATCGCCTGGGCGGAGGAATTGCGCGTATTTGAAATGGTGATATTCGAGGTTTTCCAGGCTGTGGCACATATTGTCCTCGCCAGAGAGGAACTCCTGCTCCCATAACACCTCGCCATCGCGCAACACGCGACTGTAACCGGCCAAGTGTGCTGGCAACTCTCCCAGGCGCAGCTCCGGCCCATAGGCACAGAAGCGCAGTTTGGAATGGGCGAGGTATAGATAGCTGCGACGCTCCAACACATGATCCGAGAATTCGTTGCCCAGAGCGAACCCCAGGCGATACGGCTGGGCATCGTCGCCGATCACATACAGGCCAACCAACTCCGGCTCCTCACCCGCATCCTCGGCAAAATCCGGCATGGGGAAAGCGGCTCCGGGGCGCACGACAATCCCGCCGTCCCCTTTATAGAACCACTCAGGTTGTGCGCCGACTTGCCCAGCGCCGGGCTTGCCTCCCTCTACACCCCACTTGAACATGCGCATGGTGTCGGTAAGGTTCACCTCGTCCTGAGCTTTCTGCTGGTGCATCTTGTCGCGGGTCGAGGCACTCCCCAGATGAGTCAAACCCGTACCGCTGATCAGGCAATGAGCAGGATCCTCATGGTCCAGTGGCGGCAGTACGCGACCACTATCCAGCAAGTCCCGGTAGAACGGGCCGGGCATACTGCCCCGCGCTTGCACCTCATCGCGCATACTGTGTCGTGCAGCAATGGCAGCCAGAGCCAACTCACGGGTGGTAACAGTGGCGCGAACACATTGAATGCGCTCGCCTTCGACAATACCGACCTTACGCTGGCCGGTAGCAGTCTCGAATTGGATCAGTCTCATGGCAGGGCTCTTATTTGCTGGGGTTTATCTGCCGTCACTTTACAAACCGCCCTCCAACCTGCCTAATGAGAGCCTCTGATCAAGCGATAACCTTTACTCATCACCATGCTTTCCTCTCTACCCGCCCTCGTTTCCCGCTTGCGCCTGAAGCAATTGCGCCTACTCATCGCCCTCGATGAGTGCGGGTCGCTGCACCGCGCCGCCGAACAGGTAGCCATCACCCAGCCTGGTGCTACCAAGGCACTCAACCAGATCGAATCAGCCTTTGGCATCCGCCTATTCACTCGCACGAGCCAGGGTCTAGAGGCCAATGATATGGGCCGCTGTGCTATTCGTTATGCGCGGCTGATTCACAGCGATCTGGCTAACCTGCGCGAAGAAATGCTCGGAATTCTCCAAGGCCAGGGCGGACGGCTGGTTGTCGGAGTGATCATGGGCGCCGTACCGCTATTGATGCGCAGCCTCGCTCGCCTACGCCAAAACCAGCCCGAGCTGTCGATTGAAATTGTCGAGGATACCAGCGCGCGACTGCTTGGCCTGATTGAGCAGGGCCGTCTGGACCTTGCCATCTGTCGCACCAGCGTCAGCGCGCGACCGGATGCTTACGACAGCCTGCCGTTATACCGTGAACAGTTAAAAGTGGTGGCCAGCCTGGAACATCCACTGGCACAAGCAGAGTCTCTCGACCTGGCACAGCTCATGGACTACCGCTGGATCATCTACCCGGCAAATATGCCCATGCGTCTAGTGCTTGAGCGTGAATTCAGCGAAGCCGGCCTGGAGTTTCCCCGCTATCCACTGGAAACCGCATCCACCTTCACCACCCTCATGCTGCTACAAAAAGATCCTCAAGCAGTTGCCCTGATGCCACAAGAGGTCGCGGAAACAGCGGCCCGCTTCGGTATGCTATTGGAACTGCCCCTGCAATTGCGCGCACGCAGTGAAGTCTTCACCGTTGTTAACCGTCACGGCACGCCGCTTTCGGCACCCGCCAAACTGTTGTTGGAAGAATTACGACAAGAGCAGCCGCCCCCTTGATGCTCTGCGCCGACTATACGCCCGGCATTGTCACACCGAGTTACCAGCCTCGCCCGTGCTAATCTTCCATCGTTATCCACCACTGCAAACACTTTTATGAGCTTCACTCAAAGCCTGCTGTTACTCGCCCTGATCATCCTGTTCGGTGCGTTCTTCTCCATCGCCGAGATAGCCCTGGCCGCCTCGCGTCCGCTGAAACTGCGCAAGCTGGCCGATGGGGGCAGCGCTGCCGCGCTGCGGGTAATCGGTGTGCAGAAAAATCCCGGCAACTACCTGACCGTAGTACAGATCTCGATCAACGCCCTGGCGATCCTCGGTGGCATCGTCGGCGAACGCTTTCTAACGCCGCTGTTCAGTCAGCTATTCGCCATGCTGCTGGAACCCGGGCTCGCCACCACGCTGGGCTTCGCGATGTCGTTCATCGTGCTCACTTCGTTATTCATCATCGCCACCGACCTGATTCCCAAACAGGTGGCCATGGCCATGCCGGAACCGCTGGCGATGTTCTCCGTCGGCCCGATGCGGTTGCTCAATCTGCTGCTGCATCCGCTGGTGTGGTTCTACTCGCGGCTGGTCAGCGCGCTGATCAACCTGCTGCATCTGCCCGCCCGCCGCGATGACAGCATCACCCCCGAGGACATCCTGGCCATGACCGAGGCCGGGGCACGCTCCGGCCTGCTGGCACCCGGTGAGCAGCAGGCCATCGAGAACATCTTCGAGCTGGATACCCGCACCCTGCCCAGTGCGATGAGCAACCGGGATGAAATCGTCTATTTCCTGGTCGACGACTCCGATGCCCTGATCCGCTCGCGCATCGCCGACGCCCCGCATTCCGCCTACCCGGTGTGCGATGGCGACATCGACCACATCATCGGCTACGTGTCGATGAAGGATCTGTTCAAGCGCGTGCTGCATAACGAGCCGATTTCCCTCGGCGACCCGGCCCTGCTGCACAAACCGCTGGTGGTGCCGGACCGGTTGACGCTGGCCGAACTACTCAAGCAGTTTCGCCTGGCCGGCGAGGATTTCGCGCTGATCGTCAATGAGTACAGTCTGGTGGTGGGACTGATCACCGTGAACGATGTGATGAGCATCGTGATGGGCGACCTGGTACCGCCGTGGTACGAGGAGCAGATCGTGCGCCGGGACGACAACTCCTGGCTGATCGACGGTATCACGCCGATCCAGGACGTGCGCCGGGCACTGGAGATCGAGCATATTCCCCACGAGGAAGGCTACGAAACCATCGCCGGCTTCCTGATGACCATGCTGCGCCGGGTACCGCGACGTACCGACAGCGTGACCTGGGGCGGATATACCTTCGAGGTGGTGGACGTGGACAGCTACCGTATCGACCAGGTGCTGGCCACGCGCACACCAGCCAGCCCCAGCAAAACGGGTGAGCCGGTCGCTGAAAGCTGATTGTCAAACTGACTGCTGAACGTACTGCGCCTCCGAAGGGAGACGCAGTTGCTTACAGCTGCTCAAGCGATCTGGTCGGTCAGACCATGCACCGCAGCACACCATCCTTCTTCACGAAATGGTGCAGCAGGGCGATTCCGATATGGCCGATGATCATCACCAGCAGCAACCAGGCGGTCGGCGAATGCAGGCTGCCGATACTCGCCATCCAGGGAATCTCGCCACCCCTGGCGACCAGTTGAACGCCGAAAGGGGTCCAGCCATAGCCGTTGCCGATCATGTAGAGGACGCCTGTGATCGGCATCATGAGCATGCCCGCGTACAACAGGAAGTGGCCGGCCTTGACCAGCAGCGCGGTGGCCGGGTCCTGCTCGGGACGACGGTCCTTCTGTTTCGCTGCCCAGATGATGCGCAGCAACACCAGCACCAACAGCAGTGTTCCTATGGAAATATGCCAGGGCACCAGGGTCTGGCCAACCCAGTGTTCGCCGTCGTTGATACGGTCGAAGAATTTCAGCACCTGCCAACCGATCAGCAAGGCCATTGCCCAGTGGAAGAACCGGGAAATACTGCCGTAACGTTCTTTTGAATCACCCTTCATGTCCTGCTCCTCGTTTTCAATCCGCCATGCTCAGAGTGCGCTACTGCGCCGCTGCTCCCCAAGGCCGGCGGGAGACCCATTGCCACCATGTTTGCACAAGCGGTTCATCAGCCGCTCCGGCATGTGTATCCGAATATGTGTGATGACTGCGGGCATCACCCGTCCCGTCTATCAGGCAATGCTTTCCACGATACCGCCTTCGACCCGCAGTGCCGAGCCGGTCGTGGCGCTGGCCTGGGGCGAAGCGGCGTAGACGCAGAGGTTAGCCACCTCCTCGGGACTGGCGAAGCGCTGCAGCAATGTCGAGGGGCGATTCTCCTTGAGGAACAGGGCTTCCATCTCGTCGACGGATACGCCGCGCTCGGCAGCCAGATCCGCCATCATCTGAATCGCACCCTCGGTGCGAGTCGGCCCCGGCAAGATGGTATTGACCGTCACGCCAGTGCCCGCCAGTACCTTGGCCAGGCCACGGGACAGGCCCTGCAGCGCGGTCTTGCTGACGCCGTAGTGCACCATCTCGGTGGGGATGTTCAACGCCGACTCGCTGGAAATGAACTGGATCCGGCCCCAGCCACGCTCACGCATACCCTGGGCATAATGCCGGGCCAGGCGCACACCGCTGAGCACGTTGACCTGGAAGAACTGCTCCCACAGCGTGTCGTCGATAGCGAAGAACTCCCGCGCGCCGTAGATGCCCAGGTTGTTGATCAGGATATCCGCCTGCGGCTGCGCGGCAATCAACGCCTCGCAACCCGCTGCGGTGCCGGGGTCACAGACCACGCCCTGGGCATCATCCCGGCCAGCGGCGCTGCGCACCTGCGCCACGGCCGCATCAACCCGCGCCTGCTCACGACCGACCAGGGTCACCTGGGCGCCAGCGCGGGCCAGACCAGTGGCAATCGCTAGGCCAATACCCCCGGTGGAGCCGGTGACGATGGCGGTTTTACCTGAAAGATCAATAATCATGCTGTGGTCTCCTGCTGGTTGTCGGCTTTCAGCCGAAGCGATAGGCGGAAAGCGTGGTCTGCATGACCCGCTCCGAATAGATACGTTGACCCGCTACTTCACCCCCCGCACCGGCGGCCACCAGCAGCGGAATCAGGTGCTCTGCACCACCCGGCGGGTGGCAGAGGCGGGCCTGGGGCGCGCTGGCCCAGTCCTGCAACAGGCGTTCACGCTCTGCCGCCGGGCTTTGCACCGCACGGGTCAGCCACCCGTCGAATTCATCGGAGATGGCCGAGAAGCGGCTATCGCCGTAGGCGCGCATATTGTGAAAGCTCATGCCGCTGCCCACGATCAGCACGTTCTCATCCCGCAGCGCGGCCAGCGCGCGACCGGCCTGCAGGTGTGCCTGCGGCTCCATGTCCCGGCGCAGCGACAACTGGATCACCGGGATATCCGCTGCCGGGAACATCAACTTCAGCGGAATGAATACCCCGTGGTCGAAGCCGCGCTCGGCATTCACCTGCGCCGGCATGCCCTCAGCGTTCAGCAGGCGGGCCACCTGCTCCGCCAGTTGCGGCTCGCCGGGCGCCGGATAGGTCAGCTCGTAGGTGTGCGGCGGGAAGCCGTAATAGTCATAGATCAGTTCCGGCCGGGCATGCCCGGTCACGCTGAACTGCGGCTCCAGCCAATGCGCCGAAACCAGGACGATGGCCCGCGGGCGCTGCGGCAGCGTGGCCGCCACGCCCTTGAGAAAGCTGGCCATGCCCTGCCAGGTATCGGCCGGATTCCAGTCCATGAAGAAACACGGTCCGCCACCGTGGGGGATGAAGAGTACCGGCTGGCGGGTGTCATGGCTGCCACTGGCCCGCTTGTCACTGTGCATGTGAATACCCTCTAACGATGTCATGCTGAACAGTATGGATACCACCTCCCAGTAAGAGAACCGACTAGAATGCACTAACACTTGTTACCAATAGTAGGAAGTACTCCATGGATCGTGTAACCAGCATGCGCGTTTTTGTCCGCGCTGCCAGTGCCGGCAGCCTGTCCGCCGCCGCTCGTCATCTGGGCATGTCCCCGGCCATGGCGACCAAGCATGTGAATGCGCTCGAGGCGCGACTGGGGGTCAAGCTGTTCCACCGCACGACCCGCCGCCTGAGCCTGACCGAGGCGGGCAGCAACTATCTGGAAGCCTGCCAGCGCATCCTGCCCGAGATCGACGAAGCCGAAGCGGCCGCCACCTCGCAACGGGTCAAGGCCAGTGGCTTGCTGCGCATGAATGTGCCGTTGTCCTTTGGCAGCCGCTTCGTTGCGCCACTGATTCCGGCCTTCAGTCATCGACATCCGGAGGTCAAGGTCGAGCTGGGTCTGAGCGATGCGCAACTGGACCTGATCGCTGGCAGCTGGGATCTGGCGATCCGTATCGGTCGGCTGGCCGACAGCCCCCTGCAGAGCCGGCAACTGGGCGACAGCTGCATGATGGTGTGCGCCGCTGCGGATTACCTGGACCGCCGTGGCGTGCCGCGCACTGTCGGCGAGCTGGCCCAGCACAACTGCCTGAGTTATACGCTATCGGCCATGCAGGACAGTCGGCACTGGGCCTTCGGTAGCCAGGGTGAGCTGCGCGTGCCGGTCAATGGCGATCTGCTGGCCAACAATGGCGATGCCCTGCTGGCCGCCGCGGTGGCCGGACAGGGCATCATCTACCAGCCACACTTCATCGTCGGCGAGGCATTGCAGCGGGGCGAGCTGGTGCTGCTGGAGCTGGACAAGCCGGTGGTGGCGCTGGGCGGTATTCATGTGCTCTATCCACCCGACCGCAGGCCGCCGGCCAAGGTACGGGTGATGATCGATTATCTGGCCGAGGCGTTCGCCACAACCCCACCCTGAATGATCCGCGGCCTGATCACTCCTTCACATCCATGTATTGCCCTGCCCAGGCAATGTACTCATCGGGGCAGGTGTACCTGGTCGCCAGTTCCGAGGCGCTGAGGCCGTTGCCGATGGCGATGCCGCGTTGCTCGCGCAGGCTGTCGTAGGTCGCCTTGATCGCCGCGAAGTAGGCGCCGTGTCCGTTCACCACGATGCGCACGCCCAGGCCGGCCAGACGCGCATCGTCGCGCAACTGCGGATTACCGTAGGTGACCAGCATCAGCGGTATGCGCAGGTCCTCGGCGATGGCTTCCAGGTGGCTGAAGTCCTCCACCCCGACCAGGCAGATGCCATCGGCGCCCGCCTCCTGGTAGGCGCGGGTGCGCTGAATGACCTCAGGCAGCGACTGCACCCCGGCGTGGGTGCGAGCGATGATCGCCAGCGCGTTGTCATTGCGCGCCTGCCGGGCGGCCTGCAACTTGCCGACACCCTCCTCGACGCTGATCAGGTCATACGACTTGCGGCCGAACTGGGCCGGCAGCAGCGTATCTTCCAGCGTCAGCGCGGCAACCCCGGCACGCTCCAGTTCGATCACCGTACGCATGGCGTTGAGGGCGTTGCCGTAGCCGTGGTCGGCATCAGCAATCACCGGCAGGCGCGCCACGCGGCCGATACGGGTCGCCTGTTCGGCAAACTCGCTGAGCGTGATCAGGGCCAGGTCCGGGGCGGCCAGCACCTGCAGGGAGGCAACCGAGCCACCGAGGATACCAACTTCGAATCCCAGGTCGGCGGCGATGCGGGCCGACAGGGGATCGAACACCGAGGCAGTGTGGAAGCAGCTGGAGCTGGCAAGCAGAGCACGGAAGGCGTTGCGCATCTCGTGGTGACTGGCGTTGTGCATGGTCATATCTCTTGATCTGGAGCCGAAAGGGGGTAATGCGCTTGTAGAGACGTTCCCTGGGGGAACGAAAGCCACGGGCCAAGCGAAGGATTGCGGAAATCCGAGCAGGAACCATACCACGTCACGCGCTCGAGTGGCGCTGCGACATTGGTGGGGCAGCGATCACGGCCTTCTGCCGAAGCAGAAGAGGTCCGGGAACGGTTATTCTGAATGTCAGGAGCCCGGAATCAGGTTACACCGATTGGTCCAACCTGATTCCGCAGACGCAATCTGTTGCTGTTACAGCGCCTGCAGTTCCCTGTTGTCACCTTCTTCCGCCGCGGCAGTTTCCACCGCTACGGGGGTAGGAGCGTTACCAGACTGCTCCGGCACTTCCAGATAGGGCAGTTGCAGAGCCTGGCTGGTGTGGCGGCGGATTTCATTGGTCAGCGCCGGGCTGTCGTTGAGGGTGCGTCCGTAGGAGGGAATGATCTCATTCAGACGGGCTTCCCAGCCAGCGGCCATCTGCTCCGGGAAGGCCTTGGCCAGCACGTTCAGCATGATCGGCGGCGAGGTGGACGCACCTGGCGACGCGCCCAGCAGAGCAGCGATGGTGCCATCGGCGTCACTGACCACCTCGGTACCAAACTGCAGGGTGGTGCCTTTCTGCGGGTCACGCTTGATTATCTGCACACGTTGCCCCGCGGTGACCAGCTTCCAGTCCTCGGGGTTGGCCTCGGGGAAATATTTGAGCAGTTCGGCATGACGATCCTCATCGCTCAGGCTGGCCTGCTGCACCAGGTACTTGACCAGATCCAGATTCTGACTGCCGACACTCAGCATGCCCGCGAAGTTGTTGTGGTTGACCGAGGAGAACAGGTCGAACCAGGAACCGTCCTTGAGAAACTTGGTGCTCTGCAGCGCGAATGGCCCGAACAGCACCACCGGTTTGCCATCCAGCTTGCGCGCGTCCAGGTGCGGTACCGACATCGGCGGCGAACCGGCTTCGGCCTTGCCGTAGGCTTTCACGTCATGACGGGCGGTGATCTCGGGTGCTTCGAAGGCCAGGAACTGGCCGCCCACCGGAAAACCGCCATAGTTACGTGACTCGGGAATACCAGACAATTGCAGCAGCTTCAACGCCGCGCCACCGGCACCGATAAAGACGAAGCGCGACTTGATGGTACGCTCGGTGTCTGTCTTGAGGTCATGAACGGTGACGTTCCAGGTCTTGTCATCGTTCTGATCCAGGCCACGCACCTCATGACTCAGTTGCAGGTGGAAGTGGGGGCTGCGTTGCAGCGATTCGGTCAACTGACTGGTGATCACCCCGAAATTGACATCGGTACCCAGCGGCATATAGGTGGCTGCCACTTTCTGAGCCGGGTCGCGACCTTCCATCAGCAGCGGTGCCCACTGGCTGATCTGCTGGGGATCTTCGGAATACTCCATGCCGTAGAACAACGGGTTCTTGATCATCGCCGCATGGCGCTTGCGCAGGAACTCGATGTTGTCGTCACCCCAGACGAAACTCATGTGCGGGGTCGGGTTGATGAAGTCGGACGGCGTGGACAGGCGGCCCTGCTCGACCTGATGCGCCCAGAACTGCCGCGAGACTTCGAACTGCTCGGCAATATTGACCGCCCGGCTGGTTTCGATGGTGCCGTCTTCCAGCTCGACGGTGTAGTTCAGCTCGGCAAAACCGGCGTGGCCGGTACCGGCATTGTTCCAACCGTTGGAGCTTTCCAGCGCCACGTCGTCCATACGTTCGAACAGGTGTACGTTCCATTCCGGCGCCAGTTCCTGCAGATAGGTCGCCAGGGTCACACTCATGATGCCGCCACCGATCAGCACCACGTCCACCGGCTCTTCGTTTTCCGCCGGTGGTGCGGCGCGCTGATACAACGGCCAGTAAAGGAAGAGTGCAAGTATCACTGCCAGCGACACACTTATGGCAAGCAAGGCTTTGATGAGTTTTTTCATGTTCTCCGGGCGTTCTCCGTCAACCTGGTCATTTATGGGAAGATATTCCCGTGCATTATAGGCCGGCCCCGGGCTGTCGTGCGTACTTTACCGTCGAAATCCTGACCAGGCCGGCCCGCACCATCCATCCGCGCCCCTCGCCCACCGCTGTTACTCACTCCCCATAGCCAGTACAATGCGCCGCCGCCATTCAGTGCGGACTCCACCCTTTTTCTTCCCGCAGGATATTTCCTTGATCTCCACCGCCAACATCACCATGCAGTTCGGCGCCAAGCCGCTGTTCGAAAACGTTTCCGTCAAATTCGGCAACGGCAACCGTTACGGCCTGATCGGTGCCAACGGCTGCGGCAAGTCGACCTTCATGAAAATCCTCGGCGGCGAACTGGAGCCCTCCGGCGGTCAGGTCATGCTGGAGCAGAACGTGCGCCTGGGTAAGCTGCGCCAGAACCAGTTCGCCTACGAAGAGTTCAGTGTCATCGACACCGTGATCATGGGTCATGAAGAGCTGTGGCGGGTAAAGGCCGAGCGCGATCGCATCTATTCGCTGGCGGAAATGAGCGAAGAAGACGGTATGGCGGTGGCCGAGCTGGAAACCGAATTCGCCGAGATGGACGGCTATACCGCCGAGTCCCGCGCCGGCGAGCTGCTGCTGGGGCTGGGTATCCCGCTGGATCAGCACTTCGGCCCGATGAGCGAGGTCGCGCCCGGCTGGAAGCTGCGGGTACTGCTGGCCCAGGCGCTGTTTTCCGATCCCGATGTGCTGCTGCTCGACGAGCCCACCAACCACCTGGATATCAATACCATCCGTTGGCTCGAGGATATTCTCAAGACCCGCAGCAGCACCATGATCATCATTTCCCACGACCGCCACTTCCTCAACAGCGTGTGCACGCACATGGCGGATCTGGACTACGGTGAACTGCGCCTGTTCCCCGGCAACTATGACGAGTACATGACCGCCGCCACCCAGGCCCGCGAGCGCCTGTTGTCGGACAATGCCAAGAAGAAGGCCCAGATCGCCGAACTGCAGCAGTTCGTCAGCCGCTTCTCGGCCAATGCGTCCAAGGCCAAACAGGCCACCAGCCGGGCCAAGCAGATCGACAAGATCCAGCTGGATGAAGTCAAACCCTCGAGCCGGGTCAGCCCGTTCATCCGCTTCGATCAGCACAAGAAGCTGCATCGCCAGGCGGTGACTCTGGAGAAGGTCAGCCAGGGTTACGATGGTGAAGTGCTGTTCAAGAACCTCAGCCTGCAGATCGAAGCCGGCGAGCGGGTAGCCATCATCGGTCCCAACGGTATCGGCAAGACCACCCTGTTGCGTACCCTGGTCAATGACATGCAGCCGATGGCCGGCGAGGTGAAATGGGCCGAAAGCGCGGACATCGGCTATTTTGCCCAGGACCACGCCGATGACTTCAAATATGACTGCACGCTGTTCGAGTGGATGGCGCAGTGGACCCAGGGTGGCGAACAGCTGGTACGCGGCACCCTCGGCCGCATGCTGTTCTCCAACGATGACATTCTCAAGTCGGTGAAGGTGATTTCCGGTGGCGAGCAGGGTCGCATGCTGTTCGGCAAGCTGATCCTCAAGCGTGCCAACGTGATGCTCATGGATGAGCCGACCAACCACCTGGACATGGAATCCATCGAGGCCCTGAACCTGGCGCTGGACAACTACCCCGGCACGCTGATCTTCGTCAGCCACGACCGCGAGTTCGTCAGCTCACTGGCCACCCGGATCATCGAGCTGTCCGCCGATGGGGTGACCGACTTCAGCGGCAGCTACGATGATTACCTGCGCAGCCAGGGCGTGCTCAACTGAGCGACAAGCCCCGCGCCGCCTGCTCGACCATGGGTCGCGGGCGTTGCGCAGGGACAGGATCAGCGGCTGCGGTCAGCTCACTTCACCAGTAGGCGGGTGGTTTCCAGGTAAACCTGGCCACGTGTCTTGACGGTCTCGGGCTGGTTGGTTTCCGAGGCAACATGCACCTCTTCGAGTACTTCCGCGGTCTGCTCCAGCTCTGCCTGGATCTTGTGCAGCGCGTTTTCGAGGGTATAGGTCAGTTGATGGACCTCATGCAGATCCATCGGCGTCAGCTCATCCTTTGCCAGCAGCGCATCGAGTTTGGCGTTGTACTCACTGAGGTTGGTTACCGCTTGCTCCAGGGTATCCGCCGGCTCCCCCTTGAAGTGGGCAGGGCGCTCAGCAGATTGAGCCCAGCCCGCGGCACTCAGGCTGAGAGCGATGATACCGGCGAACAGGCGAAATGAAGTCTGCATGGTTGATCCTCCTTGGCAGGGCCCGACAGGGGCAGAAGCAAGACAATACAATTAATGATAATTGTTCTCAATCATTGCCAGCCTTGTCTCCTGCGGCAGAGCGACGCAGGGTCATTTCGACGCCACCCAGCAAGCGCTGAACACTGACACCAAATCGCCGCAGGACTGTCATCAGCCGGTCACCTGTGGTCCTCCATGATGGATGTGCCCAACCATCCACTGTTTCAGGAGGCTGCAGCATGGCTTTTGATCCAGACTTTGCAGGTGAATCCGTAAAAAGCGTGCGCAACGAGCGTCGCCGGCAGCAGGACAAGAAACGCATGGCCTATCGACGAGCCATCGAAGACTACCGCGAAGCCCAGGCACTGAATACCCAGTTGCGCGACTTCCCGGAACTGCTGGGCCGCCATGGCCATGGCACGCTGTCCCGGCCCACGCTCTGACCCGGATGCCGGACACCCGCACCGGGAAGCGTGGCGCGAGCTGCTGAAGGACGTTCTCAACACCAGCACCTGAGCCGAGGAGCTGGCGCCGAGATGTGGGAAGGGCTCTTTACCAGCGCCGCAAACGTGCATAATGCAGCGATGGACCAGACTCTTCCCTCGCATGCCCCGGCAACCAAGAATCCGCACCGCCCGCGCTGGCGCAGCCTGGTGCTATTGGCGCTACTGCTGGCGCCGTTGCTGTGGCCGGTGCAGCATCTGGCCGAGCGCTACTACCGCGGTGTGCTGATCGAACAGAACCGCCAGACCCTCGACCTGTACATCGCCAACCTGCTCGGCACCCTGCGCCGCTTCGAGGTGCTGCCGCAGATCCTTGGTGACCTGCCGGATCTGCGCGCCGCCCTGCATGCCCCCGAGGATACCCCGACGCTGCAGCAGGCCAACCGGTTGCTGGCGCAGATCCGCGAGCAGACCGGTGCCGATGTGATCTATCTGCTGAACCCCGAGGGCCACACCCTGGCCGCCTCCAACTGGGACCAGCCCGATACCTTCGTCGGCGGCAACTTCGACTTCCGCCCCTATTTCCGCGAGGCGCTGTCCGGCCAGTTGGGACAGTTCTTCGGCCTCGGCACCACCTCCGGCAAGCGCGGCTACTACTTCGCCTACGCGGTGCACGAACAGGAGCGCAAGATCGGTGTGCTGGTGGTCAAGGTCGATCTCGACCATACCGAAACCTTGTGGGGCAGCACCCCCGAGCAGTTGATGGTTACCGACGGCAATGGCGTGGTCATCCTCACCTCGCGCCCCGAGTGGCGCTTCCATGCCAGCCGCCCGCTGAGCGAGGACGAACGCGCCGGCATTGCCGCCAACCAGCCCTATCCGACCCAGTCGCCACGTCCGCTGCCACTCGACCCGGGCGCCTGGCTGGTGCAGAACAGCCATCTGCCGGAAACCGGCTGGACGGTCAGTATCATGGCGCCGCGGCTGCTGCTCGACCGCCCGGTGCGCACCGCCCTGGCGGTGGGCGGCGCCACCTTGCTGGTACTGCTGCTGCTGTTCAGCCTGCTGATACTGCGCCGCCGCCACTATCTCGAACGCATCGCCCTCGACGCCCGTGCCCGCGCCGAACTGGAGCAACGCGTCCTGGAACGGACCCTCGACCTGGAGCAGCTCAACGACCGGCTCAAGCAGGAAGTGCTGGAACGCGAACAGGCCCAGCAGGAGCTGGTGCGCGCCCAGGACGAACTGGTGCAGGCTGGCAAGCTGTCAGCATTGGGTACCATGAGCGCCAGCATCAGCCACGAACTCAACCAGCCGCTGGCGGCGATCCGCAGCTATGCGGAAAACGCCGCCACCCTGCTCGACCACCAGCGCACCGACGATGCCCGCACCAACCTCGGACTGATCAGCGAGCTGACCGGACGCATGGCGTCGATCATCTCCCACCTGCGTGCCTTCGCCCGCCGTGATCGCCATGCCCCGGAACGGGTCGCCCTGCAACCGGCACTGGATGACACCCTGGCGCTGCTGGCCAAGCGCCGCCGGGAGCTGGACGTAGAACTGAGCCGCGATCTGCCGGAGGCGACCATCTGGGTCCAGGCCGGCGAGACGCGCCTGCGCCAGGTGCTCGGCAACCTGCTCGCCAATGCCCTCGACGCCCTGAGCGAGAAGGCGCCGCCGCGGCGCATCTGGATCAGCACCGAGCAGCATGGCGAGCACATCCACCTGCTGCTGCACGACAACGGCCCCGGTTTTTCCGACGATGCCCTGGCCCACGCCCGCGAGCCGTTCTTCACCACCAAGACCAGCGCCCAGGGCCTGGGCCTCGGCCTGTCCATCTGCGAGACCCTGATGCGCGCCCTGGGCGGCGAACTGCTGCTGGCCAATCATCCGGACGGCGGCGCGCTGCTGACCCTGCGTCTGCGCCTGGCCAGCCCGGGTGTCAATCTCCAGCCCACCGAGGATCTCTGACCATGACCAGCGACAGCAGTATCGGCAACTCTATCCAGGTGGTGCTGATCGACGACGACGCCCACCTGCGCCAGGCGCTCAGCCAGACCCTCGACCTGGCCGGACTCAAGGTGCTCAGCCTTGGCGACGCCAGAGGCCTGGCCGCGCGCATTCCGCGTGACTGGCCCGGCGTGCTGGTCAGCGATATCCGCATGCCCGGCCTCGACGGCCTGCAACTGCTGCAACAGCTGCATGAGCAGGACGCCGAGCTGCCGGTACTGCTGATCACCGGCCACGGCGACGTACCGCTGGCGGTCCAGGCCATGCGCGCCGGCGCCTACGACTTCCTGGAAAAGCCCTTCGCCAACGACACTCTGCTCGACAGCGTGCGCCGCGCCCTGGCCCTGCGCCAACTGGTGCTGGACAACCGCAGCCTGCGCCTGGCGCTGGCCGACCGCCAGGAACTGACCGCCCGGCTGATCGGCCAGTCACCGGCCATGCGCCGCCTGCACGAGCAGATAGGCGCCCTGGCCGGGATCAACAGCGATGTGCTGATCCTCGGCGAGACCGGCACCGGCAAGGAAGTGGTGGCCCGCGCCCTGCACGACCTGTCCAGCCGCCGCAACGGCCCCTTCGTCGCCATCAATGCCGGCGCCCTGGCCGAGTCGGTGGTGGAAAGCGAGCTGTTCGGTCACGAGCCGGGGGCCTTCACCGGTGCTTCGAAGCGCCGTATCGGCAAGTTCGAGTTCGCCAACGGCGGCACCCTGTTCCTCGACGAGATCGAGAGCATGAGCCTGGAGGTGCAGGTCAAGCTGCTGCGCCTGTTGCAGGAACGGGTGGTCGAGCGCCTCGGCGGCAACCAGTCGATCGCGCTGGATATCCGCGTGATTGCCGCGACCAAGGAAGACCTGCGCCAGGCCGCCGACCAGGGCCGCTTCCGCGCCGACCTGTACTACCGGCTGAACGTCGCACCGCTGCGTATTCCGCCGCTGCGTGAACGCGATGAAGACCCACTGCTGCTGTTCCAGCATTTCGCTACCGGCGCCAGCAGCCGCCATGGCCTGCCGGACCGCGAGCTGCAGGCCGGCCAGCGCGCCATGCTGCTGCGCCATGCCTGGCCGGGCAATGTGCGCGAACTGCAGAACGCCGCCGAACGCTTCGCCCTGGGCCTGGACCTCGAACTGGAACCCGGGCAGGATGGCCTGGCCGACAGTGCCACGCTGAATGGCAACCTGGGTGAACAGGTGGAGGCCTTCGAGCGCGCCCTGATCGCCGCCGAACTGGGGCGTCCGCACAACTCCCTGCGTAGCCTGGCCGAGGCCCTCGGCATCCCGCGCAAGACCCTGCACGACAAACTGCGCAAGCATGGACTGAACTTCGCGCCGGCTGGCGGAAGCTCGCCAGAAGACCTCGACTGACCGGCGGGTTCCCGCCAAACAGCCCGGCGTCCACGCCTTATCGCACCGCCCCCGGCCAATACCACCGCATCACGCCAGGCCTGATGTTGCCTGGCCTGGCGGCTTTTCTCCAGGCTTTCCCGCGCCACCAACGGCAGACTGGCACAGCCCTTGCTCTTAGCTTTGACCGGGCGACATCAGCGAGTCCGTTCAGGCCACCAGCATCGTCGACTGCCATTTTTCGACAGGGCGCCTGAACCCAGCCTCGTTCGCCCTTAACGGTTCGGCGCCACGGCGCCAGATGCCACTAAAAACAAGAGGAAGCATTCACATGTTCAAACTGACTGCCAAGGCGCTGGCTTGCGCCCTGACGCTGAGCTTGGCTGGCCTGGTCCAGGCCGCTCCCATCTCCATCAAGTTCTCCCACGTGGTTGCCGAGCATACGCCCAAGGGCCAGGGCGCACTGCTGTTCAAGAAGCTGGTCGAAGAGCGTCTGCCTGGCCAGGTGACCGTTCAGGTCTACCCGAACTCCTCGTTGTTCGGCGACGGCAAGGAAATGGAAGCGCTGCTGCTCGGCGACGTGCAGATCATCGCCCCGTCGCTGGCCAAGTTCGAGCATTACACCAAGCAGATCCAGATCTTCGACCTGCCGTTCCTGTTCGACGACATCGAGGCCGTCGATCGCTTCCAGCAAAGCCCGGAAGGCCTGGCACTGCTGACCTCCATGGCGGACAAGGGCATTACCGGCCTTGGCTACTGGCACAACGGCATGAAACAGCTGTCGGCCAACAAGGCGCTGCATGAACCCAAGGACGCCCGCGGCCTGAAGTTCCGCGTACAGGCCTCCGCCGTGCTCGACGAGCAATTCAAGGCACTGCGCGCCGCACCGCGCAAGATGAGCTTCGCCGAGGTCTACCAGGGCCTGCAGACTGGTGTGGTCAACGGTGCCGAGAACCCCTACTCGAACATCTACAGCCAGAAGATGCACGAAGTGCAGAAGTACATCACCGAGTCCAACCACGGCGTGCTGGACTACATGGTGATCACCAACACCAAGTTCTGGGATGGTCTGCCTGAAGATATCCGCAATGAACTGAGCGCGATCCTCGCCGAAGTCACGGTGGAAGTGAACAAACAGGCCGAGGAGCTGAACCAGGGTGACAAGCAGCGCATTCTCGCTGCCGGCACCACCGAGGTCATCGACCTCACCCCCGAGCAACGTGAACTGTGGCGCGATGCCATGCGCCCGGTGTGGAAGAAGTTCGAAGGCCAGATCGGTGCCGAGCTGATCCAGGCCGCCGAACGGTCCAACCAGGCCGACTGAAACCGGTCGGGCGGCGCTGCGTCAGGACTGCACGCAGCGCCGCAGGCTCACGGGCTTACCCCCTCTCTTTTATTGACCGTTCCCCTGACGGAGACCCCGCATGAACCCTGTCGCTCGTGCCTGGAACCAGTTGGAGGAGGTCCTGGTGTGCATCCTGCTTGCGGGAATGACACTGGTCACCTTCATCTACGTGCTACTCAACAACCTCTATTCGGTGTTCTATTCCCTCGCCGACACGATTCCGTTCGCCGAGGATGCGCTGTTCTCGATCGGCGATGGCATTCTCTATCTTGCCCAGGAAATGACCTGGAGCATCGCCCTGTCCAAGGCCATGTTCGGCTGGCTGATCTTCATCGGCCTGGCCTGGGGTGTGCGCCTTGGCGCGCACATCGGTGTCGACCTGCTGGTACGCAATTTCACCCTGGGAGCGCAGAAAGCCGTCGCCCTGATCGCCGTCGGTATCTGTCTCGCCTACTGCGCGCTGATGGCCTACTCCAGTGAGGAATGGGTAGCCGCACTGCTGCGCGCCGGCATCGGTGCCGAAGACCTCGATCGCTTCGGCATCATGCAGTGGCATATCGTGATGATAGTGCCCATCGGTTTCGGCCTGATGTTCCTGCGTTTCCTTCAGGTGTTCGTGCGCATCCTGCGCAATCAGCAATTGGGCCTGGGCGGCCACGGCGAAGCCGAAGATGCCCTGAAACTCGCCACAGAAAACAAGGCCGAGGGGACCAAACCATGACCATTGCATTCCTGTTCATCGCCCTGTTCGCGCTGATGTTCATCGGCATCCCGGTGGCGATTTCCCTCGGTCTGTCCGGGGCCATGACCATCCTGATGTTCAGCAACGACTCGGTACGATCACTGGCGATCAAGCTGTTCGAAAGCAGCGAGCACTACACCCTGATGGCAATTCCGTTCTTCCTGCTGGCGGGCGCCTTCATGACCACCGGCGGCGTGGCCCACCGGCTGATCGACTTCGCCAACGCCTGCGTCGGCCACATCAAGGGCGGCCTGGCCATTGCCGCGATCATGGCCTGCATGCTGTTCGCCGCGTTGAGCGGCTCGTCGCCGGCCACCGTGGCCGCCGTGGGCTCCATCGTCATCGCCGGCATGGTGCGCTCCGGCTACAAGCAGGACTTCGCCGCCGGTATCGTCTGCAACGCCGGCACCCTGGGCATCCTGATCCCGCCGTCGATCGTCATGGTGGTCTACGCCACCGCCACCGAGACCTCGGTCGGCAAGCTGTTCATGGCCGGTGTGGTGCCGGGCCTGCTGCTCGGCGTGTTCCTGATGGTGACCATCTACATCCTCGCCCACGTCAAGGACATGCCAGCACTGCCGCGCGCCTCCTTCCAGGAAGTGCTACGCACCGGACGCCGCGCCATCTGGGGCCTGCTGCTGATCGTGATCATCCTCGGCGGTATCTACTCGGGCATGTTCACGCCCACCGAGGCCGCAGCGGTCGCAGCGATCTATGCGGCCTTCGTGGCGATCTTCATCCACCGGGACATGACCTTCCGCCAGTGCCCCAGGACGGTGGTCGAGGCCGGCAAGCTCAGCGTGGTGCTGATGTTCATCATCGCCAACGCCATGCTCTTCGCCCATGTGCTGACCACCGAGCAGATCCCGCAGTCGATCACCGCCTGGGTGGTGGAGCAGGGCTTCAGCCCCATCGAGTTCCTCATCGTGGTCAACATCGTGCTGCTGGTCGCCGGCACCTTCATGGAGCCGTCGGCGATCATCCTGATCCTGGCGCCGATCCTGTTCCCGATTGCCATGCAGCTGGGCATCGACCCGATCCACCTGGGTATCATCATGGTGGTGAACATGGAGATCGGCCTGATCACGCCACCGACCGGACTCAACCTGTTCGTCACCTCGGCGGTCACCGGCATGCCGCTGACCCGCACCATCAAGGCGGTATCGCCATGGCTGCTGGTGATGCTGGCGTTCCTGATACTGGTTACCTACGTGCCCTTCATATCCCTGGGCCTGCCCGAATGGTTGGGCATGTAGCACAGGTACTCTCCGCAGTTATGCACTTTGCCCGGCTTCAGCGCCGGGCTTTTTTTGCCTGATTGTTACCTGGCTGCCAGGCGCCAGAAGCGCGCCAGGTCGGCCGCCCGCGCGGCCAGCTCCACCGCCGCATCACGGCAGGCCTGCTCCAGACTGAGTGGGCCCGGCGTCAGGCTGAAGGCGGCGTCGATACCAGCGTCGTACAGCCTCTGATACCCCTCGCCGAGGCTGCCGGCCAGGGCGATCACCGGCACTCCGGCAGCCTTGGCGATGCGCGCCACGCCCACCGGGGTCTTGCCGTGCAGGCTCTGGCCATCCAGACGGCCTTCGCCGGTAATCACCAGGTCCGCCCCCTGCACTGCCTCGGCCAGGCCCGACAGCTCGGCCACCAGCTCGATACCCGGCCGAAACGCCGCACCCAGTACCGCCTTGGCGGCAAAGCCCAGGCCACCGGCGGCACCGACACCCGGTAGCTCGCGCACATCCTCGCCCAGCGCGGCAGCCATCACATCGGCATAATGTCCGAGTGCGCAGTCCAGCTCTTCTACCTGTTCAGGATTGGCCCCCTTCTGCGGGCCGAATACATGGGACGCACCGCGCGGGCCGCACAGCGGGTTATCCACATCCGCAGCCACCAGCACTTCGACACCTGCCAGGCGCGGGTCCAGTCCGTCCAGTTCGAGGCGCTGCAGATTGGCCAGGGCAGCACCACCGGCGGCCAGTGGTCGACCGTGGCCGTCCAGCAGGCGTACGCCCAATGCTTCCAGCACCCCGGCACCGCCATCGTTGGTGGCACTGCCGCCGATACCGAGAATGATGCGCCGGGCACCGGCATCCAGCGCCGCGAGTATCAACTCGCCGGTGCCGTAGCTGGTGGTGATGCGGGCATCGCGCAGCGTCGGCTCGACCCAGTGCAGGCCGCTGGCGGCGGCCATCTCGATCACCGCCTGCCCATCCTCCAGCCAGCCCCAGTGCGCCTGCACCGGCTGGCCCAGCGGGCCGCGCACGGTGAGTTCACGACGCTCTCCGCCGGTGGCAGCCAGTACCGCATCGACGGTGCCCTCACCGCCATCGGCCATCGGACACAGGTGGATGTCGGCCTGTGGGTAGACCGTTTGCCAGCCCTGGGCGATGGCACTGGCGACCTGCTGGGCACTGAGGCTTTCCTTGAACGAGTCGGGCGCTATCACCAGTTTCATCACAGCAGCACCAGACTCAGCAGCCATACGGTGATGATGCCCACCACACCCTGGATCAGCGTGGCCATGGTCTGCGCCTGATAGGCGGTGGCCACCTTCATGCGGCTAAACTGGGTCACTACCCAGAAGAAGCTGTCATTGGCGTGGGATACGGTCATGGCCCCCGAGCCAATGGCCATGACCGTCAGTACCCGACCCATTTCGCTGTCCAGTCCCAATTGACCGAGCATGGGTGCAACCAGTGCCGAAGTGGTCACCAGCGACACCGTGGTCGAGCCCTGGGCGGTCTTCAGCGCGGCGGCGACGACGAAGGGCATGAACAGACCGATGCCCAACGACGACAGCGTCTGACCCAGATACTCGCCCAGCGGGGTGGCGCTGAGGATCGTACCGAAGGCGCCCCCAGCGCCGGTGATCAACAGGATCGGCGCCGCGGCGACAATGCCCTCCGCGATCCGGTCATGGAACTCCTGACGCTTGTTGTCCGACTTGAGCAGGGTGCAGGCCAACCCCAGACCGATGGCCAGGGCGAAGATTGGCTGACCGAGGAAGGCGATCAGGGTATACAGCCAGCCTTCGCCCAACGGACGGGCCGGCAGCGCCGCCACGGTACCCAGGCAGATCAGGGCAATCGGCACGAAGATCGGTGCAAAGGCCTTGGCCGGGCTCGGCAATACGCCATAGCTGTCGCGCATCGCCTGATAGTCATTGCTGTCCATGATCGGCGCGCCATCGTCTTCCAGCTCGATGTCCTTGCCGATGAAACGGTTGGCCCACAGCATCCCGGCCATGGCGGTAACGAAGGCCACCAGCAGACCGATCAGGATCACCAGACCCAACCGCGATTCCAGCCCCAGATTGCCGGCCGCGGCAATCGGGCCGGGGGTCGGCGGCACGAAGGTGTGGGTGGCGTACAGGCCGGTGGCGAGTGCCACGCTCATTGCCACCACCGACACCTTCATCCGTGCGGCCAGGGCGTTCTTCAACGAGTTGAGAATGACATAGCCGGAGTCGCAGAACACCGGGATCGACACCAGATAGCCGATGATCGACATGGTCAGCGTGGGAAAGCGTTCGCCCAGCACGCGAATCACCGTTTCCGCCATGGTGATGGCAGCGCCACTGCGCTCCAGGATCACACCGATGATGGTACCGAAGGCGATCACGATACCGATGTAGCCGAGGATACCGCCAAAGCCGCGAGCGATATGCCCGGCGATCTCCAGGGTCGGCAGCTGGTAGGCGAATCCGGCCAGCAGTGCAGCAGCGAGCAGGGCCAGGAACGGATGCAGTTTGAGGCGGGTTGTCGCCAGGATGATAAAGACAATCAGCGCGATCAGAATCAGGACCAGACCCATTATCGTATTTCCTATTGTCAGTCAGGGAGCGTTGCAGCTAATGGAACATTCAAGCACAGCCGTTTCGAAACTGTTAGCAAGTATGACGAATTAGGCAGCCTGGGGCACTGGAGGTAAATGAAACCTAGCCAAAAGGCTCCGCCAAGCGCTTGACCAGCGCCCGCTCTTCACGCAGGAAGCTGAGAAATGCCTCTGCCACCGGACTGAGTCGCTTACCCCGGGCGTGTACAGCGCACCAGCTGCGAAACAATGGCAGGTCAGTGAAGTCCAGCCGCGCCAGCTGTCCATTACGTAGCCAGGCCGAGGCGCTGTGCGCCGAGACCAGGCCGATACCCAGGCCGGCGATTGCCGACTGCACCACCGTCTCGCCCGAACCCATCTGCATCATCTGCTGCAGATGCACACGCTTTTGCTGGAAAAACTCGTCACAGGCCTTGCGCACCCCCGAGCCGACCTCACGCAGCAGCACCATATGCGACTCCAGCTCGGCCAGATTGAGCTTCTGGCGACCGACCAGTGGATGGTCCGGCGCCGCCACGGCGATCACCGGGTTGTTCAGGAACGGGAAGAAATCCAGCGCCCGATCCGCTGGCACCATACCCATCAGCACCACGTCATCGAGGTTGTCCCGCAGCCGGCGGATCACCTCGGAGCGGGTGCTGACCTCCAACCGAAAGCTGACCTGGGGATAACGCTGGCGAAAAGCCGCCAGCAGATGCGGGGTCAGATACTGGATGCTGCTGGCCACCGCCAGGCGCAGTTCGCCATGCAGGGTGCCCTGCAACGCGGACAGTTGCATGTCGAGGATTTCCAGGCGGTTGAAGATATCGCCGCTGGCCGCCAGCAGACTGTTGGCGGCGTCGGTCAGGTACAGCTTGCGACCCACGTATTCGAACAGCGGCTGACCTACCAGTTCTTCCAGCTGGCGCATCTGCAGACTCACCGCCGGTTGGGTCAGGGCCATTTCCTCGGCCGTGCGGCTATAGGACAGATTGGCGCACAGACTGCGGAATACCTGCAGTTGGCGCAGCGTCATGCGCTGCAGTTCCTTACGCATTTCTTGCACCTGCTGATGATGAATTCACCACATATTAGTTATTACTTATGGCTAATCCAATAATTATTCATTTTTAATCATTTGTACTGCGGTTGTATGTTTGATGCACCTCCGATCACCCAATAGAGGAAAGGCTGTGATCAAGAAAATCCTGATTGCCAACCGGGGCGAGATTGCCGTACGCATTGTCCGCGCCTGCGCGGAAATGGGCATTCGCTCCGTGGCCATCCACTCGGATGCAGACCGTTACGCCCTGCACGTCAAACGTGCCGATGAATCCTATAACGTCGGTAGCGATCCGCTGGCCGGTTATCTGAATGCCCGGCAACTGGTCAACCTGGCGGTGGAAACCGGCTGCGACGCGCTGCACCCGGGGTATGGCTTCCTGTCGGAGAACGCCGAACTGGCGCGCATCTGCAGCGAACGGGGGATCAAGTTCATCGGTCCGTCCGCCGAGGTCATCAGCCGCATGGGCGACAAGACCGAAGCGCGCCGCAGCATGATCGCCGCCGGAGTGCCGGTCACCCCGGGCACCGAAGGCAACCTGCAGGACCTGCAGGAAGCCCTGAGCGAAGCTGACCGCGTCGGTTATCCGGTCATGCTCAAGGCCACCTCCGGCGGTGGCGGGCGCGGTATCCGCCGCTGCAACAGCAAGGAAGAGCTGGAACAGGCCTGGCCACGGGTGATTTCCGAGGCGACCAAGGCCTTCGGCAGCGCCGATGTGTTCCTGGAAAAGTGCATCGTCAACCCCAAGCACATCGAAGCGCAGATCCTGGCCGACAGCTTCGGCAACACCGTGCACCTGTTCGAGCGCGACTGCTCGATCCAGCGGCGCAACCAGAAGCTGATCGAGATCGCCCCCAGTCCGCAGCTGACCCCCGAACAGCGCGCCTATATCGGCGACCTGGCGGTGCGCGCGGCACAGGCGGTCGGCTACGAGAACGCCGGCACCGTGGAGTTCCTGCTGGCCGACAATGAAGTCTACTTCATGGAGATGAACACCCGGGTGCAGGTGGAGCACACCATCACCGAGCAGATCACCGG
>Ga0172382_10002043_pt1 | contig 34601 bp, 12 predicted proteins | sample Leawel138RmetaG_FD_122245 | JGI IMG/M metagenome (GOLD analysis project Ga0172382, IMG submission 122245) | Leachate microbial communities from a municipal landfill in Southern Ontario, Canada - Leachate well 138R metaG | ecosystem: Engineered > Solid waste > Landfill > Unclassified | place...
CTACGAAAACGGAATCCTCAACAAGGAAAGAACCGGCGGACTGGAGCTGAACTTTGGCAACGGCGAGGCTGCCATGGAGGCTATGCACCAACTGGCGCGTGGCGAAGGTTTTGGCCTGGTGGCAGGGCAGGGCGTTCATAAGATGAAGCAGATTTTTGCTGAAAAAGGATGGGGCGACCCGCAGTTTCTCAACGACATTGGTATGGAAGTGAAGGGACTTGAATATTCCGAATACGTCTCCAAAGAATCGCTGGCACAGCAGGGCGGTTTTGCGATGACCAACAAAGGGCCGCAGCACGACGAAGCCTGGCTGATATTTATGGACATGGTCAACAACCAAATCCCGTCCTTTGAAGACAAAGCCGAGGCGTTGCATTATTTCCCCATGTTCCGCACCTGGTTTGGCCTGCAGGGATTGTGCAAGCTGCCCTGGAACGACGTGGAGCCTGTGAATAATGCCGAGACTGCCGAGCCGGCCAAAGTTCCCGAACATGTCGATAACTACGTAACCATTTATACTGCCGTTACCGGAAAACCCTTCGACAAACACGAGATGATCCGGCAGTCGGAGCGGGTTTATAATTTCCAGCGCATCTTCAACCTGCGCCGCGGATACGGCACACGCAAATACGACGCACAGCCCTATCGTGCTGCCGGCCCGGTAACCGTAGAAGAGTATGAATCGCGTGCCGAACGCTACGACAAGCAGCTCAAAGAAATTGTGGGCTATGACCCGGAAGGAAAAACTACGGTAGAAAAGGTAGCCGTGATGCGCAAACATCGCGAAAGCCAATACGAAAAACTCCTCGACGCCGTGTACAAACGCCGTGGCTGGACACCCAACGGTGTGCCCACCATCGAGCACCTCAAGTCGTTGGGCATGGATTTGCCCGAACTCATCGAGGTAATAAAACCTCACCAGAAGTAAAGGGCTTTTTTTCATTTCTTTGTAAAGGCGGCAGAAGTTTTTTGCCGCCTTTTTTTGTTAATATTTTAGACCCTAAACCAGTTTCTGCCATTATGAAAAAGCCTCGCGTAAACGCCTGTGCTAAAAAACAAGATGTAAACCGCAGCAACACCTTCCGATTCCTTCGCACTCCATCATTCCAGTTTCTCATCACATCAACACATCATCCCATCACCACATCACCACATCATCCCATCACCACATCACCACATCATCCCATCACCACATCACCACATCATCCCATCACCACATCAACACATCATCCCATCACCACATCAACACATCATCCCATCACCACATCAACACATCATCACTTCTTCCTGCCTATTTGACACAACAACTGTCAGCATCGGCATTGGTTACCGACTAAGCACATGTTTATAGCGTAACCACTTGTAAACACGGGCTTTAAAGCATGCATGTGTGTATTAAAAAAGAAGAATGACGGAAGTAAAAGACATGTATGACAGTGAAAATTTGGAATGGCATAATGATTGACAAGGTCTTTGAAAATTAATTAGAAAACAAAAACAGAAAGGATATTTTAACATGGGAAAAATAATTGGAATCGACTTAGGAACTACCAACTCATGCGTTTCGGTAATGGAAGGCAACGAACCGGTGGTTATTCCTAATTCCGAAGGACGCCGTACCACGCCGTCGATAGTTGCATTTACTGACAATGGCGAGCGCAAAGTTGGCGACCCTGCCAAACGTCAGGCTATTACCAACCCCACGCAAACCATTTATTCTATCAAAAGATTTATGGGCGAACCGTGGAATCGTATGCAACAGGAAGTAAACCGGGTGACTTACACTGTAGAAAAAGGTGAAAACGAAACCACTCGCGTGCGTGTCAAAGACCGTCAATACACGCCACAGGAAATCTCGGCTATCATTCTGCAAAAGATGAAAAAAACTGCTGAAGATTATCTGGGCACTTCCGTAAACGAAGCTGTGATTACCGTCCCGGCATATTTCAGCGACTCGCAGCGGCAAGCTACCAAAGAGGCCGGTGAAATAGCAGGCCTCACCGTAAAACGCATCATCAACGAGCCTACTGCCGCAGCGCTGGCCTATGGCCTCGACAAGAAAAAAGATGACTCCAAAATCGCCGTTTACGACCTGGGTGGCGGCACATTTGATATTTCAATATTAGAGCTGGGCGATGGCGTTTTTGAAGTAAAATCAACCAACGGTGATACACACCTGGGTGGCGACGACTTCGATCATGTAATCATCGACTGGCTGGCCGAAGAGTTTAAAAAAGACAACAACATCGACTTGCGTAAAGATCCGATGGCGCTACAGCGTTTGAAAGAAGCTTCCGAAAAAGCGAAGATCGAACTCTCAAGCTCAAGCGAAACAGAAATCAACCTGCCCTACATCATGCCTGTGGATGGAATTCCACAGCACCTGGTGCGCAAACTCAGCCGCAGCAAATTTGAGCAACTCTCTGATTCGTTGATCAAACGGAGCATCGAGCCTTGTAAAAAAGCACTGAGCGATGCAGGCCTGAACGCCTCCGACATTGATGAGGTGATTTTGGTGGGTGGGTCAACACGCATCCCGGCCATTCAGCAGGAGGTGAAAAACTTCTTTGGCAAAGAGCCTTCCAAAGGCGTTAACCCCGACGAGGTAGTAGCCATTGGTGCAGCCATTCAGGGTGGCGTACTTACCGGTGAGGTAACAGATGTGCTGCTGCTCGACGTTACACCGCTTACTTTGGGCATCGAGACCTACGGCGGAGTGATGACCAAACTCATCCCTTCCAACACAACCATACCGACCAAGAAATCGGAGGTGTTCTCCACGGCTGCCGACAACCAGCCATCTGTCGAAATTCATGTACTGCAGGGCGAGCGTCCCATCGCCAAAGACAACAAAACCATCGGCCGTTTCCATCTCGACGGTATTCCGCCGGCACCCCGTGGCATCCCACAAATTGAAGTGGCTTTCGACATCGACGCCAACGGTATTTTAAATGTTTCGGCCAAAGACAAAGGCACCGGCAAATCGCAAAGTATCCGCATCGAAGCCTCCTCAGGCCTTACCGATGAGGAGATCAAAAAGATGAAAGCCGAAGCCGAAGCCAACGCCGAGACTGACAGAATCGCCAAAGAGCGGATTGATAAACTCAACCAGGCCGATTCGTTGATATTCCAGACGGAAAAGCAACTGAAAGAATATGGCGACAAAATTCCGGCGGATAAAAAACAACCCATCGAAGATGCACTCAACGAGCTTCGGGAGGCGCACAAAAAAGAAGACCTCCCGGGCATCGACACTGCAAGCAAAAAGCTAAACGACGTATTCCAGGCTGCCAGCCAGGAAATGTACAGCGCCGCAGGAGCACAACAGCAGCAACAACAAGGCGACCCCGGTGGCCAGCAGCAACAGCAAGGCGGCCAGCAAGGTGGCCAGCAGGGTGGCGGCGCTGATGGCGAAGTAACCGACGTGGATTTTGAAGAGGTGAAATAATCCTGGTGTGTAGAGACGCACGGCCGTGTAGAGACGCACGGCCGTGCGTCTCTACACGGCCAATCCGTTTCCTTCAATTCCAAAACACAGACAGCCCTAACCCATCGGGGGCTGTGTGTTTCAATATTAAAACAATCGATTCCCATTCAAAAACAACCACGAATAATAAACAGACAACCCGGTAGCAATACCGGGTTTTTTTTGTGTGTTTTTTTCAAAATACTTTTCATCCTTCTGCCGGCGCTGCCTTTAGCTACTTTGGCGCAGTTGCCTACTGGCTGGCACAGCGATACCGACATCCTTACGGCACGCGAGTCAACCATTGTTTTTGAAGGCAACTACAGTTGTGGCTTTACGGATGCTTACGACCCCTACCCCAACCTGATGCCAGGCCGCTGCAGCGTAGATGATACAGAGCAGGTGAAAAATAATTACTTAAAATCCCAGTACTTACAAAAAAATGCCTAAATTTGTTCTTTTATTAATTAAAAATGACACGATATGAAAAACTTAAGTTTAATAATCATTTTGCTGCTTGTGGCATTAAGTTCTTTTGCCCAGAAAATAACCAGAGGACCGAATGTTGGAGAAATTTATTTCCTTGGGCCTACCCACACAGGAACCGGGCTTTACCACTCAACCGATTTTGGGGAAACGATTATTTGTAATGACAGCATAACGCAAATTACAACAACTATTGCATCTATTGTTGCAGATAAAGATGCTGGGGGCTTGTATTACACAAGTATGAATCAAAATTTGTATTATTCAAACGACTATGGGACTTATGGAAGTTGGCAGTTTAAATCAAGTGATATATCATATCTTGTTAATAGTGGTGTGGAATCTGGATTAATTTTTGACCATGTTGAAGCTCATAGTTTCGATTATGGTAATACCTTCTTCAATCATAGTTTGAACGGATATTTCGGAGAACTTTTATTTTCTGAAACTGATAGTTTAAGTAACATAGGATATGTAGTAGTTGAAAAATGGGGAGAATGGGATACCTTATTTTTACTAATAAGTTATGATACATTTGAAAATGTGCAGTTGCAAAATGCTTTTTACAGGTATGAAGAACCGATAGGCTGGTTAAGTAGAGGTTTTAAAAGCGGCGAACTATTTTCGTTAGTGATGGATAAAACAACTGTTAAATTCAGCAATGATTTCGGTTACGTCTGGGAGGTTAAAAATAAACTTTATCTGAATAACTATACCAATATAAACATTTCGGGAGGCAGACAGCCTGGTGAGGTTTATCTACTTGTAACTTATATAAAACAAATGGGGCAAAGAAAGCATATTTACATTTATCATAGCCTCGATTACGGAGAAACCTTTACCATTCATCACCCTTTTAGTTTCGGGCCCGACCCATTTTTCATAAGGTTTAATGCTGAACCTAAAACAGGTTTGGTTCCTTTAAATGTGCAATTTACCGATGAATCGAGCGGAGAAGATTTAAATTACGCGTGGGACTTTAATAATGACGGAATTTATGACTCATATGAACGAGACCCTGCTTTTGTTTATGCTGATACCGGACGCTATTCAGTTAAACTTAAAGTCACAAATCCCGATAACAATGATTCGATAACGAAATACGGTTACATATATGTAAAAGATACAACTACCCTTGTTGAGGATGAAAAACAATTTAAAAAAATGAGGATATATCCTGTGCCAGCCTACAACAAATTATTTATTGAATTACCTTGCATAAATTGTGAAGGAAATATTGAAATATTTGATATTAATGGTAAAAGCATTATTCAAAGAAATAAGATTAAATTACTTAATGAGTTGAATATAGGTTATTTAGTTAGAGGAATTTACCTCATAAAAATTTCAATCAACAACACTCATCAATATCATAAATTCATCAAAAATTAATGATCATGAAAAAATTGTTTACACTAATTTTCGCATTAAGTACACTTTCAGTTTACACCCAGGAATTCATTGAGTTTTCTGCATCAGAAAAAACTAACCCTGGTTATAACATTTTGGTTTCCAATGATACACTTGTAAAGTTTACCATTTCTATTCCAGGCATGTTTGAAACTGTAGTTGACACATTTAGCAGAGTGAATATAAAAGAGCACGCAAGGATGGATTCAGTGGGTCTTCCAGAAATCCCCATTGTATCCTTCCTTGTCGCAATTCCCGATTGTGATAGCATTAACTTGCAATTAGCATTAATGGATTCTATAAATCTCACAAACTACAATATTTATCCTGCCCCGCAACTTGTGCGGGATACAACTACACAAGGAGCAATTGCTTTGATTGAACAGTTTGCTTATGATAGTTCAATTTATGCTACCGATGCTTTTTTTCCTGGTTATGTTGGCGAAGCAGTTGACAAAGGAGCTATTAGAGATCAAAATGTTATAAGGGTTACATTATACGCATTGCAATTCAACCCTGTAAAGAAAACACTAACAGCATATTCTAATATCCAGGTTACCTTAACATTCAATAATCCGGTTGGGAGCATACAGAAAAACGTAGGATTTTTTAATGAAGTGGTTGGTAATTCGGTGATCAATTACCAGTCGAACGGATTGAATGCCTCAGTAAGTTGTGGTGCAGGGCTTGACAATCCGGGCACATGGAAATGGGTTACTGACCTATCGGCTGGATATGTTGAAGATACATGTGATTATCTTATTATTACAAATCAGGAGTTCTACAATGATGCAAGCGCAAAAAGAGAAATTGACAGCCTGGCTGCACACAGGGCAAGCTTTAATGGGTTTGATGTTGTGATTGTTAAAATGGATAATATTGTTAGTGCGTTTTTAACAGGTACTCCAACTGAAAAAATGTTTAAACTAATAAGAAATACCTATAATGATGGTTATGCCAACCACACTTATGATGATAAGCTTGCTTATGTAAATTTATTCGGAGATGTATATTTTGGTTCAGATACCATCAACAAATGCGTACCAACATGGCCCTATTATAGTCCATTAGGCTACGACATCTATTTCACCCAGCTTACCTACGATAGCATAGCCGGAGATTACGACCCCTACCCCGATATTATGATAGGCCGCTGCAGCGTGGATGATACTGAGCAGGTGCAAAATGTAGTGCATAAGATTTTGCATTACAAGCCAGACGAGAATAAATGGAAAAATAATTTTTATAGTGTAATAGGGGTAAATGATCCTCCAAATTATTCATCCCCTAAAAATTCAATGGATTTATTACACCCCATGCTTACTGCAGATTCCACCTTTCTTTCTTATGATGATGACTTTAACTACTCTATGCCAGCATGGATAAACTTTCCTTATACCAGCCCGAACTACTCACCAATAATAAACAAATTATCGGAAGGTGTACAGCATTATCTATACACCGGCCATGGTAGCCCAAACGGTACTAGCGTATTGGAATTCTCGGATTTAAACTCATCGCACAATGGCAAATTATTTTACATGATACTTCAAGCATGTAGCCCTGGAGCCTTTCATAATACAAATGATTGTATGACAGAACAGTTTTTGTCGGCTGATATGAATAAAGGTGCAATTGCTGCTATTGGGGCTTCGCAAGTTGTTGCACTATGGTGTAATACTATTTATATTGATCTCTATAATTCCTATTTTACAAATTATTCTTATGTAGCAGGTGAAAATCTTTTTGAGACCAAACTTGCATTCTGCAATGCAAATTTTCAGCATTTATTAAATCAATATAATTTATTTGGTGATCCGGCCATAAATATTAAATATGAAAACACTGATTCTGTAAAATCAGATTTAGTAGTAAAGAGTACTGAGATTTCCGCTATTCCAACAATCGCCAATTCAGGGGATAGCATCATGGTAAGGTCTTTAATAAAAAATAACTCCAGGAAGAATATTTCATCTGCCTTTTACATATCTTGTTTCGTTTGCAATGAAGATGAAACAGATACCCTTTGGATAGGTTATGAACTCATTTTGGGATTAGATGATTATGATATAGATACTGTAAGTTTTACATGGCATACAAATGATATAGATCCGGGTCTATACAAAATTTACATTTTTGCTGACACAAGCAATGTTATTAATGAAATGGATGAGGTAAATAACATGGGATATTTGAAAAAAGCAATTTATTCATTTAAACCAAATTATCCCATAAAAATAATTAGTAATAATAGCAGCCCGATAACTTTTGATTTGAATAATAGCTATACTGGAGAAGAAATAGTTTTTGGAGAAAATATTTTTAGTCAGGCCGGTGATACTATACTCACAACATCGGATAATAGGTTTGGAATGTCATCAATAGCCAATTTATATAATAATAATGAAAACTTTCATAGTCTTCAATTGAAACATCTTGATTCAGCTAACTTTACAGGCTCTTTAGTTGCAACCGGAAATCCTTCCTGGCAATACTATTTTATATCAGATTTTCAAATTGGCCCCCAGACAATGGATATGGATAGCGATGGATATGAAGAAATTATTGTGATTGAGAATTCGTTAAAAGTTTATACATTAACTTGTATAAATTATGATGGATCCCTAAAGTGGGATTTTGAGTTGCCTAAAACATATTCATCCTGTTCTACACCAATTTTATTCAAACCCAACAGTTTGGAGAAAAGTATAATATTGTTGTTATGTGATAATGGCAAAGTTTACTATTATCAGGAAAATATAAATGGTAATGGTCTGAATTTAGTTGATTCGTTGTATATTGGAAATGTAAGCCTTTATTCTAAACCGGTTTCATCTGATATTGATAAAAACGGGATTTTGGATGTTGTGTTTTGTTATTCAATTGACACAAGTCTGTATTTATATAAATTTGATGTAAAAAACAAAACTAACGACACGAAAACAATTAATGGATCATTATATAATTACACAAACCCTATAATTTCTGATCTTGACAATGATGGCATACAGGAAATTATCTTAGCCAGGAAGAATGTAGGGCTTTATGTATTTGATGACGAATTGAATCTATTATTAACAGTATCGGATACAACCATTGTAACTTCTGATATTACTTCAGGTGATTTTGATAGTGATTTCAAAAATGATATTGCATATTGCACCAAGGCTGACGGTATATCTGAACTTAAGTTGTTTTCATATAGTAAGGAAGAGACAAGTACAATTCCAGTATTTTCTATAATAAAAAAAACATGGTTGTCTGATATTGATATCGATTATAAGATAGATATTGTATATTCTAATCTAAACAAATTAAATGTAATTAACCTCCCCAATGCCGGTTCCTCACTCGGTTGGCCAGGTCAGCATGGAAATATAAGGAATTCCGGCGTTTTGCTTCAACCCGCCTATATGCCCAACACCGATACTGTGTATTGGTACAATACCCTGCTGGTTACCGATAGCCTTGTGGTGGACCGCAGCAAAACCCTCGTCATTAAACCGGGTACGGTTATTAAATCCGATGCGGATAGCCAGATACTTATTTATGGTAAGCTTATCGCTGAAGGCACAGCAAATCACCCCATCATTTTCATTGCCGACACAATGAACGCCAACAACGACTACTGGCAGGGCATCACTTTTGGCAACGGCAGCTCATCATCGCTTAAGCACGTAAAAATATCCAATGCCGAGTTTGGTATCCTCTACGAAGATTTCACCTCACAAACGCTCGAAAACTGCACTTTTACCAACAACACGGTTGGTGTGGGAGCTTTCAATTCATCCCCCGAAATTTTCGAGTGTACATTTACCAACAATGAAAAGGGCATTGGTTCCTACAGCAACGGCTCGCCGGTTTTAACCGATTTGTACGCTGACAAAGAATATCGGAATGCCATCGTGGACAACAACATGGGCATTTATGTTGCATCCGGCTCAGTGTATCTCGACGAAGGCTACAACGATATTTACAACAATCCGGCATCGGGATATTATGTGTATTCTACCGGTACCCTGCGCATTGCCGCAGCACTCAACTATTGGGGTTCTGTTAGCGGAAAGGATATTCAGGCACATCTCTACCCACACAATTACATTTTAATCGACCCGATATGTACTTCGGCAAACACGGATTTTAAATCGGCAAACCCGGTAAAGGATTTGCTCGAAGAAGCATATCTAAACCTGGATGAAGGCGAAGTAAATGAAGCTGAGGCCGGTTTTAAACATATCATTTCCGAATATCCCTTGCACAACGAAGCCTACCTTTCGGTGCCGGGATTGTTTGCCTGTTACCGCGCTACCGGCAACAACTGGAACAACCTGGAAACTTACCTCACCGGCCTCTACCACGATTCCACCTCCACTCTCGACAAAAACCTTTTGTTTGGCTATCTCAACTTATGCCTGCGTCAACAGGGCAAATACGACGAAGCCATCACCAATTACGAATCCATTATCACCAACAATCCCGGTTACAACGACTCCGTGTTTGCTGTGATAAATATTGGCAATACCTATCGCGAAGCCGGTAATCTGAAATCCTCCCTGGGGGCACTTGAATTTTTGAAACCCACATCAGATGCCGCCCACGTTGAAAAAACCATCGACCTCTTGCAAACACTACATCAAGAAAATTCCCGACAATATCCCGATGAAACTACGGAAAATTACATCAGCGAAATTTTCCCTAATCCTGTTAGCGGGCAGCTTACTGTCAAATATGTCTCTTCGTCGGCAGCTATGGTAAGTTTCCAAATCAGCGATGTAAACGGACGAATTATAAAATCATTCACCCACAAGCAAAGCCGGAAGGGTGAAAATACCATGAGTTTAAATACAAATTTTTTAAACCCGGGAGTTTATTATGTTTCGCTATTGCACAAGGGGCAAAACAGCAGTACAAAGAAAATAGTGGTGATGGAATAAAAAAGGAGAAGATTCGGTTTATTAGCCAAAGGCGACACAATGCAACAAATTGAAGAAATCGGAGGTGTTCTCCACGGCTGCCGACAACCAGCCTTCTGTCGAGATTCATGTGCTGCAGGGCGAGCGTCCCATTGCCAAAGACAACAAAACCATCGGACGTTTCCATCTCGACGGTATTCCACCGGCACCCCGTGGCATCCCACAGATTGAAGTGGCTTTCGACATCGACGCTAACGGCATATTGAATGTTTCGGCCAAAGACAAAGGCACCGGCAAATCGCAAAGTATCCGCATCGAAGCCTCCTCAGGCCTTACCGATGAGGAAATCAAAAAGATGAAAGCCGAAGCCGAAGCCAACGCCGAGACTGACAGAATCGCCAAAGAACGGATTGATAAACTCAACCAGGCCGATACGCTAATATTCCGGACAGAAAAACAACTGAAAGAATATGGCGACAAAATTCCGGCGGATAAAAAACAGCCCATCGAAGATGCGCTAAACGAGCTTCGGGAGGCGCACAAAAAAGAAGACCTCGCGGGCATCGACACTGCCAGCAAAAAGCTCAACGACGTATTTCAGGCTGCCAGCCAGGAAATGTACAGCGCCGCAGGAGCGCAACAGCAGCAACAACAAGGCGACCCCGGTGGCCAGCAACAACAGCAAGGCGGCCAGCAAGGCGACCAGCAGGGTGGCGGCGCTGATGGCGAAGTAACCGACGTGGACTTCGAGGAAGTGAAATAATTTATTTTTTTGTGTAGAGACGGACGGCCGTCCGTCTCCTTCAATTCCAACACACAGCCCGCCCTAACCCATCGGGGGGCTGTGTGTTTCAACATTAAAACAATCGATTCCCATTCAAAAACAACCAAGATTCAAGATTAGTGAATAGACAACCCGGTAGCAATACCGGTTTTTTTTGTGTTTTATCAAAAAATTAAAGCCCGACAGCTATTTCCAAATACTTCGCTTGCTGATATTTAGGAATAAGTTTTTAACAACCCGCCTCGGGTAAAGGCATTTTTAGTAGTTTTAATGCCTTTTTATTAATGAAAATTTTAAAATATTTTAATGCCATTGTCGCCTTTTTTTTGGCATCTTTGTAATTGCAAATAAAAATAATTCAAAATAGCATTTAATCTTACCATCAAAAACTTGTTTCAATTATGAGAAAACTTACATTATTAATGGTGCTGATGATTGCTTTTACGGCAGCCAAAGCACAGTTACCTTCCAACTGGACAGACGACTCAGGAATAGAAACTTTTAAAGAATCAACCACTGTGCATGGTGGCGATTACAGTTGTGGCGTAATGGTAATGACTGACGTGCAGGCTAACTGCGACTTTGCCAACGACAGCCCGATGCCCGTAACGCCGGGTGCTACCTACAAAATTTCTTTCTGGGCCAATACCAGCGAACACGTTCGCATAACTGCCGTTGTGGACTATGATGCCGCGAGCACGGAATGGCCAGGCACCTATGTTGGCCCTGCCACGGCAGGATGGGAACAATACACCTTTGAAGGAACCATCCCGGATGGCGCATCCACAGGAACCGTAAGGTTGCGCTTCTACGATGTGAGTGGTTTTAATCCCCCGGAAACCCAATACGTGGATGATGTTGCTTTTGAATCACCAATCGGAACACCACTTACAGTAGTAAACGGGGATTTTGAAACCTGGGGCGGCACCATCGGTGAGCCTTCCAATTATCCTACAGAATTTACGGCTACCGCATCGGGCGTTGATATAGTGCTATCCTGGGTTGATGCTGTGGGCGACCCGTTGCCGGGCAACTATCTGATAAAAGCCAGCACGCAGGATAACATTACCCCTCCGGTAGATGGCATCTACGTTACCGACGACCTCAATCTGGCCGATGGCAGTGGAGCCGCCAATGTGGCTTACGGGGAGGAATCTTTTTTGTTTCCGGGACTGGAGCCATTAACAACTTATTATTTCAAAATGTTCCCCTATAACAATAGCGGCCTCAACGTGGACTACAAAACCGACGGTACAGCTCCATCGGCGCAAGCCACCATTGGAAGCATTGTAATATTGGAAACCCAAAACTTCGACGCCGACTGGGGCGGATGGACACGTGTGAGCGTTACCGGCGAGCAGGAGTGGGGTCGCGACAACACCAACGGCATCAACGGTACCGCTTGCGCTAAAATGTCAGGATTCAGCGGTGGTGCTGCCCAGGCTAATGAAGACTGGCTCATTTCGCCATCGATGGATTTTACCACCTGCAACGACCAGATTTTCTCATTCTTTAGCGCAGTAGGTTATTCTACCCCCCAACCGCAGCTTACCGTACATATTTCGACTGACTATGACGGCGGCGGTGATCCCTCTGCTGCCACCTGGACACAGCTAAATCCGATGCTCCCAGTAAGCCCGCCCAACTGGGTGTGGACCAACTCGGGTGTGATGGACGTTTCGTCCTTCAACGGCGACAATGTTCATGTAGCTTTTCTTTACATTAGCGGAAATGATGCGGCGGCTACCTGGGAAATCGACAACGTTATGATTAGCGGCGAAGGTGAGATAACGCCTGAACCGGAGCCTTCCAACTATCCCGCTGACTTTGCGGCTGCCGCGCAAGGACAAACCATCAACCTCACCTGGGTTGACGCTACCGGCGATGTGCTGCCGGAGCATTATTTGCTTTTGGGAAGCGATGCCGACAACATCGTAGCTCCACAGGACGGCCAGCCCGTAGAGAACGACCTTGATTTTGGCGACGGAACAGCCGCAATAAACATTTCCTATGGAACAACCAGCTTCTCGTTTGCAGAATTAACAGGTGGACAAACCTATTATTTCAAAATATTTCCCTACAACAATGCCGGCGTGGTAATCGACTATAAAAATGATGGCAATCCACCAATGGCACAAGCTACAACCGACGAAGAAGTCCTAAGCCTGTTCACCGACTTCAACGAAGACTGGGGCGGATGGACACCGGTAAGTCTGGTTGGCCCCCAAACGTGGATACGCACCACCGAATTTGGTATCGAAAACAGCCCGTGTGCTAAGATGTCAGGATTTGGCAGCGGCAGCGCCGTAGTCAACGAAGACTGGCTGCTCTCACCAGCTTATGATTTGGCGGGTATGGACAATATGGTGGCAAGTTTTTATTCGGCCACCAAATTTGCCGGCCCCGCTTTACGCTTTAAAGTATCTACCAACTACGACGGTACCGGCAACCCCAACGACGCCACCTGGGACGACCTCACTGATCTGGCTGCCTGGTCAACCAACAATTACGAATGGACTGAATCGGGCAATATCGATCTGGCAGCTTATGGTGGCAGTACCGTGCGCCTGGCCTTTGTTTATTACTCTTCAGCCGAGCAGGCAGCTACCTGGGAAATCGACAACGTTTTACTGGCTCCCGCGCAGGTTACAGGCGAGCCTTCTAACTATCCCACCGCATTTGCCGCGGAGGCACAGGATCAAAACATCACCATCACCTGGACGGACGCTACCGGCGACATTGTTCCGGAAGGCTACCTTGTGATGATAAGCAATGCCGACGAGTTTACAGCGCCCGTAGACGGAACACCCATTGCCGACGATTTGGATTTGAGCGATGGCATGGGTGCCAAAAATGTGATGCCCGGCGTGCAGCAGGTAAATTTTAATGATCTTGAAGCAAACACCACTTACTACGCTGTGATCTTTCCCTACACCAATTCCGGTACTGACATCAATTACAAAACCGATGGCACCGCTCCCCATACCGAAGCTACCACCGGCGAGGCTGCTGCCGATTTGCTTTTTACCACCTTTAACGAAAGCTGGGAAAACTGGACGCCCATCAGCGTTGTCGGCGACCAGGTGTGGGGCCGCGACAATACTTATGGCATCGATGGAACGGCATGTGCCCGAATGAGCGGTTATGCCAACGACGTTTCCAACGTTAACGAAGACTGGCTGGTTTCGCCGGCTATCGATCTTACAGGAATCACCAATGCCGCACTAATGTTTTATTCGGCGGTAGCCTATACCGGCGACCCACTGCAGGTGCTTGTTTCGGCAGATTACGACGGCAGCGGCAACCTCAACGATTTCACCTGGGACGACTTTACCGCACAGGCACAATGGCCGGCAGGAGACCCTTTCTGGGTGTGGACACATTCGGGCAGCCTCAGTTTGCAGGATTATGCCAATCAAACCATTTGGGTTGCCTTTAAATTTATTTCCGATGCCGTGGCCTCGAAAACATGGGAAGTCGACAACATCCGCATCCAGGGAACCAGCAGCATCAACGATCCCGAATCGTACCTGCTTGATTTGTATCCCAATCCTGCCAAAGGTCTGATCAATTACGACCTGAAGGAAGCGCCCACGGCTATCGATATTTATTCAGTGACCGGGCAGCTCGTTTACAGCGCGAAAACCCCCGCTTCAAACGGAAGCATCAATTTGCAGCAAATGCAAAAAGGCCTTTACCTTGTCCGTTTCATTCTTGACGAACAGGGCACCTCCGTCGTAAGACGCATCATAATCGAATAACTCATCGGAAAGGAAGCCCGGAGCACAAGTTCCGGCTTCCTTTTTTTTTATTAATAATTAATAGCAATACCATATGAAAAAACATCTATTCTTCATCCTGATGCTATTGGCAACGGCAGCATTGCAGGCACAAGAGCCTCTCCACTGGTTTGTCGATACCCAAATCGAAGCCTTTCAGGAATCGACCATCGTGCAGCAGGGAAGCTACAGCAGTGGCATCATCGTAAACAGCGATGTGCAGGCCAGTTGCGATTTTGAAAACGAAACCGTGATTCCTGTTACGGCAGGAAATACATTCAAAATGTCATTTTGGGGTTACACTTCCGAAAACGTACGTGTTCGCGCCAAAATAATCTGGTCGGACAATACCACATTGTATGCAACCAACTATCTGGGTCCCAACACAGGCGGCTGGGAACAGTTTAGCTTTGAAGGCGAAGTACCCGCCAACATTACAAGTGCAAAGGTGGGCATCCGTTTTTATGATGTCACGCCCTTATTTGTTCCTGGTGAAATACAATACGTGGACGATTTCATTTTTGAATCGCCCATTGGCACACCTTTAACCATCAACAACGGCGACCTCGAATCATGGACGGGTCTGGCCGGTGAACCGGATAATTATCCTGCCGATTTTGCTGCCGAACTTGCAGGCCTTAGCGCGGTGATTTCGTGGACTGATGCCACCGGCAGCCAACTGCCTCACGGCTATCTGATAAAAGCCAGCACTGCCGACAACATTACTTTGCCCGAGGACGGCGTTCCCGTTGACGACGATACCGACCTCAGCGATGGCGAGGGAGCCATAAACATAGCTTTTGGAGTGCAAATCATTACCTTTCCCGATCTTCAGCCGGCTACCACCTATTATTTCAAAATTTTCCCATACACGAACAGTGGTGCCAACATCAACTACAAAACTGACGGAACGCCTCCGGCAGCGCAAGTTGAAACACCCAACATCGTGGTAATCCATTCACAAAACTTCAATGCCGGCTTTGCCAACTGGACAGCCATCAGCATTACAGGCGATCAGGTATGGAATGCTACCAACACCTTTGGCATCGGCGGCACGCCCTGCGCACGTATCTCCGGCTTTGCAAGCGGCGCTGCCAACGAAAACGAAGACTGGCTCATTTCGCCGATGATCGACCTGGGAAGTTTTGAAAACGAAATCCTCACTTTTTATACAGCAGTAGGGTATCCCACCGCCACACCGCAACTTTCGGCTTACGTTTCGACGGATTATGATGGTGGTGGCGATCCTTCCACAGCTACCTGGATTGATCTGGAGCCAATACTACCCGATGGTGTTACTTTTTGGGAATGGACCGCTTCGGGAGATTTAGACCTTTCGGGATATGCAGGCAGCGTGTACATCGCTTTTGTGTATGCTTGCGGCACCGACGACGCTGCTACCTGGGAAGTGGATAATGTGCTGTTAACCGGTGAGGGAGAATATGTGCCCGACCCGGAGCCTACCAATTATCCGGTGGATTTTACAGCTAATCCTGTTGGCCAGTCGATAGCACTTTCGTGGACAGATGCCGTGGGCGCTCAGCTTCCGGCAGGATACCTTATTCTGGCTTCCGACAATCCAGCCATAGCTGCTCCGATAGATGGCATTCCGGTAGCTAACGACAATGTGCTTAGCGATGGCAGCGGTGCACTCAACATCAATCCGGGTGTTCAAACGGCAAATTTTTATAACCTTCCACAAAATGCGACTTATTATTTTGCCATCTATCCCTACACCAATTCTGGTGAATTTATCGACTACAAAACTGACGGCACACCACCCACAACGGAAGCCACAACCGAAGAAACCACCTTTTTGCTCTTTACGGATTTTAATGCCGACTGGGGCGGCTGGACAACCGTAAGCGTGGTGGGCGATCAGCAATGGAGCCGCAACAACACCTATGGGCTGGAAGGGACGCCCTGTGCTTTGATGTCGGGATATGCCGGTGGTAACAACGAAAACGAAGACTGGCTCATCTCGCCGCCAGTTGATCTTTCAGCCAGCAGCAACGAAGTGCTCAAGTTTTTCTCGGCCAAAAACTATGTCGGTCCGCAACTGGAGCTGCGCATTTCGACCGACTACACCGGCACGGGCAACCCCAACGATTTTACCTGGCAGGTGTTTACCGATGAAGCGATGTGGTCGCCGGGCAGCTTTGCCTGGACAGAATCCGGTTATATCGATCTGTCCGGCTTCACCAACAATACCATTTATGTGGCTTTCCAGTTTTTCTCCACCGCAACCGAATCGGCCAACTGGGAAATAGACAACGTGAGCATCACCGTACAGGAGCTGCCTCCCACCGAGCCTTCCAACTATCCGGAGAATTTTGAAATCTTCCCGCCCATGGCCAATGATATAAAACTAATATGGGAAGATGCTACCGGCGAAATTTTACCTGATGGCTACCTGATTTTGGCTGCCAACCAAAACAACATTCCTTTACCGGTAGATGGCGTTCCTGTAGAGAACGATCCGGATTTGAACAATGGCAGCGGTGCGATGAACGTGATGTACGGGATTGAGCGTTACACATTTATCGATCTCGACATTGGAGAATATTTCTTCAGAATTTTCCCATACACTGGCTCCGGTTCACAGATAGATTACAAAACGGACGGTGTGCCACCTTATGCCACCATCAGTTTAGACTATATGTATGCTTACGATGACGCATTGTTCACAACCTTCAATCCAGGTTGGGAAGAGTGGGAACGTGTAAGCATAACAGGCGACCAGGTATGGACGCGCGATACCATCCATGGCATCGACGGAACTCCCTGTGCACGCATCAGCGGTTTTAGCGGCGCCTCTTTCGAAAATGAAGACTGGCTCATCTCACCCAATATTAGTTTTGGCAATTGGCGCGATGGTTTCAACATCATCTTTCATTCGGCTGTGGCCTATACCGGAGCACCCCTGGCATTGAAACTCTCGACCGACTATACCGGCAACGGGCAGCCCTACAGCGCCACCTGGACAGATATTACCGACAGAGCCATTTGGCCTGTGGGCAACATCTTCTGGGAGTGGACCAACTCCGGCGTAATCGACATTCAGGATTTGGTAGTTGACGATATTACCATCGCTTTTGTTTACACATCTACCACTGCAGCCTCAGCTACCTGGGAGGTGGATAATATTAAAGCAAGATCCTACAACATCAGTGGCATCGATGAAGTAGCAAGCCAGCGGCAGGTCAATATCTTCCCCAACCCGACGCGCGGCACTTTTACCATCGATACCGAAATGGAAGTGCGCCTGGTGGAAGTTTATTCAGCCACCGGCAGCCTGATGCTGCGCCAGCAAATGACGGATGCTTCGCAGGCAATCGACATCAGCAATCTGAAACCCGGTTTTTATTTTATTAAAGGATACGGACAAGGTACCGAAAACATCTTCAACAGCCGCATCATCCTACAGTAATTTTCACGCACAAAAGGTGTCCCGATGGATTTCGGGATACCTTTCTTTTTTTAAAATTTATTTATTAACAATTAAAACCTAATATTTTATGAAAAATCTACGACACATTTTTTTAACAGCGTTTTTCGCAGCACTAACGCTAATGACCTTCGGGCAGGCCTCGGAGCTTTTCTTCTCGGAGTACTCCGAAGGCCTGAGTTACAACAAGTACGTCGAAATTTACAATGGGACTGGAGTTTCGATAGACTTATCTGAATATCAGGTAAAAAAAGGCACAAACGGTGCTAACTTTAGTTCAAGTATGGATTTAAGCGGAATTTTAGCTGATAATGAAGTTTATGTTATTTCGCGTAGTGATGCTGACCCTCAAATTGTGGCAGAGGCTGATACACTTAACAGCACTGTTATAAATTTTAATGGAGATGATGTGATGGGTTTGTTTAAAAATGATATACTCATCGACATTATTGGTGTGGTAGGTCCTGACCCGGGTGCGGGATGGCCGGTGGCTGGCGTACCGGACGGAACCAAAGATCACACCCTTGTACGCAAACCAAATGTGTGCAGCCCCACCACCGACTGGGCGCTTTCGGCAGGAACCAATGCCGACGACTCCCAATGGATCGTTTACCCATTACACACATGGATTTATCTCGGCTTCCACGTCTCCGAATGCCAGGGTGGCACAACCGTGGCTACGCCCGTATTTACGCCCGGCAGCGGCACGTACACCAATCCGGTGAGCGTTACCATTACCTGCGAAACTCCCGGCGCTGCCATTTACTACACCACCGATGGCAGCGATCCCACCGAGCTGTCACAGCCTTACACTATTCCGATTACAATCTCACAAACAACTACACTCAAAGCAAGAGCCTTTCTGGATGGTTACAATCCCAGTTACATTACTACAGCGCAATATGTTTTCCCGGAAACGGTAACCACCATAGCTGCGCTTCGTGCAGGAGTTCCCGGTCACCTTTATCATTTCACCGGTGAAGCCTTCCTTACCTTCCAGCAGGGATTCCGCAACCAGAAATATGTGCAGGATGCTACAGCAGGTATTTTAATCGACGATAATAATGGCATCATCACCTCCGATTTCGAAATTGGCGACGGCATTACCGACCTTTGGGGGCAGGTAGCCGAATTTGGCGGGATGATGCAACTTACACCAACACAGGATCCTGGCGACCCGGTCTCCTCTGGAAATTATCCTGCACCACAAGTGATTACACTTACGGAATTAACTACCAATTTTGAAAATTATGAATCAGAACTGGTACGTGTTAATGGTGTTACTTTTACCGATGCAGGAGCAACGTTTGCCAACGGATTGGTTTATCCTATTACCGGTCCGGCTGCCGTAGCATACGATTTCAGAACTACTTTTTATGATGTGGATTATATTGGTACCACCATTCCGGCGGTTCCTATGGACATTATCGGTTTGCCCAATGCACGTTCTGAAGGCAACTACCTGACAGCCCGCAGCAACAACGATCTCATCCAGAACCAAGTGCCTCCTGCTATTCAGGTAACCGCTCCCAATGGCGGCGAAGTGTGGCAAAAAGGTGAAACCTACAATATTACCTGGCTGAATCTCAACTTTGGGGGCAACGTAAAAATTACCGTAACCAAGGCGCCATTTACCAATATTCTACTGGCCGATAATGTTATCAATACCGGAGCTTACGAATGGACCATTCCCATGTCGTTTGTGGTAGGGGATGCCTATAAAATAAAGGTGCAGGGTGTAAATACTGGTGATCCTTTGGATCTGAGCGACGACAATTTCTCCGTAATCGAGCCGCTGCCCGATCCCGACATTGTCATCAACGAAATTATGTACAATCCTGCCTATGAATTGGGCAACGATGCCGATTATGAATATCTGGAACTCTACAACAACAGTGGCTTTGCTGTGGATTTGGGTGGCTGGAGCCTGACCAATGCCATCAGCTATACTTTTGAGGCCGGCACCACCATTGCCGATGGCGGCTACCTGGTAGTTGCCATTAAGCCTGATACAATTATTTCTCATTACGGAATCAGCAACGTGGTGGGGCCGTTTTCTGGTGCTCTCAACAATACCGGCGAAGCTATTGTACTTCTGGATACTGAGGGGGCAATTGCTGACAGTGTAACTTATGCCGATGGCGGATTGTGGCCAACAGAACCCGATGGCGAAGGTCCTTCACTGGAATTACTCGATCCTAATCTCAACAACTCCCTGCCCGAAAACTGGGCGGCCAGCCTGGTAAACGATGGCACTCCCGGCATGGCCAATTCTGTGTTTGGCGTAGAACTGCTTACGCTCACCGCACCTAATGGCGGCGAAACCTTTGCGCAAGGCAGCTCACAGGAAGTTACCTGGACGTATCTCGGATTTACCGGAACAATAAAAATTGAGCTTACCGATACCCAACTGGCCACCACAGTGACGCTTGCCGAAAATGTGCCTGTAAATGCTGGTGTGTGGAATTGGGAAATTCCTGCTGATTTTGCTACCAGCAACAATTATAAAATCATCATCTCCGAGACCACCGACGGAATCCCCACGGACGAAAGCGACGGCGTGTTTAGCATTGTTGGAACCATCGTTCCCGCCATCACCGTAACCTCGCCCAATGGTGGCGAATCGTGGGAACAGGGAACTTTGCACAACATCACCTGGACGAGCCAGGCTTTCGAAGGCGATGTGAAGATTGAACTGTCGGACGGCGCCAACACAACGCTTCTTGAAGGCGCCGTTGCTGCCTCAGCAGGCACCTACGCATGGGCCATCCCTGCCGGACAGGCGGTGGGTAGTAATTATACCGTCATTATTTCGGGTTTGGCTACCGGCGCACCCTTCGATGCCAGCGATGCTCCATTCTCCGTTGTGGCACCCCAGCCTATTGATAATATTGTTATTAATGAAATAATGTACAATCCGCCCGAAAGCGGCACTGACACTACTGAGTTTATCGAGCTTTACAACCGCGGAACTTCCGCTGTTAATCTCGAAAACTACTATTTCAGCCAGGGCGTCGAATTTGTGTTTCCTGATTACGAACTTGCTCCCGACAGCTACCTGGTAGTGGCCTATCGCGCCAATGTGATGCTAAACTCATATGGCATCGAAGCGCTTCAATGGACCGGTGGCGGATTGAGCAACAGCGGCGAAACGTTAGAGTTGATGAACAGTGCCGGACAGCAAGTGGATATCGTTAATTTCGACGACGGCGGTGTATGGCCTCTAGCCCCCGACGGTTATGGCCCTTCGCTGGCACTTACTGATCCTTTTGCCGATAACAACGACGGAACCAATTGGAAACCTGAAACCACTTTTGCTTTTACTAATGCGGATGGAATGGCCGTTTATGCTACGCCCGGAGCAGCCAACTTTGCCATTCCCGGACAGGGCATCCTGCTGAAATCAGGCTTGTCGGGCATTTCCACCTATCTCGACCTGAACAATCCTGCGATGGAAACCAACATGCAGCCCGTCGTGGAAAAACTGTTGGGGGCGCAGGACTTTAGTAACGTTTACCTGCCAGGCAACGGCGTGAATACCATTGGCAACTGGAATCCCGACAAGGGCTATCAGATCAACCTGACCAGCCAGCTCTATCTGGTGCTTTACGGCACCGAAAGCACCGACCACACTGCTGCATTAACAACAGGATGGAACGGGCTGCCGGTTCTAAGCTCCTGCCCGGTGGATGCTGCTGCTTTATTTGGCGGGCACGCCGAAATTATTTTTGTAAAAGAAATGGGCAGCAACCGCATTTATTATCCTGCCGGAAATGTTTTCACGCTGCAAACGCTGCAGCCGGGAAGTGCCTGTTTCATCAAGGTGAGCGCGCCAATTAACTTAACTTATCCGGATTGCGAAGGCAAATAAGCGGAACACTTAAAATGATCACAAAAAGGCTGCTACGGAATTAACGGCAGAAACAGCGTGATATCGTGGCAGCCTTTTTTTATTAAAACTTTCAAATACATCTCAAATTCTTTTATTCATCTAAATTTTATTACTTATGAAGAAATTTTTACTTGGTTTTTTAATGCTGATTTTCAGCGGATTTATCACTTGCGCAATGGCGCAGGTTGACGTTACCTTTCAGGTAGACATGTCGGAACAAACGGTTAGTGATGATGGTGTAAGTGTGGCCGGAGATTTTCAAAACGAAGCGGGCTACCCCAACAATTGGGCGCCCGGCGAAACCATGATGACGCAGGTGGGCGCCACCAGCGTGTATGCTTTAACGGTGCAGCTTCCGGCTGGCACTTATTCTTTTAAGTACATCAATGGCATTGCATGGGGCGCAGACGAAAGCGTACCTCCTGGCTGTGCTTTTGGCGGCAACCGCCAGGTAATTGTTGGCGACGCAGCGATGGTGCTCGAAGCAGTTTGCTTTGGCAGTTGTGCGGTTTGTAATCCGCCAGAGGTGGAGGTTACCTTCCAGGTGAATATGGCCGAACAGTCCGTGTCTGGTGATGGCGTCCATATTGCCGGGAGTTTCCAGAGCTGGGCACCCGGGGCTACAGCCATGTCATTGGCCCATGATGCGGTTTATACCTACACAACCATGCTTGAGGAAGGCGCTTATTACGAATTCAAGTATGTTAATGGCAATAGCTGGGGACAGGATGAATCGGTACCCGGTGCTTGTAACCAAAACGGAAATCGTTTTTTAAGTGTTCCGGTTGGCGGCATTGTGCTCGACCCGGTATGCTTTGCCAGCTGTGTTGATTGTGATGCTCCCACTGCCGACATCACCTTTCAGGTGGATATGAGCAACGAGGAAGTATCTCTCAACGGAGTACACGTAGTAGGTAGTTTCCAGGGTTGGAATCCGGGAAGCTCGCTGATGAGCGATGCCGGAAATGGGATTTATACTTTTACCGCCACCATCAACGTGGGTGACCATGTTCTTTACAAATTCATTAATGGAAACGACTGGCCTTTTTCCGAAGTTGTACCTGCCGATTGTGGCGAAGATGATGGCTTTGGCGGATACAACCGCTACCTTGACGTTGCCGAAGAAAACACCGTGCTTGAGGTTGTTTGCTTTGGAAGTTGCAGTCCGTGCGAAGTAACGGGCGCTACTGATTTGTTTTACAGCGAATATTACGAAGGTAGCTATGGTAATAATAAATACGTAGAAATTTACAATGGAACCGGTGCTGCTGTCGATCTTTCAAATTATCAGGTGCATCGTATCTCCAATGGCGGTAACTGGGACGAATATACAGAAGTGCTTTCGGGCACTTTGGCCGATGGTGATGTTTTTGTTATCGCCAATAGTCAATCCATTCCGGAGATTCTTGCTGAAACTGATCTGACCAGTGCTTTGGCATATTTTAATGGTGATGATGCGGTAGGGTTGTCCAGAAATGTTGATGGCAATTGGCAGATGATTGATGTGATTGGAACCGATGGCCCGGATCCGGGTTCAGGCTGGGATGTAGCAGGCGTTACCAATGCCACTGCTAACCACACACTGATTCGCAAAGCCGATATTTGCAGCCCCAACGCTGACTGGGCTTCGTCGGCAGGTACCAATGCTGCCAACAGCGAGTGGATTGTTATGGACGCCGATGATTATAGCAACATCGGAATGCATACCGCCAACTGTGGCGGATCAACTACTCCGGTAGCTGCTCTCCCCCTCTTCTCGGTACCCTCTGGCACCTATTTCGAAAGCTTTGACGTAACGCTCACCAGCGATACGCCCAACGCCGAAATTTACTACACCACCGATGGCAGCGATCCCGACGACAATGCAACGCTCTACACCGCACCCATTCCGGTAACGGCCTCATTATCTATCAAAGCCATTGCTTACGCTGATGGTTTTGACCCCAGCAATATTTCAACCGCTAACTACGAAATATTGCCGGTGATCGAAGTGGAAAATCTGGCCGCATTGCGGGCTGCTTATTACGATGGAGTGACGGATTATTTTAAAGTTACGGGCGAAGTAGTGCTCACCTTCCAACAAACTTTCCGCAACCAAAAATTTATCGAAGATGCTACTGCCGGGGTCCTCATCGACGATTATGACGGGAAGGTCACTACCTTTTATAATATTTATGATGGCATAACGGGCATCGTGGGTACCATCAATGTGTATGGCGGCATGTTCCAATTTATACCTGCAAATGATCCTGGCGCTCCCACTTCTACCAATAATGTCATTGTTCCACAGGTTATTACTTTGGATGATCTGGCTACCAACTTTGAGGATTATGAATCGGAGCTGGTAGAGATAAAAGGTGTAACGTTTGCCGATGGCGGCGCTACATTTGCCAATGGAAAGCTTTATGGCATCAGCGATGCTACAGAAAGTGGTGTGTTTAGAACTACTTTTTATGGTGTGGATTATATTGCAACAACCATTCCCACCGATGCTGCCGATGTAACAGGTATTCCTAACTCACGCGCAGAAGGCGAATATCTGACCAGCCGCAACCTGGCCGACATCGTTGTGCCCGACTATCTGCTGCTGACCGCGCCAAATGGTGGCGAAGAGATAGAGCAGGGTTCGATGTTTACCATTACCTGGCAAACCAATCTCGCCGAAGCTACCCTGGATATTTTCCTGGACCTTACCACCTATGTAATATTGCTGGCAGAAGATGTTCCGGCCGAGCAGGGTTCGTTCCTCTGGGATGTTACGCAGCCGGTAGGAGATTCCTATAAAATTAATCTGCGTACTGCAGAAAATCTCCCCGACGACGGTAGCGATGATTTCTTCGCCATCGTGCCGCCGTTTGATATCAAGATCACGGAGATAATGTACAATCCGCCCGAAGGAGGGCAGGACGTGCTGGAGTATATCGAAATTTACAACAACGGAATCAGTGCGGTTAATCTTGGTGGCTGGTCGTTTACTGCGGGTGTTAATTTTGAATTTCCGGATATGATGCTTGCCCCCGGCGATTATGCAATTAGTTGTGTTAATACAGCAGCATTTGCTCAAGTGTTTGGTTTTGAAGCTCCGGAATGGACAAGCGGTGGCCTGAGCAATGGTGGCGAAAAAATAACGTTGGCCGACGCCCTGGGCAACGTGCGTGCTGAGGTAACCTACGACGACGGTGGTTTGTGGCCTGTGGAACCAGATGGTTACGGCCCCTCGCTTACTTTCTGCGATGCCTCTATGGACAACAACGATCCGGCTTACTGGTCGGCATCTACTAAATTTGCCGGACTGAACGCCGACGGAGATGCTGTGTATGGAACGCCCGGTGCTGGTTGCAACGAGGCGGAGGCTTTGCCAATGCTCTACTCTGGTGGCTGGAGCGGAATATCGAGCAATCTGGAACCCGGGAAAATTCCAATGGAAGAACTTTTCGCACCCTTAAACAACAATCTGGTAATCCTGCTCGGAAAAACCGGCATCTATTGGCCGGAGTTCGCCATCAATACCTTAGGCGAATGGAATACCCACCAGGGATATAAAATCAAGCTCACCGGGTCGTCATACTTTGTATTTGAAGGCGCTGAGCTTGCCGACAAAACATATGCATTTGAGCCAGGAACAGCCTTTGTTCCGGTATTAAGTCAGGAGCCGGTAAATGTTGCTGATTTAATTGTGCCGTTGGGCGATGCCGTGGAATTTATGTTTGACATAAAAACCGGCGATGTCTATTGGCCTGCCGGCGGAATCGTTCCCGGTATCGAAGGCGCACTCGAAGTGCTCACGCCCGGCTATGCATATCTTACCAGATTTACACAATCCGGCACCATCGATTTTGATGGTAAGTTCTCTAAAGCTACCGCCGCAAAAACCTTCAAGCCCGAAAATAATAGTTCGTGGAACGACGTGACCGCTACCGGCGACCAGCACATCATTGCCATCAGCCAACAGGCGCTTGCAATGCTGCAGGCCGGCGATGTAGTCGGAATGTTCGATGCAAATGGTTTATGCACCGGCATGGCTACTTTTTCCGGTAACGAAACGGTGCTCCCGCTGGTGGTGTATGGTGATGACAACACCACCGATGCCATCGACGGCATGACCGAAGAACAAACGATGCAGTGCCGCATCTTCCGCAATGGCGTTGCCGAGCATGTAGCTTTGGTTTATAATTCCGCTTTCGCTAATGCTGATGGATTGTTCGCAACCAACGGATTGTCGGTGATTGATGGCTTTAAATTCGGAGCTACCGGAATCGGTGTCAACGAATCATCCGCGGTTATTTATCCCAATCCTTCCGACGGACTTATCAACATCGTCACCGATCAACCTTGCGACGTAACCATCACCAACGCGCAGGGTCAACTGATGTATCAGAACCAGGTGACGCAGCATGCAGTTATCAATCTGCAGCAGCAACCCAAAGGCGTTTACTTTGTAACGCTTACCAATACCATTCAAACCACGACGCAAAAAATCGTCATCAGGTAAAAAAGTGGGTCATAAAAATCTCTGTTTTATCCCGGGAAGAAGCCACTGCGGTACTTCCCGGGATTTTTTTATCTTTGATTTTATTTTTAAATCAAAAAACTAATGAAAACCATCCTTGGCTTTACGCTAATATTTCTGTGGATTTCGGAATTTCAGCTACGGCATTTGGCCAAAAATTGGATGCCTACACCTGTACGGTAAATGGGAAGCAATTGTATGGAAAGGTAAAAGTCGTAGAACATTTTGCTGATTATAAAGTGCGCGTGGTGAGCTATAATGCTGATCTTAATGTTGACACAACCCGCAACTATCCGTCGCAGTGTGGCGAGTGGACATTTGTAGAACATTTCGAGGACTTCAGCATAGAGCTGGTAAGCTCCTCGGCAGATTTTACCATTAGCTACGACTATCCTGCCGGGATAACCGATTATGCTTTACGGCATCAGAAACCGGCCATAAACGAATCCACCTGCACTTACGGTGGCATAAGGCTGTATGGCAAAGTACAGGTGGTTACCTCTTTTGCTGATATTAAGGTAAAGGTGGTAGAATCGTTTGCCGACCTGCAGGTGGAAAAGGTAACGTCATTTCCGAATGATTGTGGCAAATGGGAGTTTGTAGAGAGTTTTCCGGATTTCACCATCCAATTTGTGGATAGTTTTGAAGACATCTCCATAAAGTTTGTCGACAGCTTTCCGGGGTTTTAAAATTTCTGGCAAATGGGCAATGTGGATCAAAATTCAAGATTCGGTGTTCAGTATTCGATATTCAAAAAACTCGTAATTCAGTAATAATAAGGTTGGTGACATCAGGCGGTTTACATTTTCCACTGAGGTTAGAAAATTGATAAGGTTTTTTCTTTTTAGCCGGAAGCTCTAAAATTTTCTGACAAAGCCTACGGTAAAATTTGCCGAAAGGTAGCGTTTTCTTTTTTCGTTTTAATGAAATAAATCTCCGGTAAATAATGGAAACCTTATTTTTACTGACCCAACCTTAGTAGAGAATAGCATTCCCATGATCACCTTAAACCTTATTACCTTATTAAGCCAATAAGGCCTGGACTTTCTATTACATACCACTATTGATTTCACCCCTTTGGGGCTACAATTCAAGATTCGGTGTTCAGGATTTAAGATTCAAAAAATTCATAAATCATAAATCATCATTCCCTTCGGCAGCCTCAGGGCGAGCGTAAATCGTCATTCGTAAATCGTAAATCGCCCTTTTCCTGTAAGATTTTGTCGCGGCTTTTAGGTTCCAATATTTAACAAAACCAAAGGCCACGCATGGGCTGACAGGTTTTATTATAAATTTGCAAAAGGATCAGGTGGATAATTTTATTCTGAATCCATTATCTTGAAAGTCAATATATAAAAATCCGATTTTTATGGCTGAACAAAAAGAAAAAACAAAACAGGCACTGCTTTTCAGCGATTTCCCACCCATTAGTACCGAGCAATGGGAAGCTGTGATACAAAAGGATCTGAAGGGAGCTGATTACGCGCGCAAACTGATATGGAATACGCGTGAAGGCTTTCCGGTAAAACCTTACTACCGCAGCGAGGATCTGGAAAATCTGAGTTACCTCAATATTTTTCCTGGCAATTTTCCATTCGTGCGCGGTGAGCGCATCAAGCATAACAACTGGTTTGTGCGCCAGAACCTGGTTGTTGACGACATTGGCAAAACCAACAAAAAAGCGCTGACCATCCTGATGAACGGCGTCGATTCGCTGGGTTTTGTGCTCGATCAACGCAAAGCACCTACCAAGGATGAAATTGAGCAACTGATGGAAAACATCTACGCCCAGTCCGTGGAAGTAAATTTTATATGCGGCCCGCATGCGCCAGTAGTGGCTCGTCATTACCTGGAGCTGGTTAAGAAATACAACCGTGACCTGGAGCTGATTCATGGCTCGGCAGGCTACGACCCCATCGGCAGGCTGATCGTTGGCGGCAACTGGTACGAAAGCGAAGAAAAAGATTTTGATACCTGCGCCGAAATCATCGAAGCCACCTTGCATTCGCCACATTTCCGTGCACTATCCGTTCACGCAACCCATTTCAAAAATGCCGGCTCCAACCTCGTTCAGGAACTGGCATTTGCGCTGGCTTATGGTGCCGAATATCTCACACGCCTCACCGGCAAAGGCATCTCCATCGATACGATAGCTCCTAACATCAAATTCAATTTTGCCATCGGATCCAACTATTTCATGGAAATAGCCAAGATACGCGCTTTCCGTTTGCTGTGGGCAAAAGTTGTGAATGCTTACGGTCCCTCCGACGTGGATTTCACACGCACACACATCCACTCCGTCACCACGCAATGGAACAAAACCATCTACGACGCCCACGTGAATATGCTGCGCACCACCACCGAAGCCATGGCTGCAATAATCGGCGGCACCAACTCGCTCACAGTGTTGCCGTACGACGCCATCTTTGAAGATACCAGCGATTTCTCCGAACGCATTGCCCGCAATCAGCAGCTTTTGCTCAAGGAAGAATCGTATCTGGATAAAATTGTCGACCCCGCAGCCGGCTCTTATTACATCGAAAACCTCACCGACTCGCTCATCGAAGCCGCCTGGAAACTTTTCCTGGAGATAGATGAAGCCGGAGGTTTTGTGGAAGCTTTCCGCAAAGGAATCATCCAACAGCAGATAAAAACAACCGCTGAAAAGCGCGATCAGGATGTGGCCACCCGCCGCGAAATACTGGTAGGCACCAACCAATATCCCAACTTCGGCGAAATGATCAATCCTGACATCGACCGCCAGAGATTGGAACCAACCGATTGCAGCAGCGACGATGCCATTGTGGAAACACTCAAACTCTACAGGGGAGCCATGGCTTTCGAGCAGTTGCGCTCCGAAACCGATGCCTACACCCGCAAGCATCATCGTCCCAAAGTATTCATGTTTACGTATGGAAGTCTTTCGATGCGTCGTGCCCGCTCACAATTTGCCGGCAACTTTTTTGCCTGTGCCGGCTACGAAATCATCGACAACAATGGTTTTAAAACCATCGACAGCGGCCTTGAAGCTTTACGCAAAGTAAAACCACAAATCGTGGTGATATGTGCTGCCGACGACGATTATCCCGCGATTGCTCCCGAGATAAACGAAAAAATCGGCAAAGAGGCCATTGTGGTGGTAGCAGGATACCCGAAAGATATCGTAGAAGAGCTTAAAGCCAAAGGTCTGAAGCATTTCATACATGTAAAATCAAATGTTCTGGAGACACTCAAAGAATTTCAAAAACTGTTAGGAATTAAATAAACAGATCATGAAGCCAAATTTCAAAAATATCAACATAAAGTCATCCCCAATTCCTGTCCGGAATGCTGCGGAATGGGAGGCAGATCATAAAATCAGCGCCGACTGGAAGACGCAGGAGCAGATTTCCGTAAAACCGGTTTTTACGCAAGCCGATCTGGAAAATCTCGAACATCTGGAGTATGCTGGCGGCATACCACCTTATCTGCGCGGCCCCTACTCTACCATGTACGTGATGCGTCCCTGGACCATCCGGCAATATGCAGGCTTTTCGACCGCCGAAGAATCCAATGCTTTTTATCGCCGCAACCTGGCCGCCGGGCAAAAAGGACTCTCTATTGCCTTCGACCTGGCCACGCACCGCGGCTACGACTCCGACCATCCACGCGTAGAAGGAGATGTTGGTAAAGCCGGCGTGTCCGTGGATTCCATCCTCGACATGAAAATCCTTTTCGACCAGATACCGCTCGACAAGATGTCGGTGTCGATGACCATGAATGGAGCCGTGCTTCCGATACTTGCCTTTTATATTGTGGCCGGACTGGAACAGGGCGTAAGTCTTGATCAACTCACCGGAACCATCCAAAACGACATTCTCAAAGAGTTCATGGTGCGCAACACCTATATTTATCCTCCGCTGCCATCCATGCGCATCATCGCCGACATTTTTGAGTTCACCGCGCAAAAAATGCCACGCTTCAACTCTATCAGCATCAGCGGCTACCACATGCAGGAAGCCGGTGCCACTGCCGATATCGAGCTGGCCTATACCCTGGCCGATGGCCTTGAATATCTGCGCACAGGCGTAAACTCCGGCATGGACATCGATTCTTTTGCTCCGCGGCTTTCGTTTTTCTGGGGTATCGGGATGAATCATTTTATGGAGATTGCCAAGCTGCGCGCAGCACGACTGCTGTGGGCTAAGATTGTAAAACAATTCAACCCGAAAAACGAAAAGTCGATGGCTTTGCGCACACACTCACAAACATCGGGCTGGAGCCTTACCGAGCAAGACCCGTTCAACAATGTGGCACGCACCTGCGTGGAAGCGCTTGCTGCTACTCTGGGGCACACCCAATCGCTCCACACCAACGCTCTGGACGAAGCCATCGCACTGCCAACCGATTTCTCGGCACGTATCGCGCGCAACACGCAGATATTTATTCAGGAAGAGACCAACATCACCCGGTCAGTCGACCCCTGGGCAGGTTCCTATTATGTCGAAAAACTTACCCACGAAATAGCACACCGCGCCTGGAAACTTATCGAAGAAGTGGAAGAGCTGGGTGGAATGGCCAAAGCCATCGAAACCGGTGTACCCAAGATGCGCATCGAGGAGGCCTCTGCGCGCAAGCAAGCCCGCATCGATGCTAACCGCGACACCATTGTGGGTGTTAATAAATATCGGCTCGAAAAAGAAGACCCGATGGAGATCCTCGACATCGACAACACGGCTGTGCGCGATGCACAGATAAAGCGACTGGAGAAACTGCGCGCCGAACGCGACCAGGCCGCTGTGCAACAATCGCTCGATGCCATTACACAAGCATGCGAAACTGGCAATGGCAACCTGCTGGAGCTTGCCGTTGATGCCGCCCAAAAGCGCGCTTCCCTGGGTGAAATTTCGACAGCATGCGAAAAAGTTTTCGGAAGATATAAAGCAGTCATCAGAAGTATTTCAGGAGTGTATTCATCAGAAACCAAAGGCGACGAGAAGTTTGCCAAAGCCTGCGGGCTTGCCGATAAATTTGCCGAGCTTGAAGGGCGACGTCCGCGCATCATGATTGCCAAGATGGGTCAGGACGGCCACGACCGTGGCGCCAAAGTAGTATCCACCGGCTACGCCGATATGGGCTTCGATGTCGACATCGGACCGCTGTTCCAAACGCCCGCCGAAGCAGCCCGCCAAGCTGTGGAAAACGACGTGCATGTGCTGGGAGTTTCCAGCCTGGCAGCAGGTCATAAAACATTGGTGCCGCAAGTGATTAAGGAGCTGGCTGCACTGGGACGCGAAGACATCATGGTGATTGTGGGTGGCGTAATCCCGCATCAGGATTATCAATACCTGTACGATGCCGGCGCCGTAGCAATTTTTGGCCCCGGCACAGTAATTTCAGAAGCAGGGATCAAAATCCTGGAAATACTCATCGAGAGCCGGAAAGAGTAGCAAGAGCTTTAGTTGGTTACCGAAGGATGAATTTCGTGGACATTATAGATAAGCATTACTTAGTGTCTGTCTTTAAAGTGAGATTTATTGAGGAAATTCATAGCCCAGGCATTTATGCAATCCGTAGCCCAGGCATAAATGCCTGGGATTGAAATGAAGGGTTGTTAAAACCCCGCTCCTCGCCGGGATTGCCTAAGGCAATCCCGGCGAGGAGCGGGGTGACAAATAACAAATCAACTATTTCTTTATGGACAAACCCTACTTACACCCCTGGAAATTAAGCCTCACTTCGTAGCTCGCACTATTGAAGATTTCGTAAGCTTTTCCGGGTTGTAAATTTTGTAGCGTATTGATTGCTTTTTCGGGCCAGTACATTTTTGTTCCTGCCACTTCTTTAATCGCTGTTATCTCCTGATGGCATCCTACCAAAGCAGCTATCGATACCTGCTGCAGACTGTTGACGGGCAGCAGCGACCATCCGGGTTTTACGCTTACCGCCGGTGCAGGAAATTGCTGATATCCATGCAAAGTAAGCGTACAGCTTTCGGTGGTTTTGATGTAATAACCGGTGTGGGTAGTCCAATGATCGATATCGTTTTTGGTGGTATGCGGGAAAAATAGACCGCTATCATTATAGATAACAATGATTTTTCGAATAATCGGATCCAGCACAGTGAATATCTCTGCAAAGGGCGGGATGACACACGAGGAAATGGCTGACCATCCTGCCGGAATCGAGAGTGTTTGTGTAGCCATCTCCAGCACATTTACATGCGCTGTATCGCTCGAAATGCTAAAGTATGGATTGGAGAAAATGCAATAATAAACGCCTGCATCTATTGCAGAGACTTGCGGAATGAGATACTCGCTTCCGCTGATATTTTGTTGCCACACCCCATTGCGATACCAATGATATTGACCCGAAACAAGGCTTTCCACTTCAAATTCCATATTTAAAATTTCGCCTCCGGTTAGCGTGCGGTCTGCCATTTGGTTAACGAGTACCCGTGGATATTCAAAACTTACCGCCACAGTGTCGGCAACAGTAATCTGGCAAGGTGATAATGGCATGGCCACGAGCGAAAGCGCTACATGTCGCTGCTCAATATCGTTGTGTCCGGCATAATAAACCGTTGAAGGATTTGCTACATCACCAAAAGTGCCATCGCCGGAGGTATGCCACTGGCACGACTGATAATGCTGAATCAAACCCGACAAATGCACCGTATCGGTAACGCTGATGATTTCCTGAGGCAATTCTACTGTTGGATTTTTATAAATCTTCAGCTCCATCCAGTCCGATTCCGAAAGGATACAAGGATAATGAGGGGCAGCAACCAACACCAGAAAGCACAAACCGGTGGCTATTTCATAAGAGCCGGGAGTATAGGTGGTAGTAAGCGCATTTGGCTCTGCAAAGGTTCCGCCTCCTCCGTAAGTGACCCAATGTATCTGTTGGTAATTTTGGGCCTGACCCGTACAAACCACAACATCGCCGGCACAAATAGTCTGATCTGCACCAACGCTCACCCACGGCCTGGGCATCACTTGCAGCGCGATGGTATCAGTGGCGATAAAAAAACACGGCTCATACGGAAAAGCCTGCAACACCAGGAAAATTTCATTTCCCGTCATATCATCGCTTCCAGGATAATAAACAGGATTAAGCGCGCTGGGATCGTCGAAGGTGCCGTCGCCCGAAGTTTGCCAAAGCAACCATTGGTAATTGGTGGCTGTAGCTGCTGTAGATGTGTAAACTCCTTCGCAAAGCAATGTATCAGAACCAGCCCAAACTTCGGGTGAATCGTAAATCACCAGATTCATACTGCTGATATGTGGAAGCGTACAGGGTGCCGTTGGACTGGCGACCAACAAGAGGCTTACCTCGCCATTCAAACAATCGTCGGCGCCGGGAGTATAAACAGGCGCGGGCTGGCTGTTGTCGTCGAAAGTGCCGTCGCCGGCGCTCAGCCACACAAGATTGCTGTAGTAAAAGGCTTCCCCCTGCAATTGAAAAGTTTGTCCTTTGCACACCGTATCCTCCAAGCCGGCAAAACATTGCGGCGCCGGCACAATGGTAATTTCCACCGAATCGACCATGCGCGTATAAATGGGGGTGTTATTAATGGCCACCAAATAAAGAACTACGCGTCCCAAAGCAATGTCGTCCTCGCCTGGTGTGTAGGTGGTTTGGAGATAGATGTGGTTATCAAAAAACCCATCGCCGGTGCTCATCCACGAAATGTAATAATAGTCGGTAGCGTAGCCATGCACAGGAATCGAATTGCTGGTGAGGCATACAGTGGTATCGTTTCCTGCGAATACGGTCATTCGTGGCCCGGGATCACCAAATTTATTTTCATTAATGAGTCCAGTCTAAAAAGGTTTTGGCAAAATTAGGCATAAAAATTCAGGTTTGGAGCTGTTCATAAGATGGCCTTGTAACTGTCACAATAGCAATGAGTTAAAAATTTATGAACAATC
>Ga0172382_10002044_pt1 | contig 34598 bp, 31 predicted proteins | sample Leawel138RmetaG_FD_122245 | JGI IMG/M metagenome (GOLD analysis project Ga0172382, IMG submission 122245) | Leachate microbial communities from a municipal landfill in Southern Ontario, Canada - Leachate well 138R metaG | ecosystem: Engineered > Solid waste > Landfill > Unclassified | place...
CTGGATATGCTCCAGTTTGTGGAGGTCGCCTCCCACGCGGAGGCGTGGATTGAAACCTAACGTCCTTTGAGAATACCGTCGATAAAGTCTCGTCGCCTCCCACGCGGAGGCGTGGATTGAAACAAATACTCATACAAAGGGCCTTTCCCACTAATGTGTCGCCTCCCACGCGGAGGCGTGGATTGAAACTGAACAATCATCCGGACTACCAGGCGGGCAAATATCGTCGCCTCCCACGCGGAGGCGTGGATTGAAACATAGAATGGGCAGTCTCCACAATAGGCTGGGTTGTGTCGCCTCCCACGCGGAGGCGTGGATTGAAACTGCATAGCAGTTTTGACAACCAGCAGATACCTTGGGTCGCCTCCCACGCGGAGGCGTGGATTGAAACCGTGTGTATTCGTGCAACCGTCGGATGGCACTAGGGTCGCCTCCCACGCGGAGGCGTGGATTGAAACGCAGCCAATCACATCGAGTACGATGAACAGATACGTCGCCTCCCACGCGGAGGCGTGGATTGAAACGAGTTTATATCAATTCGCCAGGCGGTAATGTGTGTCGCCTCCCACGCGGAGGCGTGGATTGAAACAGACGATGTCTGAAAAGCTAGGCTCTACCTGGGAGTCGCCTCCCACGCGGAGGCGTGGATTGAAACCCTACGGAAGCAGATCGCCATGCTCGATGAACTAGTCGCCTCCCACGCGGAGGCGTGGATTGAAACCGTTTAGTCATCACCGTTCCTACAGAACCAAGATTGTCGCCTCCCACGCGGAGGCGTGGATTGAAACCCGATATGGTCGTTGAATCCACCGCTTGGTTTGGTCGCCTCCCACGCGGAGGCGTGGATTGAAACTGTGGTGTGGCAGAACGAAGTCATAGTAACTGCTGTCGCCTCCCACGCGGAGGCGTGGATTGAAACCGCATAGTCGTGGATGGATACAATCGGGTCGATGCGTCGCCTCCCACGCGGAGGCGTGGATTGAAACAATTAAGATATTGATAGCGCGCCTTGATGTGCCGTCGCCTCCCACGCGGAGGCGTGGATTGAAACTAGCTTTTGGACGTTTCCAAGCCCGCACCCAATGTCGCCTCCCACGCGGAGGCGTGGATTGAAACATACCGGAGGGCAGACCCATCCCAACAGTGCGCAGTCGCCTCCCACGCGGAGGCGTGGATTGAAACATGCCGAAGATTGCCGAGTTGCTCCATGCCGACGGTCGCCTCCCACGCGGAGGCGTGGATTGAAACGCCCTCCAGGGGTCTATTGCGCGATGCATAAGGAGGTCGCCTCCCACGCGGAGGCGTGGATTGAAACGACTCACCGACTGAGAAGGCCACGAAGAGTTTTTCGTGGTCTTCTCAGTTTTCCTTACTTCACTCAAAGTCTTGAGTCGCAAGACTTTTCCAAGCAAGGGCGTCTACCTTAGATAAAAAGTTGAAAAACAGAAGAAGGAATTTCAAACCGCATACCGAACATGTCTAGTACCGAGTGGGGGAAAGTGGGGCGAAGTGGTGCAATAGGCACTGAAGGGGGTGCAAGGGCCCATGTTCATGGGGGAATATGAGCATACGCTCGATAGTAAGGGTCGATTGTTTATACCCGCCAAGTTCAGGGAAGACTTAGGAGAGACCTTTGTTGCGACCCGAGGCTTGGATAATTGTGTCTTTGTGTACCCCATGGATGAATGGGAAGCCCTTGAACTGAAACTCAAGGCTCTTCCACTCACGAAGGCTGATGCAAGATCCTTTGTCCGTTTCTTCTTTTCAGGTGCTGCTGAATGTCAGCTGGACAAGCAGGGGCGGATAATGCTTCCAACCAATCTACGGACCTACGCAAGACTGGAGAAAGATGTTGTTGTAATCGGAGTATCTAATCGGGTGGAGCTATGGTCGAAGGCATCTTGGGAAGAATATATGTCGTTATCTGCCGAATCCTTTAACGAGATAGCAGAAAAGATTGTGGATCTGGGGATATAAAGTTGGCAGATGCGGAGGGAGTTACACTGAAGGGATATGAGCATAAGCCGGTAATGCTCGATGAGACAATTAAACTGCTTCATATTGAGAGAGAATCACAGGGCTGGTTCATTGACTGTACTTTGGGCAGAGGTGGGCATACTGAGGCTGTTCTGAAAGGATCCGCATTGCGGGTGATCGGTGTCGACCAGGACGAACAGGCTCTCCGGGAGACGAAAAAGCAATTAGCTTCCTTTGAAGAACGAATTCATTATCTACATGGGAACTTCAAAGACTTGTCTCGATTGGTGGAAGAGAGCGTACCCGATTTCCCGGGAGCCTTTGGTGTATTAATGGACATAGGGGTTTCCTCACCACAATTAGATGATCCAACTCGGGGCTTTAGCTATCACCACGATGCCCCTCTTGATATGCGGATGGATGTTACGGCTTCAGTCAGTGCCTTTGATCTGGTTAATGATTTAAGTGTTGAAGAGCTAACAAGGATTATCCGTCTTTATGGAGAGGAAAAATGGGCTGGACGAATTGCCCAGTTTATAGATGAGCGCAGAAAGAAAGCACCGATTGTGACTACTGGAGAGCTTGTGGAGATAATCAAGGCGGCTATTCCGGCCCGGGCTAGGCGGAGTGGACCCCATCCGGCTCGGCGGACTTTTCAGGCGTTAAGAATCGCGGTCAATGACGAATTGGGGAGCCTCGAGCAGGGAATAGAGGCTGCTTTTAGTCTCTTGATTTCCGGCGGCAGGCTGGCGGTGATAAGCTTTCATTCCTTAGAGGACCGGATCGTTAAGAATCAGTTTAGACGACTTGTCGGTGGTTGTCAATGCCCGAAGGACCTACCCTGTATTTGTGACAGGAAGGAGCAAGCTCGGATCATTACTACTCGCCCGGTACGACCGACCACTGAGGAAGTGGAGCAAAACCCCAGATCCAGGAGCGCAAACCTAAGAGTCATCGAAAGAATATGATTAATGGAAACTACAGGATTCTTCCAAATGGATTTGGAAGGGAGGGGAGGCTGACCACTCTCACTTAAGGGAGTCTTAGGCCATTAGAACATGGAAGCTACCGTACGCGAAATAATTGAAGATATGGAAGCACGGCCTACTCAAAAACCGCGTCACCGCCGCAAATTGAGCCCATATGTCTGTATCGGGCTGATGTTCATATTGGTGACAGGCATTCTATTAGGCTATGTGGCTCAGAAGTGGACAATCATTTCCCTAGGTTATGAAGTGGAGCATAGGCAGGCAAAGCTGAATGAGCTCCAGATGGAGAACCAGTACCTGCGTCTGCAAAAAGCCGCAGCCCGTTCTCCAAAACGCATAGAACAGTTGGCTAAAGAGCGTATGGGAATGGTTGAGCCGCTCAAACCGGAGCATATCGTGGTTGAGCTACCTACAAAGCCTCAATCCTCTGGACAAGTAGAGCCTGTCGTCGAGTCCAGTGGACTGCTAGCCACCATTTCCAGTTTCCTCGGCCAGCTCATTAGCGGAGATCAACCTGTTCAGGCTGGGAAGATTGGTCAGTAAGCGATCATGTCCGGGAGTGGTACTGTGCGGCAAGAGAACTACCTGCGAAGGATTGCGTGGCTCTTCATTCTTTTTACCGTGGGTCTTTTTGTGATCAGTCTGCGGCTTTTGTATCTGCAGGTGATTATGAGAGCCGAATTCCATTCTGAGGCTGCGCTGCAAAGGACCCATACTGTGAATGTGTCAGCCCTTAGGGGAGCAATCTATGATGCGAAGGGTCTGCCGTTGGCGGTTAGCGTTAAAAGTACCGGTGTATATGCCTGGAGTAGTGAGATCGAGGATAAGGAAGCCTTTGCTGAGCTTCTCGCCCATTATATAGATCTGGATGCCGGGACTATTGTGGAACGCTTAAAGAGACACAATGGAGCGGTTTGGCTTCAGTACTACTTAACTCCCCAACAGAAGACCGCCCTACAAGAGCTTGGTTTGCCTGGTCTTTACTTCTCCGAGACTTATCAGAGGTCTTATCCCAATGGTACTATGGCGGCCCATATTCTGGGAATCGTTGGTGTGGACAATCAAGGTCTTGAAGGGTTGGAATGGTATTATGATCGAGAACTACGGGGAAGTGCCGGGATGGTCCAGGTGGAGAAGGATACAGGTAGCAGGGTCATACCCGATGGTCTGATGAGGTACGTGGCACCCCGTAATGGGTTTGACTTAGTTCTTACTATTGATGCTATCTTGCAGCACATTGCCGAGAAAGAGTTGCGCCAGGCGGTTTTGGATTCCCAAAGTCGTGCTGGCACGATTATCATAAGTGAGCCTAGTACGGGAAAGATTCTGGCGGCTGCGGTGTACCCCGAGTTTGATCCAAACTATTTTAACCAAACTTCCCAAGCAGCCAGACGTAATCCTGTGTTTACTGCTCAGTATGAACCGGGTTCTACGTTTAAGGTCTTTACTATGGCCATTGCCCTTGAAGAGGGGTTAGTTGCATTAGATAGTCCCTTCATCGATCCAGGCTATGCCCGCATCGGCGGTATCACAGTACGATGTCATAAATCCGGGGGACATGGGTCTATTACCGCAGCAGATGCGTTGGTCCAGTCCTGCAATCCAGTGTTCGCATTGCTTGGCAGTGAGTACATCGGTGGCACCCTAATGTATCGATACCTTTCGGCGTTCGGGTTTGGTTCCAAGAGCGGTATTGATTTTCCCGGAGAGATCACCGGGACACTGCCCCGGGCTGGAACAATCGCCGGTGAAGCCGCCCGGTGGGCTACGATTGGTTTCGGACAGGGGGTGGCGGTGACCCCTATCCAGCTGATTAATGCCGTTAATGTCATTGCCAATGGCGGTACACTTTATCGGCCTTACTTGGTATCTGAACTGCGACATCCCGATGGGAAGGAAAGTAAGACGTTCACTCCCCAGGTGATCCGCCAGGTAATATCCGAGGAAACCGCGGCTTCGGTGGCCAACTTAATGATGGAAGTTGTAGATCGGGGAACCGGGCATAACGGTGCCGTTGCTGGCTATGCAATTGCTGGTAAGACGGGAACTGCAGAAGTAGCCGTCTCGGGAGGATACGGTCAGGAACGGATTGCCTCCTTCGTCGGGTTTGGGCCGGTGGAAGACCCTCGAATTTCAGTTCTGGTGATTCTCGATGAACCACAGACTTCGAGCAAATACGGTAGTGTTCTTGCCGCCCCGGTGTTTCAACGGGTGATGTCCCAGGCCCTAAAATACCTACAAGTAAATACCCGCAAATCCGAATTGGCTTCACTGGAAATCCCCCTCTATTCTTTAGATCGGGAAAAACGAGATCTAAAAGAGATTACCGGGGTACCCAATGTAATTGGGCGGAGTATGCGCGATGGAGCGATTATCCTCTCCGAGGCTGGATTCCGTGTGGAAATCCGAGGAACAGGGGTAATCTACCAGCAGGAACCTATCGAGGGAACAGTCATTCCCACAGGGGAAGTAGTGACGATTTACTGTTCTGTGGTAGAATAAGAGTCTTAAGGGGACCATCTCCCTCATAAAACTATTACTGGGAGGCAAACTAAAGTGGAATATTTAGGCAAGATAATGGGACCTTTGAGGGGCTCCAATTTTAGCTAATCATGTGCAGAGTAAGAACGGAGGCGTCCATTGATGGACTGGGAGGAATTGATCCAAGCTGTGCCTACAGCAGAAGTCTTCGGTGCTGATCGGCCGGATATTACCGGAATTGCCTATGATTCGCGACAGGTTCAACCCGGGAACTTATTTGTCTGTATTGAAGGCTCCCGGGTTGATGGGCACGACTATATTGACGAGGCGCTATCAAGAGGCGCTGTTGCGGTAGTTGTAACTAAGCCAGTACCGCTATCCCCAAGATTACCCAGTCTTTTGGTGTCCGATTCCCGCAAGGCCCTGGGCGTTTTAGCCCAGCGTTTCTACCAGGATCCTACAGCCCATCTTACGTTAGTCGGTATTACCGGCACCAATGGTAAGACAACTTCGACATACATGCTAAAAAGCATCTTGGAGGCGGCGGGGCATCGGGTAGGACTGCTTGGAACCATTGCTGTAGTGATCGGTGATGTGCAAATCCCCGCCCAACGTACCACGGCCGAGTCCCTGGACTTTCTGCAGTTAATAGATCAGATGCGCAACCAGCAGATTACCCACGTGGTGGCGGAAGTGTCCTCCCACGCTATTGCTCTAGACCGTATTGTTGGAAGTAGATATGCTTACGGATTGCTTACTAACGTAACCTTGGATCACTTGGACTTTCATAAAACCTTTGACGAATACCTCAAGACAAAAGCTTCGTTTTTCAGCCAACTAGGACAGGGTGCAGCGGTGAACTACGACGATGAGCACAGGACCAGCTTCATTGATAGCAGTAACGTGCCGGTGATAACCTATGGCTTGAAAGAGGGGGCTGACGTAAGGGCTCATCACATCTACTCCACCAATCGAGGTACCCACTTCGATGTTGAGTACCAAAGGAAAACAGTACCGGTGGAGATTCCCCTGGTGGGTGATTTTAATGTCTATAATGCATTGGGGGTCTTTGCCATTGCCTTACAGATGTCCATAGAGCCCAGAGCGATTACCAAAGGATTGGCGCAAGTTCCCAAGGTACCCGGCCGTTTTGAATCGGTAGAAGCGGGGCAGGACTTCTTGGTTATTGTGGATTATGCTCATACCCCCGATGGACTGGAGAACGTTTTGCTTACGGCCAGAGGCTTGGTGAGGGAGCACCAGGGCAGAGTGATCTGCGTATTTGGCTGTGGGGGTGACCGGGATAAGACTAAACGGCCCCAGATGGGGCAAGTAGCCGCAAAACTTGCCGATTATGTAGTCATCACCTCGGACAATCCCCGCAGTGAGGAACCGGAAAGGATCTGCCAGGACATTGAACAGGGAATCAAGGAGACGGGCGTTCCTCCCTTGGGGTATCAGAGGATTACTGATCGCCTTTGTGCCATTAAACACGCTATCTCCGTAGCAGAACCGGGGGACCTTGTTTTGATTGCGGGAAAAGGACATGAGACCTATCAGATATTCAAAGATAAGACCATTGACTTCGATGACCGTCTTGCGGCCAGGAGGGCGTTGGGAGAACGGGGGTATGACAAATGGAGTATACAATAGGGCAAATTGCTCAAGCGGTTTCAGGAACCGTACATTTTGCCGATCACGGCACTATTGTGAAGGGAGTCAGCACCGATACCCGGACCCTTCAACCGAGGGAGCTTTTTGTGGCGCTAAAAGGTGAGACCGATGGTCACGCCTACGTTGGAGATGCCAAGGGAAAGAAAGCCGGTGCATTGCTAGTGGAAAGCTCCTATCCTCTCCAGTCCTATCCGACAATTGCCGTTGCCGATACCCTGGTCGCCTTGCAGGAGTTAGGAAAATATCATCGGAAGACCTTTGAAGTTCCCGTGGCGGCGATTACGGGTAGTAATGGCAAAACCACTACGAAGGACATGCTCGCGGGGATCCTAACACAAAAGGGACCCGTGGCCAAAACACCGGGTAACTTTAATAACGAGATAGGCCTTCCTTTGACGTTACTAAGCATTGACAAGCAGCATTCGGCTGTGGTTGTAGAAATGGGCATGCGGGGTTTGGGGCAGATTAGCCATCTGGCCGATCTAGCCAAACCCCAGGTGGGTATTGTCACCAATGTCTATCCCGTTCACTTGGAACTGCTAGGCACCATCGAGCGGATCGCCCAAGCCAAGAGCGAACTTATTGCTTCGCTTCCTCCGGGGGGCACCGCAGTCCTTAATGGGGATGACCCTCTAGTCTGTGCCATGGGAAAACCCCATCAAGGTCCGGTCATTACCTTTGGCATGCAGCCATCCTGTACCCTTTGGGCTGAAGGATATCACAACCTGGATGGGAGGGCGGCCTTTACCCTTCATCTGCCGGAAGCCTCCCTTGACATTATTCTTCCTGTCCCGGGTTTGCATAATGTATACAACGCCCTAGCCGCAGCGGCGGGTGCTTTGGCCTTCGAAGTATCTCCGGAGCAGATTAAAGAGGGCCTTGAGCGTTTTGCCCCTAGCGGTATGCGCAGTCATATTGAGAAGATGGGACCAATAACCGTAATTAACGATGCCTACAATGCCAGTCCGGCTTCCATGGATTTTGCCCTAAGGATGCTAAAGGAGCAGGGCACCGCCGGGCGAAGGGTTGCGGTGCTAGGTGATATGTTGGAATTGGGTCCCATCAGTGAAAAGGCCCATCGGGAAGTAGGCAAAAAGGCGACCCAAGTACCGGTAGATCTATTGGTAACCGTGGGAGAACTTGGCGCGCTTATAGCCCAGGGTGCCCGGGGGGCGGGACTAACTGGTTCAAAGGTCAGGCATTATCTCAATGGCCAAAAAGTAGCAGAGGAGATCACAACTCTTCTAGAGCCGGGTGATCTGGTTTTGATTAAGGCCTCAAGAGGGATGGAGTTAGAGCGGGTGGTTGATGGTATTGCTGAGCGATGGGGGGAAGGGCAGTGTTAAGTGTTGCTTATGCCGCAGGCATAGCGTTTTTCGTGGTATTAATCCTCGGTCCCTCGATGATTACCTATTTGCATAAATTGAAATTTGGCCAGTCCATCCGGGAAGTGGGTCCAAAAACTCACCTGAAAAAGGCTGGAGTGCCGACCATGGGTGGGATCTTGATTATGCTGGCCTTTACGGTGGCAGCCTTCGTGGCTACACCAAGCTTTGAAAAACTGCCCTTTGGTCTTTTTGTTGCCCTAGGTTTTGGCATCATTGGGCTTATTGATGATTTTATCATTGTTGTCGCAAAACGTTCCCTGGGACTTAGGGCTAGGGAGAAGCTTTTAGGGCAGATCCTATTAGCGAGCATTTTCGCTTTATATTTGCTAAGTGACGCGGAGTTTGGCCCGGTGACCTTTGTGCCTTTCCGGGGAAATCTGTGGGAGATGTCGCCGGTCTTGTTTTTTGTATTCACCCTTATTGTTGTGGTGGGTAGTGCCAATGCCGTGAACCTAACCGATGGACTAGATGGTCTAGCCGCAGGTACTGTGGCCATTGCTGCCACGGCTTACGCGATTATTGCCCTGAAAAATGGTGATTTGGAGACTGCAGTCTTTGCAGGGGCGATCATGGGCTCTTGTGTTGGGTTTACCTGGTTTAATTCCCATCCCGCCCAGGTGTTTATGGGCGATACCGGTTCTTTGAGTCTAGGTGCAGCCTTGGCTGTGTTGGCTATGTTCACCAAAACACCCCTATTGTTAGTGATTATTGGGGGAGTCTTTGTGCTGGAAGCCCTCTCGGTAATGATCCAGGTCTCGTATTTCCGACTCACTGGTGGGAGGCGGATTTTTCGGATGACTCCGCTACATCACCATTTTGAGCTTGCCGGTTGGCCCGAGACAAAGGTGGTATTCCGATTTTGGATTCTGGGTCTGGTATTTGGTATTATTGGCCTGATTTCTGCGCTTATGGGATAGTTGACGCATGTATCTGCCGCCTTTGTGCATATATATCTACATGATATCAGAAAAGAGGGGAGGGGCGCACATTGAGTAGTCCACGACGGAATCCAGACATCGTGTTATTTACAGTTACATGTTTGCTCTTGGTTATTGGTGTGGTCATGGTGGCCTCGGCTAGCTTTGTGTTGGGCCAAGAGCTAGGTGATCCCTTCTTTTATGTTAAGCGACAGATTCTGTGGGTTCTAATTGGTGTATGCACGATGATTGTGATGATGAAGATAGACTACCATACTCACTTTCGCTGGGCCTTCGCGGGCCTTTTGGTCTCCTATGTACTCTTGGCCTTGGTGATTATTATTGGTCCTGAGATCGGCGGTTCACAACGCTGGCTCCCCCTTGGGGCATTTAGAATTCAGCCGTCGGAATTTGCCAAACTTGCCATTATAAATTTCCTCGCAGTGTACCTGTCGGTGATCGGAGAGCGAAGTAGCAAGTTTGTCCCCGGGATTTTGATTCCCCTATTCATTGTTGGGATTGCCTTCGTCTTGATTTTCAAAGAACCGGATATGGGTACTAGTGTACTCCTGTTGGCCACGGCGATGGTGATGTTGTTTGTTAGTGGTGCCCGCATGCTACATCTGGGGCTGGTGGTCAGTGCCGGCATACCGGCAGGGATCGTCTTGATTAAGCTTGAGGACTACCGCATGCGGCGCATTTTCTCCTTCCTGGATCCTTGGGAAGATCGTCTTGGATCCGGTTGGAATATTATCCAGTCTTTATTGGCCATTGGTTCTGGGGGGCTTTTTGGTTTGGGCCTGGGGCAGGGCAGGGAGAAATTTGGCTACCTCCCGGCGGCCCATACTGATTTTATCTTTGCGGTAATCGGTGAGGAATTGGGTTTTATGGGCACCTTTGGGGTTATCTTCCTGTTCTTCTTGTTTGCCTGGCGGGGACTGCGGATTGCGATTAATGCTCCGGATCATTATGGGAGTTGTCTAGCCGCGGGGATTACCGGAATGACTATTCTACAGGCGGTATTGAACATAGGTGTGGTAACCGGGATGTTGCCGGTTACAGGTATTACCCTGCCCCTAATTAGTGCGGGAGGTTCCTCCCTGGTGATTACGTTGGCGGGAATCGGCGTATTACTGAATATCTCGCTGCAGCAGACGAAGGTGTAAAACATGTCAGAAGTCAGGTTTGTCGTAGTTGCTGCCGGTACCGGCGGCCATATTTATCCCGGGCTATCCATTGCAGGTTCCTTGCAGGAACGGGTTAGCGAAGCGAAGATATCTTTTATTGGGCGCCCTAATTCAGCGGAAGAGTCGGCGATTACCAAACAAGGGTATGACTTCTATCCGATTAGGGCCAAAGCGCTACCCCGCAGGATTAGCCTGCAACTGCTTACCTCGGGGGCGATCCTATCGTATAGTACCCTTAGATGCATCCGCCTACTGCGGCATCTACGTCCGCGGATGATTATTAGTATTGGGGGGTTTGTTTCGGTACCGGTAGTGCTTGCCGCCCGGATGCTAAAAATCCCGGTGGCGATGCATGAACCCAATGCTCTGCCGGGGTTAGCAAACAAGTTTATGGCCAAGTACGCCCGGGTGGTGATGTTGGGGTTCGCTGGCGCAGCGAAATACATGCCCCCACAAGCAAACATGGTGGTGACCGGGACACCTATTCGTCCAGAGATCATGGCTACTACCAAGGAAGCTGGCCGACAAGGGTTAGGAATCGATAGGTCCAAGAAAATGCTATTGGTTGTCGGTGGTAGTCAAGGCGCCAAGTCGATCAATGAGTCCATGGAAGAGGCGGCCAACGCCTTTAAAGACAGACAAGATCTTGTGATCTTGCATCAGACCGGTCCTGGGCATTTTGCCGAGGTGTGCAAACGCTTCGGTGGTACAAGCGATCGGGCCATTGATGGTAACAGGACCATCGTACCCTATATCCAACAGATGCCCCTAGCCCTTGCCGCGGCGGATCTAATTGTATGTCGTGCGGGGGCGGTGACTTTGGCGGAGATCACCGCCGCTGGTCTACCCGCTGTTGTGATTCCCTACCCCTTTGCTGCGGAGGACCATCAACGGAAAAACGCCCTAGAACTGGTGGAAGCCGGAGCGGCAATCATGATTGATGATGGAGAGTTGACTGGTGAGGCATTGGCTAATGCGGTGCTAACGATTTTAGATGACGATGTACGATCTCATCGGATGGCCCATGCCAGTAAAAATCTGGGTAAACCCGCTGCGTTGCAGGAAATCACCAAGACCATATTGAACTTGATGTAAAGTGACTTGTTATCCCTGTGCTGGACAAGTTAGGTAGCAGGGAGAACTTTTCATACATAGTATGTAGTGGCGGTATACTGACACGAAAGGTGCGTAGCAGAAATGATGCTTTTCTCCCGGGTACACTTTGTAGGAATCGGAGGAGCGGGGATGAGCGGCCTGGCTATCATCCTATTGCAAATGGGCTGCCAAGTAACCGGCTCAGATCTAGCGGATTCTGAACGACTTGCTAATCTGAGACGCCTTGGCGCAAGGATCAAGATCGGACACGCCCGTGAAAATGTGGAGCAGCCTGATTGTATCGTAGTTTCTTCGGCTGTGCCTAAAGATAATGTAGAAGTACAAAAGGCCAATGCGGAAGGAATTCCCGTTCTAAAACGGGCTGAGCTTTTGGCTTTACTTATGAAAAGGCATCGAGGGGTGGCGGTGGCCGGGACCCACGGCAAGACGACCACTACATCAATGTTAGCCCTCCTGTTGCAGGAGACTGGGTATGATCCAACGATCATCATCGGAGGTGAATGTGACGATATTGGTTCAAATGCCCGACTAGGCACAGGATTGCATATGGTTGCCGAGGCCGATGAAAGTGATGCATCGTTTTTGTATCTATCACCTCACATTGCTGTGATTACAAATATTGAAGCGGATCATTTAGATAACTATAGGGATGCCCAAGCGGTGGAGGATGTGTTCCTGAAGTTTGTTAACAGGATTGTGCCCGAGGGATACTGCGTGGCTTGTACCGATGATGCCGGTGTAGGGCGTCTGTTGGCAAAGGCCTCATGTCCGCGGATTACCTATGGGATTAAGACCGGAGCAGTCCGTGCCTGTGATCTTAATCTGACGCCCTTTGGTTCTCGGTTTACGGTAAAAGAGCATGGTGTAAGTCTGGGGGAAGTCGCACTTAAAGTGCCCGGTAAGCATAACATATTAAATGCCTTGGCTGCTATCTGTGTTGGTCTTGCAGAGGGAATCCCTTTTGCTGACCTTGCTGATGCCATAGGCAAATTTCGTGGCGCAAGAAGACGTTTTGAAGTACTTACCCCCGGGGACGATGCGGACATTTTGGTTATAGACGATTATGCCCATCACCCCACGGAGATTAAGGCGACTATCGATACCGCCTCTCGGATTGGACGCCGGCTCGTTACTGTTTTCCAGCCCCATCGGTATAGCCGGACATCTCATTTTTTAACCGACTTTGCCGGGGCCTTTGCCGCTGCAGACACAGTGGTCATTACGGAAATCTACGCAGCTTCGGAAACCCCCATCGATGGCATCAGTGGAGAAGTCCTAGCTCAGAGGATGGGTTCTCAGCATAAAGATGTGGAGTTTGTAGCCAATGTCGACGAATTACCTGAGTTTCTAATGGGTAAGGTGCAATCTAAGGATTTAGTCCTGTTTATGGGAGCCGGTAGTATCACTAATGCAGCGCGTAGGTTTGCCCAACTGGTGCAGGGCAGTCTCGCCAAACAAGTGGGTTGAGGTGACCCTCAGTGTGGATTGCTAGTCTGCAAAACCTAGGCCTTAGGGTGCGCGTGGCAGAACCGTTAGGTCGGCACACCTCACTGCAGGTGGGCGGTAGGGCGGCTGCTGTTGTATCTGTAGATAATGTTGAGGAACTGGTCCGCTTAGTGGATCATCTGTTGCGATGGGGCATTAGTTACTACGTGTTAGGACGGGGAACGAACGTACTGGTATCAGACCGGGGCTTTCAGGGCGCAGTAATCAAACTGGGGGATGGGTTTGGTCGAGTTGATGTAGAAGGTGAGCTCCTGAAGGTGGGGGCAGCGGTACCTTTACCGAGGCTGGCAGTGGTCGCAGCCCGAGCAGGTCTAACAGGATTGGAATGGTCAGCTGGTATTCCAGGTAGTCTTGGTGGTGCAGTGATGGGTAACGCCGGTGCTTACGGCGGTACCATGGCAGATTTGGTGCAGTCAGTTGGGGTCTTCTATCCCGAGCGTGGGGTGATCACCCATGAGGCCTCAGCCCTTGGTTTCTCATATCGAAAGCTAGTCTTGCCCTTTGAAGGTGGGATCATTCTCGGTAGCCAGTTACGCTTGAAAAAAGGTGCTAACGAAGAGATTTGGGCCCGGATGGAAAACTACAAACTAGAACGTCGCAGAAAACAACCCCTCAAGCTTCCCAACGCCGGGAGCGTGTTCTGTAATCCCCCCGGGGATTATGCCGGACGACTAATCGAGGCTGCCGGGCTTAAGGGCCTGCGTGTAGGTGATGCGGCGATTTCGGATCAGCATGCCAATTTCATTGTCAACCTAGGGCATGCCACGGCGGCAGATATTCTCAAACTGCTGATCTTGATCAGACAGCGCATCCTGGCGGAAAAAGGTGTTGTGCTCAAACTAGAATGGAAGCTGTTAGGCTTTACTCCAGCCGAGGAGCGGGCATTAGAGATTGTAGCCTAATCCAGGATGGGAACTTGAGGGGTGAACGTATCTTGAGTAAGCTATCTATTGTTGGCCTAGGTCCTCTAAGAGGGGAAGTATGTGTAGGCGGGGCAAAGAATGCTGCGTTAAAGATGCTGGTGGCCTGCCTATTGACCGATGATGAATGCATTATTCATAACGTACCCCGCATCAAAGACGTGGAAGTGATGTTGGAGGTCTTACGATTTCTAGGCTGCGACGCAGATTTTTGTGGAGCTCATTCGGTTCGGGTTCGGGCCGAGGGCGACCTTGGATTTAAGGCTCCCGATGTATTGGTCCGGAAGATGCGGGCCTCAATTCAAGTTATGGGTCCTTTGTTGGCTCGGCTAGGGAAGGTGCAGGTGGCCTATCCCGGTGGATGTGCCATTGGCGAACGCCCCATCGATATTCATTTAGCGGGGTTTGCTGCCTTGGGGGCGGATATTGGTGAAAAAGAGGGCTACATTCTTGCCGAGGCAGGGAAACTGGTGGGTTGTGAGTTTTACCTAGACTTTCCAAGTGTAGGAGCTACGGAAAACCTGATTATGGCTGGGGTGTTGGCCCAGGGACAGACGGTACTGCATAATGTGGCCAAGGAGCCGGAAATAGTTGATTTGCAGGATTTTCTAAACAAAATGGGTGCAAAGGTAATGGGCGCGGGTACTGATCGGATCACCATACAGGGAGTGGAACGGTTATCTGGGACGGAGCATTGGGTGATTCCGGATCGGATTGAAGCGGGTACCTTCATGTTAGCCGGGGCGATCACGAAGGGTGATGTCTATGTCAGGCATGCAAATGTGCATCACTTGGAGGCCTTGCAGGCGAAGCTTTTGCAAAGCGGTGTTGCTTTGTCTTCTACCCCGGATGGTATTTGGGTCCGGGCCGGTAGGGCTATGTTACAACCCTTGAACTTGCGGACGATGCCCTACCCCGGTTTTCCCACGGACCTGCAGCCGCAGATGATGGCATTCCTGTGTACAGTGGCGGGTACGAGTATGATTATTGAAGGGGTATATGCCCATAGGATGAAACATGCAGCGGAATTACGCCGGATGGGTGCTTCAATTTGGGTTGAAGGACGAAGTGCGATCATTCAGGGGGGGAATCCCCTCACCGGCGCCAGTGTGCAGGCCTCGGATCTGAGGGCCGGTGCGGCTCTTATCCTCGCGGGACTGGCAGCCTGTGGGACTACCGAGGTATACGGATTAGAGCACATTGATCGGGGCTATGAGCATCTAGAAAGTAAGTTTCAAGAGCTGGGTGCTTGCATTACGCGTCTACCTTAACATCTTTACGCAGGGTTGCAAGAATGTGGTATAATAATTACGATTATCCTTGATGTAGGTAGGTTTTATATATGGAGCGGGGACAAGCACAGGATGGTAGATTCTTGCTGTCGCTGGCGATATTCTTAGCACTAATTGCCTTGTTTATTCTACTGGGCTCTCCGCTATTTGCCCTCCGGGAGATTATTGTCGATGGTGGTAGCTATTTTACCGCGGAGGACATATGGCAAATTAGCGGTCTTAGGAAGAATCAGAACATACTGATGGTGGATTTGGAACAGGTTCAACTAGCCCTATTGGCCGAACCTCGGGTTTCGGATGTATGTGTGCAGCTGATCCTCCCCCATCGGTTGCAGGTGCAGCTTGAGGAGCGGACGCCCATTGCATTGATCCCTTACCGGGACGTCTTCTATCTTGTGGACAGGCAAGGGCGGCTAATCGGTGCTGAGGCAACTGTTACAGAGTCCTTGCCCTTCCTAACCGGTGTGCGGTTGGACAATCCGGCCATGGGTACCAAACCAGTCAGCCATGAGTTGGCGGTAGGTATTACGGTGGCCAATGTACTAGATGCGGTTATTGCCGAGGGTGTATCGGAGATAAATGTTGCAGATCCCACCGATATTCGTTTGTATATGCGCAACTTGGTTGTGGTGAAGCTAGGGGATAGTCTAGAAATGAAGGAAAAGCTAATGGTCTTAAAGCCTTTACTTGCGGACCTAGCTAGACGTAGTGTTACTCCAAAACAGATCGATCTCTCCATTCCCAATCAGCCTGTGGTGCTGCAGTGAATGAGATCGCGATAGAAGGGCGGAGGAAGAGATGACCAGGGACAATAATGTATTGGGGCTGGATATAGGGACAACGAAAATATGTGCCATTATTGCTAAAGTGACCGATGAAGACATTGCGGTTATTGGAACAGGAATTAGCCCTTCCTTAGGTCTCCGTAAAGGTATGGTCATCAATCTAGACGCTACCATCAGATCTATATCCGAGGCAGTCAGTAAAGCTGAGCGGATGGCTGGCCGACAGGTAGATGGCGCCTATATTGGTATAGCCGGTGGACACATCGCCACCCGGGAGTCCTCAGGGATGATTAGCGTATCCGACCATGAGGTATCTGCTGATGATGTAAAGAGGGTACTCCAGGAGGCCAGGACCGTGCCCATCTCCTCGGATCGGACGATCATTGATGTGCTGCCTAAGGAGTTTATTGTCGATGGTGTTGGCGGAGTCAAGGATCCGGTGGGTATGAGCGGTATCCGGTTGGAGGTCAAGGCAAACTTGGTCATTGGGGCCGTGGCGGCCATTCAGAACCTGGCAAAGTGTGTACAGCGGGCCGGATTGAGTATTAACGATATTATCCTGCAACCATTAGCATCGGCCGAGGCAGTGCTCACTCCCTTAGAAAAAGAGTCCGGCGTGCTACTTGTGGATATTGGTGGTGGTACCACAGATATTGCTGTGTTCAGGGAGTTTTCTGTGTGGCATACAGGGGTGATTCCGGTTGGTGGCAATCATTTGACTAATGATTTGTCTGTGGGATTGCGGGTTGGGGCAAGAACTGCCGAGGATCTAAAGATTAAGGCTGGATGGGCTACAGTTAATCAGGCGCCCGATGGCATAATTCCTCAGGAGATCCTAGCCCAACAGGTTAAAACACCTCTACTTTACCGGGAGGTGGCTCGGATTATTGAACCGAGGGTGATGGAGCTGTTCATGTTGATCTTGCAGGAACTGAAGGAACGTTCCCTGTTAAATATGATTCCTGCTGGGGTGGTATTAACCGGGGGCACATCGAAACTCCAGGGACTTTGCGAAATGGTGTCGGACATGCTGGATCTGCCTGTTCGCCAGGGTTGTCCCCAAGGAGTATCTGGTCTTTCTAATACAGTAACCGATCCGAGTTGTGCCACCGGAGTGGGGTTGGTTTTACTTGCAGCCAACCAGGAATTCACTGCAAGTCCTCCTAAGCCGCCGACCAAGGGCTTCATGGACAGGTTGCGCTACTGGTTTGGAGAATTCTTTGAGATGTCCCGCTAGACTTTGCTACCAAATTTTGAGGAGGGTGGAGCCATGTTTGAACTGGAAATGGATAATGAGAGTTATGCAGATATAAAGGTTGTGGGTGTAGGTGGCGGTGGTAATAATGCGGTCAATCGGATGATCTTGGCTGGGTTACAAGGTGTAGATTTCATTGCCTTGAACACAGATGCCCAAGCGTTACTGATGTCTAATGCAAACCACCGCATTCGCCTAGGGGACAAACTAACCAAGGGACTTGGTGCTGGATCCGATCCGGAGATCGGCGAGAAGTCAGCCCAAGAAAGTAAGGATGAGATCCGGGCGGTGCTCGAGGGTGCCGATATGGTTTTTATTGCCGCGGGCATGGGTGGCGGCACCGGGACAGGCGGGTGTCCCATTGTGGCGGAGATTGCCAAGGAATGTGAGGCCCTAACGGTGGGCGTGGTAACCCGTCCTTTCTCCTTTGAAGGACGAAGACGGGCAAAACAAGCCGATGAGGGCATCAAGAAGCTAAAAGAACAGGTGGATACCCTCATCACAATCCCCAACGACCGCCTCTTGCAGGTGGTGGAGAAGAAAACATCCATGCTAGATGCCTTTTCCATTGCCGATGACATCTTGTTACAAGGGGTTCAAGGGATCTCCGACCTGATCACAGTGCCGGGGCTGATCAATTTGGACTTTGCCGACGTGCGGACTATTATGCTTAGTGCCGGTTCCGCATTGATGGGTATTGGCCGATCAAGCGGTGAGGATCGGGCGGTGCAGGCGGCAAGACAAGCCATTTCAAGCCCATTGCTTGAGGCTTCCATCGAAGGAGCTAAGGGCATTTTGCTCAATATTACAGGTAGCTCCAACCTGGGGCTTTTTGAGGTAAACGAAGCTGCCGAGATTATTGCCGAGGCTGCGGATCAGGATGCAAATATTATCTTCGGGGCCGTAATTGACGACTCCCTTCAAGATGAGATCCGGGTAACCGTGATCGCCACAGGCTTTGATGCTAAACAGGACATACCCAAACAAAAGGCCCGTCCTGCAGAAGTAGATTTTAGTGCGGTGGCCGGGGATGATGATTTAGATATCCCTGCCTTTTTACGACGCAGATAGGGTAATGCCGATTAGGTCGGCACTACTCCATCCGTCGCATCTCTTTTTGCAGCTTGCCGAGGATCTTCTTTTCTAGACGGGAGATATATGATTGGGAAATGCCCAAAAGGTCTGCTACTTCCTTTTGGGTTTTTTCTTTCTGGTGGTTTAGCCCAAACCTAAGCTCCATAATGGTTTGCTCCCGGGTGGTAAGCTTGCTTAAGGCCAAGGTCAGGAGTTTTCGGTCTACTTCCTCCTCAATAGATTTGCTCACATTGCTATCACAACCTAAGACATCGGAAAGCAGAAGTTCATTACCGTCCCAGTCGGAGTTTAGGGGTTCATCAATAGATATTTCCGCTCGGGTCTTGCTGTTACGCCGCAGGTACATCAGGATCTCGTTTTCGATACACCGGGAAGCATAGGTCGCAAGCTTAATATTCTTTGAGGGGTCAAAGGTATTAACTGCTTTAATTAGTCCGATGGTCCCAATAGAGACAAGATCTTCGATTCCTACTCCGGTGTTATCGAATTTACGGGCAATATACACCACAAGGCGAAGATTGTGTTCAATCAGGGCCCCCTTAACCTGTGGGCCTTCATCGTGCAGACGGCTCAGAAGGTCCCGCTCCTCATCGGGGGAGAGGGGAGCAGGTAGAGTCTCCGAGCTACCAATGTAATGGATCTCGCCGGGACGAAATCCGAGCCAAGCTAGAAAACGGATCAACAGAAATTGTAGATAGATTCTGAGCTTAGTAATTGGTTGCATTGACCGCTTTGCCTCCTTCCCGGGGTCCTAAGGTCTGGGCGGGTTTTTCCAAAGTCATCTTGAGTACGTCCGGGTGGATTAACGCCTGGTAGCTTTGATCCTGGGCAAGACGCTGGCACGTTAGTGCCACGACTACGCTATCTATGGGTATGGTTGTTTTGCCCGCATCTACCCAGAGGGCATCGGGACGAAACCCCACTAGCAGTCCACTCTCCTTCCCTAGGGAAGAGAAGGGGATACAGCGAAACCGGGTGGACCACTCCTTATTACTGTGCAGGCGCTCAATACCTGCCAGATCACCTTTTCCTGTCCGCCGGACAAACTCCACAGCTTCCCTAGGCAGGATTCCCTCCAATACGTCAAGCTCCATGACCACCACTGGTACCTTACTAAAGGGATCCCGTAGGTTATTCCCAGTATCGAGCAGGGCAGTGCAGCTGGCTGTGGCAGGACCGAATTGGACCTGGATTTTAGTTTTATAGACCCGTTGGTACAGCTGATCCTGGATGACCCCCCACCCTAGTTCCGCCACCAGTAGAATAGAGAAAACCGAGGCGAGCATCCCCCAGACCATATTGGGGTCTTGGGGTGTGCCAAATAGGAACAAAGCCGTAAGGGTGCCGGCTCCTCCACTGATCAGAAACACCAGATAAAAGTAAGCTAGAATGCGAAAGGTTCGGGCCCGGTTCTGTGGCAAGAAGCAAAGGCAGACCATCACAAGGGAGACCAAGAAAATTGTCAAAAGGGAACCGAAAAAGCCATAGTGGGGGATTGCTTGGTAATAACTTAGGCGAAAGAGGATAAAATATGTAGTACCAAAGGCGGCAGCTAAACTGATGCGTAATCGACTTGCCTTGGCCCGGGCAATTTCCTTAGTCGCCCAGAGTAACAGGTAATCGAATAGGAAATTGACAATTGCCCACAAGATTAACTGATCAATGTAGATCACTCGGATGTAGCTATTCATACGTCCAGCGCCCCTGTCCCAAAAAAGTCACCTATTATTAATAAATATTACCGTCCTATCAGATACATTCCTCCCTTAGAGATAAAAAGAATAAAGCCGGCCGAAGGTGGCAATAATGTGAATGCGGTGTTGAGGAGGGAGGGATGTCATGAAAATGCACAATAAAGTTGAAATCTGCGGGGTTAATACCTCGGAACTGCCGGTTCTGAAGAATGAAAAGATGCAGGAGCTGCTCAGACAAGTCAAGGAAGGGGACAACGATGCAAGACAGGAGCTCATCCGATGTAACCTCCGTCTAGTTCTCAGTGTGATCCAGCGATTCAGTAACCGGGGTGAGCATCTAGATGATCTGTTTCAAGTAGGCTGTATTGGACTAATGAAAGCAATAGACAACTTTGATTTGAGTCAGAATGTGAGATTCTCTACATATGCTGTACCCATGATTATTGGGGAGATTCGTCGCTATCTGCGAGATAATAATCCGATCAGGGTCTCTCGGTCCCTGCGGGATATTGCCTATAAAGCACTGCAAGTACGGGACCGATTAGCCAACAAGACCGGTGGGGAACCGACCCTCAGTCAGATCGCAGAGGAGTTAGGTGTACCTAGGGAGGAAGTGGTGTTTGCGCTGGATGCCATACAGGATCCCATCTCGCTGTTTGAACCCATCTATCATGATGGGGGCGATCCCATCTTTGTGATGGACCAGATCAGTGATGAGAAAGATGAAGATAGCAATTGGGTGGAAGGTATATCGATTAAGGAATGCCTATCAAGGCTTTCGGAACGGGAGAAGAAGATATTGACCATGCGGTTTTACGGTGGCAAAACCCAAATGGAAGTGGCCGATGAGATCGGCATTTCCCAGGCTCAGGTATCACGTTTGGAAAAGGCCGCCCTCAAAAACCTGCGTCGGCAGTTGAGTGTATAGGAGGTTAGGTAACCGTGGGAAAGACATTACGGATGAAAGTGGTGATCGGTAGCATGCTCCTATTGGTCATGGCTACTGTAGGTGTGTTGGCAAACTTGGTTTGGGAACCAACAGAGGATTTATCCGACCGCCTCATCCGACTGCATATTCTAGCTAATAGTAACGATCCCCTAGACCAACAATTGAAACTGCTAGTTCGGGATTCGGTACGGCTAACGGTCAAACAGCTTTTAGAGGATGTGGATACAAAGGAAGAAGCAGCTCAGTTGATTCAGGATTATCTAGACATGATCCAACAGGTGGCAGCGGCGCGGGTGTCCTCTGAGGGGTATGATTACCCTGTTGAAGTTCATATGGGTGTCTATCCGTTTCCCCATCGAACCTATGGTACCCTTGAAGTTCCCCAAGGAGACTATTTGGCCGTCCAGGTGGTCATTGGGCAGGGCCGGGGAGACAATTGGTGGTGTGTATTGTTCCCACCCCTATGCCTGATTGAAGATCAGGATACCCGGATTGTCCCTGAGAACACAACCCAGGCGGCTAATACAGAGCAGGTGAAGGTGCAGATTCAATATCGGTGGAAATTTAAAGACTATTTACCCGAATGGTTGCTAAGAAAGGGTGCAAGGTTTATGGAGTGGTGGACCACGGCTAAGGCCAATTAGCACACCCCCAAGTCCTCCTGCATATATTAAGGTATATGTAAGATTCCTACCAAAGGTGGGAGGGGTGGCTTGTGCAACTTAAAGCATCTGAATTACGCATGCGGGATGTAGTGAATATTGCCGACGGTCGGAAACTAGGATATATCTACGATCTAGATGTGGACCTGCAAACGGGACGGATCAATGCAATCATTCTGCCCGCACCCCAGAAAATATTCAATTTCTTTGGCCGGGGTGAGGATGTACAGATACCCATTGAGAAAATCAAGAAAATTGGTGTTGATGTGATCTTGGTCGAACTGTCTCCGACTGTGGGAACATAAATAGTAGACATAGTACTTATCTGGAAAAGCCGCAAGATCCCTGCGGCTATTTTTCTGTGTGCTGGTACTGGCCCAAAATCCTCTAGAATCAGCAGCATACCCCACTAATCCATTTGATATGGACAATCAATTGCAGTACAATACAGTTGGTTGGTTACTAGGATCTTAGATCTAGACAACCATACCGTCGGACGGGCGGGAGTTGATGCTTGGTAAGTACCAAGAATCCCCAGGATAGCTTGGGGAATCGTCAAAACTAGGCCGGGTTATGAGTCCTCCGGGGCGGAGGGAGCTCTTGCCGACAGCGCCCGGCCAACCTTTCACCTGGAGGGATGTCCGTGAGATGCCCCTTTTGCGGAGAATCCGGTAGTCGTGTGGTGGATTCCCGTACGATCCAAGAACGTAACGCCATTAGACGGCGGCGGGAATGTGAGCAGTGCAAACGACGCTTTACCACCTATGAACGCAGGGAAGAGTTTCCCTTAATGGTTGTGAAAAAAGATGGTCGGCGGGAGATGTTTGATCGAAATAAGGTCCTCGGTGGGATTATTAAAGCCTTGGAGAAGCGACCTGTTAGTGGCGAACAAGTGGAGCACATGGTCGATGAAATAGAGCGTAAGCTCTATTCCTTTGGTCAGCGGGAGGTTGCTTCCCAACAGATTGGCGAATTGGTGATGGAAGCACTTCGGGACACCGATGAAGTGGCCTATGTGCGGTTTGCGTCGGTGTATCGCCAATTCAAGGACATTAACCGTTTTCTGGAGGAACTCGAGCATCTATTGGAGGATAGAAAGGCATGAATTTGGCATTACGTCGGCGGGGAGAACTGGTCTTTTTGGAGGCTTCCGGTTCGAACGAAGTACTCCTTTGCGTCAGTACCCGGGGCGGTGGCGTAAGCCACGGCCCTTTTGCGTCATTGAACTTGGGACTGCATGTACAAGATTGTGCAAAGTCAGTAGTAGATAACCGCAGAAGGCTAGCCCAAGCCTTGGGGTTTCCCCTAGCACGAATGGTTTGCGCCCAGCAAGTCCATGGTACCAAGATTGCCATTGTCGGGGAGGATGAAGCCGGACGGGGAGCTTTCTCAATAGATGATGCCCTCTGTGGTGTTGATGGTATGCTTACAATGGAGAGAAACCTTGCCCTAACCTGTTTTTATGCCGACTGTGTGCCCTTATTGTACTATTGTCAAGATCCTGCCGTTTGTGGGGTGGCCCATGGGGGGTGGCGGGGCACCCTGGGGGGAATTAGCTCTTTAATGATCCAACAGATGCGTCGGGTATTTGGCTGCCGGGTGGAGGCTATTACAGTTGTGATTGGGCCGGCGATTGGGCCTTGTTGTTATGAGGTAGGGGAGGAGGTCCGAAGTCTGTTTGCGGAGCGTTTTTGTCCAACCGGTGGCCGGACATTGGATCTTGTAGAGATCAACCGGAGGATTCTGATTGATGCTGGCCTACCGGAGGGGAATATTATTGTTAGTAATTTCTGCACAAAGTGTAATGAACAACTGTTCTATTCCTACAGAAGAGCAGCAAATTCTGGGTTACCTAGTTGCGGGCGGCATGGTGCCATTGCAATGCTGCTGTAAAGGTATTGTTTGGGTTTTGTCGAATTAATTTGTGATGTCTAACTTGAGGTGATCAATGTGAATCGAGGCGGTCTTGCCACTAGTAACGAAGCCAAGACGTCATATTCCCGACGTCGTGGAGAGATCATCGGTATTATTGTCATGGCTATTGCGATTTTTGGCCTCATAGGTCTTTATTGGCCAGTTACTGGGATAGTGGGTGAATACATGACCAGGGCATGCCGGTGGCTTTTGGGGGCCGCCGCTCCCATTGCTCTTTTGATTGTATTTATCTGTGGTGGATCGGCCTTTTTTCGGGGTGGCGTCCGTACCTTTGGGAAAGTACGTACTTTGGGACTGGTCTTGCTTGGATTGGTGATCGTAGTGGTATTACACCTGGCGAAGACGCCTGTGTCCTTTCCCACCACCGAGGAGTACGTAAATGGTGGAGGTGTGGTGGGTAAGACCTTTGCGGTGGTTTTGCTCAAGGCCTTCGGGAGCAAGGGTACTTACGTAGTTCTTGCCGCCTTGGCCCTAATTGCCCTTGAACTCTTGATAGATACTCCCCTTTCCCGACAGACTAAGTGGGCTGCAGGTAAAACACGACGGGTGTTATCTGTAATAGGTAGGGGGTTAGCACATTTTGGGCGTGGTTTAGCTGAAGAGTTGCGGCAACTACGAGACTGGATGTTTAGACGAAAACCATCCCACGTTGACGAGCCTGTGGAGGATGTGGATCTGCTTCCCGAAGGAGCAAAACAGGAGACCATCCCATTAGATGAGGATGAGCTCTACGATGATGCTCTTGATGAGGAGGAAGAGGTCGTCCAAAGGACTACATCTTCTCGGCCTAAGAAGAAAGCAGGTTCTTTGCGGCTTCCTCCCCTGTCGATTCTAAGGAAGAAGAATCCTAAGCCTCCAAATGAAAAGGAGATCCAGGATGCGGGACAACATTTGCTTGCTACGCTAGAAAGCTTTGGTATTGAGGCGAAGATCGCGGATATTCAGCGGGGTCCGGTGGTGACCCGGTTCGAAATCCAGCCCCCCGCGGGGATTAAGGTCAGCCGGATTACTAGCCTTGCCGATGATATCGCTCTAGCCCTAGCCGCCCAGGATGTGCGTATTGAAGCACCGGTTCCCGGTAAATCCGTAGTGGGGATTGAAGTGCCCAATAAAGAGACGGATAGTGTATATCTCAGGGAGCTACTAGATTCAGAGGAGTTTAGAAATGCTACCTCTAAGCTTTCCGTAGCCTTCGGGAAGGATGTGGCTGGTCGGCCGGTGATCGCCTCTTTGGACCGGCTGCTCCATCTACTGATTGCCGGGGCCACTGGTTCGGGAAAGAGTGTGTGTATCAACTGCATCATTGCTAGTCTCCTCTATGGAGCAAAGCCCGATGAGGTTAAGCTTCTAATGGTGGATCCCAAACGGGTTGAACTAGCGGTATTTGATGGCATCCCACATCTTATTGCACCGGTGGTTACCGATCCGCGGATGGCGGCTACCGCGCTGAATTGGGTTGTTGATGAAATGGAAAAACGCTACGAGCTGTTTGCCGATGCTGGGGTGCGCAATATTGATGGGTATAACCGATGGGTGCAAGCCCAAACTGAGCCACCTGAAGAGGGTGAAGGACTATCGCTTTTGCCCCGGATTGTAGTGATTATTGATGAGTTGGCGGACTTGATGATGGTGGCGGCAAAGGACGTAGAGGAGGCCATTTGCCGCTTAGCTCAAATGGCCCGGGCCGCCGGGATTTACCTGGTGATTGCCACCCAAAGGCCTTCGGTTGATGTGATTACTGGCTTGATCAAAGCGAATATCCCCTCCCGGATTGCCTTTGCGGTTTCGTCAGGGATTGATTCCCGCACCATTTTAGACTGTGTGGGAGCAGAGAGATTGCTGGGTAAAGGGGACATGCTCTTCCATCCCATGGGAGCTTCAAAGCCTTTCCGGGCCCAAGGCGCGTTTGTCTCCGATGATGAGGTCAACAAGCTGGTGGCATATTGGAAAAAACAAGGGAAACCAGAGTACATTCAAGAGGTCACAGAACCTACTTCCATAGAAGGGGTTCTTCATGAAGAAGACGAGTTATATGATGATGCGGTGCAACTGATTCTCGATACGGGACAAGCCTCGATTTCCATGTTGCAGCGCCGGTTTCGGATTGGATACAACCGAGCAGCTCGTCTGATCGATATGATGGAATTGCAGGGTATCGTGGGTCCATCCCAGGGCAGTAAGCCTAGGGAAGTATTAATAATGCGGTCGTCGGATTACAGATCCTTGGAGTAATTGCTACCAGAAGCAAAAAAGGGGGGGTATGGGTTTTGAGGGAATTGGGAGATTTTCTCTACCAGGAGAGACAGAAGAAGGGGATTACCCTAGAAGAGTTGGAGCAGATTACTAAGATTCGTAGCAAATATCTAAGAGCCATAGAAGAAGGGGATTTTGAAGTCATCCCCGGCGAGGTGTACCTGAAAGGCTTTCTCAAAAGCTATGCCGAGGCCGTGGGGGTGGAAGGACGGAATGTGCTTGCGTGGTATGAACAGATAAAAGGCCCCGACTCCCCACCAGACACTGTCGCCGCCGAGAGTGCTGCTACTACCGAGGCAAGTCTTAAGGAACTAAGGAGAACGAGACCTTCCTTCGGCCGCGCCCTCCTTGTTGCGCTACTCCTTATTGCTCTTGCTTTTCTGGCGTACAAGCTCTGGGATTTTTACTTGGCTGGTGCGGAACAAGGTGAGACTCCCAACCTAGAAACGCAGTTCCAGCAGCCAGAACCGGAAGTCGAGCCAGAACCAGCAACGGCTACACCGATTGTGCCCGAGGAACAACCCGAGTCAGAACCTACCGACAAAGAGCCAGAGCCCGTAGTGACCGAACCAGATGAGAGTACCCATGGGACTGAGGTTCCCGAGTCTGTTGTTGCCGTAAAGCTGGAGGTGGTGGCCAGCGATGTGTGTTGGCTCGAAGTGTATGCTGATGGGGAACGGGTTTACTATGGAAACCTTGACGTTGACGATGCGAGGACCTTTCATGGTGAGAAAGAGATTTATGCCAAGTTTGGAAAGGGCGAAGTCGCTAGTTTACGCGTAAACGATGTGGAGCTTGGCATGGCAGGTAAAGGTGTGGTGCGCTGGTTGTTTACTCCAGAGGAGAGCAAGGTAGTGCCCCCTGGCGAAACACAGCCTCTCATTTAGGAACGATGGCTAACTGCTTTTTTTAGGACTTGTCATCCTCCCTGTTATATTTCCCCAAACTGGGGAATATATTTATCTCGGAAGGGGGGAAAGGACATGGCTAATATGCGAACACCGAAAAAAGACGGGCCAGGTCTTGTGTTCATCCTGATAGCATTAGTTGTTGTTGGAGCAATAGCATTAAAAGTTTTTGGACTTTTCCCTGGGGCAAAGCAAGAACCAGAAGAACAGATCCCGAAGATTGACGAGACAATACCACCGGAAGCTTTGGAGGTCAGTATGCTGGTTTACCATTCCCACGCATCGGAGAACTTTTCGCCTAGTGAAGCTAATACCACCAAGGGTAAAGAAGGCGACATTGTTCGAGTGGGCGAGGCTTTGGTTAATAACTTGGCCACCCGGGGAATCCTGGCAGTACATGATGTGACCGTGCATGATTATCCTAGCTGGAGTCAAGCGTACGCCAGGTCAAAGAGCACAATTGAATCGGCATTGCAGAAGTATCCCACAATCCAGTTTGTTATTGACGTACATCGGGACGGATTGCCTGATCGGGGTGAAGGCTACACTATCACCAAGATTGACGGTCAAGAGGCGGCCACGATTCTTCTGGTCACCGGTGATGCCAATAACCCAAGGGCTGCGGCTAACCTAGCATTTGCGGAGAAGATCCGTACCAAAATGGAGCAGATGTATCCGGGACTCCTCCGTCGCATCCAGGTAAAACATGAAGATCTCAATGGGAATTATCTGGACAACAGTGTGGTGGTATACATAGGTGATTACCGTGGTAATACCCTCAAGCAGGCTCTTAAGTCTGCAGAATTGCTTGCCAATGTACTGGCGGCAGTCTGTGCTGACTTGAAGACAGCTGCAAAGGAGTAATGTTACCCCCATTCCAACTCAAGGGCCCAAGCCTAGCTTAGGGCCCTAACCATCGGAGAGAAAGATCAGTTGTGTAACCACAGGATAGGCCATGATGCGAGGACCGAACCGCTGTTCCTGTTCTTGTAGTCTTTGCTTCAACTCCCTTTGGTAATCCCGCTGGGGATCCTGTGCGGACATCCGTCGGTAATAGTCCTGAAGATGTCGCTTTTCCTGGGCCAGACTTATTGCAGCACTTTCTGCCCAGGCATGGTCTTCCCCTTGCAGAAGGTGCCGCAGGTTGTCACAGGCAAGTAGATAGGCCCGGCGAAAGCCAATTTTTCTGGGGAGGATGGTGGTTTCCGGTGGCTTTGTGGTCTGCCAGTCCGCGTCCTTAGTCTCTTTATACAGGGTGTCGGATACTGTACCTATATGAAGATCAATGGCTATAGGCCATATTTCCTCGGGCCGGTGAAATCCGGTGAAGATTAACCGGAAATGAAACAGAATATATGGTCTTAGTATTGACGAACCCCGGATAATGTATCTTCGACAAAGCCTGCCCTTGGCTGATGCGGTATCAATCAATTGCTCCATCCGCAATGATCCCGGCTGTAATAATTCCGCATGGGGGAAGCGTTCCTGACCCTGCTGCGAGAAGACAAAGTCCCAAACTGCGGGCTTACTGAACCGATTCTCTATTTCACTCACTTGATCGTCGGTTAACTGTACCCGTAAAAGGCCATCGTGATCGGTATGGGATGCCCCCATTGCCTTGAAAAAGCTTACGGCAAAATCCTTAATCTGTTCTTCCATCTTTTATCCTCCCAGAAGCTTCTCCAAATTGGATGCATTCTCTGTGTTTGGGGTCACATCGGAAAACTGCGTAGCAAAATCATCCAGTTCCCTGCGAATAGTATCGTCCCCGGTGTGGCTCAATAAAATGCGCCCGAGACTAGTCTCAAAACCTCCCTTAATTTGCATTTTGCTGAGGATCGCATCTAGGTCCCCCACCACGGTGCGGAATAGATCCAGCTTCTCATGGAGCAGATACAGAATGTGCTCCTCAATGGTGTTTCTGGTGGCCAGGTTGAATATTTGCACGTCCTTAGTTTGACCCAAACGATGTACCCGGCCAATACGTTGCTCAATTCTCAGGGGATTCCATGGTAGATCATAGTTGATCACATTACGGCAGAATTGGAGGTTGAGTCCTTCACCCCCGGACTCGGTACTGATTAGTACTTGGGCTTTGGCCTTGAACAGGGAACGGACCCACTGCTTCTGACTGCGGGAAAGCTCCCCGTTAAAGATCAAGGTAGGCACCTCCTTCTTAGATAAATGCTGCCACAGGGCCCTTTGGGTGGCCTTAAACTCAGTGAAGATGATGACCTTTTCCTGCAACCTGTCGATTAGGTTGAGGACACAGTGCATTTTGGCAGTTTTCTCAATAGACAAAGCTAAGGCTAGTAGATTGCACAGATACTCACACGCGGTCCCTCCCACTCCACCATCGAGCATCTTTTCAATGGTGAGGGCCGCTGCCTGGGGGCTTGAGCAAGCCTCTCTAAGCAGAGTGATAAAGGGCAACATATTGCCATGGGAGAGCCCGGATTTAACGCGCACAAAATCCAGGATCCGTTGATACAACTTAGCTTCCTCCGCGCCCAGAGTGACGGGAACTAAGGAGACAAGGCGCTTGGTTAGTTCGATGGTGTCTTTACCCCGCCGGTTACGAATGAGTACTGAACCGATTAGCCGCTGAAGTTCCTCGGTATTCTGGGCAGTACGCTTATCCACCGTAAAATCCCTTTGGAAGTCCTTATACGTCCCTAGTTGGCCCGGACGGAGGAGATTAATCAGGTTATATAGCTCCTTGAGGTCGTTTTGCACGGGAGTTGCCGTCAGTAACAGAAAGTACTTTTTCACGACAGAATTTACTAATTGGAAGTTTTGGGTCTTCTCACTCTTGAGCTTATGGGCTTCATCTACGATGAGCATATCGTAATGCTGTTGGCAAATGATTGCTTTGTTCTGTGGCCGCTTGGCTGTGTCCAAGGATGCGATCAAGTAGCCTCCCTTATCCCAGTCATAGCTGCTGCGCTGGATCCGAACGGGGATGTTAAATTTATCCTTTAGCTCAAAAAACCACTGCCAAATCAGGGTAGAAGGCACCAGAATCAGTGCATTGGCTACTTCATTTCTCAGGATGTATTCCTTTAGAATCATCCCTGCCTCAATAGTCTTACCAAGCCCTACTTCATCGGCCAGAATGGCCCGCCCATTCATCTGATGGACGACCCTTTGGACAGTATTCATTTGATGGGGATAAAGTACTACGCCACAGCGGGCAAAGTATTCCCTCAGGTGACTGATCACGAGTAGATCCTCATCACCTGATGTGCACCTTAGGGCGGTGCCCTGTAAAGAAAGCTTGATCCAGGCTGGATCGTCGAAGTTCTTGTAGCGGATTCTCTGCACCAGTTCCCGTGGTGCGCTTTGGGAAAAGTAGACCTGTAAGTGCTGGGAGACCTCCTCCCCCGGGCCATAGGTTTCCTCCTTCTTTTGGAACATCCTAGCCAACGAAGGTAAGATGGGAACAGTGATCTGGATATCTTGAAAGGTCGATGGTTGCAACACAGATTACCCACCTCGTCTGTTTTGTTGTGGTTCTATTGTTACCGGGTAAGCGTCTTTTCATCACCGGGCTGTCTTAACTTGTCCCCAAACAGGGCAGATCTATGCTGGTACCTAGGACCGTCCTAACCTACCGATGCAACTGGGACTGGTAATCGAAGACCAGCTTACTGATGGCGGCAATATGGGAGAAGCCTTCATCAAGGTCTGCAATACCAATAGAAAGGACCGTCAGGATATAGGGATGATCATGGAACACAATACCTACGTCATTGGCGATGCCATCAAGGTCCCCTTCTTTGTGGGCAACGGTAATCTCCGGAGGAAGAAGCCCAGGAATGCCAGTATGGAAAATGGAATGGGCCATATCATCAAGGATGCGGTGGCCTAGCTGGGGGGACCGTTTGGCAAAATCCAATACTTCCTTCATGTACAGGCCCATATCCGCCGCTGTAGTGACATTTTTACCACCGGGATACACTGTCTTACCTCCTAGACCAACCATGTAATTGATGAAGTTTTGTCGTCCTAAGTGGTCGATGAGCATTGATGTAGCGATGTTATCACTGATGGTGATTGCTAGGTTGCTCAGCACTCGTAGAGAGTATGGATAATCTTCCCGGCCATCGTAGCGGAGGACGCCATTACCACCTTGGTAGTGGCGCTCTTTGACATAGGAAATGGGGGTAGACAAATCCTCTTGACCCGCGGCGACCAACTCATTTAGATATAGGACCAAGGGTACCTTAATGGTGCTTGCTGCAGTGATCGGGAGTTGTTCATTGATCCCAAAGATGTGGCCAGAGTGGAGATCATGAAAGTAGATCCCAAACTGCCCGTCAGGTACCGTCGAAAGATAGTCTTGGATCTTGGTCACAAGAGGCGTGTAGTCCACATTACTTCTTCCCTGTTTGTTTGTGGTGGACAAAAGCAAAGACCACGGCTGGGCTTTTCGCGGTGGCCTTTGAAGCAAAACAATAGCGACAATAACGATGAAAACAGCAGCAATCAGGAATAGGTATTTTTGCTTCATGTTTTTTCGCTCCTTAGTTTATTAGTCTCATAGCTAGTATATGCGTAGCCTTAGAAAAATTTAAGGAAAAAGCTAGCAGGGGAAAGGATTTCGCATATCTTACAGCGAATGATCAAAAAAGCTTATCAATCGGGAGGGAGTAACGCATGCGCACCATCTTAGCCGCCATATGTTGTGCATTATTGCTCCTGCAGCCCTTTGCCGATGGAGAGGTAGCCGGTGCCAGCATTGGTCGGTATGGTGGTAGTCTCACCTTCGGTGTGGTAGGGACGCCCCGTACTTTCAACTACTTCATGGCGGAGGATCATACTTCGCTTCTTATTCTGGACTTCGTATACGATGGCCTCGTTGAGTATGATTACCGCACGGGGGAACTAGTACCGGCTTTAGCTGCAAGTTGGGATTTTAACCAAGAGGGAACTGTATGGACCTTTCATTTGCGTCAAGATGTCCTGTGGCATGATGGGGAGCCCTTTACCGCAGATGATGTCCTGTTCACCTTTGGTTTGATCTTCGATGAAACACTGCCCTTTCTATACAGGGAGTCCTTTTACATTGACGGAAGTCCCTTTGCCTACACAAAGTTGGATGATTATACCATCAGGCTGACTTTACCTAGACCCTTCGCGCCCTTGCTTTCGGCCTTAACGATGAAGATCATGCCCCGGCACAAACTAGCCCAGCCCTGGATGCAGGGGGAGTTTACCAGGACTTGGGGGATTGATTGCTCCCTCTCCGATGTGGTGGGAACGGGTCCCTTCCAGTTAGTTCAGTATCAAAGGGGTCGAGAGGTAGTTCTCCTGCGAAATCCCAGATACTGGAAGAAGGATGCAAAGGGAAACCTTCTTCCCTATCTTACGAGACTGGTCATTCGTACCAAAAGTGACCTAGCACAGCTTTACCAGGACCTAGGGGCGGGTAGGTTGGATGTTTTTGAAATTCACCCGGGGACTGACTCGGCGTTACTGAAACAGATTCCCCCGGGCTACACTTTATATGACGCCGGTTTGGGTTTCTCAAGCAACATTCTGGTTCTCAATCAGGATCCAAACACCCTTGAAGAGATGAAGCACCGCGTATTTGCCGATCAAGCCTTTCGGCAAGCGATAGCCCACGCCATAGATCAGGAACGAATCATCCAGGAGGTGTATGGTGGTCTTGCGGTTAGACAAAGGGCTTTTGTCAGTCCGGCGTCCCGGTTCTACCATGAGACTGCGGTACCTATCTACGAAAAGGATCTGCTAGCTGCTAGGGAGATTTTGCGTCTAGCTGGCTTTTCCTGGGATGAGGCAGATCTGTTACGTTCTCCCGATGGTTGGAGTGTAGAGCTGTCTCTTTGCTCCAATGCGGATAATCCTGAACGGGTCCGGATGGCTGATCTAATTGCTGAGGATCTGCGCCGAATTGGTGTTTCCGTGGAACACCATCCCGTTAACGCAAACGTTTTTGTGCGCAAACTCTCCTGTGGTGATTGGGACTGTGTCCTTCTGGGTCTGGAAAGCACTATGGAGCCCCATGATGGATGGGATATTTGGCACTCCTCGGGGTATTTCCACTTGTGGCAGCCTATGCAGTTAAGACCAAGTACTCCATGGGAAGGTGAAATTGATCGTTTGTTTGAGGTTGGAGCTACTACCATGGATAGGAGAAAGCGGTATCAAGCCTACGCCGAAGCGCAAAGGATTGCAGCAGAGCAATTACCGATGATCTTCTTGCCCACTGCCAGTCGCATGTATCTTGTTCGTGATAAACTGCAGAACGTGGAGGCCGTGGGTCCAAAGGGTGTGTTGGGGGAGATTACTACCCTTTGGATTGAGAATCCCTGATCATTCCCTGAGTATTGGCTTTTGGCCGGAACAGTACCCGAGAGGTCGGGAGCTTCAGCCACCATATACTTCACCGTCCTTACAGCAGTTTCGTGCAAGTTATGCACACTGTCCAAGAAAATCCTTGTAATGGATGATGTTTAGATCCCATGTTGGCGATGCTTACTGCCGTAGGCAACATCGATGTCGCAAGCATAGCTGTAGAAAGCACTTTGATGAGCGGAGACTGCTGTAAAGCGCTGATCAATACCTGCACAAAGCACTACGACGTAAGGGATGTCTGTTTAGGCGAGAGGGTAGGCAGACGATAGGTGAGGTCATTAGTAAATCGAGCCACGTCGCCGATTTATTCCTCTATGAGAGGCTTGATCCCGATAGAGCCTTTGCCTGAGTTTCTGTACACCACATCACTGAAATGCTGTTTGCCCTAGCTGTAATGATGATACTAAGCAGGCTGCTGAAAGTTGATTTCGGTTTCGGCCTTGGCGACAGGAGGAAAGGAACCAAATATGTAGTGGTGTATACTGCCATATTTGCAGGGGTCACACTTGTCTGCCATATACCTATGCTGATCTACAGCATGTTACTAGTCTATGACTCATTGAACAAAAGGAATACCTTGGAATGCTGGGCTTTGCTCCTAAGTGGGCTGGCCGAAGAGGTTTTGTATCGGGCGCTCCCCATCACAATGCTTGCACATGTAGTGGGGAAGAGCGTAAAGATAAAGTGGGGCATTACACTAGAGGTGATGATCGCCTCTTTCCTGTTGGTCATGGCACACATGACATGGACCTTATTTCCGTTTACCATTGAAGCGAACTACTTCCAGCTGTTTTATGCTTTTGTACTAGGCGCTATCCAAGGCAAAGCGTACCAGGACAGCCGCAGCGTTGTGTATCCGATAGCATCAGCAATGTGTTGGGGTATCTGCTTATAGTATTCGGCTAGTGTCTAAGGAAGATAGGTTAATTGGCTAGGATTCCGTCACAGTCCAGAACCACTGACATCACGCGAGTCGAAAATGAGGCTGATAATCCGCTCAGCTTGGATGCCAGACCGGAAGTTTTTGATTCGCAGGTGAGATTAAGGGAAAGGACAAGGCAGCTGCTAGCCAAGATATATCTAAGATGATGGGGTCTTGATAAAACACGGGAGTATGAGTCAAGAATTTACGGGTTCAGGTAGGTGATCGCGAACGCGACGGATACCGCGGGTCCCATGAGAGAGAAGGGAAAAGAAGGGATCGAGAGGCTCAATCTCCAATATAGGAGATAAG
>Ga0172382_10002046_pt1 | contig 34582 bp, 30 predicted proteins | sample Leawel138RmetaG_FD_122245 | JGI IMG/M metagenome (GOLD analysis project Ga0172382, IMG submission 122245) | Leachate microbial communities from a municipal landfill in Southern Ontario, Canada - Leachate well 138R metaG | ecosystem: Engineered > Solid waste > Landfill > Unclassified | place...
ACGTTTGATGGTATAATACTCATGAGACTTGGAGCTCCTTTCTGGGAGGTAGTGTGAATTGTCGTGAATCCATTATACCAGAGGTGTTTCAGGTCTCATTTTATTTATTAAGTTAACAGACCGGAAGAACACAAGAGGAGGAGCACATGAAACACGAGAGCAAACAAGCAGAAAAGCAGGCTGTCCTGGCAGCCGCCTGCGCCATGGTCGCCGCGGCGAGGACGGCTCCGAAAGGCCGGGGTCTGGATTATCTCGAGACCTGGATTTTGGAGGGAGACGAAAAGGATGCGTTTGCCGGTCAGATGCGCGCGTGCGGAAAAGAGCTCGGCGCCGCTTTTTTTGAAAGGGATGCAAAAAACATCGAGCAGGCCCAGGCGCTCGTGCTGTTTGGCATCGCGGATGCGCAGTACGGTTTGAACTGCGGATACTGCGGCAAGGCGACGTGTGCCGAAGCGGCGGATGACGGCGTCGCATGCGTGTTTGCGGCGACGGACCTGGGAATCGCCATCGGTTCGGCGGTCTCGGTCGCTGCCAACTGGCGCGTCGACAACCGCGTTATGTACTCGGCCGGAAAAACGGCGATCATGAGCGGTGTCTTTTCGAAGGAAATGAAAGCTGCATTTGGGGTTCCTCTTTCCGTCAGCGGAAAAAGCCCCTTCTTCGACAGGGGGTAACCATGAACGAAGACTATAGCCTGGCAGGCTACATCAAGAGGATCGTGCGGACCGTGTTCGGCCTGTTTCTCTTCGCGTGCGGATCGTACTGCGTCATCCGGGCCAACATCGGCCTGGGCCCGTGGGAAGCGTTTCACATGGGCGCGTCGTACCACATTCCGCTTTCGTACGGCAACATCACGGTGCTCGTATCGTTTGTAATCGTGATCGCCGTCAGCATGCTCAAAGAGCCCATCGGGTTTGGAACCATCCTCAACGCGATCTGCATCGGAAAATTTGTGGACCTGCTGCTGTATCTGGATATCCTTCCGACCATGAAGAACTTTGCAGCCGGAGTCGCGCTCCTGCTGATCGGGCAGGTGATCGTGGCGTTCGGAAGCTACTTTTACATCGGCAACGGACTGGGGTGCGGACCGAGGGACTCGCTCATGACGGCGCTGTCGAAGCGGCTGCCCAATGCGCCCATCGGCATCATCCGGGCCATCATCGAAGGATCCGCCGGCCTCGTGGGCTTTCTGCTCGGGGCTAAGATCGGACTTGGAACGATCATCTCCATGTTCGGCATCAGCTTCGTCATCCAGATGGTGTTCGCGCTGCTCAAGTTCGACGTAAAGAGCGTCTACCACGAAAATGTGTTCGAGTCGATCAGAAACATGAAGAAAACGGCGAAAGCGCAGTAAAGAACTCAGTCAAATCAGTGCAACCTGCAAGATATCTAAAATAGAAAAGCCCGGCCGCACATCTGCAGCCGGGCTTTTTATTGTGTCCAAGCCGGACAGCCTCTTTCGACCTACGAACGGGCGGGCAGTCTGCTCATCGCAAAGGCCGCCATCAGCGAAGCGCAGTGTGTTACGTCTTCGGCGTCTGCCATTTCCTGCGGCGTATGGATGTAGCGGCAGGGTACCGAAATGCCTCCGGTCTGCACGCCTCCGCGCGTCGTGTGGATGGGGCCGGCATCTGTGCCGCCGCGCACGATCACGTCGTTTTGATACGGTATGCTTCCGGCTTCTGCCAGCGCCCGCAGGCGGTCGACCATGTCCGGATGGCAGATGACGGATGTATCCATCACCTTGATGGCGGCACCGCCCCCCAGCGAACTGCTGCCGTAGTGCTTGCTGCCCGGCTGGTCGCCCGCGGGCGTCACGTCGCAGACGATGCCGTAGTCCGGGTCGATTTCAAACGCCGCCGGCTTTGCGCCGCGCAGCCCCGGTTCCTCCTGGACGGTAAACACGAAGTACAGATCGTTTGCGCTTTCGCCGATCTGCTCCATCGCCCAAAGCAGCGCGATGCAGGAAATCCGGTTGTCCAGATACGGCGAGATGATCCGCCCGCCCGCGAGGTTTGCCGGCGCGTCGTACACCGCGGTGTCGCCGATGCGGATAAGCGACGACGCCTGCTGCTCGCTTTCGGCACCGATGTCGACGTACAGATCGTTGAGCGAAAGCTTCGTGCGGTCGGCCGACTGATCCGGTACGATCGTTCCCCGCACGCCGTTTTTAAAGCGCACGGTCGCATGCAGAATGTTTTCCGCCACCAGGCCTCCGATGTTTCCAAATCTCAAAAAGCCCTCTTTTTCTATGTGCGTTACGATGAGCCCGATGGAGTCCATGTGGGCGGCGAACAGCACTTTGGGTCCGCTTCCCTTTCTCCGCAGAATCAGGTTTCCAAGCGCATCCACGCGGACTTCATCGATGCGTCCGGGTGCGATGCGGCGGATGCATTCCCTGATCTCTTTTTCTTCTCCCGAAGGTCCGAAGCAGGCGTTTAGCTCCTGCAAGGTTTTTAACAGTTCCAATTCGATTCCTCCTCCAATGCTATTCGCTCTTCGCGCCGGGGTCTTCGGCGACGGAATGGATAAACGCTTCGGCCAGCTCGACCATGTGGTGGCAGTCCCGGATCGAAGCCACAGAAGACGACGTGTGGATGTAGCGCACCGGGACGGAAATCGCGGCGACCTGCACGCCGCCGGCGGTGGTTTGGATCGCCTGTGCGTCCGTGCCGCCCGCGATGAACCGCTTCGTCTGCCAGGGGATGCCTCGGTTGTCGGCCAGATGGCGGAGCCGCTCGAACAGATCCCGGTCGTAGATTGCGCCCCGGTCCATCACGCCGAGCACGGGCCCTTCGCCCGCGCAGGTCACCCGCCGGTGGCCTTTGACGGAAGGGACGTCTGCTGCCGTCGTGCCTTCGAGGACGAGCGCGATGCGGGGCCGGATGGAAAACGTCGCTCCGAAGGCGCCGCGCGCTCCGGTCTCTTCCTGTGCGGTGAACACGAACGCGCAGTCGATGGGAAGCTCCTTTTGGATCAGGTGGATCATGGCGGCGCAGCCGATGCGGTCGTCCAGGGCTTTGGCCTTGATCATCCCGTCGCCGAACTCGACAAAGTCGCTGTCGAAGACGATTTCGTCGCCGATGGAGACGAGCGACTGAGCCTGCTTTTGGTCGGCAGCGCCGATGTCGATGTACATGTCGGCGATGTCGGGAACGATTTTTTCTTCCTTGGCGCTTACAAGGTGATAGGCGCGCAGCCCGATGGCACCCGGGATGCGGTGCTTCCCGATGAGCACCTTTTTCCCGATGACGGTCCGGCGATCGATGCCGCCGACGGGCGCAAAGCGCACGAAGCCTTTGTCGTCGATTTTCTTTACGATAAAGCCCACCTCGTCCATGTGCGCGGTGATCATCAGGGGATGGTCCGCTCTTTTGGCACCGCGCTTAAAAGCGATGAGATTTCCCACGGCATCGGTGCGAACATCCGACGCGTGCGGACGGATTTCTCGTTCGATCCGCGCGCGGATTTCGTCCTCGAAGCTCGATACGCCGGGCACGGCGCACAGCTCTTTGATCAGTTCTATCATTCGGCGACCTCCTCCCCGTGCGGTTGTTTCAGAAAAGCGACCAAAAGATCGGCCGTGGCGCGAAGGTCCGAAAGCGAAATCGTCTCCATGGGCGTGTGCATGTAGCGGGTCGGCAGCGAAAGGATGGCGGTCGGAATGCCTTCTCTGGACACCTGCATTTCCCAGGCGTCCGTATAGCTCTTGCCGGGCATGACTTCGCGCTGGATGTCGATGTTCTCCGCATTCGCTGCGGCGATCAGAGCGTCGCGGATCCGTGGCGTCATGTTCGGTCCGTACCCGACGGCCGGGCCGCCTCCGAGCACGCAGTCGGTGTTCTTCGGACCGCCGTCCGGCGTCTCGGCGTGCGTCACATCCAGCGCCAGACACACATCCGGGTCGAGCGCAAACGTGCCGGTTTTGGCTCCGCCGAAGTTCGTCTCTTCCCGCGTCGTTCCAAGCAGGACCACATCGTGCGGCAGCGCAGCATTCTGCAGCATCTCCAGCGCGAGCAGGCCGGCGCAGAAGCAGGCGCGGTCATCCATCGCTTTTCCGCAGAACAGATCTTCGCCCAGCGGAAAGCAGCCGGCGCGGTAGACAGCGGGTGTACCGACGGGGATGCGTGTAACGGTCTCTTCGTGAGAAAAGCCCACGTCGATAAAGAGATCTTCCCGGGGAAACGCCAGATCCATCTCCTCTTCTGAGAGCACGTGGGGCGGCAGGCAGGTGATGACGCCCGGAATCGGCGGATCGGTCATCACCGTCACTTCCCGCCCGGGAAGCATGCGGGGATCGACACTCCCGATTGTAGAAAACCTCAGAAAACCCTGTTCCACACCGGTCGCGATAAAGCCGATCTCATCGAGGTGAGCCGCGATGACGATGCGCAGGGCGCCGGGCTGCGTTCCCCGCAGAATACCGCAGGCGTTTCCGAATCCGTCCACGCAGGCCTCGTCGGTAAGCGGCCGCATCAGCTCGACGGCCCGGCGGGCAACATCGTGTTCGAACCCCGACGGTCCGGGGATAGAGGAAAGCGAGGTCAGAAGCGTTGGCAGGTTGCTCATGCTCGTACCGTCCTTTCTGTCCGGTTCAAGGCGGACGCTGCTTCAGGACGGGAGCTGCCGGACCACAGTTCGCCCGGATAGAGGCCCTGCTGCTTTTTTTCCTCCATCGCCTGCACGACGAGCGCCCGGTCTTCCCGGTACGTGACGCCGTACCAGCGGTCGGGAGAGGGAATCATCCGGATGCGCGCCCGCCCCTCTTTGACGAGGTCGCCGGCGACGAGCGGGACGAAAAATTCGCCTTTGAGCGGGTCTTCGTTTAAAATGCGCGCAAGCGCCTGCGGAAAGCGGTGCTCGAGCGTCTCGAGAAACGAAGGGGTAAACCCGAAAAAGTTCATGGATACCGGCGTGCCCTCGGGCAGAGGCGTCCAGTTCAGGTCGTCCTCGGTATAGCGGATTTCACCGTCGATCCGCTGAATTTTTTTTAGTTCCCGGATTTCGGTCACATCGCCTGCAGGCGACACGCTGCAGACGCCGCGCGCCACATGCCCGTGCTCCGTGAGCGTGTTTTCGATGGAATAACCGATGACGCAATAATCGTACAATGCCTGATCCTGCGCGTGCATCAGATGGTCGTACGCGGCAGAAAAGGCGCCCGGTCCGTAATAGTCGTCGGCATTGATGACCGCAAACGGTCCTTCGATGAGCGGCTTTGCCTGCAGCAGCGCGTGACCCGTGCCCCAGGGCTTTTTCCGCTCCGCGGGAATCTCCGTGCCGGCAGGCACATCGTCGATTTCCTGAAACGCGTAGCGGATGTCCATGCAGCGGGCGGCGCCCCGGTCCATGATCGCCCGAAAGTCGTCTTCGATCTCTTTTTTAATGATGCACACAGCGCTGTCGAATCCGGCGCGCCACGCATCGTACAGCGAAAAGTCGATGATGAGCTCTCCGTTGCTGCCGACCGGATCCATCTGCTTGAGTCCGCCGTAGCGGCTGCCCATGCCCGCCGCCATGATGACGAGTATTGGTTTTGGTCTCATACGGTCTCCTTTTTTTAGCTTTGTTAAAATCGCGGTACACAACGTACGCGATATCCTGTATTATATCACACAGTATCGCTACATTTGAATGCGTTCACCGGAAAAGGAAGGCAGGGTTGAGGGATTGTTCGAAAACATGAGCCGAAGGGAAAAACAGCTGGCACTTTTGGGAGGCATCGGGTTTCTCTTCTTTCTCTTCGTGGCCTTTTTAGTCGCAACCGGGCGGATGAACGGATTTGACGCCTGGGTTCAAGACAGCGTACTTGCCATGCGCAGCCCGGCGCTTACGGCGTTTATGGTCCCCTTTACGTGCAGCTGCAACTGGCAGGCGATCGTCCCGCTGTGCGCGCTGCTGCTGATCGTTCCGGCGACGAGATCATCGTACGGCGTCCCCGTCACGCTGGCGGCCTCGACGTCCATGCTGTTTTACTATTCGCTCAAGTACGCGTTTACCCGGATGCGGCCCCATCCGTCGCTCCACCTGCTCGAACAGGGCGGCTACAGCTTTCCCAGCGGGCACAGCCTTACGAGCTTCCTCGTCTATGGGATGATTGCGCTGCTTCTTTTATATTATGCGCGCACCGGCGGAGCAAACCTGCCGATCTACAGAGAACAAAAACGCGCCGTTCCACACATCCGGTCGGAACAGCGCGCGCTGTTTATCTGCGTTCTGCTTGCTTTCTATGTAACCTTCATGGGTTTTTCAAGAATCTACACCGGCGTCCACTGGCCGAGCGACGTGCTCGGAAGCTGGTTTTTAGCGCTGCCCGTCCTCGTGGGGTTAAAGCGCCTCATTCGGATTTGAGGCTGTCTATGTGCTCTCGAGGCACTCTCTCGAAGTACTCCCTTAAAAACGCGATCGCCTGCTCATAGCCGGCAGGCCCCAGCCCTGCAACCGTTCGGATGCAGGCTTCTTTTGTGTAGGAGATCTTCCGGTAGTCTTCGCGGGAATCGATATCGCTTAAGTGGACTTCGATCGCAGGGAGGTCGACGGCTCGCAGCGCATCGGCGATGGCGATGCTGGTGTGCGTGTAGGCCGCCGGATTGATGACGATGCCGTCGAAGCGCCCGAGCGCACGCTGGATCTCGTCGACGATCGCTCCTTCGTGATTGCTCTGAAAGCACGTGCATTCAAAGCCGCACTCCGCACAGGCCCGCACGATGCGCTCCATGAGGTCTGCGTACGTTTCGCGCCCGTAGATGTCCGGTTCCCGGACGCCGAGCATGTTGATGTTCGGTCCGTTGATGATCAATAGTTTTCTCATCGTCCAATCCTTTCCCGAATCGCAGCGACGACCTCGTCGATCGGGCAGTTGGCCGAGATGCGGATATCTGCAAAATCCTCGTACAGGTGCATCCGTTCCCGGTAGAGCTGCATCACTTCCTTCCGGTCTTTGGCCAGGGGCCGCCCTTTAATCGACAGCAGTCTCAAGTCGCGCTTCAAAAGGACGATAAAGCCGTTTTGCTTCAGCCGTTCGTAGTTGAGCGGGTCCTTGATGATGCCCCCACCCGTGGCGATTACGAGCTTGTGGTCCTTCCCCAGCCGCTGCGCCTGTTCGGCTTCCATCTGACGGAACTCCGCTTCGCCCAGATAGTCGAATATATCCGGAACCGACATGCCGGCCGCCTGCTCCACGGCTTCGTCCGTGTCCGCAAAGTCCAGCCCCATCTCCGCCGCAAGCTGCTTGCCGACCGTCGTCTTGCCGCAGCCGGGCATGCCGATGATTACGATGTTAAAAAGATCGCTCATCAAATCCTCGCGGATGCCCCGGATGAGGCCGTCGGGCACGGGGATCCCCGCAAACAGCTCCGCTGCGCGTATGGCCTGCGCGACGAGCATCGTCAAGCCTCCGTTGCACGCGATGCCCAGCTTCCGCGCCTGCAGGATCAGCCGCGAGTAAAACGGGTTGTATATGACGTCGAGCACCGCCCGGCAGGCAGGAAAACCGGCGAGATCCACGGGCCTGGCGTCCGTATCCGGAAACATGCCCACCGGCGTTGCGTTGACGATGATGTCCGCATCGCTGTGCAGGTGGAGGTTTCCGTAGTGGTTCTCTCCGCTGCGCGACACGACGACCGACTGCCCGCCGCGGTCGGCAACGACCGCCTGCACGGTCAGCGATGTGCCGCCGCTGCCCAGAATCAGCACTTTTTTATCGGCAAAGTCGACGCCGATCTCGTCGGCCATCGCGCAAAACCCGTCATAGTCGGTGTTGTCGCCGAAAATCGTTCCGTCGTCCCGCCGGACGAGCGTGTTAATGCTTCCGATGCGCCGGGCGCGGTCCGAAAGCTCGTCGCAAAGAGGGATGACGTCCTGCTTGTAGGGGATCGTCACGTTGAGCCCTGCCCAATCGCCGCTCAGCACAAAAGATTCCAGCTCATCGGCTTCGAGCGGAATCAACCCGTAGCGATAGCGGCCGAGTTTTTCGTGAATCAGCTTGCTGTAACTGTGCGACAGCCGCCTGCCGATGAGACCGAACCGCATGTCAGTATTCCGAATAGGCGCCCAGGAACACGAACGGATCGCAGGATCCCTGGAGTTCGCCTATAAACGTCAGCACTTCCGGCGCGTTGATGCTCGCATCGATGTCGAAGTAGAACATAAACGCAAAGTCGGTGCCCACGATCGGCCGACTTTCGATCTTGCACAGGTTCAGGCCCAGCGAAGCAAACTTCGCCACCGTCTGGTACAGCGATCCCGGCGTATGCGAAATGGCCATCATCAGGCTGATCTTGTGCGAACCCGGATAGATTTCCAGGCCCTTTGAGATGCAGATAAAGCGCGTATGGTTGTCGTCGCTGTCCTGGATGTCGTGCTCCAGCGCCGTCAGACCGTACAGGCTTGCGCAGACGCCCGACGAAATCGCAGCCGCGTCCTTGCGCCCGCTCTCTGCGACCAGCTTTGCTGCGGCCGCGGTGTTCTCGCATGTCGTAAAGCGGATGTTTTCGTGCGCGTTTACAAAGGCGCTGCACTGACCGAGCGCCTGGTCGTGCGTATAGATTTCCCGGATGTCTTCGAGTTTTGTCCCTGTGTTTGCCAGGAGCGAATGGTTGATCTTCAGCTTGCTGCTGCGCACGATGTGGAAGCGGTATTTTTTCATCAGATCGTACACTTCGTTGACGGAACCGTACGAACTGTTTTCGATGGGTAGGATGCCGTATTTGCACAGGCCCTTGTCCACGGCGTTGAACACCGACTCGAAGTTGCGGAAGTACATGATGCTCGGCAGGGCGAACATCTTATCGCATACCTGCTGGGAGTACGAACCTTCTACACCCTGGCAGGCCACGACGGCCTTCTGCGGAAACAGGTCCGGCGTTTGCTCGATGGCATCGCGGATTTTCTGTTCCAAAGGAGCTTCTTCCGACAGGAGCTTGGCCTGCGACGAACGCGACAGGTCGAACAGCGTGTTGAAGAATACCTTGGTGGAAATCGCAAGGCTGTCTCCGTTCCTCTCCGTCATCCGCTCGATAATTTCGCGCTCGCGGTCTCTGACCTGCACCGGCAGTCCGTGTTCTTTTTTGTGGCGGGCGACATCTGCGACGACGTCCATGCGCTGCTTAAAGAGATCTGCCAGTTCATCGTCTATGCGGTCGATCTGTTCTCTGTATTTTTCCATATTGCTCATCGCTTGCCTCCTAACAACAAGTCATACACTGCAACGGCTGCGGCGGCTTCCACGCAGGGTACCGCTCTTGGGACGACACAGGGGTCGTGACGGCCGCGCACGGTGATGCGGGCCGGTTTTCCGGTGGTTAAATCGACGGATTCCTGCTCGAGGCCGATGGACGGCGTCGGCTTAAAGGCCGCGCGGAACAGCACGGGCATGCCGGTTGCGTGACCGCCGAGGATGCCTCCGTTGTGGTTTGTCCTCGTGCGGACGCGGTCTCCGTCGTAATAGAATGCGTCGTTGTTGACGCTGCCGGCGGACAGGGCTGCATCAAACCCGGCGCCGAACTCCACGCCCTTGACGGCGGGGATGCCGAACACGGCGGCGGCAATGCGGTTCTCCAGGCCGTCGAAGATGGGATCTCCGAGGCCGGGCGGCAGTCCGAGGATGCAGCATTCGACGATTCCACCGACCGAATCGTTTCGGGCGGACGCGTCGAGGATGTGCTTTTCCATCTCTTCGCCCGCATGCGGATCGAGGGTCGGAAAGCGCGCCTCCTGCGCAGCCTTCAGCTGTCCCTCTGTTGCGTGCACAGGGTCGAACGGAGCGTCTTCCACCGGTCCGATCGAGGCGATGTGCGCGCCGATTGCGATGCCTTCTTCTTCGAGCAGCTGGGCGCACAGGGCGCCGGCAAACACGAGCGGCGCCATCAGCCGGCCGGAATAGTGGCCTCCTCCGCGGTAATCGTTGGCTCCACCCGTCTTGACGAAGGCCGTAAAGTCCGCGTGGCCCGGCCGGGGCACGTGGCGAAAGTCATCGTAGTCCTGCGAGCGGGCGTCCTGGTTGTACAGCACCGCGCAAAGCGGTGCGCCGCACGTCCGGCCGTCGGAAAGACCCGATAAAATGTCCGGGACGTCCGCCTCCTTCCGGGGCGAAGCGGTGGCACTCTGCCCGGGCGAGCGTCTCCTGAGCCAGGACTGGATGCGCTCCATGTCCGGCTCGATGCCGGCCGGCAGTCCGTCGATCACGATGCCGAGCGCTTTTGAGTGCGACTGGCCGAAGATTTGAATGCGCAGATTGGTACCGAAGCTAGAGGACATGGGTTTCACCTCCGAGGGATTCGTAGTGTGCAAAGAAATCCGGATAAGATTTTGAAGCGACGTGCGCATCCAGGATTGTAACGGGACCGGCGCAGACGGTGGCGGCGATGGCTGCGGCCATCGCGATGCGGTGATCGCCTGCGCTGTGCACCGTACCGCCTGCAAGCGTTCCGGTTCCGGTGACGATCAGCTCGTCGCCGGGATTTTCGATCGTTCCGCCGAGTGCGCGGATCATCTCCAGGACGGATTCGATCCGGTCGCTTTCCTTGAGGCGGAGCCGGCTGCCGTTCCGCAGCACGGTTTTTACATTTTTAGGATCTCTGCGCCCGGCTGCGAGGACCGCCAGGATCGGAACGAGATCGGGGATGTCGCGCACATCGATGTCGGTTTCGTTCTGCTCGATGATCGAAACGAGCTGCCGGTCTCTCTGCAGAGACGACGGGGAAAGACCGGTTATATCGACGCTGGAGCCGAGAGCGGAAGCGACGAGCCAGAACGCCGCGCTGCTCCAGTCGCCTTCGACGTCGAGCGCAGCCGGTGCGCGGTAGGCTTGTCCGCCCGGAATCCGCCATCCGCAGCCGGCTGCGCCGGCTCCGGAGGGATGCTGCTGCGCAGCCTGTGCCAAAGGCTCCAGGCAGATGCCGAACTGCTTCTGGCAGTCGATCGTCATGTCCACATAGCCGGCGCTTTCGAGTTCGGTCGTCAGGACGAGCTCGCTGTCGCCTTCGAGGAGCGGCAGGGCGAGCAGCAGGCCGCTGATGTACTGCGAGCTGACGTTGCCCGGGAGGGCGTAGCGTCCGCTCTCCAGTTTTCCGGACAGGCGGAAGGGCAGCGTGCGGCTCGAAAAGCGGACGCCGTGATCTTCCATCAGGGATAGGAGGGGTTCCATCGGGCGCCGGGGCAGCCGCCCCTCGCCGGTAAACGTCGCCTCGATCCCGAGGGCGGCTGCCGGCGGCACGAGCAGCCGGAGCGTCGTGCCGCTCTCACGGCATGCTGCCGTGCCGGCGCCCCGGAAGATCTCAACCGCCTGCTGTGTCGCGAGGAGATCGTCCGACGGGCCTTTTAGGCGAACCAGGTCCGGTTTTCCCGCGAGCGCCGCGCAGATCATCGCCCGGTGCGCGTGCGACTTGCTCTGGATTGCAGGCACTGTTCCATTCAGTTTTTTCGGCTGAATCAAAATATCCATACGATTCCGTTTCGTTTATGTGTAAGTGCAATATAGGTGCAGTAAGTACAGCTTATTCTTCAAACCCTTTTTTCAGGAAATGCTTCGCGTCTTGTAGCGGCATCGAAACGAGCTCGCACGCGCCGATGCACCGGGGCAGAACGAGCGTAATCCGCTCGCCGCGCTTTTTCTTGTCCGATCCGATCGCTTCGAGCAGATCGTCCGGGTTGAGAGTTTCAACCGCCCGCCCGCTGTAAGCAAGACCGTGGACATCGAGAACGGCAAACAGCGTATCGGTTGTTCCTTTTTCTGCAAACCCGTCTGTTTCCGCCGCCCGTGTCGCGATGACCATGCCCCGGGCCACGGCCTGTCCGTGGCGGATGCGGTAGCCGCTGCACCGCTCGATCGCGTGTGCCACCGTGTGTCCGAAGTTCAAGAGCGCCCGCAGCCCCTGTTCTTTTTCGTCCTGCGCCACGATATCGGCTTTAAATGCGACGCAGCGGCGGATCAGCTCCGCTTCGACGTCCGATCCGCGGGGCACCGGGTGCCTCAGCAAATCGAACAAATCCGGTTCGCCGATGATACCGCACTTGATCGCTTCCGCGATTCCCTCGGCGTACAGCTCGTCCGGCAGAGTCGAAAGCGCATCCGTGTCGCAGATGACCGCCACCGGCTGCCAGAACGCGCCGGCCAGGTTCTTGCCGCGGCTCAGATTCACCGCCGTCTTGCCGCCGACCGAAGAGTCCACGGCGGCGAGCAGCGTCGTGGGCGCCTGGACAAACCGGATGCCGCGCAGGTAGACCGATGCCGCAAAGCCGGCCAGGTCGCCCGTCACGCCCCCGCCGAGCGCCAGGATCAGATCATTCCGATCGAGCTGTTGTTCGGCCAGGAACTCGAGCAGGCGTTCGAGCGTCTGCAGCGTCTTGCTCTCTTCTCCTGCGGGGAAGGTGAACAGCGAAACCGCATGGCCCGCCGCTTCGAGCGATGTCTGCACGCCCGCCCCGTAGAGACGCGCGACGGTGTCGTCTGCCACTACGGCTATTTTACACTCCGCAAGGGCGGAAGGCAAAGCGTCGGCGAGCGTTTCGTGGAGGTCGGGCCCGATGAGAATCGGGTAGGGCGGATCCGTCTGCACGGTCTGAACGATGAAAGCTGCATCGTCTTTGCGGTCGCATGCGTTCCTGCTCCCTGTGCCGCTTTCCGGGCTGTTGCATGCGCTTTTGTTGCCAGTGTTCATTCTTCCAAGTCCTCCCGATCGGCCAGCTCCTTGAGCTGCCGCCCCTCGCGAAGCAGCGCGAGCAGCCGGTCGTGGTCCTTTGCTGCGACCGCCTGGCGGAAGTCCGTCAGGTGCTGCAGCATCCCGTCGATCTCCCCGGTCAGGAAGTCCGCATTTTCCAGAAACAGTTCGCTCCACATCGCTTCGTTTAAGCGCGCGACCCGCGTCATGTCCTTGTAGCTGCCGGCCGAAAACCCGTGCTGGCGCTGCGCCGTGGGGCTCTTTACGTACGCGCTCGAAACGACGTGTGCGAGCTGAGAGGTAAACGCGATGCGGCGGTCGTGCTCCTCGGCCGTCGTAATTTCCACGTTGCCGAAGCCGAGCGCTCCCCAGAATTTCTTGATGCCCTGAAGAAGCTCGAGGCTCATGCCCTTCGGCGGCACGAGCAGGATCGACGCATTTTTGAACATCGTTCCCTGGGCGCTGTCGAAGCCCCAGCGCTCTACACCCGCCATCGGGTGGGCGCCGACAAACGTGTAACCGTGTTCTTTTGCGTGCGGAAACAGCTCGTCGACGATCGACTGCTTAACGCCGCCGCAGTCCATCACGATGCAGTCGGGCTTAAACTGGTGGCTGTGCTCTTTTACCCAGCGCACGATATCGCCGGGATACAGTGCAACGAGAATGATGTCGCATATGCCGATGCGCTCGTCGGTCAGCTCCAGATCGATGGCCTCGAGCAGCTTCGCTTTGTGGATGGTGCTCACGCTGATATCCGTGCCGAGCACGGTATCTGTCGTCTCGCGCTTAATGGATTTCGCGAGCGATCCTCCGATGAGGCCGAGCCCCACAATTCCGATGTTCATGTTTCCGGTCCTTTCGATTTCTTCGGTTTCCGCCTTCGGTATCGCCGGTCTGTTTGTCCCGGCGATCGTTTCGCTGTGCTACTGGCTCAGCTCTTCTGCCGTCATGGCGTACGGGCGCACGGCGAGCACGGCGCGGGCGACGTCTGCGAATTTTTCCGGCGTCAGCGATTGAGCGCCGTCGCACAGGGCGCGCGGCGGATCGTTGTGCACTTCGATCATCAGACCGTCTGCGCCTGCGACCGTGGCAGCCAGGGCGAGCGGTTTCACCATGTCGGCGATGCCGGATGCGTGGCTCGGATCCACCATCACGGGCAGGTGCGTTTTCTTTTTGAGCACGGGGATGGCGGAGATGTCGAGCGTGTTGCGCGTGGCGGTCTCAAACGTCCGGATGCCCCGCTCGCACAGGACGACGTTTTCGTTGCCGCCGGCCATGATGTACTCGGCGCTCATCAGAAGCTCTTCGATCGTGTTGGCAAGTCCCCGCTTTAAAAGCACGGGTTTGTCCACGTAGCCGAGCTCTTTCAACAGCTGGAAGTTCTGCATGTTCCGCGCGCCGACCTGGATCATGTCCACATCGTCGAAGTATTGAAGCTGACTGATCTCCATGATCTCCGTCACGACCGGAAGTCCGGCGGCTTTCTTCGCTTTAATCAGCAGCTCGATGCCGTTGCCCCCGAGTCCCTGGAACGAATACGGGGACGTCCTGGGTTTAAATGCCCCGCCGCGCAAGAGAGTCGCTCCGCCGTCGCGCACACCGCACGCTACGGCATTCATCTGCTCTTCGGTCTCGATGGAGCAGGGGCCGGCGCAGATCATAAAGTGTCCGCCGCCGATCCTGGCTCCGCCCACATCCACGATCAGGTCGTCGGGGTGGAACTTGCGGTTGGCGTTTTTGTACGGCTCGCGGATGCGCTTTACGTCTTCGACGATGTCCAGCGATTTGATCAGATCGATATCGAGGACGGATGTGTCTCCGACGAGTCCGAGCACTAGGTTGTTGATGCCCAGGCTCGAGTGGATGGTGATGAACTGGCTCGTGAGCCACGTCGTCAGGTTATCCAGCTGTTCCGGATCGGGATTTGCTTTGAGTACGACTATCATGTTTGACCTCCGGTTCATAAAAAAACTCCGAAGCGTTCTGCTTCGGAGTTGGGATCGGTTTCGTCAGGGTTGACGCCTGTTCGCCGTGATCACATTCCATTTGCCGCAGAACGCAAAGTAGCCGTGCTAAAGTAATAAGCAAAGCCGTAAAAGTATTCTGCTGCGAAGAGATTGGTTTTCATCCGTCTGGACTCCTGTGACCGCATTGCGTTCTGCGTTCTTCTGACATCCTGCCTCCGGCTGCACAATGCGCACCTTCCTGCAGGTTGAACGAATCGTAGCACATAAGCGGGGGCATGTAAAGCACTTTTCGATATTCTGCCCGATCAGCTACAGTTTCTTGATCTCGCGGATGATGATCTGAACCGCTTTGTCGACGATTTCGTGCGACGTAGCCAGATTCATGCGCACAAACGGCACGTAGTCTTCGCCGCCGAACCACTCGCCGTAATCGAGCGCGATACCGCATTTATCCTGGAAGAACACTTTGACTTCTTCCTGGGTCTTGAACCACTTGCCGAAGTCCATCCAGAGCAGATAGGTCCCTTCGAGATCGGCGACTTTGACGTCGGGGATTTCTTTTGCAAACGTATCCCGCACGTATTCGAAGTTGCTGTAGATCTGCGCCTTCACTTCGTCGAGCCATTCCTGTCCGCCCTTGTAGGCCGCTTCGGCTGCGATGAATCCGAACGAGTTGCCGCCCTTCATGTGGATGCGGTACTGGAAGCTGTTCCAGCGGGCGCGGAGCTTCGGGTCGGGGATGATGACCATGGAGTTCTGCAGGCCGGCGATGTTAAACGTCTTCGACGGAGCGGTCATGGTGATCATAAATTCGTCGTAATCTCCAAGCGTCGCCGTCGGGATGTGCTTGCGGTCGCCGAACACGAAGTCCTGGTGGATTTCGTCGGAAATAACGAGCACGTCGTGCTTGCGGCAGATTTCCATCAGGCGGCGCAGCTCGTCTGCAGAGTACACCCGTCCGACCGGGTTGTGCGGTGAGCTCATGATAAAGAGCTTGACGTTGTTGTCGACGATGTTCTTTTCGAACTTTTCGAAGTCGATGCTGTAGTGCATACCTTCGCGCACGAGGTCGCACTGGATCAGCTTGCGGCCGTTCTTGTTGATCGCATCGATCATGGGATAGTAGACCGGCGTCAGCAGGATGACAGCGTCACCGGGCTCGGTGGCCCACCAGACGACCCAGTTGAACGCCGGGACGATGCCGGGCGAGAAGCAGATCCACTCTCTCTTAATGTCGTAGTTGAAATGTTTCTTCTGCCAGTCGATGAACGACTGGAAATAGCCGTCGCCGGGTTCGTGGTACCCGAATGCGGCCCGGTCGATAAAATCTTTGAGCGCATCCGTGATACAGGCCGCTTCCTTGAAGTCCATGTCGGCCACCCACATAGCCAGAAGATCGGGATTTCCGAACATGGAGCCCATGCCGTCCCACTTCGAGCTGTCGGTCCCGCGCCTGTCGATGTATTGCAGTGCCATCTGATTTCCTCCTGTTTTACCAAAAAACAATAGTGATTCTGAAAAGAGCCCGAGGGCCTGGGCTCTCGCATACTCTGTCCTCTATGGTATCAAAAAACGGCTCAACCCGCAAGACGCACGGATGCATATTGTATGCGCCTTTAAATTGCTGTATGATATCTGCGTCAGGGCACGAAGGAACGAGATTCTACGGTGACCCGGAAGGAGAAAAAATGACAAAAAAAACAACGAGAAAAAAGAGCGCAAAGCGCAGGGCGACCGCTGTCTCAATCGGGCAGCAGCTGACGATCCGGGGGATGATCATCGGAAGCCTCGGGGCAGTCATCCTCACGACGAGTTCCATGTACGTGGCGCTCAAACTGGGAGCCTTACCCTGGCCGATCATCTTTGTCGCGCTCGTATCCATGTTTTCCCTCAAAGCGCTCGGCAAGACGAACATCAACGAAATCAACGTAACGCATACGGCCATGTCCGCAGGCGCGATGGTCGCAGGCGGCGTGGCTTTTACCATTCCGGGGCTGTACATGCTCAACCCGGAGGCTGACATCAGCGCGATGACGCTGCTGGCTGTCGTGCTCGGCGGCGTGCTCGTCGGCCTGATTTCGACGGGGATCATCCACCGTCACTTTATCGTAGAGTCCGATCTTCCGTATCCGATGGGACAGGCCGCGGCCGACACGCTCGTGATCGGCGATGAGGGCGGCAAAAAATCCAGGACGCTGTTTTCCGCGTTCGGCGCATCGGCGCTGTTTACATTTCTGCGCGACAGGCTGGGCGTCATCCCGGCCGTCGTTCCCGTCAGCCATTCGCTGATCGGCTCCGGCGTCGACGCGTTTGTATGGCTGTCGCCCATGCTGCTGGCTGTCGGCTACATCATCGGACCGGTGTTCATATTCGTGTGGTTTTTAGGGGCGCTCATCGGTGACATCGGCATCGTCGTCGGCGGTGTTTCCGCAGGGTACTGGGATCTGGCAACGGCGTCGGCGATCAAGACGTCGCTTGGCATCGGCGTGATGGTCGGCTGCGGCGTGGGCATCGTCGTCAAGGGCATCCTGCCTGCCATGGGCAGCATCGTAAACAACATGCTCAAAAAAAGCAGCGACAGCGCCATGAACATCCGCATCGTGCCGTTCGTGCTCGCCGCGTGCGCGCTGCTGTTTACGCTGGGCGCAGGCATGGGTCCGGTTGCAGGCGTTCTGACGATTGCAGGTGTGTGGCTTGCCTGCTCCATGTCCGCGCAGGTCGTCGGGCAGTCGGGAATCAACCCGATGGAAGTGTTCGGCGTCATCGTGCTTCTCTTAATCCAGCTCGTTTCCAAACAGCCGCAGGCGCAGGCATTTTACATCGCAGCGGCCGTCGCCGTCGGCTGCGGTCTGGCCGGCGACATCATGAACGACTTTAAAGCCGGTCACATCCTGAAGAGCAGCCCGAAGGCGCAGTGGAGCGCCGAGTTTTTAGGCGGTATCATCGGCGCGTTCGTGTCGGTGGGCGTATTCTTCGTCGTACTGAAAGCCTACGGTCCGGATGCGTTCGGACCGGATAAGATGTTCCCGGCGCCGCAGGCGAGCATGGTGGCAGCATTGGTCGGGGGCATTCCCCACATGACATCCTTTGCGATTGGCTGCGCCGCAGGTTTTATCCTGTATGTGCTGAACCTGCCCGTCATGACGCTGGGGCTGGGCATTTACCTCCCGTTTTATCTCTCGCTTACGGCGGCCATCGGCGGCGCGCTCAAGCTGCTTGCCGACCGCTTCGCACCCAAGTTTACCGAATCGGGTACCGGCGACATCATGGCGCCCGGCCTGCTCGGCGGCGAAGCCGTCGTCGGTGTGATTCTGGCTCTCATCCAGGCCATTTCCGGCATGTCTGCCATCGGCTGAGGCAAGGCCAACATCAACAGAAAGGCAATTTCCTATGAGGAAAACAAAAATTATATGCACGATCGGGCCGGCAAGCTCCGGCGAAGAAACGCTGCGCGCCCTGTGCGAGTCCGGGATGAACGTCGCCCGGCTCAACTTTTCGCACGGCTCGCACGCAGAGCACAAGGAGCGAATCGACCGGATCAAGCGCATCCGGGAGGAACTGAACCTGCCGATCGCCATCCTTCTCGATACGAGAGGGCCTGAATACCGCATCGGGACGTTCGCCGAAGGCGAAGTCACGCTCGAAGACGACGATCTGTTTGCGTTCGACACGCGCGATGTTCCGGGAGACCGGTACCGCGTGTCCGTCAACTACAAGGGTCTGACCAACGACCTGTCGGAAGGGGACCGGATCCTCGTCGACGACGGCCTGCTGGTGTTCGAAGTCGTCCGCATCGACGAATACGAAGTGCAGTGCAAAACGATCACGGGCGGCCGGCTCTCCGACCGGAAGGGCATGAACTTCCCGGGCAAAGTGCTGAAGCTTACCTATTTGAGTGAACAGGACAAGCAGGATTTGCTGTTCGGCATCGAAAACGATGTGGACTTTATCGCCTGTTCGTTCGTGTCCGTCCGGCAGGATCTGCTGGATGTCCGGCAGTTCCTGGAGCAGAACGGCGGGGAGAACATCGAGCTCATCGCTAAGATCGAAAACAGGGCCGGCGTGGACAACATCATGGAAATCGTGTCCGAATGCGGAGGCATCATGATCGGGCGGGGCGATCTGGGCGTGGAAATTCCCTTTGAGCAGCTGCCTGCCGTCCAGAAGCAGCTCATCAGCGCGTGCCGGATCCGCGGCAAGCGGGTCATCACGGCGACGGAGATGCTCGAATCCATGATCCGCAACCCGAGGCCGACGCGGGCCGAGATCTCCGACGTCGCCAACGCCGTATACGACGGCACGAGCGCGATTATGCTCTCCGGCGAGACTGCGATCGGGAAGTATCCGCTGCAGACGCTGCAGGCCATGGCGAAGATCGCCCTGGAGACCGAGCGCAATATCCGCTACGAAAAGCGGTTCCGCGACATGGAGTTTACGATCGGCGACATGACGGATGCGGTCTCGCACGCCGCCTGCAGCCTGGCGATGGACATCGATGCGACCGTCATCGTCTCCTGCACGTTGTCGGGCATCACGGCCCGGATGATTTCCCGGTTCCGCCCGCCCATCGACATCATGGCGCTTACGCCGTACGAAAGCACGCGCCGCAAACTGGCGCTGTCCTGGGGAGTCCATCCGCTGATCGCAACGGAGATGAATGCGACCGACGAACTGTTAGACATGGCGCAGCGCGTCGCTTCCGAACAGTGCGGGCTTAAAAGCGGCGACCGGATCGTCATCACGGGCGGCATGACCAACGCCATTTCCGGCAATACGAACGTCCTCAAAACCGCTTGCATTTAGCAGGGTCTGTGGTATACTATCAGGGCATTCGTTCCGCCGGACGGCGGAATCCATTGCTCTCTGCCACGGAGAGGCCGTGGCCATTCAGTCCACAGGGAGGTGAAATAATGAATCAGTATGAGTTGATGTTCGTTCTCGACTCCGTTCTGGAAGACGACAGAAAAGAAGCTGCGATCGAAACGGTCAAAGAGATCATCGCGTCGGACGGAGAAGTCAAAGAGGTCAACATCTGGGGCACGCGGAAGCTCGCGTATCCGATCCAGAAGAAAAACGAAGGATACTACGTTCTCGTAGATTTTGAAGCAGGTCCCAACCTGCCCAAAGAACTGGATCGCAGGCTCAAGATCTCGAATAGCTTTATCCGGCATCTCATCATCAATAAAAACGAAAAATAGGAAAGCGGGGACAGTATGAATTCTGTATCATTGATCGGCAGATTGACCAGGGATCCGGATATCCGGTACGCAGCGGGCAGCCAGATGGCCGTCGCCCGGTTTACGATTGCGATCGACCGGGGCAAGGACCGCAACGGGGAAGACCGCGGTGCGGACTTTCCGGCGATTGTCTGCTTTGGCAAGACGGCAGAACTCGTAGAGCGCTACCTCACCAAGGGGCGCCTCGTCGGCATTCAGGGCCGCATCCAGACCGGCAAATACGAAAAAGACGGTCGGACGGTCTACACGACGGACATACTGGCAGATCGCGTTGAGTTTTTGGACTGGGGCGATCGGGGAGAGCGGAGTGAGCGAGGCGAAAGCGAAGGTTTTCGCTCAGGCGGTTCAAAGCCTGCGGCCTCCGAACCGCAGATTCCCGAAGGGTTCGGAGCCCTTACGGACGACGACATCCCGTTCTAAAACGATCCACAGAAGGAGATCGAACTGATGGAAAGAGACAACAGAAGAGGATACGGCGGAGGGAGACGGCGCAAAGTGTGCCAGTTCTGCGCCGACAAAACAGAAAATATCGACTATAAAGATGTAGACATGCTCCGGAAGTACATCACGGAGCGGGGCAAAATTCTGCCCAAGCGGATTACCGGGACGTGTGCCATGCACCAGAGAGCGGTTACGACCGCCATCAAACGGGCGCGCATCGTGGCGCTCCTGCCGTTCGACGCAGACTGATCGAAGCACAAAGACCGGAGCCTGGCTCCGGTTTTTTTGTTTTGGCGCGTGTGATTTGTGGTATACTGTAGTATCTGTGCGAAGGAAGAGACATGGCCAATAAACTTCTGAACAAAATCATCGACCCCTACGTCAAGATCGACATGATCGTGATGCTGTTTTTGTCGGCCTGCGTGCTGTGGTTCAGCCGGCCGGCGGGTTTGTTGTGCCTGCTTGTAACGTTCGCAGTCCAGATCTACCACAGGCGGTACACGAAGAGCGACACGCTGGAGCACATCGACACCTTCGAGCAGCGGCTGGCCAGGGACCGCGACGAAATCGCACGGGCCTTTACTGAAAACAGCCCTCTGCTTTTGTGTCTCATCGACATGGAAGGCCGGCTGCTCTGGCACAACAAGCGCTTCAGCGCCGTGTTCGAAGACGAGACCGACCTGTATGCCAAAGTCGACAAGCGGGAGCTCACATCGTTTTTTGACAAGCCGGAAAAGCAGGTTACGGTCGAGGCGAGCGATCGCATATGGAAGGTGACAGCCGGCGGCGTGCGCCACTACGACCGGGATAAGAGGATGCTTTTTTGGACGAATGTAACCGGGCAGCGCATCGTCCGGGATCTGTACGGCGCGCACCGGCCGTGCGTCGCGTTCATCAACATCGACAACTACGACGAGCTTCTGGCGAGTTCGCCGGCGGACGAACAGTCGTCCATCGGTGCCAGCATCGACCGGATGATCCGCGGATGGGCGCACGAACTTTCGGCGTCGATCGCTGCGATGCGCAGCAACCGCTACATTGCGATTATCGAACAGCAACAGCTGGACGACCAGATCGAAAAGAAATTCCCGATCATCAGCGACATTCATAAAATAGAAACCAAAGCCGATTTCCCCACGTCGCTTTCCATCGGTGTCGGCGTCGGCGCAAAGACGTTCGCCGGCCTGCAGAGCGATGCGCAGGATGCGATGGACCTCGCGCTTGGACGCGGAGGCGATCAGGTGGTCGTCAAGCGGCGCGGCGGGGACATCGAGTTTTACGGAGGCGGACTGACGACGGTCGAAAAGCGCAACAAGGGAAAGTCCCGCATCGTCGCACATGCATTGCAGCAGCTCATCGCCGCGTCGGAGCGCGTGCTCATCATGGGTCACATCCGTCCGGACATGGACAGCTTCGGCGCCGCCATCGGCGTGTATCACATCGTCCGTCAGCACACGGAAAACGTGGACATCGTCCTGGGCGATGTGGGCGAGGCCATCGAGATCATCTACGATGCAGCCGTAGCCACGGGGCGGTTCAGCTTTGTGTCACCCGAAAAAGCGCTCGAGCTTGCGAGACCCGGTACGCTTTTGGTCATCGTAGACACGCACATCGCCGGCTTAACGGAATGCCCGAAGCTCCTCGAGAAAATCGATAAGCTCGTCGTGATCGACCATCACCGTCGTTCGAGGGACGCCATCGAAAACGCGACGCTGGCGTACACGGAAGTCTACGCGTCTTCAACGTCGGAGCTCGTCACCGAACTCATCCAGTATTCGGCCGACCGCACGGGCATCGGACGCTTCGAAGCGGAAGCCCTGCTTGCAGGCATCACGGTCGACACGAAGAACTTTACGGTCAACACCGGTGTCCGCACATTCGAGGCGGCTTCGTGGCTGCGGAGAAACGGCGCCGACATCGCAACGGTGCGCAGCTTCTTTAAGATGCGGCTGGACTTTTTCCGCAAGAAAGTCAACCTGATTGCCAGCGCGGAAATACTGGGGAACGGTGTAGCGATTGCCTACACGAAGGACACGGATCCGGCCATGCAGGTGCTTACGGCGCAGGTCGCCGACGAGCTGCTGGATATGAAGGGAGTCGACGCTGCGTTTGCAGCCGGCCGGGGCAAGACGAGCACGATGGTGTCGGGCCGCTCGACGGGACGCATCAACGTGCAGGCGGTGTTGGAAAAAATCGGCGGCGGCGGGCACATGACCATAGCCGCTGCGCAGTTGGAAGAAGGACCCGAAGAAGCCATCCACCGGGTCATCCAGATTATGAGAGAGATGGAAATCTTATAGGAGGTACGGTATGCAGGTGATATTATTACAGGACGTGAAGGGCATTGGAAGAGCCGGCGAAGTTGTTAAGGCCAAGGACGGGTATGCGAGAAACTACCTGATTCCCAAGGACCTGGCGATGGAGGCGACGCCTGCGAACCTGAAGGTTTTAGAGCGGCGCAAGCAGGAAATCGAAGCGCAGCGGGAAGTGGACGAAGCCAGAGCGGGTGAGCTCAAAGAGCAGATCGAAGGCAAAGTAATCCACATGGAAGCCAAAGCGGGCGAAGGCGGGCGGCTGTTCGGAGCGATTACATCCAAGGACATCGCCGAGGCGCTGGAGAAGGATTTCGGCATCGTCGTCGACCGTAAAAAAATCGGTTTGGATTCCCCCATCAAGCAGGCCGGCCTCACGGAAGTGGAAATTAAACTGTATCCGGGCGTCAGCGCTTCCTGCAGCGTCGATGTAAAGGCCGTGTAGCGGTCCCGCACATGGAGGGCTACATGAAACAGCAGCACGAACGGGTTCCGCCTCACAACGATGAGGCGGAAAAAAGCGTCCTCGGAGCGATTCTGCTCGACAAAGAGGTGTTTTTTGAGGTGTCGGAAATCGTGACAGCGGAGGATTTTTACGGTCACGCGCACCAGGAAATCTACCAGGGCATGGTCGATCTGTATCAGCGCGACGAGCCCATCGATGCCGTTACGCTGTCGGATAATCTCAACCGCAGGAAAAGCCTCGAGGCCGTGGGGGGCAGGAGCTACATCGCCATGCTTTCCAATGCCGTGCCTACGACGGCCAATGCGGCGCAGTATGCGAAGATCGTGCGCGAAAAATCGACGCTGCGCAGCCTGATCCGGGTCGCGAGCGACATTGTAGAAAAGAGCTACGCAGAAAAACTGGAATCCGAGCAGGTGCTCGACCACGCGGAGCAGACGATTTACGAAGTCGCCGGGAAGAGGCAGAGCAGCCAGTACGTTACGCTGCGCGAAGTGCTCAACAAGAACATCGACAGCATCCAGGAAGCCGAGAAAAGCGGGGGAGCCATCCCCGGCCTGTCGACGGGCTTTTCGGACCTGGACCGCATTACGACGGGACTGCAGAAGTCGGATCTGATCATCGTGGCGGCCCGGCCGTCCATGGGGAAGACCGCCTTTGCGCTCAACATCGCCCAGAACGTGGCGATTAAAAAGAAGGGTCGGGTTGTCATCTTCTCGCTGGAGATGTCGCGCGAACAGCTCGGGCTGCGCCTGCTCTCCATGGAGTCGAGGATCGACAGCAAGAAGCTGCGCATGGGCGATGAAAAAAATTACGACTGGGTCGACATCAACCGGGCGCTCGACAAGCTCGCCAAGGCCGATATCCTCATCGACGACACGCCGGGCATCGGCGTCATGGAGATCCGCAACAAGTGCCGGAGGATTACGGCTCAGAAAAAAATCGACCTCATCATGATCGACTATCTTCAGATGATGTCTGCGGACCGTTCGCAGGAAAACCGCCAGCAGGAAGTGACGACGATTTCGCGCTACCTTAAACAGCTGGCCCGGGAGATGGACTGTCCGGTCGTCGTGCTTTCGCAGCTGTCCAGAGCGGCGGAAAAGCGTCCGGGGAGCCATCGTCCGCTTTTGTCTGACCTCCGCGAATCCGGGGCCATCGAGCAGGACGCCGACGTCGTTATGTTCCTGTACCGCGAAGACTACTACAAGGAAGAAGGAGAAGATCTGTCGAACATCTGCGAAATCATCATCGCGAAGCAGCGTACGGGCGAGACGGGTACCGTCAAGTTGACGTGGATTCCCTCCGTCACGAAGTTCGCAGACCGGGCGTTCGAATAGAGCGTTTCAAACCGGAATACGCACATCCCGCAGCAGCATCGGCTGCGTTTGAGGACCTATGAATTTTCAGAAGCAGAACATCACAAACTACAATCTCTACGATACACCCGTGGACAACATGTTTATCGGAGAGTACATGGCTACGGCGCCGGGCGACTACGTCAAGGTCTATCTTCTGGCGCTGATGTACGCCGAGCTTTCCGTGCCGTCGGACCACGACAGCCTGGCCAGGGAGCTCGGCATTCCCGTCGAGGAAGTGCTCCTGGCGTGGAATCACTGGGAAAAGCTCGGACTCATCAGCAAAAAATATCCCGACCCCGACAACAAGCTCCGCTACACGGTGGAGATTCTGAACATCCGGGAAGCGCGCTTCGGGCGGATGCCTGCCGCATCGACCGGAACGAAGGTGCGCGTCGAGCTGGCCGACGGGGAGCTGGCGCAGCTGTACCGGGATATCGAGGCAACGACCGGCCGGCTGTTCGAAGGAAAAGAGATGCAGGAGATCGTGTCGTGGATGTCGGAACTGGGCATCGCGCCGGACGTCATCCTGTTCGCCTATAAATACTGTGCGCAAAACCGGAGGACGACGAGGTACCGCTATGTGCGGGCCGTGTTGAAAAACTGGACGGAGCAGGGACTCCGCAGCGTGGCCGACATCGAAGAGCATCTGGAGCAGACGGATGCCCGGCATTTTCTGCACCGGCGAATCCTCAAGGCACTCGGGTTTTCCAGAAATCCGACGGAAGAAGAACGGCGGATTATGAACACGTGGTTCGACGAGCTCGACTACGACATCGAGCGCGTGCTGGAAGCGTGCCGCAAGACGAGCGGCATCTCCAATCCGAACATCAACTACATCAACAGCGTGCTCGTCGCATGGAAAAAGGAAGAGACGGGGCGGGGCGGCGATGCATCCGACAGCCTGTACAGCCAGGTGATGGCTCTGTACGAAAAGGAACGCGCAGAGAACGACATTCGCACGAAGGAAAACCTGTCGAATGTGTTTACGCGCGTCCCCAGAGTGCGCGACATTCTGAGCGAGCTTCGCGAAGCGAGCTACCGGATGTCCAAAGCCATGCTCATGGGGGTAAACGGCGAGGATGCGGTTCGAAGAGAGCAGAAAACGATCGACGAACTCCAGTCGGAAAAGGAATTGCTGCTATCCGAAAACGGATTCGAACCGGATATAACAGAGACGGTCTACACGTGCAAAGCGTGCAGAGACACCGGCACGCTCGAAAGCGGCGAGCGTTGTCCCTGTTTCAAAGAAAAGGCGGAGCAGTTGCTCAGCTGATACCGCAGGATTGTAATGACGGATATAAACGAAAAGAATCAATCGGCAGAAGCTAAAACAGAGCTCGAAGAGCTCCACATAAAAAGCATCGAAAAAATCAGCATCAGCGAGACCGAAGAAGAGCTGGATGCGCTTATGCGGTGCCACGAGGCGGAGCGGGAGCGCGAACGTCAGGAGCACTATCGGGATCCCTCGCGTCGCGAGAAGGGCGCTTCGAAGCGCAAAAAGCGCAGGCGGAGTGCGGCGGAGCGTCGGACGAGGCCGGTCGCAGAGCACGCAGCAGGTGAGGCTGTACGGCGTCTGGGGGATGCGATTGCGGCATTCCGAAACAGGGAGCGCACGCCGAGGGAGACGGAAAAGCCCAAGAGTCTGCTCGAACAGTTTGCCGAGCAGGAAAAAGGGCTGCAGGACGAGCCGCTCCGCAGAAGAGAAGGGGTCATCCGCCGGATTCGTCGCTTTATTAGGACGGTATCCAAACGTCGCGTGCGCATGAACAGCCGCGCCTATTACACGCACGAGAAAAAGAGGGCGGTGTACAAGGCGATTTTCTACGATTGTTTCTCGCCGCTTGCGGATGCCTGGGAGGGCCTGCTGGAGACGGCGTGGAACTTCTTCAGCGAGCTCGCGCAGGACGCCTGGGCGCTGTTGCTGTTTTCCGTCGACATCGCGGTCAAAGTCTCGTACGTGCTGTGGAGCTCCGTGTTGATCCTGTGGGATTTCGTGTGGGACATCCGCTACTGGATCGAAGCCAACAAGATCGTATTCCTGCGGCGCTTCGTGCTCTTCGTGTTTTCCACCGCTTCGGTTGCAATTTTCTGGGGAAGCATCACCGCGTACGAATACAGTTACTACGGAAAAGTGCTCGGCGTTGCAAAGAGCCAGTACGAAGTCTATCGGACGATCGACGTGCTCGGGGACAAGCTGTCGGAAGCCTCCGGTGCGAACGTATCGCTGAACGTGGAGCGCGACATCGAATTCCGCCGGGTTATGGGCTTCAGTCTCAACGTCGACACGGACGAAGAGATACTCAACACGCTCACGTACATGAAAGACATCCACGTGATTGCGTACGGCATCTACATCGACGACAAGATGGAAGTCGTTCTGGAGAGCGAAGAGACGGCTCTGGCGCTTTTGCGGAGCATCCGGGATACGTATGCCGGAGAAAAGGCCGGCGTCAAATACAGCTCGGTGGCGTTCCGCGAAAACATCACCGTGCGCGAAGAAGGCGTCAAACTGGGCGAAATCTGGAACGAGAAAAACGCCGCGCGCTACCTGATGAGCGGTACCAAGGTCGAACGCAAGCACATCGTCGCCCAAAACGAGACGTTTGCGCAGATCGCACAGAAGTACGGCATAACGCAGTCCGATCTTGCGGCGGCCAACCCCAACATCAACCGCGACAAGCTGTACATCGGACAGGAGCTGTACCTGACGTACGGTACGCCGCTTGTAACGGTGCACAGCACGGAGACGGCGACGTACAACGAGCAGATCGAATACGGCACGCAGTACATCGACAATGCATCGATTTATCTGGGAGAGACGGAGGTCAAATCCCGAGGCATTTACGGGCAGCAGCGGATCGTGGCGGAGATCGTGCGCACGAACGGGGAGGAAGTCAGCAAGAAGATCCTGTCGTCCGACCGGCTGTCCGAGCCTGTGGACGAAGTGTTGTACCGGGGAACCAAGCCGATACCGCCCCGGGAGGGAACGGGCACATTCAACTATCCGATCCGCACGTATACGATCAGCTCGCGCTTTGGGATGCGCTGGGGTCGCATGCACACGGGTACCGACTTTGCGGCGCCGACGGGTACGAAGATCTACGCTTCCGACGGAGGCACGGTTACGTTTGCCGGCTGGAAAGGCCAGCTCGGTTACCTGGTGATCATCGACCACGGATCGCTGTACGAAACATATTACGGCCACTGCAGCAAGCTGCTGGTGAGCGCCGGCGAAAAAGTGTATCAGGGACAGAACATCGCGCTGGTGGGAAGCACGGGCTACAGCACGGGATCGCACCTGCACTTCGAGGTCCGCTATCTCGACCGGCCGATGAATCCGCTGGATTTCCTATAGGAACAGCATTGTAAAGGAGAGGAACAGAAATGGAACGACGCATCGGAACAGTATCCATGGGCGTGCGGGCACCCATCATACGCGAAGGAGACGATATCGTAGCCATCGTCTCGGACAGCGTGCTTGCGGCGGCCCGTTCCGAAGGCCGCGCGTTCCGCGACCGCGACATCGTCGCTGTAACGGAAGCCGTCGTCGCACGCGCTCAGGGGAATTATGCGACGGTCGACCACATCGCAGAAGATATACGGCGAAAGTTCCCGTCGGGGACCATCGGCGTCATCTTCCCCATCCTCAGCCGGAACCGGTTTTCCGTCTGCCTGATGGGGATCGCCAAGGGAGCCAGGCGCATTACGCTGATGCTCAGCTATCCTTCCGACGAAGTGGGCAACCACCTCATAACGCTCGACGAGCTGGACAGCGCGGGCATCGATCCGTACACGGATGTGCTCAGCGAAGCCGCTTTCCGCAGAAAGTTCGGGCATAAGCCGCACGAATTCACCGGTGTGGATTACATCGATTATTATAAGCAGCTCGCCAAAGAGCAGGGCGCAGATGTCGAGATCATCCTGGCGAACAACTGCCGGACGATTCTGGACTATACGAGCGACGTTCTGTATTGCGATGTTCACACGCGGGCGCGCAGCCGGCGTCTGCTGCGGGAAGCCGGAACCGGGATCGTTCTGGGACTTGAGGATATCATGACCGAGTCGATCCGCGGAAGCGGGTACAACCCGGAGTACGGCCTGCTGGGCAGCAACAAGGCGACGGAGGAATCCGTTAAACTGTTCCCAAGAGATACGCAGCCGGTGGTGGACGGTATCCAAAAACGCCTCAACGAGGCGACGGGATGCCAGATTGAAGTGATGATTTACGGTGACGGTGCATTTAAGGATCCGGTCGGAAAAATTTGGGAGTTAGCCGATCCGGTCGTGGCGCCCGCCTACACGAGCGGCCTCGAGGGACAGCCGAACGAGGTTAAGCTGAAGTATCTGGCTGACAACGAGTTCGCCCACCTGTGCGGCGACGAGCTCGAGCAGGCGATTGCCGATTATATTCGCCACAAAGAACCGGATCTCGTGGGAGAAATGGCCTCGCAGGGGACGACACCCCGCCGCCTGACCGACCTCATCGGCTCGCTGTGCGATCTGACGTCCGGCAGCGGCGACAAGGGAACACCGATCGTGTGGATCCAGGGATATTTCGATAACTTTACGGCGTAGGTCGAGCGCCGGCTATTGATAAATAAAATGACCCCCGTCTGTTAGAAAGATGAATCTAATGAGCGGGGGTCTTTTGTAGTTTATGCGGCCTTGCGCACGGTCACCGTCAGGTCGCCGGCTTCTTCGTCCACGAGCAGCACGTCGCCCATGGACAGTTCGCTTGCGAGGATGGAGCGCGCGATGAGCGTTTCCACCTTGTTCTGGATAAACCGCTTCATGGGTCTGGCGCCGTAGACCGGATCGTAGCTGCTTTCGATGATGTAGTCCTTCGCGGCGTCGGTGATCTCCATGCCAAGCGACTGCTCTTCGAGGCGCCCGGCCAAGTGTGCAAGCTGCAGATCCACGATGTGGCGGATGTCGTCTTTTGACAGCGGCTTGTAGAACACGATTTCGTCGAGCCGGTTTAAGAACTCGGGACGGAACGTCGCCTGCAGCAGCTGCGTGACCGATTCCCGGGCCTCTTCTGTAATCTGCCCGGTCGTGGACAGGCCTTCGAGCAGGTATTGCGACCCGAGGTTTGACGTCAGGATGATGATCGTATTCTTAAAGTCCACGGTCCGCCCCTGCGAGTCCGTAATCCGCCCGTCGTCCAGTACCTGAAGCAGGATGTTGAACACGTCGGGATGCGCCTTCTCGACTTCGTCGAAAAGGACGACGGAGTAGGGCTTGCGGCGCACGGCTTCCGTCAGCTGCCCGCCTTCGTCGTAGCCGACGTAGCCCGGAGGAGCTCCGATGAGCCTCGATACGGAAAACTTCTCCATGTATTCGGTCATGTCGATGCGGACGATGTTGCGTTCGTCGTCGAACAGCGCTTCCGCAAGAGCCTTGGCCAGCTCGGTCTTGCCGACGCCGGTCGGCCCGAGGAACAGGAACGAGCCGATGGGCCGGTTCGGATCGGCGATGCCTGCCCGCGATCGCAGGATTGCCTGCGTTACGCTCTGCACGGCCTCATCCTGACCGATGACCCTTTTTTTGAGCAGCCCGTCGAGGCCCAGGATCTTCTCCCGTTCGCCTTCCATTAGCTTCGATACTGGGATGCCGGTCCAGCGGGACACGATTTCGGAGATCTCCTCTTCCGTGACCGTGTCGCGCACGAGCGTCGCGCTGCTTTTCCGCTCTTCGACGGCAGCCTGCGCGTCGGCCAGCTTCTTCTCGAGTTCCGGCAGCGTGGAGTAGCGCAGCCTCGAGGCCGTTTCGTATTCGTAGTTTCTCTGCGCGTCTTCGATTTCTCCGTTGACGCGTTCGATGTCGGCCTTGATCTGCTTGATCTCGTCGACGTTGGACTTCTCCACGTCCCACCTGGATTTAAGCGCCTCGAACTCTTCCCTCAGCTCTGACAGCTCCTCGGTGATCTTTTCCTTGCGCTCCTTCGACAGGCTGTCCTGTTCTTTTTTGAGCGCCATCTCTTCGATCTCGAGCTGCATGATCTTCCGGCGCAGCGCGTCGAGCTCGGTGGGCATGGATTCGATTTCCGTCCGGATGGAGGCGCACGCCTCGTCGACGAGGTCGATGGCTTTGTCCGGCAGGAAGCGGTCGGTGATGTATCGGTTTGACAGTGTCGCTGCCGCCACGAGCGCTCCGTCCTGAATAGATACGCCGTGGAAGATCTCGTAGCGCTCCTTGAGTCCGCGCAGGATGGAAATCGTGTCTTCGACATTGGGCTCGTGGACCATCACGGGCTGGAACCGGCGTTCAAGCGCCGCATCCGCTTCGATGTATTTGCGGTATTCATCCAGCGTCGTGGCGCCGATGCAGTGCAGCTCGCCGCGCGCGAGCATGGGCTTCAGCAGGTTGCCGGCGTCCATCGCGCCGTCTGTCTTCCCGGCGCCGACGATGTTGTGCAGTTCGTCGATGAACAGGATCACCTGGCCTTCGCTGCTCTTCACTTCGTTCAGCACAGCCTTCAGCCGCTCTTCGAACTCGCCCCGGAATTTAGCGCCTGCGATGAGCGCGCCCATATCGAGGGCGAAGATCGTCTTGTCCTTGAGGCTTTCAGGGACGTCACCCCGCAGAATCCGCTGCGCCAGCCCTTCGGCAATCGCCGTCTTCCCGACGCCGGGTTCGCCGATGAGGACCGGGTTGTTCTTCGTCTTTCTCGACAGGATGCGGACCACGTTTCGAATCTCTTCGTCACGCCCGATCACGGGATCGAGCTTTTGCTCCCGCGCCTGAGCGACGAGGTCGAAACCGTACTTGCTGAGCGCATCGTACGCGTCTTCGGGATTGTCGCTGGTCACGCGGCCGGTCTTGACCGTCGCCAGCGCCTTGAGGAACTCCTCTTTGCGGATGCCGAAGTCCTTAAACAGCAGCGACAGCGTCGCCGTGGGCTTCTCCATGAGCGATAAGAACAGGTGCTCGACGGAAACGTATTCGTCCCCCATGGACGTGGCGGATTTTTCCGCAGTCGAAAGCACGCGGTCGCACTCGGGTGAGATGTAGATCTTCCCGGGTTCGCGTCCGCCGCCCGTTACGCGCGGGACGTTTTCGAGCTTGCCGCTCAGTGCTCCGAGAAAGGCATTCACATCGATGCCCATCTTCTCGAACAGCGAGCCGATCAGCCCGCCGTCCTGATCCAGAAGCGCGTACAGAAGGTGCTCGGGCACGACCTGCATATTCTGATTTTCCAGGGCGATGTTCTGAGCGGATGCAATCGCCTCCTGGGATTTTTGTGTAAATCGTTGCATGTTCAATGTAAAATCCTCCTTTATCCGCTACACCAGACCGATGCCCTGGTTCAAATAGGCCAGATATCTCTTTTCCAGTTCTTCGGGGCTGTCCGTGCCGCTCAAATAGCGTTTCATCAGCTCGTCGAACATCTTTACGTAGTCGGAAATCGCGCCGCCGAGTTCTTCGTTCGTGTAGTTGCGGTTTCGCGGCACGGCGATCGTCCGCACGAGCCTCGTATCGTACAGTTCGTAGCGGATGACGCCCGGCTCGTAGTGCCTGGCGATGTACGCGTCTTCCAGCCGTTTCCACAGGCGGAAGAATTCCGCCATATCCGCTAATAGTGCGGCCGACTGCGTCCGGAAGTTTACGACGAGCTCGCCGATGGCCCCGTTAGGAACGCGGTAAAGCTGCACCATGTACTTGATCGTCGGCCGGTATTTGTATTCCAGGCTGCTCTTCATGGACATCGTCCGCTGGTTCGGCGTCACAAACGGCACGAGCTCGCTCGTTTCCGACATCAGCTTTTCGATGTTGCGGAAGATGCTGTCGATGCGCTTTTCCGGCGTCATCAGCGATACATATTCGGCCAGAATCTGATTGACGAGATTCGACCGGTTCGTGCCTTCGCGCAGACAGATCTTGTCGATTTCTGACACGACACTGTCCATCAACATCAGGCTGTATAGGTTTTTATCCATTAGGACCTCCGTTTTTATGAGGGGGTGTGTGTATATCTGAACGGTGCTGCGAATCCACGGGTACGCCGGGACTCGCACAGATATATTGTATCGTATTTGCATAATTTGTCAAGCATATTATATAAATAACACTACGAATTATGATAGGCAGACGGAGAATAGGCGCGTTCCTCAATCGGGCGGGTAATCGTGTTCCTTATCCGGCCGTAGAATTACAAAAGCGGAACACAATTGTTCCTTCTGTCGCCTGTAATCTGCAAATGAGGAACGCACGACCCCGATATTCACCAAATGTGTTCCTTATCCTGCTTCAGATTTGCAAAAGCGGAACACAATTGTTCCTTTTACTGCCTGCAATCTGCAAATGAGGAACGCGCGGCCCTGATATTCACCAACGGTGTTCCTTACTCAGCCACGGATTCTACAAAGAGGAACGGAAGCGTTCCTTCCATCCTCCAAATCCCGCCAGGAAGGAACGCCACCGCCTTTCAATCCCCGCAGGGCGGTTTGAACCGAGGATAACTCGCAGCGTCACGCCCGTGCGTTTTAACAATTCGATGGACACCGCCCGACAACATGGGGTAGAATAAAAAACGAAACGAAAGGAAGGCTGATGGATGTACTGTTGACTGCGAGTGCGGCCTGGTTTGTCGCACAGCTGCTAAAGCTCATTTACTACAGAATCGTGGACGGCCGCTTCAGTTTCGCCGTGCTCGTCGCGTCCGGCGGCATGCCCAGTTCTCACACAGCGTTCGTTACGGCTGCGACGGTGCGGGTGGCGCTCGTCGAAACCGTATTTTCGCCGCTGTTCGGCATAAGCGCGGTGCTTGCGCTCATCGTGATGTACGATGCCGCGGGCGTGCGTCACTCGGTCGGCGAACAGGCCCGTACGCTCAACAAGATTCAGGAAGAGCTTCGGGGGCTCGTCGCTTTCGACGTCGATGTGATCAAAGAGGTGCTGGGCCACACGGGCACGCAGGTGTTTGCCGGATTCGTGCTCGGCCTGATCGCGGGATTTACGTCTGTCTGGTTTCCGCTGCCATAACTTACGGAGAGTGTCATGAAGATTAAAGAGAAGTTTGACTTGCTGGGCGTCGACAGTGCGCCCGGTCAGGAAGTGCGCAGGCGCGACGACGACCTGCCCGCAAAAGGCGACGTGTTGCCCGGTATACCGGTCGACTTTTCGCACGGCGACGTCGATGCGCATCCGCCGATTCCCGGTGCGCTCGATACATTTTGTGCGGGGTTTGACGAGGGCGGCGCGCAGGCCTACACGGAATACCGCGGCCGGGAGACGATCCGCCGCGACATAGCGCAGAAGCTTTCCAGGCTTGCGGGGCGTGACGTCGATGCCGGCGAAGAGCTGATTCTGACGCCGGGGACTCAGGGAGCACTGTTCCTTGCGATGGGAGCTTGCGTTGCATCCGGCGACAAAGTCGCCTACGTGGAGCCCGATTACTTTGCCAACCGGAAGATGATCGACTTTCTCGAAGGCGAGAAGATGCCCGTGCCCATGCGCTGGATTAGGAACGATGCCGAGTGTGTATCTGCAACTGATAAAGGCAACAAATGCACAACAATGAGTGCAGATAAAGAATGCGCAGCATCTCCAGCTTGTTATCCCGAAACCGGGAGCGGCATCGACCTCGATGTTCTCGAGCAGGCCTTCCGCGACGGTGCGCGGCTGTTCATCTTCTCGAATCCGAACAATCCGACCGGCGCCGTCTATTCAAAGGAGGAGCTGGAGCAAATCGCTGAGCTGTGCAATTCCTACGGTGTATCGGTTATCGCCGATGAACTGTATTCCCGCCAGATGTACGACGGGCGGGAGTTTATACACTTTTCGAGTCTCGCGAATAAACCGGAACACCTCGTCACGATCATCGGGCCGTCCAAAACGGAATCCATGAGCGGCTTTCGGCTCGGCGTGGCATTCGGCAACGCAGAGATCATCCGGCGCATGGAAAAGCTGCAGGCGATCGTATCGCTTCGCTGCAGCGGGTACAATCAGGCGGTGTTTGCAAACTGGATGAGCGAGCCGGAAGGATGGCTGGCTGCACGCGTTGCTGCGCACCAGGCGATTCGAAACGATGTGCTCGAAGTCTTTTTGCAGGCAGGTCTGGAAGCGACACCTCCGCGCGGCGGGAGCTATCTGTTTGTCCGGATTCCAAAGCTCGAAATCGAACCGCATCAGTTCGTCGC
>Ga0172382_10002048_pt1 | contig 34544 bp, 30 predicted proteins | sample Leawel138RmetaG_FD_122245 | JGI IMG/M metagenome (GOLD analysis project Ga0172382, IMG submission 122245) | Leachate microbial communities from a municipal landfill in Southern Ontario, Canada - Leachate well 138R metaG | ecosystem: Engineered > Solid waste > Landfill > Unclassified | place...
AGGGAAACGATCAGCCCGTATTCGATGGCCGTGGCGCCCGCATCGTTACGGAGAAGCCGCGCCAAGAAATTTCTGGTTCGCATTTCCAGGCTCCGGTTTTACGGTCTGAACATGCGGGTTTTTCTTCCAACAGTTCTAACAAAACGTTTACGGCGGTATCCGGTTTGACAAACAATCCGACAGTCATGCCGGTCGTGGCCGGTGTTCTGCGCGATGAGAAAGGCCGTTTTCTCCTGCAAAAGCGACCTCCGGGGAAGCGCCATGCCGGCCTGTGGGAATTTCCCGGAGGCAAGGTCGAAACCGGCGAAATGCCTCGCCTGGCGCTGGTTCGCGAGCTTGCGGAGGAGTTGGGAATCGCTGTCGGCCTGCCCGATGTCGGCCCGATTGCCTTTGCCGAGCATGATGCCGATGCGGATGGGCCGGCCATTGTAATTCTTCTTTACAACATCGAACGGTGGACCGGCGATCCCTTGTCGCTGGAAGGCGGGGAAATCGGCTGGTTCAGCCAGAGCGAGGCCCTGGGCTTGCCCAAGCCGAAGCTCGACCGGGATTTGCTGGAGGCATTGATCTGGCCCTGTTCGCAGGCTTCTCCAGCCTGATCGCTCTGGGGGATTGCATTGCATCGATCATGCCCCTATGTGCCCCCTCACTGCGCGCCCGTAGCTCAGCTGGATAGAGCATCAGACTACGAATCTGAGGGTCGGACGTTCGAATCGTTCCGGGCGCGCCAATAGTTTCAAACGGTTGGATGAGGCGGTGTCCGAAAGGGCGCCGCCTCTCGCCGTTTCAGGCATCAGATAGGCATCAGGCGGAGCAGTTTCGCAAGTCGGTCCGGGCCGCTCTCTTGCTGAGCAGCGATGGCTTTGCGCCATGCCAATTATGGGATGAAGCGGAATCTCGAGGGTGAGCCGTTATGCGGGTTGTAGATATCATCAATGCAGCGGATGCGGCCAAAGTGGAGGCGGAGTATCGCCGCGCCTATAGTCACGAGGTGGTGGAGCACGGTGAAAAGACATGGGCGACCGCTGCCAACTTCCGCCAGTATCAGGGAATTGTGAATGGTGCGGTTGGGGTCGTTAAGGAACGGATGACCGTCGTTATCAAATATATCCAGGGCGCGGATGAGGAGGAGGCGGATTGGTACGATGTCAGCGGTCGGCTACCGAATGAGGATACCCCTTATGCGCTCGAGTTTACGCCCTGGGGCGAGTGGAAGCTCATGGAGGTGGAGTATCCAGACGACCTCGATGTTCATCAGGCTGCCTGCCATCTCTACTATGAGATGACGTGGTGCGGCTGGCCCGAACAAATTCAACAGCGCTTCGATACCCTCATGGACCTAAAGGAAGAGGCTGAGCGGGATTTGGCGGGAAGGAACCTCTAAGCCTCGACCGCCTCCTCGACGACCTCTCAGGCCCTTGCTGTCTGCCTCTGTGAGATGCTTTAATTTACGCGAATGAGCATCCAGTGCTTTGCGGAGGCGATTTGCGGTGTTGCCATGCGCAGGGGACACGCACACAATCGCGCTTAAATCGACGGCCTTGTCCGATAAGGCCAGAACCATATCATACGGAATGGCACCATGCGCGACCCTCAGGCCTTAGTGGACACCGACGAACTGTCTGCTGCTCTGGCCGATCCGAACCTCTGCATTTTCGATTGCACCACTTATCTCGACCGCCTTCCTCCTGGCAGCGGGCAGCCCTACCTCGCCGTTTCGGGGCGCGCCACTTTCCAAGAGGCGCATATTCCAGGCGCAGACTTCCTCGATCTGGAAGGTGAGTTTTCGGACCAGGCCACCGCGCTTCATTTCATGATGCCGGATGTGGCCCAACTCGAAGCCGCTTTTGGCCGGCACGGTATCGGAATGGACAGCAGAGTCGTGCTGTACAGTATCGGCTCCATGACATGGGCCACGCGTTTCTGGTGGATGCTGAAGTCGCTTGGCTTCGACAATGTGGCGGTTCTGGACGGAGGCTTCGACAAGTGGCGGGCGGAAGGCCGGCCAACGCAAAGAGGACCGGCGCAGGGCTACCCGCCCGCTCCATTCAAGGCATCGCCACGACCGGGCTGGTTCGTGAACAAGCTCGATGTGCTGGATGCCATCGGAAAAGCTGATACCGCAATCGTGAATGCCCTCTCCCCCGCTCTTCATGCCGGTCTTGATCCCAGTTCCTACGGGCGTTCGGGTCGCATCCCTGGCAGCCTGAACGTCTATGGCGCAACGCTGGTGAACAATGAGAGCAAAACCTTCGTCACACTGGATGAAGCGAACGCCGCTTTCGCCGCCCAAGGCATCACGAAAGATAAGCGTGTGATCTGTTATTGCGGCGGGGGTATATCGGCGACGCTCGATCTCTTCCTTCTTTATCAACTCGGCTACACCGATCTGTCCCTTTACGATGGCTCAATGGGTGAATGGGCGAAAGACACGTCCTTGCCAATTGAAACAGACGGTTAATCCGCAAGGTTGAAAGTTCCTGTCGGAAAGCAGCCTGTCGCTAACGATCCGAAGGTGGTCATTTGCCATGCCATGATGGCAGCGCCTGCGCCGTCCCGGCAGGTGGCGGGTTTTGGCAAGGCAAAAAAAAGGCCCGCCGAAGCGGGCCCTGAAAGTTGGGAGAGCGAAACTTGCAAGGAAGTCATTCCCGCAAGCCCGAGTCCTCGGGAGAAATCCAAGAACAAGAATATGATAGAGGATCACAATTTCTTTTGCAAGTGATTCGCAAAAAGAATTAGGCTCGGGTGTCAACCGCGCCAACGCGGCTCTCGCGCGTTCCCAGGTCCGCTAGGGCGGTGCGCGGCCTCAGCCCCCGTCAACTGATCCATCCCGGTCTCGGGGAAATGTTGCTTTCAGCAGACGGCCCGGGATGATAAACGCAAAAGGCAGGTGGCGGAGTCTGGATATTCCTTGAACTTTGGGGGGCTAATAATGCAACTGGTAAAGTTGTTGGGCCTTGCTCAAACCAACGACCGCATGTGGCGTCGCTTCTGCTAGGTGCGCGGCTATGCGGTGGCCGCTGCCTATGAAAAAGCCGAAACCATCAATCGCCAGATATATCTCGCCGTCGTGCTCTGTTCACGGTCGGTAAGCCGAAACGAGATGTGCAAACGATAGCCATCAGGAAACCTGACCACCTGCCGACGACAGGTTTCGGAATCTGCGTCGGGCCTTTGAGGAGAGACGATGTGAGCAGACAGTCTTTATTGCTCGGCGCGGCGCTGATTGGCTGCGCCATGCTTGCCGGGTGCCAAACCCCGGAAAACTCAGGTCGCGGCGATTATTTCGAGTGCGATCGGGGCACCCGGCTGAGGGTCGATTTTCTTCGCGACGGAGCGTTGGTTTCCGTCAATGGAGGCCGGGCGGGGCCGATGCACCTGGTTCGCGGCGCTCGTGGTCGGGTATATGAAAGCGCGGACGGCAACCGCTTGGCGGTCAATGGCCGCAAGGCGACCTGGAATACGGCCGCCCGCACTGCTCCCGAGACATGCAGCCGAGTCGCCGTCCCGCTCTGACGGCGGGGCGAATCTCTCGCGGAAATCGGCGGTCGCGGATGGCGTGACGGCGCGCACTTCAGCGCGCCGCGCGCTGGTGTCCGGCCGAAGGATCGACACCCACCATGGACACATTGCGCCCCTTTACCGATGCGACAGCCGTCGCCCGCTATGCCGAGGAAACGCCGCGCAAAGTGCCCGGCTATGCCGACCTCCACCGCATGGCCATGCTTCTGCTAGCGGAGCGTGCGCCGGAGATAGCGGACATTCTCGTCTATGGGGCCGGCGGCGGCCTGGAACTCAAGGCATTCGCCGAAGCCCGGCCTGGCTGGCGCTTGGCAGGCGTTGATCCTTCGGCGGAGATGCTGGATTTGGCGCGGGACGTCCTCGGGCCGCTCGGCATGCGGGCTGAACTCATCCAGGGCTATATGGACGATGCCCCGCAAGGCCCGTTCGATGGCGCGGCCTGTCTGCTCACGCTCCACTTTCTCGATCGCGAGGAGCGCCTGAAGGCGTTGCAGGCCATGCGATGTCGGATGAAGCCGGGTGCACTGCTTGTCGTCGCCCACCACAGCTATCCAGCCGGAAGCGACCTTCCATCCTGGCTGGCGCGTTCGGTCGCGTTTGCGGACACGGCCTCTCACGACCTCGCAAAGGCGGCCGCTTCGGCCGAAACGATGAGTTCGCACCTGCCGATCCTGTCGTCAGACGATGAGGAAGCGCTGCTCGGGCGAGCAGGCTTTTGCGATATTGCTCTTTTCTATGCCGCTTTCAGCTTCCGGGGCTGGGTCGCCACGGCGTGATCGTGTTTCTTGTGGCGCGGATAATCGCTGATTGGCGCTGCCTTTCGGAACCGGAAATCGGCGGCCCGTAAACGCAACCTTTACCCGGATGAATTAACCGGGCGCGATGAGTGAGAAGCTATTCTCGGGGTCAACGTTGCATCTGGCCATGAAGGCTTGCAGAAGCCTGGGCAAGCTCGCCTCTCAGCGAGAAGAGGCGGCGTTCGCCCACGAATACGCGCAGTCCCTGACGAGCAGGGTGCCTCTGCTCTATTGCGTGCTACTGTTCAACATGGCTGTGCTCAGCGCCAATTTCGTCAATGTGACGCCGGCGTGGCTTTCCATCGCCTGCCCGCTCGCCATTGCGCCGTTCGTCGTTCTTCGCGCGATTCACTGGCGCCCTTCGAGCGTCGCGCGCCGCAAGGTGACGACATTGCGTTCCGACCTGCGGAAGATGTCGGTAATCGAGCCTGCGATCGCGTTGGCCTGCGTGCTGTGGGCGCTTGGGCTCTACAATTGGGGCAATGACACCCAGCAGAGCCTTATTCACTACATGGTATCCATCACCAGCTTCGTGGCGATCATGGGCCTGACTCAGATGCCCAGCATCGCGATGCGGATCGCGGCGGTCGTCATCATACCGTCCAGCGCCTGGTTCATGATGCAGGATCACCCGAACGGGATGCTGGTCGCGCTGGTCCAGCCGGTCGTGACGATCCTGATCCTGGCGGTGGTGGCCAGCCATCACCGCGACTTCGTCAAGCTGCTGCAATCCCGCGCGGAGATCGAAGTCCGGCGCCGGGATGCCACGGAATTTGCCGAAATCAACCAGCATCTCGCGGCCACCGATTCATTGACCGGCGCACCCAACCGGCGCGCGATCCTGGACGAACTGGACAGGGCGCTTGCCGCGCATCCGGACGATGCTCCCTGGCTCGCGGTGATTGATCTCGACGGTTTCAAGGGCATCAACGACACCTATGGCCATGCCGGCGGCGACACCGTTCTCTGTGCGGTGGCGCGGCGGATCGCGGGCAGCCCGTCCGTAAAGGCGTTCGGCCGTCTGGGTGGCGATGAATTCGCCCTGATCCTTTCCGGGTCCTTGTCGACGGAAGAGGCGGTTTCGGCGATGGCCTCGCTTTCCGGCAATATCGAGGAGCGGATCGCATATAATTCCGAGCTTCTCCGGATCGGCTGCTCGGTCGGTCTTTATCGCGCCCAGCCGGGCAGCGAAGTGACCGATTGCCTGGAACGGGCGGATTCGGTCCTGTATCGCGCGAAGCGGCAGGCGAAAGCCAAGGTCGCCGTTTATGAAGCGCAGGATGAGGCCGCACTGGAAGAGCGCCGGACGATCACCCGGGTATTCAACTCCACCAACCTGATCGAGCAGATCTCCGTGGTCTATCAGCCGGTGGTCGATATCGATACGGATCGGATCGTGAGCCTGGAGGCGCTGGTCCGGTGGAGCCCGGACGGTGAGACATGGTTCCTGCCCGGACGGTTCGTGGATATCGCGGAATCGACCGGCCGGATCGCCGAACTGACCGACGCCGTATTGTCGAGGAGCCTGCGCGAATGTCCCGCGTGGGAGTATGGCTGCGCCATTTCGGTCAACCTGTCCGCCGCCGATATCATCGGCGATGGCGCGCCGGAGCGGCTTGCCAGGGTTGTGCGGGATGCCAATGCGCCGAACGAGGCCGTCATCTTCGAGATCACCGAAGCGGCGATCCTTTCGGATTACGAGGACGCCGCCGCCAATCTCGCGCAGCTGCGCTCGATGGGCTTCCGGATCGCGCTGGACGATTTCGGCACGGGCCAGTCCAGCCTCAGCCATGTCCATCGCCTGCCGTTGAACCAGATCAAGATCGACAGCAGCTTCGCCGGTGTGCTGGAAACGAATGGCGAAGCGCGGGCGATCACCAGCACCATTCTGGCCCTGGCCCGCCAGCTCCATCTCGATTGCACGATCGAAGGGATCGAGACTGTCCATCAACTTGCGGCCGCTCGCGCGCTGGGCGTAAGGCATGTGCAGGGCTATGTATTCGGTAAGCCGATGAATGCGGCGCAGGCCCTCGGGGCCTTGTCGAGTTCGCCGAATGCGGCGGTTCCTCATTCCTTCCATGAAGGCATAGTGCAGTTGCGCACCCTGAGAGGGTAGAAGCCTCGCCACTTTGGCGCTGAGGCAGCCGCCAGGCAACGCCTGCGCGCGTGTTCGATCAGAATGTGCCCGGGTAGGTCCCGCCATCGAGCAGCAGATTCTGGCCATTGATATAGCCGGCCAGATCGCTGGCGAGAAAGGCGCAGGCCGCCCCGAATTCCTCCGGCCTGCCCAGCCTTCCAGTGGGATTGAGCCGGGCTTTCTCGGCCCATACATCCTCGAAGCTGAGGCCGCGCCTGTCTGCGTCCACCTGGGCGAGATGCCGCAAGCGGTCCGTCTCGAAAGAGCCGGGCAGGAGATTGTTGATGGTGACGCCATCTCGCGCGATCTCCCGCGCCAGCCCGGCCATGAAGCCTGTCAGGCCGGAACGGGCGCCATTGGACAGGCCCAGGGAAGGCAACGGCGCCTTGACCGCGGAGGAGGTGATGTTGATGATCCGGCCCCAGCGGCGCTGCCGCATCCCGCCGATGCACAAGCGAACGAACTGGATCGGGGCGATCATGTTCGCACGGACAGCCGCGTTCCATTCCGCCTCGCCCCATTCCTCGAAACTCCCGGGCGGCGGGCCGGCCGCGTTGGTGACGAGTATGTCCGGTTGAGGCATGGCGCCGAGAAGGGCATTGCGTCCGCCTTCCTCCGTCACATCGGCGGCTACTCCTCGGATCGCAACGCCCACCTCGGTCGAAAGTCTTTCGCAGGCATCCTTCAACCCGCTTTCCGATCGTCCATTCAGAAGGACGTTCGCTCCGGCCCTTGCGAGCGCGGAAGCGCAGGCAAATCCCAGACCCTTCGACGATCCGCAGACGATAGCGTTCCTGCCGGTCAGGCCAAGATCCATGAAGCAGTTCCTCCTGAAACAGAGATGGGATTGCTGCATATCGGACTGGCGGGTTGCCGTTAAGCCCGGGGTGGCGGCAATCCGCTCCGTTGCCGGCGGCGTGACGGAACCTCCCTGAAACTGGCCCGTTTCCATGCGAAAGGTCAAAAGGAAACACAATGAGCGAGAACACCGATATTTTCGCGCGGCTCAAGCAGGATCATGACCGCCAGCGGACCATACTAGAGAAGCTGGAGCAAACCCATGGCGACAGCGACGATCGCCGCGCCTGGTTCGAGCAGTTCACCATCGACGCCAAGAGCCATGCGGCGGCCGAGGAGCAGGCGCTGTATTCAACCATGATGCGCAAGCCGGAGACTACGGATGAAACACGCCATTCCGTGGCCGAGCATCATGAGATCGAAGAAGCGTTGAACGACATCGCCGCCACGGACATGTCGTCCGGCGCCTGGCTCATCAAGTTCAAGGAACTGAAGCATCGCTACCTTCATCACATCGAGGAGGAAGAGGACGAGCACTTCCCCGATTTCGCCAAATTTCTTACCGATGAGGATACCCGGCACATGCGCGCGGTCTTCGAGCGCCGGAAGAAGGAAGAGAAGGTGGAGGCCGAGGTGACGCCGGAAAAGAAGGACGACGCCAAGGAATAGCCTGAGGGGGAGGGTGACGGTGGAGAGAGCAAGCGCGGAAAACGGGAGCATATCTTCAGACCCCGATCCGGACCGCTCAGTCGAGCCTGGCGTTTGGCGCTATGCCATGGCCACCCGCGCGCATGTCGTGATCGACGGCGCGCCTTACTTTGAGCTGATGCAGGATGCGATGCTACGGGCAAGGCAACGCATCCTTCTGATCGGCTGGGATTTCGATACTCGAATCCATCTGGTGAAGGGGCGGCGCTGGTGGAATATCCGCCGCCGGGGAAGCTATCCGTCCAGGCTGGGAGCTTTCGTTACCTGGCTGGTGCGTCGCCGGAAATCCCTGCAGGTGAATCTGCTCAAATGGAATGTCAGCATCGTCAGCATTCTCTCGAGGGGAACGATGGGCCTCGATATTCTGCGCTGGCGCCTGGCCCGGCGAATCCATTTGAAATTCGATTCCGCTCATCCGGTCGGATGCAGCCATCATCAGAAGATCGCGGTGATCGACGATTGCTTCGCGGTGTGCGGCGGCATCGACATGACGGCGGGACGATGGGACACCCGTGACCATATTGAAGACGATCCGCGCCGCAAGACGCCGAGAGGGCGGCGGTGCGACCCGTGGCATGACGCGACGATGATGCTGGAAGGGGAAGCGGCGGCCTGTCTGGGGATGCTGGGCAGGCGTCGGTGGGAACATGCCGGCGGTTCGCCATTGCCGATGTCAGCGCCTCAATCGGAAAGCCCATGGCCGGAGGCGCTCGAAGCCGAGTTTCGCGATGTCGAGATCGGGATTTCCCGCACCCGGGCGGAACATGACGATTGCTGCGAAATACGCGAGATCGAGGAACTGTTCGTGCGGCATATCCGCCGGGCCAGGCATTTCGTCTATATCGAAAGCCAGTATTTCGCATCGCGGGCGATCGGCGAAGCGATAGCGGCCCGGCTGACGGGGGATGATCCCCCCGAATTCGTTCTGGTGATGCCACTTACCGCGGAAGGCTGGCTGGAGCAGCAGGCGATGGATGGCGCCCGGGTCCGGCTGATCCGGGCGCTTGGCGAAAAGGACCCCAAGGACAGATTCCGCGTCTATGTGCCCTATACCGGCGATACGCCGATCTATGTCCATGCCAAGATCATGATCGTGGACGATGAGATCATTCGCATCGGCTCGGCCAACATGAACAATCGCTCGCAGGGGCTGGACAGCGAATGCGATCTCTTCATCGATGTCGCGCGGCCGGCCAACGCCCATGCGGGCGACGCCATCCGGGCGCTGCGCCATTCCCTGCTGGCCGAACATTGCGGGTTGGAGCCGCCGGCGGTCGGCGCCATGCTGGAATCTTGCGGCTCCATGGCAAGAATGATCGACAACGCGCCTCGAGACGGACAAAAGACACTTCGATTGTTCGAGCTTCCCGAACTGGGCGAGATGGAGCAGGCATTGGCGGACAATGCCGTGCTCGATCCGGAAAGCCCCGAAGAGATGTTCGAACCCATCGGTCGCCGCCGGGGGCTTTTCCGGAGGGGCAGCATCCTGCGGCGGCCAAGAGGAAACTAAGGGGGTTGATACAGATGAGCAGCCTGGATGGCCCGGACGAGGACCAGCCCCATGGCAAGCCGCCGGTTCCTGAGGAAATACAGGACGCGATCCGGACCTTGATCCGCTGGGCGGGCGACGACCCGGATCGCGAGGGCCTGCTGGATACGCCCAAGCGGGTCGCGCGGGCCTGGAAGGAGTATTGCGTCGGTTACACCGAGGACCCGTCCATCCATCTTTCCCGGGTTTTCGAGGAAGTGGGCGGTTATGACGAAATCGTGCTCCTCAAGGACATCCCGTTCCAGTCCCACTGCGAGCATCATCTGGCGCCGATCATCGGCAAGGCTGCGATTGCCTATCTCCCCGAGAAGCGGGTGGTGGGCATATCGAAGCTGGCGCGCGTCCTTCATGGCTTCGCAAGGCGCCTGCAGATCCAGGAAAGGCTGACCGCCGAAGTCGCGCAATGCATCTGGGATCATTTGCAACCGCGCGGCGTGGCCGTCGTCATCGATGCGAGCCATGCTTGCATGACGGCGCGCGGGGTGCGCACCCCGGGCGTTTCCATGGTCACCAGCCAGGTTATGGGAACTTTCCGCCAGGATGAAAGAAGCCGCAAGGAAGTGCTGAGCCTGATGGGATATTAAGGGCAGGACCCGCTACGGGAAGTGTCGATCCCAATCGAACGAGGGAGAGAAGTAATGGCCAATGTCGTTATTGCCGGAGCGAGCCGGGGAATAGGCCTCGCCCTGGTCGAAGCATATGTGGAAGCGGGCGATCATGTGTTCGCCCTGTGCCGCGATCCCGCAGCTTCCGGCCGGTTGAGCGACCTTGCCGGGAGCAACCCCGGCGCGATCACGCTCGGCCAGGTGGACTTTGCCGATGGCGGGTCGATCGACCGGGCAGGCGAGGCGATCGGCGACACGCCGGTGGACCTGCTCATCAATGTCGCCGGCGTCATCCGCATGGAAAGCGGGCCGGAAGACAGGAACTTCGATAATTGGCGCGAATCGTTCGAAGTCATGGTCGTAGGGCCATTCCACATGACGCAGGCCCTGCTTCCCAATCTCGAGCGAGCCAAGGGCAAGGTGCTAACCATTTCCAGCCAGGTCGGCGCCTCGACCTGGGGAATCGGTGGGTTCTATTCCTATGGCGCGGCCAAGGCGGCGATAAATCGCGCGATGAAAAGTCTGGCGGTGGATCTCGAACCGCGCGGCATTGCCGTCGCCGTGGTCCATCCCGGCTATGTCCTCACCGACATGGGCGGGCCGGATGCCGAAATAACCCCGCAGGAAAGCGCGAGCGGAATCAGGGATGTGGCAAGCAGGCTGACGGTCAAGGATACCGGCAGCTTCTGGAAATGGAACGGCGAGCCGCACCCCTGGTAGGGCAAGGCCGCCGTCATTCCCTTTCAGGCGGAACGGGCGGCTTTCAGAGCTGCCCGAGCATATGTTCGGCGGAGCTGACCTGGAATGCGCCCGGCTCTTCCACGTTGAGCTGTTCGACCACGCCGTCGTTCACGACCATCGAGAAGCGCTGGCCCCGCGTGCCCAGCCCGAAGCCCGAGCCATCCATGGTCAGGCCGACGGCCTTCGCGAAATCGGCATTGCCATCGGACAGCATGGTGATGTCCGATGAACCGTCGGCCTTGTTCCATGCGCCCATCACGAAGGCATCGTTCACCGCGGTGCAGGCAATCTCATCCACGCCCTTGGCCTTGATTTCACTCGCCTTTTCCACGAAGCCGGGAAGGTGCTTGGCCGAGCAAGTGGGCGTGAAAGCGCCCGGAACGGAGAAAAGAGCGACCTTCTTGCCGGCGAAATAGTCCGTCGACTGGACCTTTTCCGGACCGTTTTCGGTGACTTTCACCAGGGTAACGTCCGGCAGCTTGTCACCTACGGAAATCGTCATCACAGCATCCTTTCATAGTTCCTGTCAGGCCTATGCATTGTCATTTCGGGCGGGCCGACGCAACCGCGATGATCGGGAATGCGGCGCAGCGTTTGCTTAGTTTACGGTGACAGGGTAAGGGCGGCGTCCTGATAGGGCACCGCTTTTCCTTTGAGCGGTCATTCCCTTTGCCCTCGAATCGTATGGAGAATCCCGAAGTGGCCACCGCATCCAGCGCCAGAGTTTCAACCAGCCCTGAATATGTCGTGCGCGATATATCCCTGGCGGATTATGGCCGCGCCGAAATCGCCATAGCGGAAACGGAAATGCCGGGGCTGATGTCCCTGCGCCAGGAATATGGCGCCGCGCAGCCGCTCAAGGGCGCGCGGATCACCGGCTCGCTGCACATGACGATCCAGACCGCGGTTCTGATCGAAACGCTGGTTGCGCTGGGCGCCGAAGTGCGCTGGGCGACCTGCAACATCTTTTCCACCCAGGACCATGCCGCGGCGGCCATCGCGGCCCAGGGCATCCCGGTTTTCGCCATCAAGGGCGAGAGCCTTGCCGAATATTGGGATTATGTCGGCCGGATCTTCGATTGGGGCGACGACATCACCGCCAACATGATCCTGGACGATGGGGGCGACGCCACCATGTTCGCCTTGTGGGGAGCGCGGATTGAAGCAGGCGAAACTCTTCCCGAACCGGCCAATGCCGAGGAAATCGAGTTCCAGCGCGCATTGAAGGCTTTCGTGCAGGAGAGGCCGGGCTATCTCACCCGGACAGTGCAGGCGATTCATGGGGTTTCGGAAGAAACCACGACTGGCGTGACGCGGCTTTACCAGCTGGCGAAGCAGGGCAAGCTGCCGTTCCCGGCGATCAATGTGAACGACAGCGTCACCAAGTCCAAGTTCGACAATCTCTATGGCTGCAAGGAAAGCCTGGTGGATGCGATCCGCCGCGCCACCGACGTGATGCTGGCCGGCAAGGTCGCCTGCGTCGCCGGCTTCGGAGATGTGGGCAAGGGTTCCGCGGCTTCGCTGCGCCAGGGCGGTGCGCGGGTTCTCGTCACCGAGATCGATCCGATCTGCGCGCTTCAGGCGGCCATGGAAGGCTATGAGGTCGTGACGATGGAAGAGGCGGTCACTCGCGCCGACATCTTCGTCACCGCGACCGGCAACGAGGATGTCATCACCGCCGAGCACATGAAGGCGATGAAGAACATGGCCATCGTCTGCAACATCGGCCATTTCGATTCCGAGATCCAGATTTCCGCACTCGACAATTACGAGTGGCGGGAAGTCAAGCCGGGCACCGATCTGGTGACGTTCCCGGAAGGCAAGCAGATCATCGTCCTGGCCAAGGGGCGGCTCGTCAATCTCGGCTGCGCTACCGGCCATCCCAGCTTCGTGATGAGTTCGAGCTTCACCAATCAGGTGCTGGCTCAGATCGAGCTGTTCACCAAGGGCGCGGACTATGAAAACAACGTCTATGTCCTGCCCAAGCATCTGGACGAGAAGGTGGCAGCGCTTCACCTCGAAAAGCTGGGGGTGAAACTGACCAGGCTTTCGCAGGAACAGGCCGATTATATCGGCGTGCCCCGCGATGGGCCGTTCAAGCCGGATCACTACCGCTACTGATCGTATTCATGCCGCGTCCGGGGCGTTCCACCCGCTCCGGATGGCGGCGTCCGACCTTCCCGTGCCCGGCGGGCAACGTCTTGTCGATACCCGTAACCCTGCCATTGTAATCCGTGCCGGGCACGCATAGCGAAAGCGCGATGGAATTAAGCCCTGCCGCGTTGGCATTGATTGCCCTTCTGCTTGCAGCCTGGACATTCGGCGCGGCGTGGCTTGCCTTGGCGGCGATGGACAAGGCGCGGAAGGCGGAAGCGCATCGCAAGGCGGCGCGGCGCCTGTCGCGGATGATCGACGAAGCGCCCGCAATTCCCCTGCTGGTCCGCACGGACGGACGGATCGAGGCTCCGCCCCGGCTTGCCGCCTGGCTCGGGCTTCCCAGCGTGCCGGGCTATCTCACGGAACTCGATAATGGCGCCAACGGCCTGGAAGAGGCGCAGCTTGCGGAACTGACGCAATTCGTTCGCCGCACGCAAAAGGCCGCGGCGCCTTTCAACATGGTGGTCACGCCGCGCGGTTCCAGCAGGAGCCTGGCGTTGCGCGGGCATCTGGCCGATCCTCTGGTGTCGCCCGGCGGGGCTGCGATCGTCTGGTTCTTCGATTTCAGCGAGAGCGAAACGGAACTGAACGAGCTTCGCGCCCAGACGGCGCGCGCGAGAGAGGATTTCGCCGCGCTGGTGGGCCTGATCGAAGCCGCTCCGATCCCCATGTGGTTCCGCGGCCCGGATATGAAGCTGCGGCTCGTCAACAGCGCCTATGTCAAGGCGGTGGGCGCGGTTGACGCCAATGCGGTCGTCGCCGGGCAGATCGAACTGGTGGAATCCGTGGACGGATTGACCGCGGCCCAGATCGCCTATCAGGCGCAGTCGCGCGACCATCCGGTCGAGCGGGACGTGACCGCCACCATAGGTGGGCAGCGGCGCAGCATCCGCGTGAGCGATCTGCCTCTCGGCGCGGAAGGGGTGGCGGGCTATGCGATCGATATCGAGGAGATGGAGGAACAGGTTCGCGCCTTCCGCGCCTTCCGCGAGGCGCAGCGCTCCATGCTCGACCAGCTTTCGATCGGGGTGGCGCAGTTCAACATGGACCGCCGCCTGAGCTTCGCCAATCAGCCATTCCATCGCATCTTCGCGCTGAAGCCCGGGGCGCTGGTCAACCCGCCCGATTTCGATGGCTGGCTGGTGATGGCGCGCGATGCCGGGCGCTTGCCGGAGGTGCGCGATTTCCCCGCATGGCGGCGCGAGCATGCCGAATGGTTCAGCCCTGGGCAGGCGCGGGAGGAAGCCTGGCCGCTGCGGGACGGAACCCATCTCCGGGTGGTGGCGCAGCCCATGCCGGATGGCGGCCTCGTGCTGATCGCCGAGGACAGGACCGAGCAGCTCGCCCTGTCCGCGACGCGCGACACCTTGCTCCGCACGCGCACGGCGACTTTCGACAGCCTGTTCGAAGCGCTCGCCGTATTCGCGCCCGACGGCAGGCTCCAGCTTTGGAACCGGCGGTTTGCGGCCGTGTGGGGTCTGGACGAGGCTTTTCTCGATCAGCATCCGCGTATCGAAAGCCTGCTGGAACGGATCGGGGAAAAGCTGGCCAGGCCGGCGCAGGGCAAGACCGTGGGAGAAGCGGTGCGGGTCGCCACGCTCGACCGGAAGCAGAGGGGCGGCCGGATCGCCCTGTCCGATGGGCGGACCCTGGAGTTCGCCGGGGTGCCGCTCCCGGACGGCAACGGCCTGCTCACGGTGCTGGACATCACCGATTCCCAGAAGGCGGAAGATGCCCTGCGGGAACGCAACACCGCGCTGGTGGAAGCGGATGCGGTCAAGACCCGCTTCCTCGCCAACATGAGCTACGAGTTCCGCACCCCGCTGACCTCGATAGGCGGCTTCGCCGAACTTTTGCAGGCGGGCGTGGCCGGGGAGCTGAGCGAGCAGGCCCAGGAATATGTCGCGGGCATCCTCGCATCGGTGGAGCGGTTGGGCGAGCAGATCGAATCCGTGCTCGACCTGTCGCAGAGCGAGGCGGGGCTGCTGCCGATCGCGGCCGAGGACATCGATCTCATGCCCTTCGTCACCCGCCTGGTCAGGGATCGGGAAGAAAGGATCGTCGGAGCGGGCCTCTTCCTCGAATTGCGGGGGGACAAATCCTCGGGGAAGGTGAAGGGCGATCCGAGGCGGCTTGCCCGCGCCATCGGCCATATCCTCGACAATGCGGTCGCCGCCACTCCGAAGCGGGGCAAGATACTGGTGGAGCTTTCGCGCCGGAAGGATGGCGCGCGCATCGTCATATCCGACAATGGGGCCGGAATGAGCGAAGGCGAGGTGGCGCGCGTGCTTGACGGCTTCCAGCTGGCGACCGATGGCAAGGCGATAGAGCGCCGGCAGGGGCTGGGGCTGCCCTTGGCGCGCCAGTTGATCGAAGCGCATGGCGGCACGCTGCAGCTCGAATCCGAGAAGGGCGAGGGCACGACCGTGACGATCCATCTGCCGTGAAGCGCGAACTCCCCGATCTGGAAGCCATGGCGCGGTTCGGCGCGCGGATCGCCGCCATTCTTCGCCCCGGTGACGTGGTGGCGCTTTCCGGCGGGCTGGGCGCCGGAAAGACTACGCTGGCAAGGGCGATCATCGCCGCGCTGGGGCATGAGGGCGAAGTGCCATCGCCCAGCTTCGCCATCGTCGAGCTCTACGAACCTCCCAGGGTCAGGCTGCCCTTGGTTCACGCCGATTTCTACCGCCTTGCCCACCCCCGGGAAGCGGAGGAGCTTGGGCTGGACGATTACCGGGATGGCGCCGCCCTGATCGCGGAATGGCCCGAACATGCGGGCGGCTTCGCGGATGAGCCGGGATGCCTGTCCATTTCCCTGGAAATTTCCGGGGAAGGGCGGATCGCCATTGTCGAACCGGGTGCCGATTGGCTAGGGCGGCTGCCATGACGACGACGTTGCCGGACGGCATCGATTCCTTCCTTGTGGCCGCTGGCTGGGGCGGAGCGGAAATACAGCCGCTCGCCGGCGATGCTTCGTTTCGCCGCTATTTCCGCATCCTCGCGAATGGCCATGGCCCGGCGCAATCCGCGATGCTGATGGATGCCCCGCCGCCGCATGAGGACCCGCGTCCGTTCCTCCACGTCGGCCAGTGGCTTGCCGGGCACGGCCTGCGCGCGCCGGCGATCTATGCCGAGAATGCGGATCGCGGCTTGGTGCTGTTGGAGGATTTCGGCAATGCGCGGATGCGCGATTATCTCGAGGACGCGCCGCAGGACGAATATCGCATCTATCGGGCCGCGGTCGATACGCTGGCCGCGCTGCACCGGCTCCCGCCCGGGCCGTTCGATCCCTATTCGCTGGAGGTGTATCAGCGGGAAGCCGCCCTGTTCGTCGAATGGTTCTGCCCGGCCGCCGGGGTCGAGGTCGATGCGGCAGGCTATGCCGCGGCATGGCGCGAAGTGCTCGGCCCTGTGATCGAGCGGCAGAATCCCGGCGTCACGGTTCTGCGCGATTATCATGCCGAGAACATCATGCTGCTGGACGATGGCGGGCAGGGGCTGATCGATTTCCAGGATGCGCTGGTGGGCCATCCCGCCTATGATCTCGTTTCGCTTCTGCAGGATGCGCGGCGCGACGTTTCGCCCGAACTGGAGCGCGCGATGTTGGACCATTATCGGGCCGCGACCGGCGCGAACGGCGAGTTCGAGGCGGATTATGCCCGGCTTGGCGCGCAGCGCAACGCAAAGATCGTGGGGATTTTCGCCCGCTTGTGGAAGCGTGACGGCAAGCCGCGCTATCTGTCCATGATTCCGCGAGTCTGGGATGCTCTGGAACGTGATCTGGCGCATCCGGCGCTTGCCCCGGTCGCTGCATGGTTCGATTCGAACATTCCCGGCTTCGTGCGATCCGAGCGGGGAGGGGGCCTGGAATGAACACTCTCGCCAGTGACACCGCGATGGTGATGGCGGCGGGCCTTGGCAAGCGGATGCGTCCGCTGACCACGACCCGGCCCAAGCCGATGGTGCCGGTAGCCGGCAAGCCGCTGATAGATTATGCGCTGGATCGCCTCGCCGATGCGGGGGTCGCCAGGGCGGTAATCAATGTCCATTATCTGCCGGACTCGCTGGAAGCGCATGTGCTGGCCCGCAAGGCTCCCGAATGCGTCATTTCCGACGAGCGGGGCTGCCTGCTTGAGACGGGCGGGGGCATGGTGAAGGCGCAGGCGCGGGGCCTGCTTCCGGACCCGTTCTTCTGCATCAACAGCGACAATCTCTGGCTGGACGGGCCGGAGAATGCGTTCCATCAGCTTTCGCGCATATGGAACCCGGATGCGATGGATGCCCTGCTGCTCGTGGTGCCCCATGCCAGCGCGGCGAATTTCGACGGCAAGGGTGATTTCCACCTCGATCCGCTCGGCAAGATCAGCCGCCGCCGCAGCGGCCGGATTGCGCCGTTCATATATACCGGCATCCAGATCGTTTCGCATCGCTTGCTGCGCGATCCTCCCGAAGGGCCGTTCTCCACCAATGTGCTGTGGAGCAGGGCAATCGAGGAGGGGCGGCTCTATGGCACGACCTTCTATGGGCGGTGGTTCGAGGTGGGCGATCCGGGAGCGATCGCGCCAACCGAAGCCGCGTTGAAACGTGGCTGATCGGTCCGGTCCGCAAGTCTATTCCATCGCTGCGCATCGCGGGTTTGCCGACGCGCTGGTTGCCGGCCTGCTGCCGCGTTACGGCGAGGAGGATATAGGCCTCGCCCGGTTGACCTTGCTGCTGCCGAGCCGGCGGGCGGCGCGGACGATCGGCGAGGCATTCATCCGTCTTGCCGGTGAAAAGGGCCAGGCCGGGCTGCTCATGCCGCGCATGGCTGTGGTGGGCGATCTCGATCTGGATGAAACGCTTGGGCCGCTGCTGGACCCGATCGGCACGGAAAGCGCCATTCCTCCGGCCGCCGATCCGACCCGGCGGTGGTTGCGGATTGCCGGGATATTGCGCGAGGAAATGGGGCAGGATGCGCCGCGAGGCAGCGCATTGCTCCGGCTTTCCCGCCAGTTCTGCCAGACGATGGATCGCCTGCTGGTGGAAGATGTGGGGCCGGAGCAACTGATCCAGGATCAGGTGATCGGGATAATAGGCGAACAGGCCGCTCATTGGGTCGAAGCGACCAAGCGGTTCCTCAAGGTGCAGGACAAGTGGCTCGGCGAGCTGGAAGCGCGCGGGGAAGTGGATGGGCCGGCCCGGCGCAACCGGCTGTTCGATCATGCCGCGGGCCGCTGGCGCGTCTCGCCTCCGGCCACGCCCATCGTGGCCGCCGGGGTGACGAGCGCCGCCCCGGCGCTGGCTCGCCTGCTGCGGGTGGTTGCCGAGCTTCCCGGCGGGGCGGTGATCCTGCCGGATCTCGATCTTTCGCTGGATGACGCGGTGTGGAAGGAGCTGGGCCGCGCGGGCGCGCCCGAGGAGCCTGATGGCTTGCCGTTCGGCCCCGCCGATGCGGTTACGCATCCGCAATACCATCTCAAGCTGCTGCTGAACCGCATGGGCGTCTCCCGCGCGGAGGTCCAGCCTTGGCACAGGGCCGGGCTGGCGGCGGCCCCGCCAGAGCGAAGCCATGCGATCTCCAGCCTGTTCCTTCCACCCAAGGCAAGCGCGAGCTGGGTGAGCCTGCCGGCAGAGCGGAGGCGCCTTTCAGGTGTGAGGCTCGTCGAAACGGCCACTCCGGAGGAAGAGGCGCAAGCAGTCGCCCTGCTGGTTCGCGAGGGGTTGGAGCAGCCCGGCAAGCGCATCGCCGTGGTCACGCCGGACCGGGGCCTGGCAAGCCGCATTTCCGCGCATCTGCGGCGGTGGAATATCGAAGCCGACGATTCCGCGGGCCGCCCCCTCTCGCAGACTCCGGCAGGGCGAGTCCTGCTCCTGCTTGCCGAGGTGATGGGGGAACAGGCAGCGCCGGTTCCGCTGCTGGCCTTGCTGGAGCATCCGCTGGTCGGAGCGGGCGAAGGGCGCGCGGCGTGGCTGGACCGGGTCCGGGCGCTGGAACTGAAGCTGAGAGGGCCGCGCCCGGCTGCGGGCTTGCAGCCGATCGGGGAACTCGCGGGCAAGCTGGCCAGAACGGATCCCGGCGCGGGCGATTGGTGGGCGTGGATCGGCGGTGTTTTGTCCCCGCTGATGGAACTGGCCAAGGCGGACGCGGCCGGGTTGGGCGACCAGATCGATGCGCTTGCCCACGCCGCCGAGGAACTGTGCGGAAGCGGCTTGTGGTCGCGGGAGGATGGCCGGGCGCTTGCCTCGATGGTCGAGGATTTGCGAAGCCATGCCGGGGCGGTGGGCACAGTGCTTGCTCCTTCGGATATTGCCGCTGCCCTGCGGGATGTCATGGATTCCCTCGCCGTCCGTCCGCCATATGGCGGGCATCCGCGCGTCGCGATCTATGGCTTGCTCGAATCGCGAATGAGCCGGGCGGATCTGGTGATTTGCGCCGGGCTGAACGAGGGGAGTTGGCCGGCCAATCCCGGCCCCGATCCGGTGCTGCCGCCCGCGGTGCTGCGCATGCTGGGGGTTCCCGGCGCGGATTTCCGGATCGGGCTTTCCGCGCATGATCTGGCGGGCGCTCTGGGCGCGCCCGAAGTCGTGTTGAGCAGGGCGCGCCGTGACTTGCAGGGGCCGGCCATTCCATCGCGTTTCGTGCTGCGGGTGCGCGCCTTGCTGGGAGAGGATCTGCTGGCGCGGCATGTGGAAACGCAATTGCCCGAACTCGCCCGCGCGGTGGATGATGCGGCGGCGGCGGAGCCTTATCCTCGCCCACGGCCCAGCCCCGATCCCGCGCAGCGAAGGGTCGAGATCAGCGTGACTGCGCTCGACCGGCTGCGCAGCGATCCTTATCAGTTCTATGCGCAGGCGATCCTGCGGTTACGTGTGCTCGATCCGCTCGATGCGGAACCCTCGGCCGCGTGGAAGGGAACAGCGGCTCATGAGATCCTGCGCCGCTGGCATGAGCGGGGTGGTTCGTTGCGCGACATCGCGCTCGAAGCGCTAACGGAACTGAACGCTCATCCCTTGATGCGCAGCCTGTGGCAGCCGCGATTGCTGGCGGCGCTGGAATGGGTCGCGGCGGAAATGGCGCGGCGCGGGCTCGGCAAGCCGGTGGCGTTCGAACGCGATGGCTCCATGGATGTCCGGGGAATCCGGATCTACGGGCGTGTCGATCGGATAGATGCCTTGCCCGGCGGAGAACTGGCTATCGTCGATTACAAGACCGGCCGCCCTCCGACAGGTTCGGAAGTGGCGGCAGGCTTCGCGCTTCAGCTTGGCACGCTGGGCCTGATGGCGCGGGATGGCGCTTTCGCTGGGGTATCCGGCGAGCCGACCCGCTTCGAATACTGGTCGCTGGCCAGGAGCGCGAAGAGCGAGACGGGGTTCGGCTTCGTCGAGGAGCCGGTGCTGGAAGGGCGCAGGAAAAGCGGCATCCCGCGCGAGGATTTCCTTCCCGAAGCGGCCCGCTATCTCCACGAAGCGCTGGATCGCTGGATATTGGGCGGTGAGCCGTTCACCGCCCGCCTCAACCCCGATGTTCCCGGCTATGCCGATTACGACCAGCTGATGCGGCTCGACGAATGGATGGGGCGCGAGGAGGAGGGCGGGCAATGAGCGGGAAGGTCCATCCGCTGCATGGCTCGCAGCAGGACGCTGTCGATCCGGGGCAGACCGTGTGGCTTTCAGCTTCGGCGGGAACCGGCAAGACGCAGGTGCTTTCGGCGCGGGTGCTGCGGCTCCTGCTGCAGCCGGATGTCACGCCTTTGCAGATACTCTGCCTTACCTTCACCAAGGCCGGCGCGGCGGAAATGGCCGTCCGCGTGAACGAAGTGCTGGCGAACTGGGTGCGGATGAAGCCGGAGGCGCTGGCGAAAGATCTCAAGGCGATCGGCGCGGATTTCGGGCCTGAAACCCAGGCCCGCGCGCGCACTCTGTTCGCCAGCGTGCTCGATTGCCCCGGCGGCGGATTGCGGATCGATACGATCCACGCCTTTTCGCAATGGCTGCTTGCGGCCTTTCCGGAGGAAGCGGGCCTTGCGCCGGGCACCCGGGCGATGGAGGATCGCGACCGCGATTTGCTCGCTCGCGAAGTGCTGGCCCGGATGCTCACCGATGCGGAGGCGCAAGGGGATGAGGAGAGCTTGCAGGCGATCGCCGATCTCAGCCTGCGCAAGGGGCCGGATGCGGTCGAGGCCTGGCTGATGCAGTGCGCGCGGGCGCTCGAGGTCTGGACCGGGGCTGGAGCATGGACGCCGCCCTTGCGCCCGCGAGTGAACCTGCTGCTCGGGCTGTCGGCGGATGCGGTTCTCGCTTCCCTGCCGGATATGTGCAGCGACGATGCTTTCGATGTCCGGGCCTTGCGGCAATGCCTCGCCGCGCAGCGCGGATGGTCCGCGAAGACGGGGCAGGATTGCGCCGCGGTGATAGAGGGCTGGCTGGCGGGCGATACGGTCCAGCGCATGGCGGCGCTGGATGAACTGGCGAGCGCGCTCTTCACCCAGAAGGGCGAGCCGCGCAGCCTGAGCGCCATGTTCAAGCTCGATGCGGGCTATGGCGATGCGATCGGCCGGGTGCAGGCGTGCCTTGCCGCGCTGCAGGAATGGCGGGCGCTGGTGGAGCTTGCCGGATGGCTCACCCCGGCACTGACGGTCGGCCGCAAGTTCGCCCTGGCCTGGGACGAGGCGAAGGCCCGGGAGGGTTTCGTCGATTTCGACGACCAGATCCGGCGCGCGGCGGAATTGCTGACCCGCTCCGGCATGGCGGAATGGATACGCTACAAGCTCGACCGGCGCTTCGATCACATATTGATCGACGAGGCGCAGGACACCAACGAAGCGCAATGGCGGATCATCGACGCGCTGACCGGAGATTTCTTCGCGGGTAGCGGGCAGCATGACGGCAAGCTGCGGACGCTGTTCGTGGTGGGGGACTACAAGCAGGCGATCTTCCGTTTCCAGGGCACCAGCCCCGAAAATTTCAGTGCCGCGCGCGACCGGGTGAAGGCCTCGATGGGCAGGGCGGTCGAGAATGAGCGGGAAGTGCGGGGAAAGCACGTCGCCCGCGAATTGCTCGATCTCGGGCTGAGCCGCTCGTTCCGCACCGCGCAGCCGGTGCTCGATTTCGTGGATGCCGCGATCCAGGCCATTGGCCCGGAGCGGTTCGGGCTGGCGGATGCGCCGGAGCGCCATGTCGGCGAGGAGCGGCCCGGCATCGTCGGGCTGTGGCGGGCAGTCGGGGCCGGGCCGGATGAGGACGAGGAACCGCCGGAGGATGGGCAGGAGTGGCTCTCCCGGCCGGATCGCCAGCTGGCGGACAGGATCGCCGGCCAGATCGAAGCCTGGATGCGCGAGGGCTTCCCGCTGGTGAAGGGGGGCGCCCGCCGGGCCGGGCCGGGCGATGTGATGGTGCTGGTCAGGAAGCGCAAGGAACTGGCGGGGCTTATCGTGGCGCGGCTGCACGCGCGGCGAATCCCGGTGGCGGGGGTTGACCGCTTGCGGCTCGGCGCGCCGCTGGCCGTGAAGGATCTCATGGCCGCGCTGCGCTTCGCCGCCCAGCCGCTCGATGACCTCAATCTCGCCAACCTGCTCGGCTCGCCCTTGCTGGGCTGGAGCCAGGAGCAATTGCTGGAGCATTGCTTCCGCGACAAGGGCGTTGCGCTCTGGACGCATCTGCGCCGGTCCCGCCATCCGAAGGTGGCGGATGCGCTCGAAAGGCTCGGTGATCTGCTGGCGCGCGCCGATTTCGAGCCGCCCCAGGCCTTGCTGCACTGGCTGCTGGTGGGGCCATGGCAGGGGCGGCGCAAGCTGGTTTCCCGCCTCGGCAGGGAAGCCAACGACCCTATCGATGAACTGGTCAACGCGGCGCTGGCCTATGCCTCCGCCCACACACCCAGCCTCAAGGGGTTCCTCCAGTGGTTCGATGCGGGCGAGGGCGAACTGAAGCGTGAGGCCGGGGCAAGCGACGGGCTGGTGCGGGTGATGACGGTGCATGGCTCCAAGGGGCTGCAGGCGCCCATCGTCATTCTGGCCGATGCCGCCGGCAATCCCGATGCGTCCCTGCCGCGCGGCCTTTCCCTGCAGGAGCGTTCCATCGACGGCGGCCCTGGCAAGCTGCTCCCGCTGCCCGGCCTGAGCAAGGCGGAGCGGGTCGGCCGCATTCGCGAGGCGGAGGCGGTCGAGGCCAAGGCGGAGCGCGAAGAGCATTGGCGGTTGCTGTATGTCGCCATGACCCGCGCCGAGGAAGCGCTGTTCATTGCCGGGTCGCTGGGAGCGAGGGAGACGCAACCCGTGCCGGATAGCTGGTATGCTCAGCTTGCCCCACTGTTCACCGCCGCGCCGCTGCCCGACCCGATCTGGGGCGAGCGGCGGGAATGGGGCGTTCTGGCGGATTTGCCGGCAGCGGTTGCGCCGGTTCATCCGGTGGAGGAGAGGATGGCGTTGCCGGAGTGGATGATGCGGCCGATTGGCCCTGAACCGCGTCCGCCCCGTCCGCTCGCTCCATCGGCGGCGGGCGAGGACAATTCGCCCGATCCGCCCTTTCCGCCGGGGGCCGGGGTGGAAGCGGCGCGGCGCGGGGTGCTGATCCATCGCCTGCTGGAGCGCTTGCCGGAACTGCCGCCGGAGCAGCGAGGCGTTTCCGCGCGGGCATGGCTGGAGCGCAATGCCGCCGATCTCGGCAAGGAGCAGCGCGAGGAAATCGCGGAATCGGCGCTGGTCGTCCTGGCCTCGCCGGATTGGGAGGATGTGTTCGCGCCCGGCGCGCTGGCCGAAGTGCCGCTGGCCGCCACGGTGGACGGGCAGGTCGTTACGGGCACGGTGGACCGCCTGCTGATAAGCCCGGATCGCATCACGGTCGTCGATTTTAAGACCGCCCGCCGCGCGCCCGCCGGCCTGGAGGAGGTGCCGGGCGGCATCCTTCGCCAGATGGGGGCCTATGCCGCTGCCTTGCGGGAGATATATCCCGGCCGTGAGGTAGCGGCCGCCTTGCTCTATACGCAGGTTCCCATTCTCATTCCGATCTCCGCCGATGTGCTGGAACGCAACAAGCCTTCATATCTGGGGATACAGCAAACCTATCCCGGCTGAGCCGTTGCGTTCGGCGGAAGCGATCCTAGATTGTGGCGAGAGCAAGGAGTTAAGAATGCCCACAAAAGCCGTTACTGACGCGAGCTTCGCCGACGACGTCCTCAATTCCGACAAGCCCGTCCTGGTCGATTTCTGGGCGGATTGGTGCGGTCCGTGCAAGATGATCGGCCCGGCTCTCGAGGAAATCAGCGACGAACTGGCCGACAGGGTGACCATCGCCAAGATGGATATCATGGAGAACACCAACATCCCGGGTCAGATCGGCGTGCAGTCGATCCCGCTGATGGTCCTGTTCAAGGACGGCAAGGCGGTTGCCCAGAAGCTTGGCGCCGCGCCGAAGAGCCAGCTCAAGAGCTGGATCGAAAGCGAGCTTTAATCGAGCGACGAAAGACGCGCGGCCAGAGCGTCCCAAAGCGCAGGGCTGGCCGCGCCGATCAATCCCGGAAGTGCATGTTCGTCCACCCGATAGGCGGAGCCGTCCGGGCGCGCGGCCTTGCCGCCTGCCTCGTTGAGCCAGAGCACGCCGGCGGCATGATCCCAGGGCAAGGTGCGCTGGAAGATCGAAAGATCGTTCTCCCCCAGGGCGAGCCTGGGATATTGTTCGGCGGCGCAGCGGGGAATGTCGACCACCGTGTAATGCGGGGCGATATGGCTTGCTATCGCCTGTCGCTCGTTCCGATCCAGGAACAGCAGCGAAATGGCGGCAACCGGCGGTTCAAGGCCGCTGGTCCGGGCTGAAACCCGATCCTCGCCGATAAAGGCGCCCGCGCCGCGCCGAGCATGGCAGAAACGGCCCGAGAGCGGATCGTATAGCCAGCCGGCGAGCGTTTCGCCCGCGTCGGCCAGCGCGACGATGATGCCGAATGGTGCTGCCCCATGCGCGAAATTATGGGTGCCATCCAGCGGATCGATGATCCAGCAGAGGCCGGAAAGGCGATCCAACAGTGATGGATCGGCATGGCTGGCTTCTTCGCCCACGATTGCCGCTTCGGGAAGAATCCTCGCAAGCCCTGCGGCGATTATTTCCTCCGATTCGCGGTCGGCGACGGTCACGAAATCATCGGCCGCCTTCTGCTGGATGTCGTGCTTCGCGAGCTTTCGGAAACGCGGAAGGATCGCGCGTTGCGAGGCCTCTTGCAGCAAGGCCCGGACATCGCCGGTGAATGTGCCGGAAAGGGCCTTCACGTCAGCGGAATCATGACCTGCGAGACATAGCCAGGCCGTTCCCGCAGGCGCGCATACCACTTTTCGAGATGGGGAAAGGCCGGGCGCTCGATCGGCAGGTTGAACCAGGTATGGATATAGGCTCCCATCGGTATGTCGCCGATGCCGAAGGCGTCGCCGGAGAGCCACGGCCGTTCGCCAAGGTAACGCTCCGGCACCGCCAGCAGCTTCGCGCAGACGGCCGTCGATGCCGCGATGGCGGCCTGGTCGCGCTCGGCCTCGGGTTTGCGGATGCAATGGACGAAGACATTGCGCTGCGCATCGGCATAGCCGGCCTGCCAATCCATCCAGCGGTCCCCGATGGCGCGGCTTGCCGGATCGGCGGGCCACCATCTTTCGCCGCCATGCCGCGCGGCGAGATAGCGCAGGATCGCGTTCGATTCCCACAGCACCAGCCCTTCATCCTCGATGGTCGGGATCAGCGCGTTGGGATTCTTTTCGAGATAGGCCGCATCCATGCCGAACTGGCCGCCGGTGTCGATCCGGCGATAGGCCATGCCCAGCTCCTCCGCGAACCAGGCGACCTTTTTCACATTATGGGAATTGAGCCGCCCCCAGATCGTCAGCATTCACTCAGCTCCGGTAATCGGCATTGATCGATATGTAGCCGTGAGTCAGGTCGCAGGTCCACACCGTTGCCGCGCCTTCGCCCAGCCCGAGATCGACGGCGATATCGATTTCACGCCCTTTGAGATGTTCCGCTACCGGGGTTTCGTCATAGTCCGCGAGCGGCAGCCCGTTCCGGGCGGTCCACACGCCGCCGAATCCGATGGAGAGCTTGTCCCGGTCCGCCGGTTCGCCCGCCTTGCCCACGGCCATGACCACGCGGCCCCAATTCGCGTCCTCTCCGGCAATCGCGGTTTTCACCAGGGGCGAATTGGCGATGGCAAGGCCGACCTTGCGGGCGCTTTCACTGGAAACCGCCCCGGTAACGCTGATCGCAATGAATTTCTGCGCGCCTTCCCCGTCCCGCACCACCAGATGGGCAAGCTGGCGGCAGACATCGTTCAGCGCGGCCGCAAAGGCATCGGCCCCGGGGCTCTCGAACGATGCAAGCGGCGCATTGCCTGCCTTGCCGGTGGCGAAGGCCAGCACCGTGTCGCTCGTCGAGGTGTCGCTGTCCACGGTGATGCAGTTGAAGCTGCCTGCATTGGCGGCGGAAAGCAGCTGCTGCAGGAAAGCCGGTTCCACCGCGGCATCGGTGAAGATGTAACCCAGCATGGTTGCCATATCGGGTGCGATCATTCCGCTGCCCTTGATGAAGGCGGCGATCTCTACCCGCTTGCCATCGACGATGGCGGAAGCTGTCGCGCCCTTCGCGAAAGTATCCGTGGTGCCGATGGTGTTGGCGGCATCCTCCCATGAGCAGGGCTGGGCGGCGAGCGCGGCAGCGACGCCAGCCTGCGCCTTGTCCTTGGGCAGCGGCACGCCGATCACGCCGGTGGAGGAGACGAATACCTGTTCCTGCGGGCAGCCGAGATGTTCCGCCACCTGGGCCATGATCTGCTCCACCGCCTCGCGGCCGCGATAGCCTGTGAAGGCGTTGGAATTGCCGGCATTGACCACCAGCGCGCGCGCAAGGCCCTGCCGCACATTGTCCCGGCCGAGTTCGACTTCGGAGGAGCAGCAGATATTCCGGGTGAAGACGCCCGCGACCGCCGTGCCTTCCGCCAGTTCGGCATAGGTCAGGTCGCACCGGCCCCAATCCTTGTATCCGGCGCGGGCGATGCGCAGCGTAACGCCCGCGACCGGCGGCATTTCGGGGAAGGGCAGGGCGAGCGGAGAGGTGGCGATGTCCATGGCGATGCCCTCTACTTCCACGCCGGGCGCAGGTAAATGCGCTTTCCCGGTGGACCTTTGGCCGATCCGCCCCTATCTCGGCGTCGCAATGTTGCGACAGCTGCTCACTCTGCTTGCCCTGATTACGGGCCTTGCCGCCACCGCCGCGCCGGCGGAAACGCGGCTTGCCGCTCATCAGGGCGTGCAGATCCAGGCGGAAACGGAAAAATCGGCCGTTGCGCTGGCCCAGCGGATCGCCCCGGCCGCAAGCCGCTTTTCGGAAGCCGCGGGGCAGGCCGCGCCGCTGATCGCCATCACGCCTGAACGGCGGGCGCCGGGAACGCCTGCTGTTCGGATCGGGCCTGATCGCGCGCACGAGTAGGGGTTTTCCCCGCTTCTCCAATTTATGCGTGGCCGTGGCGCAGGGCGCCGGAAGCGGCTTTCGATGATACTCCATACTGACAGGAAAAACCCATGCTTGGTGCCGTCGCCAAAGCCGTTTTCGGCTCCTCCAACGACCGTTACGTCAAGTCGCTCGACAAGATCGTGCGCGTTATCAATGCGCTTGAGCCGCAGATCGAAGCGCTGACGGACGCGGAGCTTTCCGCCCAGACCGACAAGTTTCGCGAGCAGCTTGCCGCCGGCGCGACACTGGACGGCATTCTTCCGGAAGCCTTCGCGACCGTTCGCGAAGCGGCGCGGCGCGTGCTGGGGATGCGCCATTTCGACGTCCAGATGGTGGGCGGCATCGTGCTGCATCGCGGGGAAATCGCGGAAATGCGCACGGGCGAGGGCAAGACCCTGGTGGCGACGCTCGCCACCTATCTCAACGCGATCGAGGGCAAGGGCGTCCACGTCGTCACGGTGAACGATTATCTCGCCACGCGCGACGCGGAATGGATGGGGCAGATCCATCGGTTTCTCGGCCTTTCGGTCGGCACGATCATTCCGGGCAAGAACGAGGCCGAGCGGCGCGAAGCCTATGCGGCGGACATCACATACGGCACCAACAACGAGTTCGGCTTCGATTACCTGCGCGACAATATGAAGCATGAACGCAACCAGATGGTGCAGCGCCCGTTCAATTACGCCATCGTCGACGAGGTGGACTCGATCCTGATCGACGAGGCGCGGACCCCGCTGATCATTTCCGGGCCGACCGAGGACAAGTCCGACCTGTATGTCGCGGTCGACGAGGTCGTGGGGCGGATCGGGCCTGAATATTACGAGGCGGACGAGAAGGCCAAGAGCGTAACCCTGACCGAGGAAGGCGTGGAGCTGGCCGAGCGGATGCTGGAAGAGGCCGGCCTGCTGGAAACGTCGAACCTCTACGATGTCGAGAATACGCAGGTCGTGCATCACCTGGATCAGGCCTTGCGCGCCAATGTGATGTTCAAGCGCGATATTGATTACATCGTGAAGGACGAGAAGGTCGTCATCATCGACGAGTTCACCGGCCGGATGATGGATGGGCGGCGCTGGTCGAACGGCCTGCACCAGGCGGTCGAGGCCAAGGAGAGGGTGAAGATCGAGCCGGAGAACCAGACCATGGCTTCGATCACCTTCCAGAACTACTTCCGCATGTATCCCAAACTTTCGGGGATGACCGGCACGGCGGCCACGGAAGCGGCGGAGTTCTACGACATCTACAAGATGAACGTCGTCACCATCCCGACCAATCTGCCGATCCAGCGTATCGACGAAGAGGATGAGTTCTACAAAAATACCAACGACAAATTCCGCGCCATCGCCAAGGCGATCCGGGAGAAGAACGAGATCGGTCAGCCGGTTCTGGTCGGCACCGTTTCCATCGAGAAATCGGAACTGCTTTCCCAGTTCCTCAAGGAAGAAGGCGTTCAACACGCCGTGCTGAATGCACGCTTCCATGAAATGGAAGCCCATATCGTGGCGCAGGCGGGCCGGCTCGGCGCCGTGACCATCGCCACCAACATGGCGGGCCGCGGCACCGACATCCAGCTGGGCGGCAATGTCGAGTTCCGCATCGAGGACGAATTGCGCGACATACCCGAAGGCCCGGAACGTGACGCCGGGATCGAGCGGATCAGGCGCGAGGTCGCCGAGGCGCGGGAACAGGTGAAAGCCGCGGGCGGCCTGTTCGTGCTGGGCACGGAGCGCCATGAAAGCCGCCGCATCGACAACCAGCTGCGCGGACGATCGGGGCGTCAGGGCGACCCCGGCCTTTCGCGTTTCTACCTCTGCCTCGAAGACGACCTTCTGCGCATCTTCGGCCCCGACACGCTTTTCGCGCGGATGATGAACTCGAATCTGGCGGACGGCGAGGCGATCGGGTCGAAATGGTTGTCGAAGGCGATCGAAACGGCGCAGAAGAAGGTGGAGGCCCGCAACTACGACATTCGCAAGCAGGTTGTGGAATACGACGATGTGATGAACGACCAGCGCAAGGTCGTTTATGAGCAGCGTGCGGAGATCATGGATTCGGAAACGGTCGACGATGTCGTGTTCGAAATGCGGCAGGACACCGTGAATACGCTGGTCGCCGATGCCTGCCCGGCCGGGTCTTATCCTGAGCAGTGGAATGTCGAAGATCTCAAGGTCAAGGTGCTGGATGTTCTCGGGCTGGAACCGCCGATTGACGAGTGGATGCAGGAAGATGCGCTTGAGCCGGAAATCATCGAAGAGCGGATTGCCCAGCTTGCCGACGCGAAGATGGAAAGCAAGATCGCGTCAAATGATCCGGGCATCTGGCGGCAGGTCGAAAAAAGCATTCTGCTCGACCGGCTGGATTATCACTGGAAAGAGCATCTCGCCACGCTGGATGCCTTGCGGCAGGTCGTGTTCCTTCGCGCCTATGCGCAGAAGCAGCCGATCAACGAGTATAAGCGGGAGGCGTTTGGCCTGTTCGAGCGGATGCTGGACACGATCCGGGAAGATGTGACGCGCATCCTGATGAACAGCGAGTTCCAATTCCAGCCGCAACCCATGGACTTGCCGGAATTGCCGGACTTCCTGACCGGCCATATCGATCCGTTTACCGGGGAGAATGACGCGGCGGGGGTCATGCCCGGCGCGGAAGCCATGCTGGGGGCGCTTGCCGCCGTGCCTCAAACCGCCGCGGGTGCGGGTGGGTCGGCCACGGAAAATCCCTATGCTCACATGAATATCAGCCGGAATGCGCCATGCCCTTGCGGGTCCGGTAACAAGTACAAGCATTGCCACGGCGCAGTCGGCTGACAAGGAATTTCGGGAAACCTGCTGCCTGAATTTCTACAGGCCGGCCTAGTCGACGAAGGCGCGTTCGATCACGAAATCGCCAGGCGAGGCGTTCGATCCCTCCGTGAAACCCAGTTGAACAAGCTCGGCTTGCATTTCGCGAATCATGGCCATGCTGCCGCAAAGCATGATCCGGTCGCTTTCCGGGTCGAAATGGCGCGGGCCGACGAGCGGATGCGCGAACAGGATGCCGTTATCGATGAGATTTCCGATTCGGCCCGTGTTGCGAAACGCTTCGCGGGTCACTGTGGGCAGGTAGTGGAGTTGCAGCAATGCCTGATCCTGCACCAGCGGATCGCCAGCCAGTTGCCCCTCCAGCAATTCCCTGAAGGCCAGATCGCTCACCTGCCGGACGCAATGCACCAGCAGGATCTGGTCAAAGCGTTCGTAAATATCGGGATCGCGGATCAGGCTGAGGAATGGGGCAAGGCCGGTTCCCGTTGAAAGGAGGAACAGGCGCTTGCCCGGCAGCAAGGCGTCCGCGACCAGCGTTCCGGTGGGCTTGCGCCCGAGGAATATCTTGTCGCCCTTGCCGATATTCTGGAGGCGGGAGGTAAGCGGGCCATCAGGCACCTTGATCGAAAGGAATTCCAGTTCGTCGGCATAGGATGGGCTGGCGATCGAATAGGCGCGCAACAGGGGACGGCCTTCCGATGGCAGGCCGATCATTACGAATTCGCCCGAACGGAAGCGGAAAGAGGACGGCCGCGTAATGGAAAAGCTGAACAGATGCTCGTTCCAATGGCGGACCGAACATACCTCTTCTACTGACAGGGACGCAGAGGGCGCCAGATGGGCTGATGCGGCGATCCTGTCGCTCATCACTTCACTTCCTTCACGATTGCACCGGAAAGCCCGGTTATATTAAAGCCTGCGGCGATCAGCTTGGCGGTGACCGTGGTCATGGCGCGGGCGATGGGGGAAACGGCTTCGGCCTTGACCAGCAGTTCGAGGGTTTCCCTCATCCTGTCCAGATCGCCATTGGCCAGATCGCGCCACATGCCGATCAGAATCGCCTCATGTTCGATGATGCGCTGACAATTGATCGGCGCGAGTGAAATGCGCTCAAGTCCATCGCGATTGAGCATTGCCATCGCCAGATGGAAATCGGGGAGCGCAGGCAGCGCATGCATGCTTGCAAATCCGCGGCTCAGGGCGAGCGGGGGACAGGTTCCCTGTTCAACCGCGTGCGCCCAGCCTCTCATCGCCCAAAGCAGGAAGCGGCCCCCGTTACAGAGACGATCTACCGGCTGGTCTATGAAAGTGTACATTCCCGTCTCCCATTGTTCGCTACACTATCCGCGTGCGAGGCGATGCAAGGCTTGCGGTGATCACCGATCAGCGTTTGCGAGTCATCGAGCACCAGCGCCAGATACGCTATTGCGAGTTATTTGCAAATCAGAAGATGAGTGCAACCGGGATTTTTATGCACTCCCCGGCCCAAAACGAGCCGAGGGGGCTGGGGAATTATGTTGAATGCGGGCCACGCCCAAAGCGGCCGCATATGGACCGCAAATCACAAGATCGGGACGCAGGCTTGCGCCCCGATCTTCAATGGCATCACTTCTTCTTGGCGGCCTTCGCGGCTTCCCACTCGGCCTTGGACAGGGCTCCATCGCCGTCGGTATCGGCAGCGGCGAACCATGCCGACTTCTTGGCTGTATATTCGGCCACGGAAATCTGACCGTCTCCGTCACTATCGGCATCGGCAAGCCTGGCTGCCTTGTCGCCCAGTTCGGCTGGCGAAAGCTGGCCATTGCCATCCTTGTCCAATGCCGTCCAATTCGCCTGGACGGAGGCATCGTATTCGGCCTGGCTTATGACGCCATCGCCATCGGAATCCAGGTTTTTCCCAGGGTTCGCGGATGCGGAACCAGCAATCGTCAAAGCAGCGATCGCGCTTAAAACAGCCAATTTCATTAGTAAATCTCCTCTCGCGGAACTGTGTCTCGAATAAACCGGCAGAGAAGCATGGGTTTCCAGTGAAACGGCCAGGACGGGCACGAGATACGATAAGCGCATATGCCCTAAGACGTGTATCCTTTCGGCAGATGCGATTTTCAGGGGGCGGTTTCCCGGGGGCTGCCACAAGAGCAATATCGACTTGTTCAACGCGGCGCAGTCGCCGCCACGATCAGGTCCAGCCTTGGAACGAAGGTCGATGTCCTCCAGAAAAATCTTTCGGTAGTATCTCCGCTGCGGTGATAAGGGCCCCCTCTGGCAATGCCAGCATGAAGGTGGAGTAGAGCAGGCCTATGTGCTGACAGCCTGTTCTGTGAGAACGGGCACCCTATGATGGCCGTTCTCTTCAACAAGCCTCGGCATAGCGATGAAACGGTCGGCCTCACAATTTCACTTGCCGCGTCCAGCGCTGGCCAATTCGAGGAAATCCGTCGCACTCATCGGCTGCGCGCGCAGGAATCCTTGATAGAAATCGCAGCCTTCGCGCCCGATCAGTTCGCGCTGCCCTTCGTTCTCGATCCCTTCCGCGATCACTTTCAGGCTCAATGCCTTGGCCATTGCGATGATCGCACGGAACACGACAAGGTCGCGCGGGTCTTCCTCGATTTCATCGACCATTACCCGGTCGAGCTTCAGATAATGGAGAGGCAGCAGCTTCAGATAGCGGAAGTTGCAGAACCCGGCGCCAAAGTCGTCGAGCGCGATCCGGATGCCCAGGTCGACCAGCTTGCCGAGCGCTTCCGCCGACCTTTCAAGGTCGAACAGCAGCGCCTGCTCAGTAATCTCGAGCGTGAGAAGGTCTGGGGTAAAGCCGGCCGCCACCACCGCCGCGGCGATCTCGTTAGGGAAGGACTGCGAGGTAAGGTCGGCCGCCGTCACGTTCAACGAAAGGCGCAGGTCATCCGGCCAGCCGACCGCGCCCGCCAGCGCCCGCCCCGCGATGTGTCGCGAAAGCTGCGCGACATGATCGGCCCGCTCGGCAATCGCGAAAAGCGCGCCCGCGCCGATCCTGCCCAACTCCGGATGCTGCCACCTGGCCAGGGCCTCGGCCCCGACCAGACGGTCCCCCGCTATGGAATATTGCGGCTGATACAGTATCTCTATCTCGCCGCGATCCAGCGCGCCGAGCAGATCGGCTTCGAGTTGGGCCGCGCTGCGCCCCACCGGACTGAGTTCCCCGTCTGCCCACAGTATCCTGCGGCCGGATTGCCGCTGCGCGCGACCGAGCGTTTCGGCCAGCCGATCGAACATCGTGCCCGGCCCTTCCCCCGGCATGCCGCGCAGCAGGGCGATTCTCGGCCAGAGGCGCATGATGCCATCGCCATGCCTGTTGGGAATTGGGCGCGCTACGCTGTCCGCAAGCGCCTCCGCCAGCCATTGCCATCTTTCCCGGCTGCAGGGATCGTTCGCGGCAAGCAGGAAGTTTCCGCCGCCCATGCGGGCCACGAACCATTCGCGGTCCAATTCCTCCTTCGCGAACTCCATGATCCGGCGGGCGACTTCCACCAGCGCGCTATCGCCCGCATGTTCGCCATAGGCCAGGTTGACCGTCTCGAAACGCCTCAACCCCAGCATCATCGCATGAATGGGCGCAATCCGCCCGGCGCGTTGCGCCGCGTCCTCCCAATCGGCGATCCGCATCTGCGCATGGTCCGGTCCGGCCAGACCGGTCAGCGCATCGCGCTCCAAAGCGAAGGCGGAATGGGACTTTTCGTGCATTCATTCCCCATAACATGATAAATTTAGATTTTCCTTCCGCTTTTGCGTTCGCCCCTTCACGGCGTTTGTTGCCAAATCGCGCCGCGATTCATACTGTCCGCACAGTTGGGCCGGATATTCCGGGCAGGGAGACCATTGGGCGTGCGACATGATTTCAAGAGCCTGGCGTTGCTCGCCTCTCCCACGGATCGCGCGCAGGATGCCGCCAGATCGCTCGCGGCCACGGCGCCCTGGGTTCCTCTGGAACAAGCGGAGGCGGTGGTGGTGCTCGGCGGTGACGGCTTCATGCTGCACACGCTTCACCAGATGCTCGATAGCGGGCGGGTCGTGCCGGCCTATGGCATGAACCTGGGAACCGTCGGTTTCCTGATGAACCGTTTCGCACGGCGGCCGGACCTCCTCCGGAAGGTCAACGAAGCACGGGCCTTCGCGGTCGATCCGCTGCGGATGGAAGCCCTCACGCAAGACGGAAAGCATCACGAAGTCTTCGCCATCAACGAAGTCTCTCTCCTGCGCGAAACCCGGCAGACAGCGAAGATACAG